>PR_CR_10_Liq_1_inCRDRAFT_1000742_pt1 | contig 19747 bp, 23 predicted proteins | sample PRCRCaboRojoPR_3_FD_10241 | JGI IMG/M metagenome (IMG submission 10241)
CCACTCCCGCGCGCAGGCGCGGCCCCACGCGCCCGGCCGCGCCCGCCCGCGGGGCCGTCCTGAGACCCACGCGTCGACCCACCGCCGGGCCAATCGCTCGCTGCGCCGTTCGGGCATCGGGCTCGGGCGCGGGGCTCGGGCATCGGGCTCGGGCATCTCGGGCACCGGCGCCCGGCAGGTCTCGTAGTCGCCCGCTGGTACCGACGGACGTAGCGTCGAGACCGACGAGCAGGGTTCACGAACTCCAAGCACTGCGGCTAATCTATTGGCATTGGTCAATACGGTGAAGACGCAGCCATCTGCAACGGCATCAATGCGCACCAGTGATCGCAACATCCGTCATCCAAAAGCCGCTCGCGGTGTGCCTGCATGAAATCGCTTTTCACCTCGACATCGCTTGCCCGTCGGTCGTTTGCCCATCGGTCATAACAGCACGCTCAACCCCCCTGTCGAGTGCAACCGTTGGTAAATGCCACTGCGGCTATCGCGGGTAGTCAGCCAATGGGCTCAGCGATCTGACCATCGATCCCTAGCTGTGCGTCCTTTAGCGGCCAACCCCGGCCGCTTTTTTTTGCCCGCAACAATGGCAGCTGTGTGCCATGCGGGTGATGCGGCCCGTTATCTACGTGTATGCAATCACCGCTGCGGTTGCGTGTCAATGCCGCCCGGCGCTGTCGGCGCGAGCATGGCCTCCGAGCACACATGCTGCGCCAGCCCCGCCCCGGCTTCGGCGTACAGATTGAACACCTGATGCACACCAGCGGCGCGCAATGCCGCCTCATCGTCGGGAAATTTCGCGATGGCGCCAATGGTCCCCGCAAAGCCCTCCTTGAGCAAATGCTCCGCGGCGAACACATTCTCGGACGCCTTCGGCATGGCCAGCAGCACCAACTTGATGTGGCCGTCGTCGAGATGCAGCCGATGCCAGAAGTCCGCGTCCGTCGCCGAGCCCTGCACCACGTTGCGACCGCCGGCTTTCTGCCTGGCGACGCCGTCCGGATCGGCGTCGACGCCCACCGGACGCAGGCCCCGCTCCCGCACCAGGAAATCGTAGGCGCCGCCGCCGATGCGCCCCATGCCGACGATCATCGCGTTGGCATCCCCGGGGTCGATCTCCAGCTCAGCGGTGATGCGACGCTTGCGCTCCTGGCGGCGCAGACGACCACTGAAGAGCTCATAGATCACATGCGACTGGCTGTTGAGCGGCGAGGCGAGCACAAAGGACAGGGCCAGGGTGATGGCGATGATGGCCAGCCAGTCCGGTGACAGCCAGCCGTTCTTGGCGGCGATGGCGGCGACGATGAGTCCGAACTCGCTGTAGTTGAATAAGGCGAGTGCGCCCAGGAGCGCAGTGCGTGCCCGCAACCGCAAGGCGAGCATCAGCTGCTCGAAGAGAAAGCCCTTCAGCGGCAAGAGCAGCAGCAACAGGATCACCACCGGCACCATCTCCAGACTCGGCGTCACCGCCAGCCCGATGCTGAGGAAGAATCCCACCAGGAAGAGATCTTTGAGCCCGAGCAGCACATCGGCGAGCTCGCCGGATTTGGGGTGCGACGCCACCATCACCCCCAGCAACAAGGCCCCCAAATCGCCCTTCACATCGACGAGCTCGAACACCTCGGCGCCACCCAGACCCAGCGTCAGGCCGAACAGCAGCAGCAGCTCACCATGCCCGGCCCGCTCCAGCAGCCAATGCACCAGAGGGCGCGCCAACAGCAGTCCGAGCAGCAACAGCGCCCACAGGCTCGGCACCTTACCGGCGGAGAAAACCAGGAAGACCACCGCCGCCAGATCCTGCATGATCAGGATACCGATGGCGATGGTGCCGTAGAGCGAGCCCATTTCTCCCTTCTCCTCCAGCACCTTCACCGCGAAGACGGTGCTCGAGAAGCTGAGCGCGAAGGCCAGCACCAGCGCCGGGCCATAGTCCACGCCGGCCAGGTACGGCAGGCCCAGATGGCCGAGGGCGAGCAGCAGCGGCGCGAACACCGCCACCACCGCCACCATNTGCAGTGACGCGACGCCCCACACCTGCGGTGCCGCGAGGCTCTTCAGCTTGAGCTTGAGCCCGATGGTGAACAGCAGCAGTGTGACGCCGAGCTCCGAGAGGGTGTCGATGACCGGGTCTTCTTGCGCACCCAGGGCATTGAGCACGAATCCGGCCACCAGATAGCCCACCAGGGGCGGCAGCCCCGTGTGCTTGGCGACCACACCGGCGGCAAAGGCGACGGCGATCCAGGTGATGGCGTCGAACATCGATGGGCTCCTCGGTGACCACGCAGGGGGGTGCGCCGCGGCGAGCCGCCGCCGAGCGCAGCGCCCATGCTACAGCGCGACTTGACGCAAAGCACGACCTGTGCCGATTCGCCCCGGTGGGCTGCCCCGCGTGACGGGACCGTTACGATATACTCGCCCTGCGTTGGCTCCTGTGCAGGACAACGCCCATCGCCTTCCCTGAAAACCGCTCAACGATCAAGGGTCAATCCATGTCCGAATACAACGCGGAGGACGTCCGCAACGTCGCCCTCGTCGGCCATGCCGGCGCCGGCAAGACCACGCTGGTGGAGGCGCTGCTCGCCGCCGCCGGGGCCATCAAGGAGCCGGGCAGCGTGGACAAGGGCACCGCGGTCTGCGACTGGGACGACATGGAAAAGACGCTCAAGCACTCGCTGGACGTCGGCATCACCGGCTTCACCACCCACGGCAAGCACATCAACCTGCTGGACACCCCGGGGTATCCGGACTTCCTCGGCCGCGCCCTCTCGGTGCTGAGCGCGGTGGAGACCACGGCCATCGTGGTCAATGCCGAGAACGGCATCGAGCCGCTCACCCAGCGCATGTGGAAAGCCGCAGACAAGCGCAACCACTGCCGCCTGTTCATCGTCAATCGCATCGACGCGGACGGCGTCGATGCGCAGGCGCTCACGGCGCAGATCCGCGAGGCCTTCGGCGCCGAATGTCTGCCCATCAACCTGCCGGCGGACGGGGGCAAGCGCGTCATCGACTGCTTCTTCAATCCGGCCGGTGACGGCGCCGACTTCTCCAGTGTGGAAGCGGCCCATAGCCAGATCATCGACCAGGTGGTGGAAGTCGACGAAGACCTGATGGAGCGCTACCTGGAGCAGGGCCAGGCGCTGAAGCCCGAGCAACTGCACGACGCCTTCGAGGCGGCCCTGCGCGAGGCGCACCTGGTGCCCATCTGCTTCTGCTCCGCCGAAACCGGCGCCGGCATGCCAGAGCTGCTGGAAATCCTGGTGCGGCTCATGCCGAACCCCGCCGAAGGCAACCCGCCGCCCTTCATGAAGGGCGAAGGCGCCAACCAGCGGCCGGTGAGCGTCGTGCCGGAGCCGGATCAGCACGCCGTCGCGCATGTGTTCAAGGTGATCAATGACCCGTTTCGGGGCAAGATCAGCATCTTCCGCATCCATCAGGGGCGTATCGCCACCAACAGCCAGCTCTACATCGGCGATGCACGCAAGCCCTTCAAGGTGACCCACCTCTACCGCATGCACGGCAACGACCTCATCGAGGTGGACGCGGGCGTGCCCGGCGACATCCTCGCCGTCACCCGGGTGGACGACATCCATTTCGATGCCGTGCTGCACGACTCGCACGACGAGGACCACTACCATCTCACCAGCATCGAGTGCCCCCTGCCGCTGTTCGGCCTGGCGGTGAACGTCGCCAAGCGCGGTGATGAGCAGAAGCTCACCGACGCGCTGCACAAGCTCGAGTCCGAAGACCCCTGCTTCCATGTCGAGCACAATGCCGCCGCCAACGAGACCGTCATGCGCGGCCTCGGCGAGCTGCATCTGAAAGTGCTGATGCGCCGCCTGTCAGAGCAGTTCCACGTCGACATCGAGACCAAGCCGCCGAGCATCCCCTACCGGGAAACCATCACCGCCAAGGCCGAGGGCCATCACAGGCACAAGAAGCAGACCGGCGGCGCGGGGCAGTTCGGCGAGGTGTATCTGCGCATCGAGCCGCGCGAGCAGGGCGCGGGCTTCGAGTTCGTCGATGAGACCGTCGGCGGCTGCATCCCCAACCAGTTCATCCCCTCCATCGAGAAGGGCGTGCGCCAGGTGCTGGAGGAAGGCGCCATCGCCGGCTATCCCATACAGGACGTGCGCGTGGCGGTCTACGACGGCAAGTCCCACCCGGTGGACTCCAAGGACATCGCCTTCGCCACCGCCGGCAAGAAGGCCTTCCTGGATGCCGTCGAGAAAGCCAGGCCCGCCGTCCTGGAGCCCATCGTCAAGATCCGCATCACCGCCTCGGACAGCCACATGGGCGACCTCGCCGGCGATCTCTCCGGCCGTCGCGGGCGCATCCAGGGCAGCGAGTCCAAGAGCCGCGGGCGCATCATCATCGACGGCGAGGTGCCGCTCGCTGAGCTGGAAGGCTACGAGTCCCGGCTCAAGTCCATCACCGGCGGCGAAGGCAGCTATACCATCGAGCTCAGCCACTACGAAGCGGTGCCCGCCCACATCCAAAAGCAGCTGGCGGATGCCTTCCAGCGCTCGAGTGATGACTGACGATGCAGCCCGGGGCCACAGATCCGGCGTAGAGCGCCACGCCGGACAGCCTTCGGCGGGCTGGGCACCGACGGCGCCGGCGCAGCGTCTGGTGCGCGCGATGACAAGGGCTGCTGAGGCCTGAGCGCCGACGGCCGGGGCCCGCAGGCCGACGCCCCGGCCGAGCGGCCCCGCCGCCGCTAACATCTCCCCGCCCGCCGACCTCCCCAAGGCCTGCAACCCCGCAACCGTCGACGCCCACCCAAGGGCCTGCCCGGCGCGCCGGCATCCTTCGAATGCCATGGACGCACAGACAAGTAATGTAGACGCTCTGCAAAGTATGCGCGCCAATCCTGGCGTAGCCTTATCCTGAGCAAGGCACTAAGGTATTAGGGAGGGACGACACGGCGGCGCCAGCCCATCGAGCCCAACACCACCGAGCGGGTGCGCCGTGCCGGTTGCCCGCGCCCCGGTGTGCCCACCGCGTGCCCAGAACCAAGCCCGGAGGCCCAATGCAATGACCGACGACGAGCTACAACAGACACTCGAGCTTTCCGATCGCCTGTGCGCCCAGATGGAGCAGCTCCTCGAGCGCGGGCAGGCCGCCCTCGCCGAGACCGAGGCGTTCTACGCCGAGCACGGTATCCCCCGCGACGCGCCCCGGCAATTTCTCACCAGTGCGCGCCGCACGCCCGAACAACGCCAGCAGATCGACGCGGAGCTCGCCGCGATGGAAGCGGAGATCGCGCGTGATCTCGAGGCCGCCGTCGAGCAGCATCGCCCGCGTCCGCAACAGCGGCGTGCACCCCGACCCGGCCATCTCAGCGTGTGACGCCGAGCCCGTGCGAGCCAACCGCCGCCCACAAGCCCCGACGGCTGAGATGCCATGACCGTGACGCGGCACCATCCCACCACGTATTCGGAGCAGGTGATGACAGCCAAGATCCCAGATTCCCACACCGCAAACTATCGAACGAACGATTACGCGCCAAAGGAACCGGTCGTTTGGACGCCGGACCAGGACCGCATGCCGTCGTGGCAAAAAGACCTGCTTCGGCATTCCACGCCGGTGAAGAACAATAACCAGCATTCGGAGAACGTGATGACAACAGTGCAATCATCCGCCACGTCAGGCGTCGAATCCCTGGGTAGTGACCGCTTCGCAATGGACGGCAGCACCCTGGATCTGCAAACCCTGATCATGACCCTGCAAGCGGAACGGGCCAATAATCTGGAAGCACAGCTCGCCGCTCAAGGGAACGAAATCAAGCAGACCACTGCTCGTCTGCGCGAGGCTAGAGATATGATGGCGCAGATGCAAGACTGCAAAAATTCTCAGAAGCATGCCCCTGCTGAACTGGTTGATTATTGCAAAAAAATTGGCTTGGAGCTCCACAAAGATAACAGCAAGGAAGCCTGGGATACCAACATCACCCGACTGAAGGCATATGAAGACGAGCTCAACAGCCAATCGCAACTGGACATGATCCGCATGCAGGGCCTGATGCAGAAGCGCGATCAAGCCTTCCAGCTCATGACCAATACCATTCAAAAGCTCGGCAAGACACTCGACGGCATCATCGCAAACATGCGCTGAGGTCTTCGCCGCCACGCCCCGGCTACCGCCACAAGACCCACTCAAAGGACGCCCCATGACCGCCGACGCCATCACCCGCGATCAGATCGACGCGTTCGCAAACACCGATCTCGCCGCCTTCGCCACCGGGCTCGCGCAGGCCGGCGGCAATCTCGGTGCCCTGCGCGGGCTCACGGACGCCGATCTCGAACGCATTTACACCCTCGCCTACCAGCTCGCTGGGCGGGCACAGTGGCATCAGGCCGAGCCGCTGTTTCGCTGTCTGTGCTTCTATCAGCATCGGGCGGCCCGCGGCTGGCGTGGCCTGGGGCTGTGCCGACGTGAGCGCGGTGATCTGCCGGGCGCCTTCGAGGCCTTTGACATGGCACTCACCAGCGATGATCCGGATCTGGACGATGCCCTGAAGGCGGCGCAGTGCCTGATCACGGCCGGCGCCACCGGGCAGGCCCGCGACTACCTGGAGCATCTGCTCGCCGTGACTGAGCAGGCGTCCGTTGCGGAGACCCAGTTCTCACCTGCGGCGGCGAGCACCGCCACCACCGTGCGTGAGCAGGCGCAGTTACTGGTGCAACGCCTGCAACAATGACGCCGGTCGGCGCCTGCCCTGGTCAGGCTGCCCGGGTGGCCAATGCCGAGGGCCCGGCCCCAGCTGACTCAGCCCAGCCTGCTCAGCCCAGCCTGCACGGCCCAGGAGTGCCCAGCTAGATCCCCGTCCCTCGCCAAGATCCTCATGCAGGAGATCACAAGCATGTCCAACACACCCATCAATGCGCAACAACATCCCCCCCTGCCGCTTGGCTACACGCCGGAAGCCGCCGAGTCTACCGCCGGCGGAAAAACGGCGGTCGCCGGAGACGCTGGTGTGCCTGCCCCTCCGGCACCCAAGCCCCGTGACCTCGACGGCCTGCCCAGCCCTCGCCCCCCGAGTGGCGCTGATACCACACAAACCAACGCGCGCATCAATGCGCTCACCGCAAACCTGCACACCGATGTGACTGCAATGCTGAGTCTTATGCATGAGGTGAGCCGCGAAACGCGCAAGTCCGCCGCGGAAGTCCGCGCCGCCGAACGGGAGACACGCTTCAACCTGCTGCAATCCGGCGTCGATGATCTTCGCGAGGCCGCCAAATGGGCACTCGCCGCGGGTGTGGTCGCCGCCGCCGGCAAAGTGGTGCAGGGCTTTGCGAGCATGGGGGCCGGTGCCATAAAAACCGGGGCTGGCGGGCTGGCGGCGCTCGGTGGTGGCTTGAGTGCAGCCGGCGGGATCAAGGGGCAGGGTATGATGAGTACGAATCCCACGGGAGCAGAACTCGTGGCGCAACAGTGGAGTGGCTATGGCAAGGTCGCCGAAGGCGCCGGCAACGCCGCCTCGGGTGCCGCCGATGGTGTCAGCGGCTCAGGCGGCGTGGTCAGCGGTATCGCGGATGCCGTAGCCGCAGGCTTCAACTACAAATCGAAACAGAAAGAGGCCGACCAGAAGGCCAAGGAAGCCGAGGCTGAGCGCCTACAGGCGGGCATCGAACGCAGCAGCGAATTCATCCAGAGCATGCGCGATACCCTGCAGGACATCCAGCAGCGCCTGGCCGCCATGCAGCAATCCGAGCACGACACGGCGGTGGCCGTGGTGCGGGTCTGATGCGGAGGCGAGCATGAGCGAGCCCACCCATGACGCAGCGGCGCGGACCCCCGCCGAGGACCAGATGGACCTGGACGCACTCCTTGAGGCGTTCAGCCGCGAAGGTGCCGTTCTCGGCGATTTCGAAGGCCTGAGCAAGCACCATTACGAAGCCCTGTATGGCATGGCCTACAACCTGTACGAGGCCGAGCGCTACCGCGACGCACGCGAGCTATTTTGCTATCTCTGCAGCCGCAATCATCTCGAGCAGCGCTTTTGGCTGGGGCTGGGCGCCTGCCAGCAGATGCTCGGCCTGCACGATCAAGCCACCACCGCCTATGCCTTCGCCAACCTGCTCGACGTGGACGATCCCCGATCGGCGTTACACGCGGGTGAATGCCTGCTGGCATCCGGACAGCACACCGAGGCGGCCGACGCCCTCAACGATGCCCTGACCACAGCCGGTGCCGGCACCGGGGGCATCAACACCGCCGTCGCCCAGCGCGCGCAGGCGCTCCTGGCGACGGTCAGCAGCCAAGACAGCACGGGGATGGAAGCATGACCAGCATCAGCACCTCCAATCCACCATCACCGTCGAGCGTGCCGGGCCCCGGTGGCGTGGCGGGCGACGCCCGGCCGGCGGCGACGGTCGACAACAGCACCATGACACCTCCCGGCCCCAGTGCCGGTGATACGCTGCGCAACGCCAACGGCGCTCCACGGCTGGCGAAACCGGGCGCGGACAACGCCAACCTGTCCACCGCCATGCTGGAGCTCCAGAGTCTACTGGCCGGAGAGCAAATCAAGCAAAGCAAGCAACAGATCGAGAGCAACCAGGCGGAGCGGAAAGCCCGCTACGAGGAAGCGGCGCAGAAGCTCGAGAAGGCCATCGACAAACTGAAAGAGGCCGAGAAGTGGCAAAACATTGCCAACAACCTGTCCCGGCTCTCCAAGATCGCGGCGTTCGTAGGCGGCGTCGCCGGCGCGGTGGGTAGCGCCGCCGCCTTGATCGGCGGCACAATGACCATCGTCAGCGCCGTTTCCGCCGGAAGCCTGAGCTGGATACAAATTGGCTTTCTGACCGTCGGCGCCATCGGACTCGGCATCGCCGCGCTCAGCACGGCTGCGGCGATCGGTCTTGAAGCCAGCAACAGAACCGGTCTGACGGACAAAGCCATCGATGCCGCCATTGATGAGTTCCTGGACAAGACCAATAAGGACATGAGTGAGCAGGATCGAGAATGGATAAAGCTTGGTGTGAAAATAGCCATGCAGTTGGCCATCACCACCGTTGGCATGGTGGGCTCAGTCATGTCCACGGGCGTGGGCGCCGCTGCTGCGGTCACCAAAGTCAGCGGCTTCTGCGCGAAAATCGCCGACGCGATAGCCGCAGCCGTCAAAGGGCTCGTCCAAGGGATGGCCAAAGCGGCCCCCAAGCTGATCGCGACCGGCATAACACAGTTTGTACAAGGTGCTGCGCAAACGGGTATAGGCGCCACCGAAATCGTACAGTCGATCAAACGGTTTGAGGCGGACAACGAAAAAGCCGACGCCGCGGCGGACAAAGTGCTGATCCAAAAACTGTCCGCCCTCCTCGAAGAAGAGTCGGAGCGCATACAGGAGATGATGGAGCAGTTGGACGCCACCGTTGCCCGGGTAATCGCGAGCATGCGTGCCGACGCCGAGACCAACAGCCTGATTGCGCGACAGATGGTATAACCGGCGCACAGCCATGATCGGCGCTGCCCGCTACCGGGCCGGGCAGACGCCGTCGCGCACCGGGGGGACGGCGCATGACACTGAGTGAGATCGATACGCTGCTAGCACGGGAGCTCGGCCTGGATGCCTGCGGCCTCGCAGACACGGGCGAGCAGGTGCTCACCATCGATGACGTCCGCCTACGACTGCAGGCGCAGGGGCAACGCCTGCTCCTATTGGCGGAGCTCGAGCCACTCGCGGCCACCACCCGAGACCAAGCCCCACAACTGCGTGCAATGCTGCAACAGAGCCTGGGCCACTTCGCGCAAGCGCCGGCGCTTTGTCTCGATGCCGCCACCGATACCCTCCAGCTTTATTCCGCAATTGACATGCCAGGCTTGGAGCCCAGCGCGCTGATCGCCAGCCTGGAAACCCTGATCGCCACAACCGAGCGATGGCAGAGCGGCACCGAAGCAAGCTCGCCTGCGGACCTACTGGCCTGGTCTGCAGGGTTTCTACGGCCATGATGGGGCGGATCGTGTCGCTGTATGTGCTGCTCTGCGTCGTCTCCGGCACCGCGGCGGCCGAGCCGCCCTGGCGCCCGGAGCCCTATGCCGTGCATTGCGACGACGAAGCCCTACACGCCCTGCTGCGCGGCTTCGCGGCCTCCCAGGGTCTGCCCCTGGACATCGCCGCCGCCGTGCCGCAGCACCGCATCAGCGGCACCTTCCCGCCGCGGGCGCCGAGGCAGTTTCTCGAAACACTCACGGCGCTGTTCGACCTTGGCTGGTTCTACGATGGCAGCCGCCTCCATGTCTTTCCGCTGACTGACGTGGCCGGCGAGATCGTGGCCTTGAACCGCGTCCCGAGCGGGCGCCTCGAGCAGGCCCTGGCCGCCATCGGCGTCGGCGGCCACATCCGCTGGCGCTCCCTCGGCGGCGACGGCACGGTCTATCTGTCGGGTCCGGCGCTGTTCCGGACCCTCGCCAAGCGCACCATCGACACCCTCAACGACGAGCTGGCCGCGGTGGCCGCGCCCGCCGGCGAGCGTATCTATCATTGGGTGGACGAGCAGGGGGTGCTCCATTACAGCTCCAGCCATCCCGATGCACCCTCGACGCTGCAGGCGGTGGGCACATCGCCGCGCTCGCGATCCGGCGCCGCAGGCGCGTTGGCGCAGTCGCGCCCGGCGACGGAGGCCCGGCCATGAACGCATGGCTGTTCAAAGTCCTCACCGGCGCCCAGGCCGGCGCCGCCGCAGAAATCGCGCCCGACGTCAGCTACCTCATCGGCGCGGACGACCAGGCGGACATCGTGCTGCGCGATTCCCGGGTCCCGCGGCACCTGGCACGGGCACGACTGACGCCCGACGGCATGCGTCTGGAGGTGCTCGACGACGGCCTGGGCCACGACGGCGCCCGCCTCGCCCGGGGCACGACCCTCGACCTCGGCCCCTTTTCGCTGGTCGCCTGCGGCGCGTGCTGGTGTGCCTTTGGCCCCGCCGATGCGCCCTGGCCACAGTTGGCGATTCCCGCGGAGATGCCCGCGGCGCAGGCGACCACGGCACCAGCAGCCGGCGAAGCGCCGCAGCCCAGCGAGCCACACCAGGCGGCGGCGGACGCCGCATCAGACGGTGCCGCGGCGCCGCCGGCACCATCGCCGAGCACCGCCACGGACGGGGATACGCCCCTGCCGTCGGTGTCCATGGCGCAGGCGGACGAGGATATCCGTGGACCGGCGCGAGGCAACGGGGGACCGCCCTTCTGGGCCTTTGCACTCAGCGCCGTGGTCTTGGGGGGCGGCTTGCTCGCGCTCCAGCTCACGAACCGCGCGACGACCGCCGATGCCGGGGGGGCGGTCAGCATCAGCGCCGATCCGGCCGTGCTCTCGCGCTGGCTGGATGAGAACGGCTTCTCGCAGCTGCAAGTCGAGCCGGGGACGCCGCCAATCCTCACGGGCGTCGTGGCGACGCGGGTCGATCGACGCGCCCTGGCAGAGGCCCTGCGCAGCAACGGCCTGGTTGCGCAGAACCGTGTCGTCGCCGAGGACGCCGTGCTGGCGGCGGCGCAGACGGTGCTCGACAGCTTCGGCGCCGGGCTCGACGCCGTCGCCATCGGTGATGGCACCCTGGCCGTTCGCGGCGAGCCGCCGGCGGACCTCGGCTTCCAGGCCATCGCAGCACGGCTGCGAACGGACCTGCCGGGCGCCTTCCAGATCGAGGACCAGACCACCACCAGCACCGACACCACGGGCATCGACACCGCGGCACCGCGGGCGTCCACCCCGCCGGACCTGCGCATCCGCCGCATCGGCCTGCAGCCCGTGCCACATGTCGTCGATACCAATGGCCACTACTATCTGGTCGGCGCCGAATTCGATGGCGGCTATCGCTTGACCGCCATCACCCTGGACCATCTGTTGTTCATGCGCGGCGACGAAGAGCGCCGCTTCTCACTCGGGGACCTCGCCGGAGGCTAACACCATGTCCCAACAACCCATGCTGATGCTGGATCTGGAAGAGCGGCTGCGCGACGACGCCGACGGTGAGATGCGCCAGCGCCTGTGCGACGACCTGGACACGGAAAGACAACGCCTCAGCCGCCTACTCGACCAAGGTGCGCCGCCGGCCCATGCCGAAGCCCTCAAGACGCTGATCGGCGCCTACCAGGCTGCCCACGAGACCGTGCAGCGGGTGTGGGCGCGCTTTCATCCGACCCAAGCTGATCGATAACATACACCCAGGAGAACGACCATGGCTTACGACTACACCGCCATCCAGAACAGCATCGGCAGCCGCGTCGCCGAGATGGAACAAAAGCTCAGTGCAGATCACGATATGAATAACGCCAGCGACATGTTCGCCATGCAGATGGAGATGCAGCAGTGGTCCCTTGCGGTCAGCACCCAGAGTACCGTGGCCAAGTCCATCAGCGACGCCCTGCGCGGCATCGTGCAGAAAATGGGCTGAGCCGGATCACACGGAGGAGCCAACACCATGCAGGCCATCGCAGCAACCGAGCCGGAGCTGGTCAAAACACTTACCGAAGTCGGGTTCATGGCGGCCGGCCATGGCCTGCGCACCCAGGCGGAGACCATCTTCTCGGGTCTTGCACATCTGCGCCCCGACAGCGAGGTGCCGGCCATCGGGCAAGCGCTCGCGCTGCTGCAGCAGGGGCAATATCCGCAAGCACAATATCTGCTGCGCGAGCAGGCTTTGAAAATTGCGCCGGAGAGCGGCATGGCCCTGTGCTTCCTCGGCCTGGCGCTACAGCTCGACGGCCAGAGGCAGGCCGCACGCCATGCCTGGGAACAAGCGCGCAGCGGCGCCGATGAGCAGGCGGCGGCGCTGGCCCGCTCGTTGCTCGACGCCGCCTGAGGCCCGAGCCCACACACACTCATGAGGGAGCACCCATGACCATCGATCCCAACGCCACCCCGATCGCGCCGCCGGCGGCCGACGCCGGCGCCGGCACCGGCGTACCCATCGCTCCCGCAGCCGGAGATCAGGCGGCCTTCGAGCAAGCCCTGCACCAAGACGCACAGCAGCCGGAGGATAGCGGCACAGCGGCCCCGGAGGGCATCGAAGCCGCCGCCGGCGCACAACAGCCAACGCCGGCACAACCGACCCCCGCCACACAACCGTCCGCACCGGGCGGCCCCGATGGCCCCCCCTTGGCCGCAGCCCCCGTCGAGGCGCCGGGCGATCGACTCATCGCGGGCTTGGAGCGGCTGCGCAGCGCAACACAATGGCCCGCGCCGGCGTCGTCAGAGGCTGCGCTCGACACGCCGGGGCTGCTGCAGTACCAGGCGCAATGGCTGCGCGCGCAGTTCGACATCGAGGTCACCGGCAAGGCCGCATCGGTCTCCAAGCAGGACCTCGAAACCCTGCTCAAGGCGCAATGACGCGCCGCCGGCTGCGATTGCTGCTCCCCTGGCTGTTGCTACTGCTGCTATCCGGCTGCGGTAAGGTTCCGCTCTACGACGATCTACCGCCGAAGGAGGCCAATGCCATGCTGGCCCTGCTGTTACAGCATGGCATCGATGCCGAAAAGCGCTCGGACCGCGACAACCGGGCGGCGGTCAGCGTGCCCGAGCGCAGTGTCAGCGATGCGATTCAGCTGCTCGAGAGTCATGGCCTGCCGCGAGAGCAATTCGAGAGCATTGGCAAGGTGTTCCGCAATTCCGGGCTGGTGTCGTCACCGCTCGAAGAACGCGTGCGCTTCATCTACGCCCTCTCCCAGGACCTCTCGGACACGCTCTCGCGCATCGATGGCGTCACCACCGCGCGGGTGCATGTGGTGCTGCCGGATAACGATCCGCTGGCCGAAGAAGCCACGCCGGCGTCGGCGGCGGTCTTCATCAAGCATCGCGAGGATGCCAGCCTGAGCGCCATGGCGCCGAACATCAAATCGCTGGTCAGCAACAGCATCGAAGGGCTGGACTACGCCAACGTGTCGGTGACCCTGTTTCCAGCCAAGGTCCCGATGATGCGCCCGCAACCGCCTCTGCACAGTATCGGCCCCCTGCGGCTCACGACCGACTCGATCCTGCCCTTCTGGCTGCTCACCCTCGCCGGCATGGCAGTCGGCGGTGCCCTGACCGGCAGCCTGACCTGGGCCTACCTGCGCAAGTGGCGCCGGCACGACCACGACGCGGCCGCCTGAGCCCATGCCCGAGACCGCTCGTGCATCACTGGCCTGGTGGCGCGCCCACTATCGCTTCAACCGCCTCGCCTGCGGCGACATGGATCCGAGCTGGTGGCCATCCCTGCGCCACGGCCACCTTGCCCGCCGGCTCGCGGACTGCGAGCGCGCCCGGCGTGCCGTCTCGGTACACCTCTATCAGCAACAGGGGCTGAATCCGGACGCCTGGCATGAGTGCCGGGATGTGCCGGCGTGCTACGGCCTGCTCCCACCGGCGCTGCTCCAGGCGCTGCTGCGGCGTCTGGGCCTGGTGCTGGCCGCCCCGGCAATCATCGCTGAAATCCGCCGCCCCCACCTCGAGCACATCCGACAGCAGTTGGGAGCGGACTTTGTCTTCGCCCGGCAGCGGGTGCCCTTGCTGGGCGTTACGGTCGACATGACGCCACCGGTGCCGCATGATGCGCAACCCTGGCCACAACACGCCCTGGCGCTGGGCTACGCCTGGGCACGGCTTGCGTGGGCCGACTGCGATGCCGACTGGCACGGCCGCGTGCGATGGAAATTGCCCGCCGCACTGCCCGCAGCCCCCGGCCGTCCCGACACGCCACCGCCCGCGTGGCTCTGGCCCAAGTTGCTGTACGAGCTCGACCGCCCATGGCAAGACTTCCTCGCCTCACACGGGACTTCACCTGCCCCCCCGGACCTGGCATCGTCCGCGCAGACGACTACCGGGCGCTCGTCGACGCCCGAAAGCTGATCGAAGCCGCGCAGCGCGATGCCGATGCGCTGCGCCAGCAGGCTGCCGAGGCCTTCGAGGCGGAAAAGCAGCGCGGTTATGAGGCGGGCCTGGCGCAGGCGGGCGCAGAGGCCGTGGAGCAACGCCTGCGTCTCGCCGCGGAAACCGTGGACTACCTCAACACCCTCGAGAAAGACCTCGCGCGCATCGTCTCCGAGGCCGTGCGCCGGGTCCTGTCCCACCACGACGACGACGCGCTGGTGCTCGACGCCGTCCGCCGGGGCCTCGACGCACTCGGCGCCCACCGCCAGGTGACGCTGCGCGTGCACCCCGAGCGCAAGGCCGGTGTCCAGGAACGGTTACAGACCTTGGCTCGCCACCGCGGCACCCCCAGCCATGTCGACGTTGTCGCCGATCCCGGGCTGTCTGCGCGCGACGCGGTGCTCGAAAGCGCGGCGGGCGTGGTCGACGCCAGTGTCGATGTACAACTCGCCGCCATCGAACAGGCATTACACAGGCAGATGGGGCACGGCGAGCGCTGAACGGCTCGCAACAGCACCCATGGCATCGCCACCGCGGTGCCAGCCGAGTCCTCGTCTAGTCCTCGGCCCTGCGCTGCTCACGGACCCAGCGCAGCACCTCCGCGACGGGCTCGACCAGGTCTCGGGGAATGTACTGATCGATGTCCACGTCCGCATAGAGGCTGCGTGCCAACGGCACGTTTTCCATGATCGGCACACCCGCCTCCCGGGCAATGGCAATGATCCGCTGCGCCCGTAACTGCTCCCCCTTCGCCACCACCAGCGGCAGCGGTGTCTCGCCGTCTTCGTAGTACAGCGCAACGGCGATGCGCGTGGGATTGGTAATGACCACGGAGGCATGGCGGACGTTGTGCTCCGCCGCACTCATCGCCATTTGCTGGTGCAGCTGTCGACGCTTGCCCTTGATGAGCGGATCCCCCTCCATCTCCTTGTACTCGCGCTTGACTTCATCCTTGGTCATTTTCAGCTCCTTGGTATGCTGAAAACGCTGGAACGCCAGATCGAAGCCGGCGATCACCAGAAAGGCGACACCGGTATAGGCGGCGACGGCCAACAGCGACTGCCTCAGGATCGGCAGCAGGCAGCCCTGGCCGCAGTACGGTAACTTCAGCAGCGGCTCGAGCGATTCCATGATAACGATCGTGCTGAGCACGCCCAGGAATATAATCTTCACCACTGATTTCAGCAGCTCCACCAGATTCTTGAGTGAAAAGATCTTCTTGATGCCCTGGCCGGGATTGAGCTTCTTCAGATCCGGCTTGACGGGCTGGAAGCTGAGCAGAAAGCCCACCTGCATGATGTTGCCGATAATGCCCAGCAGCGCCGCGGCGAGCACCACCGGCAGGACCAGCAACGAGACCTGCACGAACAGTGTCGTTCCCAGCTCGCTCATGGCCTGTGCAATGGGCACGTCCACGAGTCGGGTGGGCGCGAGCAACAACGCCTCCAGCCGTCGCAGCATAAACGGCAGATAGGCGTACAACACCGCGAACAGCCCCGCCAATACCACCACAGACGTGAGATCCTTGCTCTGCGCAACCTGCCCTTTCTGACGCGCATCGCGACGCTTTTTCGGCGTCGGCTGCTCGCTTTTCTCGCTCATTCCAGTACCTTGCGCAGCATCAGCAGACGTGCATCGAGCGCGCCCAAACCTTCGGCGAAGACCTGCAGCAGTACGCCGAGGTAGAGAATCAGCACGAAGAAAGCGATGCCACTCTTGATGGGCATGGCCAGAAAGAATACGTTGAGCTGCGGCGTGAAGCGGCTGATGAGCCCCAGCGCCAGCTCGGCGAGAAACATGGCGATGACCACAGGCGCGGCATAGAACACGGTCGCGACCATGAGCTCGTCGAGGAGACCCAGGAAGTATAGCGCCGTGCTCGACGACACCTGCGGCGTAAAGGCAGTGACGGGCCAGAAATCATAGCTCTCGTACACCAACAGCAACAATGCCAGTAAACCGCCGCCGACCAGGAAGAAAACGCTCAGGGTCTGACTCAGGAACAATCCCAGCGGTGACGTTTGCTCGCCGGTCATGGGGCTGACGCTGCTGGCCATGGTCGTGCCGCGTTGGTTATCGATGAAAAAGCCCAGCCCTTCGATGGCCCAGAACAGGATCGCCACCGAAAAGCCAATGGCCACCCCCAACAGCAGCTCCTTCGCCACCAGGCCCAGCAGATGCAAAAACACGGGCTCTGTCGGCACATGCTCGCGCATGGACGGCAGCAGCGGCAGGGCCAGTACCACGATGAGCGTGTTGCGCACCTGTCCCGGCAGCATCTGCTGGCTCATGAACGGCAGCATCAGCAGCAAGCCGGTCAGTCGCGGCACCGCCAGCACCAATGCCAGCAGCCAAGGCTTGATGACGTCCACCAGCTCCATGCCGTCGCCGTCTGCTCACAAGTTGCGAATGCTGTCGAAGGTGCGCAGCGCGTATTGGTACAGCTCGCCCCCGACCCAGGTGACGGTGAGGGCAATGGTGATGGACACCGCGATCAGCTTGAAGGCGAAAGACAGGGTTTGCTCCTGTACCTGCGTCAGCGCCTGCAGCAAGCTCACCAGGGTACCCACCACGGCCGCCACGATGATGGGTGGCAGCGACAGCAGCAGCACCAGGGTCAGCAGCTGGATCGCGAGCTCGATGACGCTTTGCTGTGACATAAGCCCCTGCCGCCCCGCTACTGATACGTCAGTATCAATCCCTGCAACAGCCGCGTCCAGCCATCCAGGTACACGAACAAAAGCAGCTTGAAAGGCAGGGAGATGGTCATGGGCGAGACCATCATCATGCCCATGGCCAACAGGATGTTCGACACCACGAGATCGATGGCGATGAAGGGCAGGTAGATGAGCAGACCGATCTCGAAGGCCGTGGTCAGCTCGCTGACGACGAACGAAGGAATCAGGATCGCGAGATGATCAGACGCGATCTCGGGCTGGAAATCCGGCGGCCAGATGCGTCGTGCGGCGGTGATGAACATCTCCTGCTCGTGGCCGTCGGTATGGCGCACCATGAACTCCCGAAATGGCGCGATACCCGCCCGGAAGACCTCCGCCAGCGAGGCCGGATCGCTGGTATCCACCTGCTCCAAGGCGACAACGGCGTCGTAGGACTCGGTGGCGACGGGTGCCATGATGAACAAAGTCAGCACCAGCGCCAGGGCATTGAGCACGATGTTCGGGGGGACCTGCTGGATGCCCAAGGCGTTGCGCAACAGGTGCATCACCACCACCAGCTTGATAAAGGCCGTGACCATCATGCCAAGAAACGGCGCCAGGCCGAGCAGACCCAGCCCGACGATCAGCAGCAGGGGATCCGGCAGCCCGTTAGCCATGGGCGTCCTGCCCCGCGCCGAGCACCCGCAGCACCACCTGCTCATCGATCTCCATGGCCTGAGCCAGCACCAGCACGTCGCCGTCGTGGGTCACCCGGAGCGGTCCGCCGAGCGATTGGCCAACGTGCAGACGACTCCCCGGGTGCAGCGCCGCCGCCGTCGCCGCATCCAGTGGCACCGGCGCGTAGTCGAGACACACACCACCGGCCCGTGCATCGGCCCCGGGATGCCAATCCACCAACGCCACGCTGTGCATATCCGCCGGGTCGTCCTGTTGTAAGGTCCAGTGGCCGTCGTCCAGGACGAGCAGCGGCGCCGGTAGGGCCGTCCAGCCGGTGAGGATCAGATCATCGCCGCCCAGCGTCCCGAGCGCATCCACTGCGAGCGGCAGGGTGCCCAGCGTCAGCGTCGCCGCCACCGGGCAGTCGTCGCGCAGGGGCAGGCGCTGCAGCGATTGCAGCAGGCTCCCGGTGAGGCGCTCGTGCAAGCGCAGGCCGACGCGACCGAGAGGGTCGTGGGCACCGCCGATGGCCGCGACCAGCCGCACGTCTGCGCCGTCTGCCGTGTCCGTGAGCGCGGCATCCGGCCCACCGCTCGCCGGCGTCATCGTCAGGTGGTCGATGCGCACGGCGGTGCCCCAGGCCTGCTCCCAAACACCGAGGACCGGGTCCAGCACACAGGCCAGCGCTGCTTCCTGCAGGGCCTGGGGCAGGTCGTGCCAACGCTCGGCCTCCGGCAACGCCGCGGCCAGTAATTGTGTCGTCGCCGCCGCGTCCAGCTCCAGCTCGGCGGGGGCGTCGCCAACGCGCAGCCCAATGCGCAGTGCCGGCTCGGGCCAGTCGGCTTGCGCCAGACCATGCAGGTAGCGCGGCGGCTCCAGCGGCAGGCGCAGCGGTGCGCAGCGCGCGAGCTGCTCGGCATAGGCGGCGGCGCTCATGGACCAGGCTCGTCTTCGGGTCCTGGCAGCACCTGACCGCGTGAGCGCCGGCGTTCATCGCCGCTGCCATCGCCGGTGCCCGCTCCATGCCCGCCGGGGCCACCCTGTAGCTGGACCGTCACGCCCTGATCGAAGCGCTTGCTCAGATGCTCGGCCAGCTGCTCCTGGCGCCCCTGGAACCATTGTTGGCTGCCACCGTCGCCGGGGATGATCTGCAGTCGCAGCTCACCGCCCTGGCGCTCGATTTGGATTTCGGAGCCTTCCAGACCCGGTATCTGCAAGGTCATTCGCACCCGCGCCTGATCCTGTCCGGGCGCATCCACCAGCAATTGGCTGAGCAGGTCCCGGGCGATGCGCGCGAAGGGCTCACCCGCAGCCGCGGACGTGCCCGCCGTCTGCTGTGCCGGCGCCGACGGCGGCTGGGTCTCGGCGTGCAGCCGATCGAGGATACGCGCCCCGTCGAAGCCGAAATCCGCCGACGGCATGGGCTCCGCCGCGGCGGTCACGGTCGGCCTGTCCGACGGTGTCTCTGCGTGCTCCGGGTGATCGCTGCGGCCGACGCCGGGAAGCGCATTGGCGTCGGGCGCCCGCGCCGGCGGTGCAGGCGAGGTCGCGGCCGCCGGGGGGGCGG
>PR_CR_10_Liq_1_inCRDRAFT_1000743_pt1 | contig 19741 bp, 15 predicted proteins | sample PRCRCaboRojoPR_3_FD_10241 | JGI IMG/M metagenome (IMG submission 10241)
TAAAGTCGTCTGCAATTTTCTTGAGCATTTCAGACACTTTGTCCTTAGGGAGGCAAAAACTCTCCATGATGTGGGCGTAGTTCATGAGTTGCGAAACAACGATGCTGCGTATTTTGCAACTTAAGTCTTGCGGAGTGTCGAATTCCGGAGAAAAAGAGTATTGCATGTAGGCTTCGAGTTCCTGAGCAATGGACAACATCACTAGTTCTTCCCAAACACTTACGTGCTGCCACAAAGGGTGGGTTTCTACTAGTCCTTGGAGGTACTCTTGGTCTTTGTTGTGGAAAGTTTGGGAGTAGATGATGCATTGTCTAGCTAGACGGAGGTCTTCTTGTTCTTCAATGCAGCTCAGTACTATGTTCATTAGTTCGCCTACCTTATTAAAGTTGGTCTCTGCAATCTGAAAGGCTCCGCAGCTTCGTTTTTTGTTTAGGAGTTCCACCCAGGTTTTTTTGGCTTCGTGGTCTTCTATGGTTTTTTTAAAGGTTTCTATTTCTTCAGAGGCAATTTCTTCTCCCTTCCAGCACTTTTCAACAATCCCTGACAAAAATTCTTTGGAAGAGTTTTGCATTTTATTAATTGATCGACTGTGAGTTACTTTACAAACAGTTGGCTCAACTGCAGGTATTCAAGAAATAAACCTTATAGTTAATTTTAGGTTATTGAGTAGTATCCTGGTGGTTCTGAGTAGGTGGATCGGAAAAAAAGAAGGAACAAGGTTTCTTCTCGTGGTTTCTCGACTGAGAAGGGTCTTTGGCTTTTGCTGGATTCAGCAAACTTTCTAAGTTCTTAACTCCAGAAACGGTGTTAGCTCTTTTGCCTCTTCTTCTTTGGAATTCCATTTTACTTTTACTGAATCTTGAACAACTCCAAGTTACTTTGGTTCAGCATTGCCAGAAACTGGTTTAATGGAAAGCATTAAATATAACTTAAATGCAAACCTCTGCAAAAATAAGTCCCTACGCTTGCTTGAACATTGACTGCAACTGGTCGGAGTGGATCAGAGCACTCAGAAGAGCAATCTACACCAAAGAAAATCCCAAAGAACTGGCCTTCAGGATTGCAAATTACTTTAGTTCCAAAGATAATGCTATTGTGACAATAAGTGTCAGAACAGCTTACAACTTATTTCTGGACTGCTTGGACCTCCCGGCAGGCTCAGAAGTAATAATGAGTGCCATCAACATACCTGAGATGCTCAGAATCACAAGGATGCACGGTTTGGTACCTGTGCCGGTTGACCTTGATATAGACACCTTAGCTACCACCCCTGAAAGAATTGAAGAAGCCATCACTTCCAGAACTAAAGCAGTTCTTATTTCCTTTGTGTACGGAGTGACTTACGATCTTGCAGAAATTGCCAAAGTAACTTCTAAGCACAACCTTCTTTTGGTAGAGGACTGCGCTGAGGGATTTGCAGGTCCTAACTACAAAGGAGATCCCTCAGCTGACGTGACTTTTTTCAGCTTTGGACCTATCAAGCACGCCACTGCTTTTGGAGGAGGAGTTGTGGTTGTGAGAGGCAATGAAAACTTACTGGGCAAGATGAAACACACCCATTCCAACTACCCTACTCAGCCCAAGTCAGTTTACTTGAAGAAGGTACTGAAGTACTCAATAGGGATTCTGGCACTTAACACTAGGTGGAGCAACAAGCTCATTAGAGTTACTTCTAGGAAACTTAAAATAGACTACAAGAAAAAAGTAGTAGGACTTATGAGGGGCTTCCCTCCAGGCAGGTCACTTGATATGTACAAGTTCCAGCCTTGCGCTCCTCTTTTGAGTTTCTTGTACAGACGGCTTAAGTACTTTGACGAGGAATTGTTTACTAAAGGCATGCAGAAAGTCGAGGCAGGAACTGAAATTCTCAAGAAAGCCGGAGTAGTAGTTCCTGGAAGTGCCCATAAACCAAGGAACTACTGGCTTTACCCCATTACAGCTGAAAACGCTTCTAAAGTGTATGATGAACTTAACTCAAAAGGCATTGACGCTTTTAGAGGAGTGTCCCAACTAGACAGAGTCAAAGCACCTGAAGGAAGTTCTTTTAAAGAACCCAGCAACGTTGAAGAGATGTTCCAAAAACTAGTTTACTTGCCTATACACAAAGACGTTCCTGTGGATGACATCAAAGCTATGTGCCAAGAAATTGCTAGGATTGTGGGTCCTAAGTTATAAACCTAATAAGAAATGGCTTGGTACGAACAAACCAAATCCTTAGTTGACCACTTCAAAGAAAAAGTCAACTCCCAGAACTGGCACTTAGTTCAGATGCACAGTAACTTGTCCATTTACGAGATGCCAGGACCTTACAACTACCACATTGCCAAAGCCCAAACTAGATTTTCATGCCCAGCAGAAACAGCGTTTAGTGTTTTGTCCGACACTAAAGTGGATAGGTGGAGGGGGCCTTTAGAAGAGTTAAAAGTCCTGGACACCCAGGAGTCTTCAAAACTAGTCCACGCAAAGTTTGCTTGTAAGTGGCCTGTTGAAAAAAGAGATGTTGTTTTTGTTGAACTTGAGTGGAAAGAAGGCGGAGTTGCTTACATTGTAGATAAAAGCGTCCAGGGAGTCCTAGAGCAGTGTCCAGGCTATATCCGAGCTAGCCTCAACCTTGCTGGATTCCAAGTTGTGCCTTTGGGCAGTGAGTGTCAGGTCACTTACTTAGTAGACTACGACCCCAATAGTAGCATGCCTGATCAAATGAAGTCTAAGTTGCAAAAAAGCTTTGTGAAGCAACTTGCTGTTATAAACAGTCTGTGTAAATAACTTAATTAAGCGTTAGCTTCTCCAACAATACTGATCAACGAAGGTTCCAAAATAGAGTGGACTTTTTTAAAAGTTTCAACAAGTCTTCCTAAGTGCGTGACTCCTTGCACACACAAACACAGCATACCTATAGGCCCCACTACGATTTTGCCTTCCTCGCCCTGCAGAATCATCATGTTCATTTCGTCACCTTCAAGTTGGTTTTCGGGGTCGCTTACAGGTCCATTGGCTTCGTAGTCACACCAAATGGTAGAAATTAGGGCTCCCGTGGTGGTGGAGTCTTGGGGTTCCTTTGCACATGCGAGCAAGTACCCTTCCTTGTTCACCAAACTAATTGTTGCTTACAATAGGTTGTCTACTCCTTCTGAAAGGGCATTTTGGAAGGTCTGGGTGAGTGCTTTGGCGTTCAGCATAAAAATGGAAAACCTAGTGATAGACAAGCCCAAGCCTGGAGTTGCAGTGGTTTGGCTCAACAGGCCCAACAAACTAAACGCTGTGAGTTTCAAAATGTTTGACGAAATCAAAGGAGCCTTTGAAACTCTTGGAAAGGACAGGGACGTAAGAGTCATAGTGCTTGCAGGCAAGGGCAAGGCCTTTACAGCTGGCATAGACTTAAATGATTTCCAAAGTCTAGGCCAGAACATGGGCCCTGACCCTGCTAGAATTGCTATTAATGCCTATTCTAAGATCAAAGACCTGCAAAACTCTGTAAACGCAATTGAGGACTGCGGAAAACCTGTGATTGCAGCTGTGAGTGGCTACTGCTTAGGAGCTGGAGTAGACATAGTGTCTGCTTGTGACATAAGGTACGCGTGCAAAGACTCTGTGTTTTCCATCAAAGAAGTGTTTATAGGGTTAACTGCAGATTTAGGAACTCTGCAAAGACTGCCCAAAGTAGTGAAGAGTGACTCTTGGGTAAGGGAACTAGCGTACACTGGAAGGGACTTTGGAGTTCAGGAAGCCATGCAGCAAGGACTTGTTTCGAGAAGTTTTGAGTCGAGTTCGGAGCTCATGGAAGCTTCACTGCAACTAGCTGAAACCATAGCTGAGAAAAGTCCAGTGGCTATACTTGGGTGCAAGAGAAGCTTGGTCCACGGAAGAGACCACTCAGTGAAGGAAGGAATGGAGTTTATCGCTAACTGGAACTCTTGGGCTACTCAAGCACCTGACCTTGTAGAAGCCATTGTTTCTAGGCTTCAGAAGAAAAAACCAAACTTTCCTAAACTTTAAGTATAACTAAAATGGGGAAACTAGTGATTAGGCAGCATGTAAACATTCCACCTCAGATTTACAAGGAAGACACTGAAGAGGGGCCTTTCCACTCTAGCAGCAAAGTTGAAGAGTGGCTTTTGTTTTTGTTAAAAGTAGTTGGGGGGGTTTTATCAGTTTGTTGTTTTTTTGAGTTTTTCATTCGGTTACTAGACTGGCTGATTCTGTTCAACATTGCAAGGTACTTGGTTTACTCACTTTTATTAGTTCCTGGGTACGAATTTTGGGTGCTGCCCAACATATTTGAGGTGAAGTCGGGGTTTAAAAAGATGTTTGACCCTTTTTACTCAATTGGCAAGGCCGAGAGTTCTTGTTGCTTGACTTTTTTAAGGGTCTTTTTTGGGGTTAGTTACTTGTTAGTAGTAATACTTTCCACCCTAAGTTTCACCCAGTACTCAGTGTAATAATTAAGCTTAGTAACCATTTAAAGGCTAGTATCCAAAGACATTCCTCTAGTTTCTATAGGCAACGTCAAAGCTATTGCCATCAAACACCCACTCAAGAACAACATAAACGCAAAAGGGACCCAAATACTCAGTTCTAGAAACACTCCAAAAAGAAGGGGAGAAAAGAACGAAAGTCCTCTGCCTACTGCGTTCACAAAAGCAGTGGCCATTTCCCTGATGTGGGTTTCGTAAACTTCAGAAGTGTAAGGCCACAAAACAGAACACGCAACGTGGTTAAGGCCGCATATAACCATGATTGCGGGGATTCTGAACCCGTTTGCTTCGACGAATATACACAACAAGTTAATCACTATAGAAGAAGTATAGCAGATCTTCATGGTTCCTTTTCTGCCTACGCTGGGCATCTCTATCAAAAACACAAAAGAAGCCACAATGCTGATCTCTATACAGATTATAATGGCCATCAGCACCAAAGTGTCTATTTCTGTGTCAATTTCTTCAAGCAGTTTAGGCAGTAAGTAAAAAAACCCAAAGTAAGAGAAAAACGTCAAAGTCCACTGAATCATAAGCAGAACAGTAGTTGTTCTGTGCTTTTCGTCAAACAAGAACTTAAACTTTTGACTGCCTCTTTCAGTGGGAGGATTAACTAAGCAAACTCCCATTCTTTCCCTTTCGCTAAGAAAAGGCCTGTTGTTGCTTTGGGCAATGTGGTCCAAACTTTCAATAGTGTTGATGCTGTAGCCTCTTTTCGAAGAAAACAAAGGACTCTCCACCACTTTAGTGAACATAAAAAGAATCCCTATTAGTATAGGAAGACTCACCAGTACAATCAAAAGTCGCCACATCCCACCATCCAAGTCAGGAGTCAGCAAGGCTGCCAAACCTATTACGTACAACTGGCCTACTCCATAAGTCATTATAATCAGCATAATGAAGCTTCCGCGTTGCTTGGAAGGGCATGACTCTGCTGCCAATGCTACTGCTGTAGGCATTGACATTGCTTGGACAAACCCCGTAAAAGCCCTTACCGTCACAAAACTCCAGAACTCAGGCATCAGCGCACTTAGCAAGCGCAGGGCCAAAGCCCCTATGTAAGTAAATTTTAAAACAGGAAGACGACCCCAGTCATCTCCCCAAGTAGCAACAACTAAGAGTCCAAAGCTCATCCCCACAAAAATCACTCCTCCCATGACTCCCACCTGGAAAGAGGAAAGGTCCCAGACTTCTTCTAGAATGTAGGTGATTAAAGATACTATAGCGACCTCAGCTCCCTCAGTTATTACTGCTATTGTTACTCCTACAGTAAGGAAAAAGTGGTACTTGCCGAACCCCAGTCTGTCAAGAACGTTTTGCACACAAACCGCTGAGTCCTCTTTTTGAGATCTAGAAGTGGAGCCTCCTGCTTCAATGCTGGACTTCAGAGGAATTTTTTCTATATCAGACATTTATATTCGTTTTCACGCAACTCAACTATTACTTAGTTATATTACTTTGTTGCCCAGTGTCTAAGGAAATACCTCTAGTTTCTATTGGCAGTAAGAACGCAATTCCTAGTAAGCAAACTCCTATGCTTAGTATCAGCAAAAAAGGAGCCCAAACTGCCGACTCAAGCAAGTAACCAAAAACTAAGGGAGCAAAAAAGGCAACTGCTCTTCCAGTGGCGTTTAAAAAAGCCACTCCCATTTCCCTTACTTCGGTTTCGAAGACCTCTGAAGTGTAGGGCCAAAGAACACAAAAAGAGCCGTGATTGAAAGCACTAATTATCATGATGGAAGGAACTAAAAGGTAGTTCTCAGACACGAACAAGCACACTCCACAAAAAAACACTAAGACTCCGTAGCAAATCTTCATAGTGCCTTTCCTTCCCAAACTAGGAAGTTCAATTAAGTAAGTAGTGGCTGCTATAACAACCATTTCACAAACTATCACCAAACTAAGCAACAAAAAGGTACTTAGTTCTGAGTCTATGTCATCAAGCAACTGAGGCAACAAGTAAAAGAACCCAAAGTACACAAAAGTAGTCAGCACCCACTGCCCAATTAAAAGCAGAGTCATAAACTTGTGTGAGGAGTCAAACAACACCTTAAACTTGTAAAATCCCTTTTCTTTGTGCAAAGGACTCAAAGCCCAAACTTCAGTTTTTTCGCCTTCAGTCATTTGGTCTTGGCCATTGGTCTTAGCAATGTATTCTAAACTTTCAACTGTAGTTTGGTTAAGTCCTCTTCTTGCAGAGGACATAGGACTCTCAACTACTTTCGTAAATAGAACAAGTATTCCTATTAATATTGGCAGAGCAGCTAGGACCAATAAAAGTCTCCACATTCCCCCATCTAAGTCTGGAGTTAGGAGTGCTGCCAAACCTATTACATAGATTTGACCTACTCCATAGTTAAATATTACAAACATTGTAAAGCTTCCTCTGTACTTTGAAGGGCAAGACTCAACTGCAATTGCCACTACAGGAGGCATGGACATTGCCTGGACTATTCCTGTCAGTCCTCTGAAAACTACAAAGCTCCAAAACTCAGGCATCACTGCACAAGCTAGTCTCAGAGCCAAAGCTCCGATGTAAGTTAACTTAAGTGNAGGAAGGCGACCCCAGTCATCACCCCAAGTAGCTATGATCAAAAGCCCAATGCTCATCCCTATAAATATAGCACCTCCTAAAAGTCCCAATTCGGTAGAGGAAAGGTCCCAAACATCCTCTAGTATGAAGGTAATCAATGAAACTAGTGCCACTTCTGCTCCATCTGAAATCACTGCTATGGCTATTGCAAGGCCTAGGACTACTTGGTACTTCCCAAAACCTATTCTGTCAATAGTGGTTTGTACAACGTTCATTGAGTTCTCAGCATAGTGGGTTAAGTCTTCTGTTTCGCCTTCGGACCTCAAAGGAGCCCTTTCGGAGTTGGACATTTATATTCGTTTTTTAGTATTTGCAGAGCTTGCTTTAAGTAAATATAACAACTTTTTAAGCAACTGTGCGGGATTATCTCAGTCATACTATTCCCAGAAGTTGCCATGTTAAAAAGCATACAAATGTTGAAAACGTATAGTTAAATGTCTGAGTCGTGGAGCCAAAACTTATACTTATACAACAGCAAATTCACCGAGTTTGTAATCCAAGAAGCTAGGAGAATCAAGCAACGGAAAGGAGAGGAATGCACCCACGAAGATTTTCATTACCTTGATACTCTCCATTGTAAAGGATTGTTTGGTGTTAAAAAATTCCTGGAAACTTACTGTTTCAACACCAAAGCTAAGGCCATAGATCTTGGCTGTGGAATAGGAGGCAACTCACGCTACCTTGCAGCTACTAAGCAATGCCAAGTTTACTCAGTTGACTACCTTGATAACTATATTGAGTGTGCTGAGGAATTAACTTCACTTTGTAGCTTAAGTGAACTAATTGAATATAAGAGAGGAGACTTAAGATCCCAAATCCTCCCAGAAAACCAGTTCGACTTTGGGTTGTGCGTGGCTGTGTTTATGTACATTCCAGACGGAATTGAGGCTTTTAGAAATATTTTTAAAGCTCTTAAACCAGGAGGTGTGCTTTACTGGGAAGACTACTACTTGTTGAAGGAAAGGGAAGACTGCACTTCCGAGGAACTGCAATTAATGCAGGACTATCCTATGCCTGGAGTTCGCACTAAAAACACTTTGCTAAAGGAAATGAGTGAAGTGGGATTTGAAGTAGTTGAATGGAATGAGTACGGAAAGGACTGGTCTGAGTATGTTTGGGATAAGGCCGAAAGACTTTTCCAAACCAAAGTCAACAACGACACAGACGAACCCCTTGGCGGAATGACTCATTCTTGTGCTTACTTGAAGCCTAGGATAGTAAGGGACCTAGACCATTTTTCACCTGAAGAAGTTAAAACTAACTGGCCGAACGTAGACAAGGAACTCAATGCAGAAAACCTGGTTTTCTGCACTCCTAAGTTCATGAGCGCTTCTAGGGTAGTTTTTAAGAAACCTTTAATTAGCTAATAATCATAGTAAAAACGTCCCTTCTAATTCCTAAGCAAGCACTAAAAGCACCTTCAAAGCCTTAGAACCCCTTGAATAAATAAGTAGGGGGTCCTAACTGCCACCAAGTTTAAAACCCCAGGTCTAGGCCATTTATAAATTCTTAACGAATAGTAATGCAAACTACTCCCAAAAAATCCTTTTTCTCGCCTCTGACAAAGCAACCCCAGTCCAAATCATCAAAAACTCCGCCTGCCACAACATCCTCAGGTGGAAGGTTCATTCCACACAGAGTTGCTTCTAATTTGAGTTCTGCATTCAGTAAAGCGGAACAAGAGAACTCACAAAACAACACCTTTTCTTCACTAGTGCACTCCCAGTTAATGCCTGATTCGGGGCCTAACTTATTTAGATACAGCACTTCAATGACTCCTGAAAACAAAGAAAATTCCAACTTTGCTCCACTACTCATTCCAAGACAGTCCCAAGGAGCAATGCTCCGCAGTATTCCTAAACTGCCTTTCAGAGTGCTGGACGCTCCTCAACTCCAAGACGACTTTTACTTAAATGTAGTGGACTGGTCGTCCTCTAACATACTTAGCGTAGGTTTAGGTGAAAATGTTTATCTGTGGGACGCTTCTAGTAATAAAGTCACTCCTTTGTGTTCTTTCGAGGGGGAACTCGTGTCCTCCCTGAGCTGGGCACCCTCAGGAATGCACTTAGCTGTAGGAACTACTTCAGGACAAGTCCTTTTGTACGACATCACCAGAAACAACGCCTTCAGGACACTTCAAGGACACACAGGAAGAGTTGGGGCTTTGTCTTGGAACAACTGGATGCTGAGTTCAGGTTCGCGGGACAAAACTATTTTACACAGAGACTTGCGGTCCCACAACAACATAACTGCCAAACTAACAGGCCATAAACAAGAAGTGTGTGGACTCAAGTGGTCGTGGGACGGAGAGCAGCTAGCTTCAGGGGGCAACGACAACATGCTAGTAGTTTGGAGTGCTGGAAGCATCAGCCCCGTGAGCAAGTTCACAGAACACAACGCAGCAGTTAAAGCTTTAGCTTGGTCGCCACAACAAAACGGACTGCTTGTTTCTGGAGGAGGAACTGCAGACCGCACTATACGGTTTTGGAACACCTGCACTAACGAAAATGTATTTACCGTAGACACTCAGTCCCAAGTGTGCAACCTTATGTTTTCGCGGAACACCAATGAGCTAGTGTCAACGCACGGGTACTCCCAGCACCAGATAAACATTTGGAAGTTACCCAGCATGCAGAAGACAGGAGTTTTGATGGGACACACTTCAAGGGTGCTTTACTTGTCCATGTCTCCTGACTTCGAAACTATTGTGACTGGAGCTGGCGACGAAACTTTGAGGTTTTGGAAAGTGTTTCCAAGAGAGGACACTGAGAGCCCAGGTGGTTGCGGGTTATGGCCTTGCATGACTGAGATGAGATAATGAACATACAATTTTAATTTAATATTGTAAAACGGATAACTAAAGAATTCTGGTATTGTATTCATAATGGGCTGCTGTAACTCAAGAGAGTCCCGAAGCAAGGTTGAATCGATACTGGTTCAAGAAGAAGTTAAATTGGGATTTAACTCGAAAACTTCACAAAGGATAGATTCTTCTTTGTACCGCTTTTGCTCAAAAAACACTCTGACAGAGAGGCAATTAAAGGCGGCACTGGAAGACCTAGAAATAAGTACGGAGTTTCTAGGGGACTTAAGTAGTCCACTAAATCTGTTTTTTGAAAACTTCAAAACAGAAATGGGGTACTCTTACTTTTCTTTGAGTTGTTTGGGAATAGTGCTGAGTCAAGACCCACCTCACTTAAAAGCCAAAACTCTTTTTAAGGTTTACGACAAAAAATGCACTGGGTACTTAGGACCCATTGAACTCAAAAAAATGCAACTGAACATTTATAATGTTAGCAATGTCTGGTTACTGGGCTTTGCAAAGGCTAAGTGGGAAACTTACAAGTGGAAATTCAGAAGTTACGAAAGGAAACTTTTGGAAGTCAAAGACTGCACTGAAGAGTACTTTTTACTAGTCTTAGGAAGTAGTGGCAAGATTTCTGAAGCGGAATTTGTGCATGCTTTCAGTGACTCTACTTTGAGAAAGTTCCTGACACCCTTCAGCTTCAGAAGGTTCTGTCTGGAAATGAACTTGGGTAAAACCCAACTCCTCAACAACTCTAAAGTCTAACCAGCCATTTTGTTCAAATAAGCTTCCAATTAACCTGCTTAGGTCCGTAGCCCTTTATGAACGTTTTATATTCAGTAAATTATAATCAAAAATGAAAACTGGCGCATCGATAGAAAAAGCTTTAGAAGACATCGGTTGGGGTCCTTACCAAACGTCCTTATTCATCAACACCACAAACGCCTGGAGCATTTGCCAATTTTGGCTGATGGCGATGTCAATTCTGATGTCTGACTACCAAGGACTTGACTCATTTCAAAAAAGCATGATGCCTGTGTCTTTGAACCTAGGCACCATCATAGGGTGTTACTTCTTTTCTTACGTCAGCGACGCCTTGGGTCGCAAAGCCGCTTTCCAGTACTCCATTCTGGTCACGGCTTCTTCAGCCTTGCTGCTGGCTTTTTCACCAGGTTACTACAGTGTATTGAGCTGTTTGGTGGCTTTGGGAATTGGAGTTGGCGGTGACTTTGCAGTGCCGGGCACGGTGCTGAGCGAGTTCATACCGCCCTCTAAGTCCAAAGCTTTGACAGTCATGAATGTGGCTTGGAGCATAGGAGGATCAATTTGTATTTTACTTGCTATAATATTAGAGATTACTTGGGACTTGTCCATAAGTAAGTGGAGGGCTTTGGTGGCTGCAGGAGCTGTGATGAGTTTCGTGCTTTGGTTCATGAGGCTAGAAACTCTTGAGTCCCCCAAGTACTTGCAAATCAGAAACGAAGACCCTGCTGAAGTACTCAAAGAAGTAGCTCGCAGGAACGGAAAGCCCTACTTTGAGTTCAACGGGCCTTTGATGGACGACTACGAAGAAGGAGACATTACAGAGATGTCTCGTAAGTCTTCTTCTTTTTCAGCTTTGTTTTCTGTAGAGATGTTCCTCACCACAGTGCTGCTTACGCTGCAGTTCGTTATGGTGGGCTTTGCAAACACAGGATTTATTTTGTTCATGCCTCAGTTATTGCCTATAAACTCAACTTTAAGTTCTTACGGAATAATTCTGGTGCAGCAAATATGTGGAATGCCAGCAATGCTGCTTGCAGCTTATTTGGCAGACACAAAATTAGGAAGGAGGTGGACAGGGGCTGTTAGTCTTTTGATGGCTACTTTGTGCATTTACCCCTTTTTGAGTTCTTCTTCGGTGTTCTTTTTGTTCAGCTTCTCTTCACTAGTAAGCTGCTTCATGATGATGGGAGTGGCTGTGCTGTACACAATTCCGCAAGAACTGTTCCCTAGCCACTTGAAAGGAATTGGAGCTGGTTACTTGATGGGGGTAGCACGGATGATTGCGATGCTCACTCCAGTGCTAGCTAACTTTCTGTTCAGTTTGGGAGGGTCTTTCTTGTGCTTGAACGTGTTTGCTTTTGTGTTTGCAGTTTCAGGAACCATAAGTTTTATCCATGCTGAGACAAGACCTATAAAGAAATACCATATATCCTAATCCTTACTTCTGAGTCTTATTATTTAATTTATAAATATGAATTAATTAGTACATAAACGAGCTTTCTAGTTGGTGCATTTTAAAGTTGATTTGGTTTACGGACCTTTCAAGGGCGTTGAGGGTTTCGAACAAGTTGTCAGCTGTCATGTCAGACACTGAGTCAGACTCCCCAGTGAACCCAACAGAAACTTCTTCTAAGGAGTTCTCGATGTTCATGATTTGGGCTTGCAAATTGGCGGTTTTTTCGTAGATTTCGTTTTTTTCAAAGTTGCGTCTGTAAGTGCTTTCAATGGGGACTAAGACTTTGTCAAGTTCTCCTTCAAAGTTCTGTACGGCTTTGCTGAGTTCGTTTTGTTCAGACAGTATGATTTCTAAGTCATCATTCATTTGTTCGTGTTTCTGGAGGATGTCGTTTGTGGCTTTGGTGAGCATTATTAAGTCTTCTCTTATGTCAGTGTGTAACTTCGTAGACTTCACGTTTTCTTTCGCTAAGTGTTCGTAAGACTTAGTTTGGTTTTCAAGTTCCTGTTTCCACTCTTCAAAGCAGTCCTGAATTCTGCGTTTGCCAAGTATTTTCTTTTTGTTTTCTTCGAGTTTAGAACTTTTGGGCTGTGAAAACTGTGCAGGAGGAGGTTGTGTGGTGGGGTTTCCCATCACAAATCCTTGACTGGGTTGTGTTGCAAAGGGATTACTTGACATTTTCAATTAGGTATAAAATGGGCCAGAAACTAGGCTCCTACACGGCGGACTGTTTGGAAGAAAAACTCGACAAATGGTTTTTGGAGATCAGTGACAAGGTACTTGGGTCCTTTAACTCAGACAATGTTGACTCTGAGAATGACATCAAGCAAGATACAATAGTTGTTACAAGTACTTCACCCTTAGTATTCAAAAAGGCGCTTCGAGTTGCATCAAGCCCCCTTTTGATAGGGCTTAATGGGAACTCTTTGGTGAAGTTAAGCAGTATTGACTTTGAAAAGCAAAATGAAAAGGTTTTTGATGAAGAAGTTGTTGACTTTTTCATGGACTCTGATGAAGCCTTTGTTTTTCTGAAAACGACTAGTGAAAAAGTACTTAAGGTATCTGTGGACTCTTTTAAAGTTATAGACGAAATTGACTTCGAGGGTTTAGTGATGAGCCCAAGTGACAAAGCCTTTGTAAGGGTCCACACAACTCTTAAAGGCATAAAGTTAAAAAAGCACCTAGACCAAGAAGAAACCCAAAATGACCCTTTTTTAAAGCACGCTCAAACTGGGAATTTTGCGGAGTGTGGAACTTTTACCAACTCAGGAGAGTTGCTTTTTCTGGCTGATCCTGTAAACTCAACCATTTATGTTTACAACTACCAAACAAAGCAAGTAACTACTAAGCTAAAGGGCCACGAAAACAGAGTCGAGGTCTTGAAAGTTTCTAAAAGTGACAGGTTTGTTGCTTCTTGTTCCCAAGAGGCTGTTTGTGTCTGGGAAGTAGAGTCTTTGAAGCTTGTGAAGTACTTAAAGAGGGACTGCAAAAACCTTTGTTTCTCAGATCAAGAAGACCACTTGTTCTTAGTAACTCCTGAAAACGAAATCCTTATAGTGGGAGTGCATGATGAATTCTTGTATGAAATCCAAGCAGAAGCAAGCATCAACACCTTAGTTTTAACCCAAAACGACGAAAAACTATTAGTGTGCGGGGAAGAAGGAATCTTTGCTATTCAGAACGTGCTCAAAAACCCAAACTTAAAGGTGTTAGGAACTGAACACTTCAAAGAGTACCTTGAGTACTTACAGTCAGTTATTAGAAATCCTTACTGCGAGCACATCCCTGAGTTCGATAGTTATGTTTTAAGTCCTTACATGGTGAGTACTCTACACTTTTACTGTTACTACAACAGAATTGACTTATTAAAGGCTGCACTTGAAAAACAAGCCCCTTTCATAAGAGGCAACTACTCAGGCACGGTGCTTTCTCCATTCCAAATAGCCAACACCAAGAAGCACTTTGAAATCCTTGAGTGCCTAATAGAAAACTTAATGAGTCGTGGAGAAGAAAACCCTTGTCTTTACTACTTAGTTGAAGACTTCATTGACCACTTCGTAGCCTCAACCACGAGTAACGGAATAGCTCTTTACGAAAACTTAATGTGCCCAATAGAAACAGAGCACAAACAAGTCTGTTACGACTCAGCAAAATTGCCTATTCAAACAGCTTCTAACAAGCCCATTCAAGAGGAGTTCCAAGAAATCATGGTCAAGTCTCCAGAAACCTACGACAATGACATCCAAAACATGGAGAAAGGAGGCAGGTTTGTAAACTTCCGCAGTTCAAGAATCAAGTTTGACTTCCAAGTAGGCTCCAGAAAAAGCCTTTACACTCTGGAAAGTATAGTGAGTTGCAAGTACATGTACAATGAAAAGTTCAGAACGGAGTTCTTGCAAACGTTGCTAGATGAAAAGTGGCCTAAGGTCAAGCGCATTATTTTGTTTTCAGTCTTCACCATGCTGGTTCAAGCCATTATGTATACAGTTTACGCAGTTGACAGGTCAAACGAGTTTGCTGTTTACCTTGCAATAGTAGCTTCAGTTCCTAATATTGTTTTTGAAGTACTTAGGTACTTAACCATGTGGAGGTACTTTTCTTTACTGTACACAATGTTCCAGTTACCGAGGCTGTTTGTTAACTACTTGCACTTTGTGTTGTTTTTAGCTAACAGCAGTATAGAAGACACTGTGTTTAACATCAACTTGTTTGTGACCTTTATCTTGGGAATGGCAGCTTTTTTGCTGTTTAAAAGCACCAACCACATGAGTGTGCTGATTATAGAAATAGCCTTTGACATAGGCAAGTTTTTGATATTTTTGTTTTACTTTATTTTGGGTTTCTCAGTTATTTTTGTGTCAATCAGGGGAACCAACGACAAGACCCTTGGACACGTTTTATACGACACTTACATGGTGAACATAGGTGAGTACGATGGGTTTGACTTTGGGAACCTTGAAGGGGAGTCACTGTTGTTTCTTTTTGCAACTTTTGTCAACGCAATCATTATGCTGAACCTTTTGATCTCAGTGGTGGGAGACACTTACGAAAGGATCAAGGAAGAAAGGGACGTGATAGCTTACAACTCAATTCTTTACGGAACTTACATGCTGGAGTCCTGCTTCTTCTGGAACAGAGACAAGTCTGACTTAAGGTACTTGTACAAGTGCGACGTCTCAGCTGAACAAACCAACTCTGAGTGGGAAGGCAGGCTTAAGGAAATCAAAAAGTTCATTTCAAAGCAACTAGCTGACTTAAAGAACTAAGCTAATGGCGAAGTTTTAATAAAGATGAAACTAGTTTGGGTCTGTTTGGTCTTAGGACTTTCGTGTGGAAATCAGTGTTTGGAAACAACTGCTTCAATCTTGGGCAACCAAATAAACTCCTACAAAGAAGCAGCTGAAACCTGGTACAAAGACTGCAAAGGCACCTTGTCGGCTCTCCCCAAAGCCACCAACCAAGAATTCAAAGCACAGCTCTTAGGTGCTAGGGCTGTGATCAATGCTTTAGAGCTACTTACAAGCAAAAGTTCGTGCTACTTGTCTTCGGAATGCACCGGTACTAAGTGTGTTGCTTGGGACGAAGCAGGGATTTGCACTGACAAAGTCTGTGACGATTTCGAGATCGTAGCTGACGCGCCCTTTAGGTGTTCCAAGTACTCTGCATTTTACTACTTAGCTTCTTCCGCAAGGGATGCTTATGGGTTCTACTCACTTACTGGACAAGAATTCGAAAAGAACCAAGAGTTGTTTGTTTTCGGACTCAAAGTTCTAGGAGACTTTATGAACTCCCTCATTTACGCTGATTTATGGCCTTCGGCCTTCGAAGCGTACCCAGACATTATGGAACTCATCAGGAAGTACCAAGAAGAAGAAGAAGATGACGGTTGGTGGTTCTACAAGTCCAAACTTCAAAGCGGGATTTCCTTTTCGTTCACTCGAAGTTGGTGTGTACTTGACGTTCCTAAGTTTGCTATCGATGTTTTGCTGCTCAATGAAGACTACCCAACTATGAACGACTCAGAGGTAGTTTCAAGCATTATGAACCTCATGAAAAACTTCGTTGAGAGAATTTACCTTTCTAGGTGTCTCTTCATTTAAATAACTCATTAAAATGGCTAAACGTAGTAAAGACAGTAATTATGCTTTGGCGCTTAAGGTCTCTGAGAAGACTGAAACAAGTCTCCAAACCCACAGTCTTCCAAGTAAAAGAAAACAACCTAATTCAGACAGAGTCCTCCGGAGCTGTAAAAAAAAACTCCTAAATCCAGAACAAACCACTCAAGAAGTAACCCAACAAGATAAACCAAACCCACTGCTAACTATTGAAGACCCACTTCTTGAAGCAACTGTACTCAGAAGACCTTCTTCCCGCAACAAAAGCCCCTTTGTGATAGACATCAAACTAGGAACAAGGGAGTGCATAGCCCATGCACCTTCTTTAGACTTAGGAGGAAAATGCATTCCTGGTTCAAAGGTCTTTGTGAAACCTGCCAGGGATCCCCAAGGCAACTTAGTAGGACCTGACGCTGTAGGCAAGTACAACACTCCTAAGTGTGAGTACATTTGTCAGTTAGTCCACGTGAGTGAACCTGAAAACGAACCTGAAGGAACTTACGTAGGAGCACACCCCTCACTAGGCGAAAAACTTGCATCCCAACTACTGAAGCCAGGCTCCTCAGTGCCCTTTTTCCACTCAGAGCCCAAAGTCATTAAGCAAGTTAAAAAAGAAGTCAGCAACATCGCAGGGTGTGACATGAGAAGTGACTTTTTGCTAGAGTTCACTGACGGGTCGGCTTGTGTAGTGGAGGTAAAAACTGTTCCGGACTCTGACCGAAACCCCGAACTCTATTCAATAGAAGAACTAGAGTCAAGTCAACCACTGTTAGCTAGGGCTGCTTACTTTAGTAAGAAAAAGCCGTACGTTAGGTCAGCTATATTCCCTTGGGGTGGAGGTAAGCAGAAAGGCCCAGACGGGGAAAAAGTGGTTTCTGCAAGAGCAATTAAGCACATTAGTGAGTTGACTAAAATAGCTAAAGGGACTAAAAAAGAAACTTCTTACCCTAGAATTGAGTCAGCAGTGCTATTCATAATTGCAAGAAATGATGTAGAGCAGTTCCGCCCCAACCATGAAGCCTGCCCTACTTTTGCAAAGTACCTTAAAAAAGCACGCGATAACGGAGTAAAAGTTGCAGCTGTGAAGTTCAAGTACGAACTGGAAAAAGTAAGTTCAGGTTACAAATGCAGTGTGTGTTTTGAGGGGCAGATTCCTATAGATTGGTCCTATTGCTAAGTGTGCCGTTAAGTTAAGTAAATTTACAAAAATGGCTGAATGGCTGAGATTCAAATGTATAAGTTGCTTATAAGTTGCTGTATGCTTGGTTTTTATGCTTATTATACCCTAGTTTGTACTATTTCTGTCTAACTTTGAAAACACAATTGTAAAAATCAAGTTATTATTATCCTGGTTTCTAAGTTAGCTTGATTGCATGTAATCAGCAGATATGTGGTTTCCGACTGTTGAAGGGTCTTCTAAACCGACGTCACGGCAGTGTGCTTCAATTCCAAGTCCCTTTTGTGGGTACTCAGCACAGATAGTTTGGTACTCTTGAATAGCAAGGTACAGTTGGTCTTGCTCCATAGTGTTGATATATCCGCACTTTCCGATTTCGCCTTTAGGAACGGGAGCTGCCAAGTTCCCGCCCCTCTTTTGGACCATTTTTTCTTGCGCTGCCCATACTGTTTTGTTGTTGAGAAGAACGTCGTGCCACAAACTCAACCCAAATGAAGTAATCAAGTTCAAAATCCTACTCATGTCCTTTTCAGAGATCCAGCCCTCTTTGTGGCTCAAGTAAGCCCCAAAACCCATTCCAATAGCCACTGCATGGCCGTGGAGCAAGCCTGCCTCAATCTCAAACCCAGGAGACCAGGTGTGTCCGAAAGCGTGGGGCCTGCATTGGTGAGTTTCGTACAAGTTGTCGTACTCAGCTTCTACATAGCTCCTCATAGCTGCTCCAAGGATCTTCTGAGAAAGGGCACAAATCTCGTCTTCTTGGTCAGTGTCCAAAGTTCCGAAGCGAGTAGTGATGAGTCTCGCACCTGCTTGTTCAAGCAAGTTGAATAGTTCGATATCTTTGACACAAGCCATCTTGATGATTTCAGCAATGCCATGTCTAAGCCAGCCTTCCCTTAAGGTTTTGAAAAACGACCTGTCTGTGATTGACAGAATTGGAGCGTGGTAAGCTCCAAATAAGTTCTTGTATCCAAAGCCGTCACAGCAAGTCCTGGGTGAAGGGCCAGCGTCAATTCCAGACACTATTGAAGTCGAAAGCATCACGTAAGGTGTGCTTCTGTGGTATAGCGCACAGGCTAACCCACCAGTGTCGGCCAAAACTCCTCCTCCAGCAATAAGCACAGGTTCTACACGAGAAACTCCAAGTCTTTTAAAGTCTCCAAGCATCTTTTCCACAGTGTGAATTCCCTTGTCTACTTCCATTGCACGGTAAACTAGCTTTTCAAGGTGGATTCCGTGGTGATTGAAGTATGCTTCAATCTTGTCCCCGAAATGGTTCTCCACGTTGTGGTCGATAAGGCACACACAACGGCCTGAAGAAATGTAAACATCTCTCAAAAGGGTTTGTTGGGGGTCCAAAGAGTTCTCAATAACTCTAATGGAAGTAAAGGTGCTGCAGCTCATAACAGCTTCTACGTTGAGGTCGTCAGGAGTGCTCACTACGTATCCTTTGCTTTCTCTGAAGCAAGATGTTGGGTACACGGAGTGGGGAGCTGTTTCGATAAGTCCGTTGCAAAGTTCATCGTAGTACTTAGACTCTCCACAAGCCACTAGGTGGTCCATTAGTTTGACCTTTCCTAAGTCTGTGCCGTGGATTCTGTTGGACAATTTGTACCAGTCCTGTCCCGCGCTGGTATCAAAGGAGTTCAGCAGTTCAGCAAGTAGTCCGAAGAANGAACTCAGGGATTGGTTGAGACAAGCCCTTAGTTTGCGGCATGAGGGCAGTCCTTGAATTGCTCCTGCTTGGGCGAATTCCTTNCCTANTTCTTCGGAAAAGGCTTTGGTGGTCAGGATTGCGTCCAAAAAGTGTTTGAACTGCGAGCTGCAGAAGATGTCTTCGACTGCTTCTTGGATGGTTTTTTCGTGTGTTGGTTCGCAGTTGTATGATGAGATGAATTGCTTTATTGCGGAAGAAGTTTCAGCCATAATTATTCTAGAACCTGATTTTTTGAAAAAAAAGGCTTTGGTCAAATGGAGGAAACCCTTCAGGCAAGGGCTGCTTAATTCAGAGGAATTGCAAGGTTCTTAACAAGTACTCGCAGTTTTGGAATTTTGACGGTTGAAAATAATTCAAGCTCTGAGTGAATATCAGTCCATTAATTCTAAATTAGTTAATTAGTTATATGCACTTCACGTGTGGACACAACAACTTAAGAGGAATTTATTTAGCAACTCTATGGAGTTTATGTGTTAAAAAAATTTTTTAACTCAGTTTTATGGCTAGCACCCTCTTAACTGGAAATTCACTGGAAATTGAAATTTATTTATTTATTACGTTATCTAGCCCTTGGGCCTCTGGGTACAAGGGGAAAGTGGTCCTCTGGTTTGCGTTTGCGGTTCTTGTCTCTTCTTTT
>PR_CR_10_Liq_1_inCRDRAFT_1000744_pt1 | contig 19730 bp, 12 predicted proteins | sample PRCRCaboRojoPR_3_FD_10241 | JGI IMG/M metagenome (IMG submission 10241)
TCGTCAAGAGACGACCCGACTGGGCCGATACGCCTGCACTGAAGAACGGTCATATCTATCCCATCTCAGAGGCCTGGCTGGGACGCCCTGGACCACGCCTCATCGAAGGCATCGATCGACTGGCACAGGTGGTTCAAGCCGTTCGTCGATCGGCGGGCTAGTCGGTTAGATTTCTAGGTCCGGCAGCGGAACTTCTGAAGGCTGTTGGCACTCCAAGCCAGCGATTGGCGCTAATCGCCTATACTTTGGTGTTTCTATTGTCGGAGAATGTGAGCTAAAAATGAATAAAATCAGCATGTTATTAACTATTGGTCTGGCCTCTTCCCTGCTCGTCCTCGCCGGATGCTCGGGCGACGAGCCGGATTCAACGGGTGCTCAATCCGAGTCGCAAGAGACCGCCCCCACCCGGGAGCGCACCATTCGACGTGAAGAACCGGCGGCAGAATTGCCTCCGCGCAACGCCGATGAGGATCCAGCAAAGAAGATCCCACGTCGCATAGGCCAAACTGAAGAAGAGGGGTTTGGCTTGACTCTAATGGTCGATGGCTCCAGTCCCGAGGCTTTTGCAGACAGCTTGGAGCTGATCGCCAGTGACACCACGCCAGAGCAATACCGACAGTTGGACTCTGCACTCCGCTACCTCCAATTTTATTCCTCAGATGGCTGGTCGGGCCTGCCAAGTTTTTATGAGCGGCTCAATGGCATGACCGGTGAAGAGATCATTTTGCGTGCCAGACGGCTCCAACAAGACCGTCGAGGCAACTGAGCCATAGACAAGGCACTGCCGGGGTGTCCGCCACCCCGGCAGTGGATTCAGATATGAGGGAATAAAACGAGCGGTCAGCTGGTTAGAAATTGCTCATTGATGATGCGCTCTTCCAGCGAGTGCTCTGGGTCAAACAGCAGCCGGTGGCATGTGCTCGGGTCTTGCTGGGCAACCACGCGCTCAATGTCACGAAACTCATCATAATCAGCCGTCACGCTCACCGGGCGACGCGCAGGATTCACGACCTCAAATTCGATTTTAGCGTGCGCAGGTAAGACCGCACCCTGCCACCGCCTTGGGCGGAATGGGCTGATGGGCGTCAACACAATCGCCTCTGTTCCTAGCGGTAGGATGGGGCCATGGGCAGAAAGGTTGTAGGCCGTCGACCCAGCGGCCGTCGAGACCAAAATCCCATCGGCCACCAATTTTTCTAAGCGTACTTGGTCATTGACCATCACTTTAATATGCGCGGCTTGATTGGTTTGACGCAATAAGGCCACTTCATTGATGGCTTGTGCTTGATGACTCTCCCCATTAACGCTCGTGGCATGCATGATGAGCGGATTTAAAGTGACNTCACGCGCNTTCTCAATACGCTCAANCAACCCTTTTGATTGATACCGATTCATCAAAAACCCAACATCNCCCATNCGCATACCAAACACGGGCAATCGGGAGGCCACATGTTCATGGAGCGTATGCAGCATAAACCCATCTCCCCCCAGAACCACCAAGACATCTGCCTCATCAGGCGCATGGGGTGAGTAGATCTGAATCAAATCCTGAAGTGCTTTTTGAGAGCCTTCATGTCGGCTGGCTAAAAATGCAAGCTTGAGCGGTGAACTCACACGCGCCTCAACGGGCCTCAGTGGCATTCAGCAATTGCTCAATCCCCGCGATGGCCACCTGCAGCGACGGATAATCGCGCACGTTGCTATTAACCATCTCATCGAGCATCAAGCACGTACGAGACACCTCATCTTCATGGGCCTCAAACCAAGCCTCGATCGAGCCTCTCTCGGCCCCATAGGCGTTCAGCACGCGAATGGTCAATTGCCGGTGATGCTGGAACAACTGTTCGCGCAAATGACCGCGTGCGTGGGCATGCCACGCCTGTTCAACCGGCAATGCCTCAACCTGCTGACGCAGCCACTTCAAATGCAAATGATCCAACAGTTCGAAATAGATCTGTGCGACCGGTGCCACTTCGCTGCCTTGAATGAGACTCTCATCGACGATATCAAGACTCGAATGCATGAATGGGAGCTTCGCCGTATTCTGAGCAAGCTCGGCAGGCATGCCCGCTGCCACATACTCGCTCTTAAGCTGCTCGAACTCAGCCTGCAATGACGGTGTCAGCACATGCTCTAGACAGGCCGCATAATCGCTCACGCCCTGACCAAATCGCTTCACCAATGATGAAATGTCAATTTGGTAGCCATCCGGCAATGCAATCAATCGTCGGGTAATGTGTCTGAGAAGCTTCCACATTTCCAGTAGCGCTTGGGTTTGACACCGAGCCGGGATCTGATTGTCCAAGCTTTCAATGCCTGCCCAGAATGGTCGGGCTTTGAGAATCTCGCGCGCCACAGTGAAGGCTTTGGCCATGGTGGCCGAGTCTGCACCGGTGTCTTCTTTGATGCGCGTTGCAAAATGCGCGCCCATGCGGTTGACAATCGAGTTGGTGACCTGGGTGGCGATGATCTCGCGGCGCAATCGATGCTCAGGCATCACTGAAGCGAACCGATCTTGAAGGGGCTTGGGGAAATAAGCCTTCAATTCTTTTGACAGATACGGATCTTCTGGGACATCAGAGGCCAGCAGATCTTGATACAGAGTGATTTTGCTGAACGACAGCAGCAGTGACAGTTCCGGGCGGGTGAGCCCCAGTCCATGCGCCATTCGATCTTTCAGTGCTTCCTCATCAGGCAAGTCTTCAAGATCGCGATCAATAACGCCCCTGCCTTCCAGCATCGCAATGAAATGGGCCTCAGACCCCAGACGGTCACCCGTCATTGAAGACATCACGCTGATCGCCTGGGTTTGTAAGGTATTCGAACGCAGCACCAGCGAAGAGACCTCTTCGGTCATTGATGCTAAAAGCTTATTTCGTTCATTGACTTTCAGCGCTCCTGATTCGGTGGCATGGTTGAGCAAGATCTTGATATTGACCTCGTGATCCGAACAATCCACGCCGGCCGAATTATCAATGAAATCGGTATTGATCATGCCTCCACTGAGGGCATACTCAATTCTGCCGCGCTGCGTTAGACCCAGATTGCCCCCCTCACCCACCACGCGGGCCCGAAGTGCACGACCGTCCACCCGCACTTGGTTGTTGGCCAAATCACCCACATCAGCATGCGACTCACTGCTTGCCTTAACGTAAGTCCCAATGCCACCGTTCCATAAAAGGTCTGTCGGGGCCGTCAGCAAACGCTGAATTAATGCTTGTGGACTGAGGACCCGGTCTTCGAGGTCGAGCCACTGAGCAATGGCGTCCGAGACTTCAATGGTCTTTGCCTGTCGAGAAAAGACCCCTCCACCGGGTGATATCAACTGAGAATCGTAATCGGCCCAGCTCGCGCCAGGGGTATCAAATAAACGTTGGCGCTCTTTAAAGCTCTTCGCCACATCGGGGTCTGGGTCTAAAAAAATGTGCCGGTGATTAAAAGCCGCCTTCAGTTTAATGTGTGGAGACAGCAGCATGCCGTTGCCGAAGACGTCACCACCCATATCACCGATACCAACCACGGTAAAAGGTTCACTTTGGGTGTCGACGCCAAGCTCCCGGAAATGTCGCTTAACCGACTCCCAGGCGCCCTTGGCAGTGATCCCCATTTTTTTGTGGTCATAACCATTGGAACCACCTGAGGCAAACGCATCGCCCAACCAAAACTGCCTCTCAAGAGAGATCTCATTGGCAATGTCTGAAAAGCTTGCCGTGCCCTTATCAGCAGCAACGACCAAATAAGGATCAGGTTCGTCATGACACACGACTCGATCCGGCGCGATCACATCATCCCCATCAAGGTTGTCCGTGATGTCTAACATAGCGCTAATAAACAAGCGATAGCAGGCGATGCCCTCGTCCACCAACGCCTGACGATCGGTGGTGTTCGGTGCCTGTTTGGTCACGAACCCGCCTTTCGCCCCCACTGGCACGATCATCGTATTTTTGACCATTTGGGCACGCATCAGGCCCAGCACCTCAGTTCTGAAGTCCTCTTGTCGATCAGACCAACGCAGCCCGCCCCTCGATACCGGGCCACCGCGGAGGTGGATGCCCTCGACTCTGGGCGAGTACACCCAAATCTCTCGATACGGCTTGGGCTTCGGAAGTTCGGGCAACTGCTCAGAGTCGAGTTTGAAGCTGATATAGCTTTTGAAGTGGCCGCTGTCATCCACTTGATAGAAGCTTGTTCTCAGGCACGCATCAATAAACTGTCCAAAGCCTCGAAAAATTCGATCCTGATCAGCCGATGGGATTGACTCCAGTGCACGCCCAATCGCTTTGCGCGCCCATTGTCGCGCTTGGCTGTTATCTTCATGGCCCCTCGCCTGGCATAACTCGACGATATACTCACGAAGAACCGGATCATCAAAGCGTTCAACCAACTGATCACAGTGCATTTGAAGCGATTTTTGTGCGCTCCCTCTATGTTTTTTGCCCTCATCAACTCGATCGGGATCAAATTTGGCTTCAAAGTATTCCACCAACAAACGAGCCAGCAAGGGTGCGCTGGTCAATGTCTTTTCCATATATTGCTGGGAATAAGGCATGTTGGTTTGAAGGAGGTATTTGGCCATTGCCCGCAGCAAAGCCACCTGCCGCCATGTCAGGTTAGCGGTGAGCACCAAACGATTGAAACCATCATTCTCAGCCTGTTGACGCCAAATGTTTTCAAACGCCTCTTGGAAGACATCGCGAACATGCTCGAGCTTGAAGTCCAAATCAGCAGGCGGGCGCATATCAAAGTCTTGAATCCACACCACATCGTTATTGGCGAACTTCAACTCATAGGGGCGCTCAGAAACAATTCTCGCGCCCAAGTTTTCAAGCATTGGCAATACGTCTGACAATGGGATTGGCGAGCCCTGTTTGAAAATTTTGAAACGCAGAATGCTGGTGTCACGCGTCTTTGGCCGATATAGACTCAGTTCAAGATCATCGGGACCACTCAACTTGGCCATGTTGGCCACGTCGTACTGAGCCACGCTGGGTGAGACATCTTCGGTGTATGAGACAGGAAACGCCTGACCGTATTGCTTTGCCCACGCACTGCCCTGGTCCGCCCCGTACCCTTTCACCAGAACATCTTCCAGTGCATCATCCCAACGGCGGATGGCAGACTTGATTTTGCTTTCAATTTTGTCGACGTCGATGTCGATCGGCGCGTACTCCCGGGGTCTGACCACCACATGGACGCGCGCGAGGTTTGATTCGCTGACTTGAACCTCAAAATCAATGGTTTGCCCTTTCAACGCGCGCTTCAATATCGCTTGGATTTTCAGTCGATTTTCCGTATTGAATCGATCGCGTGGGATGTAGACAAGACACGAGAAAAAGCGACCAAAGCGTTCCCGCCGAATGAAGACTCGGGTTTGGCTTCGCTCTTGAAGATCCAAAATGCCAATACCCAATGCCAACAACTCAGCACTGGTGGCTTGAAACAACTCCTCGCGTGGCAGTGTTTCTAAGATATGCAGCAACGCTTTGGCAGCGTGGCTGTTTGCCCGCAGCCCCGATTGGTTCATCACGTGCTCTACTTTGCGACGAACCAATGGTGTGTCTTGGCAGCGCCGGATGTAGGCCCCAGACGTGAATAGTCCGATCAGCCTTTTTTCCCGGGCCACCCGCCCATCGGACCCAAAATAAAGCACGGAGATGTAATCCATGTAGCCTGCTCGATGAACACGCGACATGGCATTGGTTTTGGTGATAATCACAGGCTCAGACCGATTGCGCTGATCGGCGCCGCGAGCCAAGTCTTTGAGCGGTCGAATCGGCGCTTCAACCCGATCGGCATGCATGATCCCCAATCCCGTCTCACCCAAGGCACGCAGCACACGGTCTTTGCCGTGGTCCTCGACCACGTACTCCCGATAACCGATGAACGTAAAATGATCATCGGCCAGCCAGTGAATGAAAGCCGACAGCTCATCGATTTGGTCTGGCGACATGTCTTTATGCGTGTCGGGCAATTCGTCGGCAATCGCTCTGGCCTGGGCCACCATCGGTTGCCAATCACGAACGGCGTAGTGCAACTCATCTAGCCCTGCATGGATGGCTTTTTCGATCCGGTCAAGCTGGGTGGCATGGCGCTGACGCTCAATTTCGACATGCATCAGTGACTCGGCATGAAAGCCTGGTGTTGCATCTTTTTCAACCGCCAGCAACTGGCCGTCATCGTCGCGCTTGATGAACATCACCGGGTGAATGATGAGCTTGGCGCCAATGCCCAATGCACTGAACGCCAGCACCACAGAATCGACCAAAAATGGCCCATCGGTGTTGATGATTTCTATGACGGTGTGGTCATCGCTCCAACCATGGGTTTGGCTGGTGGGATTGAACACCCTGAGCTTGGGCTCACCCAGGGATCGATGATGGGCAAAATCATAAAAATCTGCCGCAGCCTGCGCGCGGGTGACCGGATCCTTAGCCAGGAGCTCGCTCGTTGGGACACGCCCGTAAAGGATCTCGGCAAAGACGGCAACCTCTGATGGATGACCACCCTCGATCAAATGTGCCTTCAGTGTTTCTAAGTAATCGAGCTTATGGTGCTCTTGTGACGCACTCATCGCCTGCATCCCAGTGTGGGAAACCTAACCGTCTAGCGAAGTCCAGTTTCCGTCCGTGCGATGACCAGCCGCTGAATCTCGCTGGTCCCTTCATAAATCTCTGTGATTTTGGCATCCCGAAAATAACGCTCCACCGGCATTTCTTTACTGTAGCCCATGCCACCATGCAATTGCACGGCCTGATGCGCAATCCACATCGCCGCTTCGGACGCAAACAGCTTCGCCATCGAACCGTCCAGCGTGATGCGCTGGCCTGTTTTGTCCGCTTCCATCTTGGCCCACGCCGCACGCAGCGTCAGCAAGCGCGCAGCCTCCAGGCGAGTTTTCATGTCTGCCAGCTTTGACTGAATCATCTGAAAGCTGCCGATCTCCTGACCGAACGCTTTACGATCTCGGGCATAGCTGACACTGGCCTTATAGGCGGCCTGGGCGATGCCCACGGCCTGCGCGGCGATACCAATGCGGCCGGCATCGAGCACACTCATGGCGATCTTAAAACCTTCTCCCTCCTCACCCAAGCGGTTCTCCACAGGACAGCGGTAATCGCTCAGCTCAATCTCACAGGTGGCCGAAGCTCGGATGCCCAGCTTGGGCTCGGTCTTGCCCCGACTGAACCCGTCGGTCTGCGTATCGATGATGAACGCACTGATGCCTTTGGCACCGGCTTCAGGATTGGTGGAGGCAAACAGCACCAGGTATCGGGCGTGTGGCCCGGAGGTGATCCATGATTTCCGGGCATTGATGATGTAATGGCTGCCATCATCGCTCAACACCGCCCTGGATTTCATCGACGAGGCATCGGACCCTGATTGGGGCTCTGACAGGGCATAGGCCCCAATTTTTTCCCCCGAGGCAATCGCTTTGACATAGGTCGACTTCTGCGCCTCGGTGCCATATTTTAAAATGCCGTTACAAAACAATGAGTTATTGACTGACATGATCGTGCCGTGCGCGGCATCGGCTGCAGAGACTTCAATCATTGCGAGCACGTAGCCAATCGTGTCCAGCCCCGCGCCGCCATAGGCCTCCGGCACCTCGATGCCCATCAGGCCGAGCTCGCCCATGGCCTCAATGTTGGCCAGTGGAAAGGTCCCGGACACGTCATGCTCAGCGGCCACTGGGGCGATCTGCTGCTCGGCAAAATCCCTCGCCGCGGCCTGAATCATCTGTTGTTCGTCTGTGAGTTTAAAGTCCATGTTGTCTTCCATTCCGGTGACAGGCTGTTAAGGCCCTCAGTATACCGCCGCCACTGCTTGCGCTCGTTCATTTTTCTGCACCCGGTGAATCGTTCCAGCGCCTGAGCCGCGATTTGATCAAATTTTATTGACTATTGTTGACGGCAAAAACCACAACTCGATATAATGGCATCTCCGGCGTAAGGTTCCCCCTCCTTGCCCGGATCGCGGCCAAGGCTCCCCCCTTGCCTTGGCCGCACCTTATTGCTGAAAAGCCCAAGCCGGTTCGCCGCTTGGGCTTTTTTTTGCGCTGACGGTTGGAAGTGGCGCCGTCAGATGACCTGCCATTGGCGGCTCGATGATGACAGCGCCTGCAGCGAGCGCTATAATAAGCGCCCACCTGCCGAGGTGGCGGAATTGGTAGACGCGCTAGCTTCAGGTGCTAGTGTCCATCTGGACGTGGAGGTTCGAGTCCTCTCCTCGGCACCAATCGGCTGATCGATTCAATCGTCTGATCGGTTGATTGGCTGATCGGTTGTAAGCCAGCCTCGAAATCACCGACCCGCTCGCCTGAATTTGCAACGTCGCCTGTGGCCATCACACCGGCCTTAATCGCGTTCACCACCGTGGTCAGTGGCATGCTGATGGTGAGGTGAAAAAAAACCCATCGGCAAATTCGCGCGATGGGTTTTAATGATGTGCTTTAAGGTAAATGGTGCCGAGGAGAGGACTCGAACCTCCACGCCGCAAGGACACCAGGACCTAAACCTGGCGCGTCTACCAATTCCGCCACCTCGGCAACGCCATCACCTCATCAATCGTTTGACTCCAGTAAGCCGCGGCGCTCCAGCAAAGGCTCGATTCCTGGAATACGACCTGCGAATTGTTCGTACAGCGCCATCGCCTCTTGGCTGCCGCCGTTAGCAAGGATGGTGTTGCGGAAGTGATCGCCGGTGGCACGATCCAGCCCACCGTTTTCTTTGATCCACAGCACACTGTCGGCATCCAGCACCTCTGCCCAAAAGTAAGAGTAATATCCCGCTGAATATCCCCCCATCGAGTGTGAAAAATAAGCGGGGCGGTAACGCGGTGGCACCGGTGCATAGTCCATATCGTATTTACGTAAGACTGCGGCCTCGAAGTCAGCCAACTCGTCGGGCCCCGGCACCTCATCAGCAGTCAGCTGATGCAACTCAAAATCCAGCACCGACGCCGCAAGGTATTCAGTGGTTCTAAACCCTTCATTGAACAATGCCGCTTCCATCACCCGATCAAGCAATGCCTTTGGAATGGGCTCACCAGTTTCATAATGAATGGCGTAGTTCTCCAAAACCTCTGGCCAATCGGCCCACATCTCATAAACCTGCGAGGGGTATTCCACAAAGTCTCGGGGCACTGAGGTGCCAGAGAAGCTTGGATAGCGCACATCGGTCAAAAGACCATGCGCGGCGTGACCAAATTCATGGAACATGGTCACCACCTCATCCCAAGTCAATAAGGTGGGCTCGCCTTCAGGCGGCTTGGGCACGTTCAGGTGGTTGCCGACCACCGGCGCACCTCCCAACAGGCCAGAATACACTTGATAGGAGTTCATCCACGCCCCGCCGCGTTTTGAAGACCGGGCATAGAAGTCGGTGATGAATAACCCAATGGGCGAGCCATCGGCCTCAAAGACCTCCCAGATGCGGGTGTCTGGGTGATATTTTGGCAAATCTGTGCGCTCTTTGAATGTAATTCCAAACAGCTTCTCAGCCGAGTAAAACACCCCGTTTTTCAGGACGTTGTCCATCTCAAAATACGGCCGCACCTCGGCCTCATCAAAGTCAAAACGCTCTTGGCGAACCTGTTCGGTGTAAAACGCCCAATCCCAAGAGGCCAGCTCAAATGGCTCGTCGGCCGTGGCGTTGATCATCGCTTGCAACACTTCGCCCTCTTTTTGGGCATTGGCGCTGGCGATGGGGCCCACGTTGGCGTGCAGGTCGTTGATCCGATCCACCGAGCCGGCGGTTTGGACTTCCAGCGCGTAGTCTGCGTGGCTGTCATAACCCAACAGGGCGGCCCGCTCTGCACGCAATGTCGCAATTTTGCTGACGATGGCGCGCGTGTCGTTGTCATTGCCACGCGTGCCTCTGGCCAAAGATGCTTGATGCAGCCGCTCTCGCGCTTGGCGGTTGGTCATGGCGCTCAGCGGCGGTTGACCACTGGTGTTGAGCAACGTAATGACATACTGCCCCTCATCCAAGCCTCGGGACGCAGCCTCAGCGGCCGCGGTCTCAATGCGAGCCTCACTCAAACCGGCCAGCATCTCAACATCATCAAACACCACGGCAGAATCATTGACCTCAGCAAGCACTTTTTGACTGAACTCAGTGCCCAGCTGGGCCAGCTCAGCGTTAATGGCTTTCAAACGAGATTGATTTTGTTCAGACAACTGCGCGCCGGCGCGCACAAAATCTTTGTAAGTCTCTTCAACCAAACGACGCGACTCTGCATCTAAATCTCGATTATCTCGATCAAGGTAGACCGCCTCGACCCTGGCAAACAGCTCAGGGTTGAGCAATATCGCGTCGCTGTGCGCTGAAAGCTTCGGCGCATACTCGCGCTGGACAGCCTGCATGGCTTCGTTGGTGTGAGTGCCGTTTAAGTTAAAAAACACCCGAGCCACGTAATTCAGTCGCTGACCTGCCCGCTCCATCTCCACGAAGACATTCTCAAAATTTGGAGGCTCAGGGTTGGTCGCGATCGTCTCAATCTCGGCCGAATGCTCAGCCATGGCTTGATCGAATGCCGGCGCAAAGTGTTCGTTTTTAATCTCATCAAAAGGAGGCAAGCCATAGGGCAAGGCACTGTCGACCAACAGCGGGTTGGCGGCGTCGTCCTGGCTGGACTCTGGTTTGGGGGCGTTACAGGCGCTCAAGAGCACCACCGCCATCAGCATGAGTATGTTTTTCATCAGTGTTCATCCTATCGATACGATGTGTCTATGGCCGGCTGGCATCCTCATGATTGAGATCAATCACAGGACCCTCAGCGCCGAGCTTTGAAGAAGTTCCTAAGCAAGCGAGCGCTTTCATCCGCGCCAATTCCTTCCAAAATAGCACACTGGTGGTTCAAAAGCGGGTTTTTCAACACCTGGAAAATTGAGCCTCCAGCCCCGGCTTTGGGATCTGTGGCCCCAAAAATCACGGTTTGAATGCGCGCGGTGACCAACGCTCCGGCGCACATGGGACAGGGTTCTAAGGTGACATAGACATCACAGCCCGGCAAACGATAATTGCCCACCGCCTGCGCCGCTGCACGAAGCGCGTTAACCTCAGCATGGGCCGTCGGGTCTTGATCGGTAATCACGGTATTCCAACCACGCCCAATCACTTGATCGCCTTGGACCACCACCGCGCCCACAGGCACCTCATCCAATTGCGCTGCCCGGCGCGCCAATGCCAGCGCTTCGCCCATAAAATGATCATGACGCGTGCCGCCGGTCATCTCAATGCGCTCAATGCGCTGATTCGCGTTGAGGCGCCATCAGGCTCACGGCGACAAACACCGCCAAGGACGCCAGACCACCCACCACGATCGCCGGCCAGGCCCCGACAGGCAGCCATTCTAAGGAGGCGGCCGCGCCCACCGCTGCACCGACCACAATCGCCATAATGGCGGCTCGACGGGTGCCCCCCGACCAATACAGACCCAACACCACAGGGACAAAGACGCCCGCCGCGTACATGGTGTAGCTCAAAAGCAGCAATTCGATAATGGCCTGCATCCCCAACGCCATGACCAACGCCAAAAGCCCAATGGCGATGGTGGACAGGCGCGAGGCGAGCAGCTGCTGCTTGGCCGACGGTGACCAGCCCAGCCCTTTTTCGCCAATGTCATGGATGATGTGGGCGGTGCCGGCAATCAACAGCGAATCAGCCGTTGACAAAATAGCCGCGATGATCGCCCCGAGCACAATGGCCCCCGTCCAAACACCCAACACCTCGGTGACCACCGTGGCAATCGCTTGAGAAGGCTCGATGCTGGCACCAAACAAACCGCGGGCTGCCATGCCGGTCAGCGCGGGGAACGCGGCATACACCATCAGCAGTCCGCCCGCCATAATCGCCGCGGCCACTGCCACACGCTCAGACTTCGCCGCCATGAGCCGCTGGTAAAAGTCTTGGCCGATGAGGGTGTACATCACCGTCGGCAGCACCGCTGCCGCCAACAGCCATCCACCCTCCCCAGCCCAGCTGAAATAAGCCGCCTGGTCCAGCGCCGGCTCAGCGATGGCGAGCGCCGATGACAATCCCGCAAAGCCCCCGACCGCATTCAAGCCCTCCCAGGCCACCCAAGGGATGCCCACAAAAATGACCGCCAACTGAATCACATCGGTCAGCGTGGCCCCCCATAGCCCCGATGCGGCAGTGTAGATGATGAATGCCAGCGACGCGACAATCGCCGCAGTGGTCGGGTCCACCCCCAGCAATGACAAAGCCCCTTGTGACGCCCACACTTGCGCACCCAAAATTCCAATGATCGCCAAAAGCGACAGCATCGCGCCCAATATTCGGGCGGTGTTGGATTGATAGCGATGGGCCAAGTAATCGGCCACTGTCATCAAGCCCAACCGACGCATCCGGCCAGCGGCCACCACGGCCAGCATCAACAATGACAGTCCCACACCCAACGCATAGGCAATGCCACTGAGCCCATGCTCATAGGCCCAAGCGCCGGTCCCAATCACGAAGCCTCCGCCAAAATGCGTCGCCGCCAAAGCCGCGGTCGCCAAAACCCAACCCAGTCGGCGCCCGGCGACCAAAAAGTCATTGGTGTTTTTAACAAACCGACACGCCCACACCCCAACGATGAAAATCACCGCCAGATAGCCCAGCACAAGCCACACCTGAGGCCCAGTCATGGTCGGTGCTCGTCCTCAATCGTTGCCATCAATTGGCCCTTGGAAAAGGTGACAGCTTGTCCTTTAAGAATCACCCGATCATCCACCACCTCACCTTGGATTCGGCCACCTCGTGTGGAGGCTTGCCACCCCGACACCACACGCTTGCCCAAGCGTTTGCACCAATAAGGCAGCAGCTGGCAATGCGCCGAGCCGGTTACCGGGTCCTCATCCACGCCGACTTTTGGAGCAAAAAAACGGCTCACGAAATCATCCGCGTCGGTGTCTTTTTTGTTGGTGGGTGCTGTCACAATCACGCCGCGTCGATCCAATGTTTTGAGCATGTCCATCTTCGGTGACAGCGCCTTAACTGTTTGTGCGTCGCGATAGACCACCAGGTAATCATCGCCCGCCCATACCTCCACAGGCTCCGCGGGCCCCAAGGCCAACTCAAGGGTCCGGCTGGCTGGCGCCAGCTTTGGCATGCACGCCGGCAAGTCGATGGCAATGTGGGCTTCGCTCAGATGGGCCCGCAGCGGCCCTGAGTGCGTCATGAACGTGACTTCGGTGTCACCAGTGACTCCCCAATGTCGATACAAGACGTGCGCGGTGGCCAGTGTGGCGTGACCACACAGATTCACTTCAGCACTCGGGGTAAACCAACGAAGCTTGACCGCGGTCCCAGCGGCACTCAGCTCACCAGGCTCACCTAAATCCCGCCGACAAACAAATGCGGTCTCAGACAGATTATTTTGCGCGGCCACCGCTTGCAGTGTCGCGTCTTCGGGCCAATCATCCAGAAGACAGACCGCGGCGGGGTTGCCACCGCGCCAGTCATGGCTAAAAGCACTCACAATCCATTGTTGGATGCTCACAACCGCTGCCTCACAAAGCGAGAACACCCACTGAGTGCCCGAGCAATGCCAACGCAGCGCTGATCAGTACAGCAAAGGTCAAAGACATGCCCACGACCCGCCACCGAAAATTCTCCTCCGAGCGCGTGATGCCCCAGGCGTGGCACAGTCGGCCCAGCAACAGCGTCAGACCGAGTGTATGCAACAGCCAAGCCGGGTGACGGGTCAGCTCAGCCATCAGCATCAACACGAGGGCCAAAGGGACGTATTCTGTGAAGTTGCCGTGTGCTCGGATCGCACGCTGTAACCCAGGCACGCCGCGGTCGCCCAGCGCCGCCCTGGCGTGGCGACGCTGGCGAATGGTCACCACACTGAGCGCCACCAGCATCAACGCCAGCAGGCCGGCATACACCGGCGTGACCACCACAGTGATCACCGGATCAGGTGCCAATTCGTCTGCCGACCCGCCGCATAGATCACGGATTCGCCATCAAACCAAGCCACCTGCTCAAGTTTAATCTGCACCCATTGATCCTCCCACTCGGGCACGCGCGCTTTGATGTTGCCCTCGATGGCGTAAGCCGTGTTAGGAAAGACAGGCCAATCACCCCGCACCGGCGTCTCCCCTTGATTGTCCCACATACCAATGGTGGGACCCGGCGCATGCCCAAAAAAGCCCAGTGGATGGGTGTAGGTGCTGGACACCATGTTCTCAGTGCTGGCTTTATCAATGGTTAAAGCCAAAACCTCATTGCCCGTGCGACCCGTCTGGAAGGACGACGTCAGGTGGTCTTGCCAGCGGTTGCCTTGAGCCAATGCCGCACTCAACCCGCTGGGCACGGCCTCTTCGCCCGTCTTGAGTACATACCCCATTTCTTGAGTATCAGTGCACAATTTGAGATAACAAATGCCCACATCAGTGTGGATCACATCACCACGCTCAATCACCCCAGAGACGCCACAAAAAGCCTGGTCCTCAGCGCAGGCCTCACCGGGGCGTTGAATGTTGACATAGGGCATGAACCAAATTGGCAATCCCATCGACTCAAAACGTTGGCGGATGTACCACGCCACATCATCGGTGGTCGTCACGCCCGGCGTGATGACACGATTGCTGAACGCCTCGGCGATCACGCCCCGTGCAATGCCCACAATGTGGGGATACAGGGCCAGCTCTTGAGAAGTTCGTGTCTCCAACCATCTGACCACCAGCGACTCAGCGCTGACCAAGCGCTCGTGGTGGGACTCGGGCAACACCTCCAAAAGTCGCTCATATAGCCCATGCGTGAGACCATCGGCGACGGGCCAATGGGTGGAGACGTTAATGCCCACACGCGCGGGGTCCAAATCCACCACCAAATCGGCCAGCGCTTGCCATTGCTCGTCCAGTGACTCACCTGACCAAGCCACCTGATACGGCTCGCCCAAGGGATAACGATTGACAGACAGTGGCCTGACGGCGTCCTGACCCGCATCATCTTCAAACCGCTCAAACGCCAACATGGTGGTGCGACGCGCGGCAAAGCTCGGCTGAGGCACGAGCGTGAAATACACCGGATCTTCTGCGTATTCTCGATTGATCACCAACCACACATCGAGATCGGCCTCGGCCATTAACTGAGGCAACAAATGCTTAATCCGCGCATTGACCATGGCATTTTCTGGCGCCACCCGGTCTCGGGGCGCCAGCACCGCGAAGTCATCGGCTGAATCGATCACCCGGCCTTGCTCAAAATCGGCCCAGAGCCGATTGGGGATAAACCCAGCAGCCAAAGTCGACAAAACAACCAGCCACAGGAGCGGACGCCATCGACGTGATGCGCCTGCCGTGATGCGCTTAAAGCTGGGGGGTGTCACTGGAATCATTGGTTTGGCCTTGTGTTAAGAAACGATGCCCATCATCTTACCCGAAATTGGAAAATCTCAAGCGCGAACCTACCTAGGCTGCGTGGCCTGTTGTGCGCGCCACTGGGTGGGCGTGACTCCGAACTGCTGTTTAAAAGCGCGAGAAAAGGCCTGCTGGGATGTGAACCCGCAATCAAAACTGACCTCGGCGAGGGTTTGACTGGGGTCGCTCATTTGGCGCTTCGCTTGATCCAGCCGATAGGCCGTCAGATACTGCAAAGGGGTCAGGCCCAACAAAGCGCGGACCTTGCGCTGCAACGTCCTCTCATTCATTGACAGCTGAGTGGCCATCGCATCAACACCCCGCTCACTGTCTTTGTAATTTGCCTCCAGCCACTGATTGAGCCGATCTAAAAACTTATGGTCTCGGGGTGATAGACCATGGCGTGCTTGGTCAAGCAGATCAGTCGATGACTCCGGCCCTTGCGCTGGATCACCCAGCCTCTGCTGAGCCAAGAACATCCGCATGCGCTCGCGCGTGTCCAGAACATTGGCCAACTTCAACTTCAGCTCTTCTGGACTAAAAGGCTTGGTGAGGAAGTCATCAGCGCGCAACGTCAAGCCGCTGACTTTGGTGTCCGTATCGTGGCGTGCCGACAATAAAAGAAACGGGATATGGCTGGTTTCAATGTTGTCGCGAATGGCTGTCAAAAGAGCCAACCCATCCATTTTTGGCATCATCAGGTCTGACAAAATCACGTCAATGTCGTGCACTTTTAAAATGTTCAGCGCGGCTTCACCGTCGCCGGCTTGAAACACATTCCACTGTGGCTTGAGAAGGTTTGTGAGATAACCCCTCAAATCTGGATTGTCTTCCACAATGAGAAGTTTGGGTTGGTCCGATATTGAACGCTGAGCCGATGGGTCCTCCAGCGCCTCGTGCGCTAGAGCCCCCTCCATCAAACTGTCCTCCCCCAAAACGGCTTGATCCAATGCCAAACGCTGATCGGATGAGAACACCGTGTTTGCCTCAGATGCTTGTATCTCTTCGGTCTGATCACCCGGGAATCGCACGACGAATTCACTGCCCACGCCCGGCTCGCTGGTCAATGCCACCGACCCACCGATGGCTGAAGCCGCCTCTTTGACCAAGGCCAAACCAATCCCGGCCCCTTCTCTTCTGAGCGTCTCCTCAGAAGCCAACCGTTCAAAGCGCTCAAAAATCAGCGCCTGTTGATCAGCCGCGATGCCTGGCCCAGTGTCTTGTACGGCGATGGTCACCTGGTCACGGTCGTGGCTTAGTGAAACCAAGACACGCCCTCCCTGAGGGGTATATTTCAACGCATTCGATAGCAGGTTTAACATGATTTTTTCGACACTCGCCTGATCGACCTGAGTGCTGTAAGCGTTATCGGCTTCGAATGACAGCGCCACACCGCGCTGAGTGGCGAGGTACTCAAATCCATGAACCGACGCCTGGACAATGGCATTGACCGACCATGGCTGCGAGGCCGCATCCACGCCAGTTAAACGAAGCTTGGATAAATCAAGCAGCTGGTCGACCAATCGAGCCAACCGCTGTAGGTAGCGCTCAGCCAATCGCTTAGGCTCGGCCTTGTCTTCTGCAGGCACCCACTGGTCAATCGCGGCTTGGATCAGGGTCAGTGGCGTGCGAAACTCGTGACTGATGTTGGCAAAAAACACCGTTCGTGCCTGCAAAGACTCCTCAAGCGCTCTGGCTTGGGACTCGATCAGCTGATTTTTTTGATCAAGCTCCGCGGTGCGCTCCGCCACGATGGCTTCGAGCCGCTGACTTCTCTGCATTGATCGAAAAAACAACAGCGCAATCAAGCCAAACAGCAACAAACCGTAGCTTAGATAAGCCCACGATGTCGCCCACCAAGGCGGGCGAATTTGGGCCTGGAATAACATTGTGGGCGCCGACCAAACCCCATCCAGATTCGCTGCCCGCACCCAAAAGCGGTAATTGCCCGGGGGCAAATTCGTATACCGTGCGACACGGTCAGGCGCTGCCATCACCCATTGGTCTTCGTGCCCCTCCAATCGATAGGCGTACTGATTTTGCTCTGTCGAGGCGTAGTGGATTCCTGAGAACTCAATCACGATGTTGTTTTTTTGATGAGGCAACGTCAATGCTGAATCGGCATTTGACAAAGACACTGGCTCATCGTTGATGAGAACCTGGTGAGATATGACATTTGGCGGCATGGGGTGGGGCTTGATTTTTTCAGGGGTGAACCAAGTAATACCGCCCACACTTCCAAAATACCACTGGCCGTTTTGGCCGCGGTCGAAGGCTCGGGAGTTAAACTCCAAAGCCGGCAAGCCCTCAGACATCTGATAGTCGGTGGCTTTTAGATCGCCTGAGCCATGTCCTGCCCTGCGCCACCACTCCATTGGAGCTTCGACAGGCCTTGGTTGGTTGAAATCCACACGACATTGGCACGCTCCACGCCAACCGCGTAGACGGTATCATCCGTCAGTCCGTTGCCCTCATCCCACCAATCCACTCGCTTGACCGACTCCCCGGACTGAGTAAGCTCGAGCCGCGCCAGACCTTGCCGAGTCCCGACCCACACTGCGCCATCGGGGCTGTTGGCGAGCGAAATCACGTGGGCACCATCGTCATTGCCGCCCACGGCCTGCGAGGCCCCTGGCCGCGCCAGAGGGTGATGGATGACGCGTTCTCGATCAAGATCAAGCCAACGCACGCCATTTCGCAACCCAATCAAATAGCGCCCCGATGCGATTTTCAGCAATGCGGTTTGTGGGTTGTCTCTCTCGGCCGTGCTGACCCAGTCCAAGCGTTTCACCGATGCAATGCGTTGATCATCGTCCAAAGCGACTTGCCACACATCGTCCTGATGGCTAAAAAGCAATTCGTTTCTACGCTCATCGTAGGCCAGCCCCACGTTGGCATAGATCGCTGCGGCGCCGGCACGCCGATAGTCATCAAACACATGCATTGATTGGCGTTGCCGCGTCGCGGTATCCCCCCGCCACAGTTCTGAACTCGAGGCCATCCAAACAAAGCCATCCTTGGTCTCAACCATCGTCCGAACGGTGTTTTGGCCCGGCACCCGCTCGGCGTCGGTGGGGGCTTGATAGGCCGCAATCGGGCCGAACCGGTTATCCTGGCCTTGCTGCCAAAGATTTAATCGAGCCCCGTCCCAGCCAACCCACAAATATGCTTGGCCCCCGATGATCACTTCCTCAATCGAGCGCGCGCTGGGTGATAGCGGGTCTGTGTTTTTGATCACAGCGAAACGATTTTTCTCCGGCACATAGCGACTGATTCCCGTTAAGCCCCCAGAAAACCAAACACCACCGAAACGATCGGCGTACATGGTGACAACTTGATTTTCTCTGATCGGTGACAGCGAATCCTCGCGTGTTGAGTCATGCCTCAGCCGAAAGGCTTGCTGATGGCTTAAGTCAATGGCCACCACCCCAAAATGGCTGTGTGTCCAAACAAACCCATCGCTGCTGTTGGCCACGGCAAGGCCCACACGCGTAACGACTTGCGAGCGCGGACTGGGGCGATTTGCTTGGTAGACCGAGTCAATTGTCCAAACAGGGGGTTTGTTTTGGCTGGCTGCAACATCCCGCTCAATTCGACCCAACCGCTCAGAGGTCGTCACCCATACTTGGCCTGAGTCATCGTGTGCAATGCCTTTGATGATCTCAGTGGTGGTCTGCACGGCACCCACCACCGGCTTGTCACCGCTGGTGGGGTCAATGACATCAACCCGCCCGCGACTCGCCCAAAACAGGCGGCCATCTTGATCCAAGGCCAACGCGCTCCCACCCGGCACAGGCAAATTGGTGAGACGATCTCTGGAACTGACCAGCGTGGGTGTTTGGTCATCACAGCTGATGCGCCACAGGCGATGGTGATCGGCCACCCACAAATTGTTCTGCTCATCGACCACCCCAGAGAATCCACCAAACGTGGGTTCCCGCTGATCGGGCAGGCGGGTGGTCAGTGCCTTTTCTTGGACCAGCCCATTGGGCCCTTGGGTGATGAACAGCACCACCCGTGAGCGCAGCACCCAAATGCCTTTTTGACATGGCGCGAAGAAAGTGGCGTTACGATCGCCTCGACTGATGTCCATGTCGGGAAACAACGACGCATGGCGAGCAATGTCGATGGTGTTGGTGGTCAGCGCAACGCGCGCCACAGCATCACCGGTGGCGACCCACATCGCGTCTGAGCGGTTGCTGAAAACACCCGCAATGCGGGTGGTGTTGAGCTCCTGACTGATGGCGTCATCACCTGGGAGCGAGCGGAAAGCATAGCCATCATAAATATTCAGACCTGCCTCAGTGCCCACCCACATCCGCCCCGAGCTGTCCTCTGACAGCGCGGTGGCGCGCGACTG
>PR_CR_10_Liq_1_inCRDRAFT_1000745_pt1 | contig 19723 bp, 19 predicted proteins | sample PRCRCaboRojoPR_3_FD_10241 | JGI IMG/M metagenome (IMG submission 10241)
AATTATGGGTAATGCAATACTTGACCCTGTCGCCCTACTTCCAAGTGAGCGTGGCCTATCAAACCCAACGTAGGCACCAAAGACTAGGTCGGGCGTAAAACCAATAAACCAAGCATCTTTTGCATCATTAGTTGTTCCTGTTTTACCAGCGACAGGAAATCCGATATTACGTAATCTCACACCTGTGCCACGTTGCACAGCGCCTTCTAAAATAGATACCATTTGATATGCCCGTTGTGGCGAGGTGACTTGTCCCCTTGCATCTGCCAAAGTTGGTACAGGCATATCATCTTGCCATTTCAGGCGCGGTCCACATGTCGCACATTCTCGTTTGTCACGTTTGTAAACCGTGCTGCCGTAACGGTCTTGGATGCGATCAATAAAGCTGGGTTCTATACTCTTTCCACCATTAACCAGCATGCCATAGGCGGTCACCATCTGCATCAAGGTGGTTTCATTTGACCCCAATGAGGATGCAAGATTAGTGTTCATGTCATCATCAATGCCAAACTTTTTGGCTGTTTCAGCGATACTGTCCATACCTAATTTATCTGCCAGTCTAACTGTCATCACGTTTCTGGATTTTTCGATACCGACGCGCAACGTCGTTGGGCCATAAAATTCATGAGAGTAATTTGATGGTCGCCATAAAGGCAATCCGGGACCTTGTTCAAATGCGACGGGTGAATCCATAACAATTGTCGCTGGCGTCATCCCCTGTTCAAGGGCAGTGAGATAAATGAAGGGCTTAAAGGCAGATCCTGGTTGTCGTTGCGCCTGAATAGCACGGTTAAATTCCGATTTTTGATAACTCCACCCGCCTTGAACAGCTAATACACGCCCCGTATGTGGATCCATTACAATAATTGCACCTTGGACTTCGGGGACTTGCCGCAGTCGATAAACATTGTCTTCATCATCTTTTTCAACCATGATGACAGAGCCTATTTGTAGTTCATCCCCACCCCATTCATGGCCTTCTGCACTTAACGTGCCTTTTGAACCATCAGCAAAGCCAAGTTCCCTCTCATCAAGCACGAGAGCCAATTGCCACGATGGGAGCATCCCCTCTTGTATTGGAATTTCTGCCAACCGTGTTTTCCACTTATCAAAATTGTCAAAGGTGGCGACATCTCCGCGATATCCCGTGCGCAAATCGTACGCGACCAGACCGTCAAACAATGCTTTTGTTGCAATATCTTGTAATTTGGGCTGAACAGATGATTTAACGATCAGGCCTTGTTCGTACAACGCGTCACTGCCAAATTGTCTTTGTAATGTGCGGCGGATTTCCTCGGCAAAATATGGTGCACGCACTGATTTCTTAAGCGTGTCGCGATCAATTGTCAAAAGGTCACTTGCGCGGGCTGTTTCTGCTTCCTCTTGTGTGATATGGCCGTCCTCTAACATCCGACCAATAACCCAATTACGACGTATGATTGCCCGATCTTTACGACGTGTAGGATGGTAATTATTGGGTGCCTTTGGCAGAGCGGCAAGATAAGCCGCCTCTGCAACTGTTAAATCGTCCAATGATTTATTGAAATATTGCTGAGCGGCGGCGGCAACGCCATAAGTCCCTATCCCTAGGTAAATTTCGTTCAAATATAATTCCAAAAGGCGATCTTTTTCCATTGCCCGCTCCATACGAATGGCCAAAATGGCCTCTTTCAATTTTCTTTCAAAAGTTCGCTCATTGGTGAGAAGGAAGTTTTTTGCCACCTGCTGCGTGATTGTTGAGGCCCCCTGAAGACGGCTTGGATTTTTAAGATTATTGACAATGGCACGGGCAATCCCCACATAGTCAAGACCGCGATGGGCATAGAAATTTTTATCTTCAGCCGAAATAAAGGCATTTTTGACAAGGTCGGGAATAACCTCAATCGGAACAAAAATGCGTTTTTCCGTTGCAAATTCTGCCATTAATTGTCCATCTCCAGTGTAAACACGTGTCACGACCTCAGGTTCATATGTTTTTAATGATTTATAATCCGGAATGTCATCACCGTAATAATTGATGACCCACGCAAACCCGCCGATCCCGATAATTAAACCCAGAATGCCCAGTGATACTAGTGTTAGAAAGCCATAAGCAATAAACTTCATAAGCCACACATTAGCGTTATTTTCTGGCAAAAGAAAGGCTTGACATGACGGCCATTTTGTAGGACATTATTCCTAGAAATACTACGACTCTATTTTTTCTGTGGCGGCCATTTTGGCCGCTTTTTTTATTAAGGAGACAGCTATGCCCAAAAATACTATACCCTTTACAATTTCTTATCAAAACCGTCATGTCTTTAATACGAAACCATTATCTCTTCGCCTAGGCTTCATTGGAGATAGTATTATTTCAGGATCTGATGCCGCTGGGACGACAACGGCTTTGCAAACATACGCTAAAATTGTATCAGCCGCACAAATTAAACATGGCCACGGTGGAGCGGTTTTAGCTGAAGAAATTGACGCTAATAATGCTTTTTGGGATTTTACAAACGAGGAACCATCATCAGAATATGTCGATAATATTCAGCCCCTTGAAGGGACAGAAAGTTTAACGGATGTCATTATTGGCTTAGGGACAAATGATGCTGTAAAAACCAATGGAGTGACCAATAATATTTCAAAAACCGATTGGAAAACCGCTTATAAAGATTTCATTGCCCATATTAAAGCACAGTTCCCATCCGTTAATAATATTTATATACGTCCTATTGGTCGTCACATCACTCGCAATGACGGGTTTGATGAGTGGAACGCCGTTAGGGAGGCCATATATGAAGTGGCGACAGAAACATCGGGTGTTTATTTGATGCCCGAATATTATGACCTACCTATTGATAATGGTGATAACGTCCATCCAAGTGATTACACAAAGATGACAGAGCGTGAGTCAACACGTATTGCCCATATCAACGGCGCAACCAGTCAAGCCGCAGAGTGTCCGAAAATTACCAGAGCCGAAGTAACCGACACTGGAATTCGTGCCAGTATCACACACAGGGATGGAAATGATATAACCATTTCTGGTGACCCGTCGTCGATATTCAGGGGGATTGCTCCTGATGGGGATGCTGTGGTTATTGATAGTGTTGTCAAAGTTAATGCGAATACACTTGATCTTAATTTCACTCCTGTTACCGCAGGAAGTACTCTTGTTACGTTGTATGGCACAATGGATCCATTAGCAGATGATGGGTCAGATAGCATTAAAGACAATTCCACATTAGCTTTACCCCTAGGTTATAGTGAAGTAGTACCAACGGACACTGATGTTATTCGTGCTATCACAAACCTCGAATATGAGATGCGTCCAAGCTACGCCAAAACATACGATAGTGGCGTGGATGTTTTATCTGTAGTTTCTGCGAATGGACGGTCTTTTGATAACCTTAACGTGGGAAATTTCTTTGATTTTGACGCTACAGCATTTGACGGGGCAGGGGGGTTTGTATCAACAGGTTCAAATTGTGTGCTCAATGTTGATTCTGGCTTACCCATCCAAGCAGGTATGTTTTTAGGTTTTGTAGTAGAGTTGCCGTCCAGCTTTGGCTTTTCAGGATTGTTTGGAATGACAGATGCTTCCACCCCTCCAAGCGGGAACAATAGGATCTTTGTGCAAAGCAGTTCACATGGTTCTTTTCCCGGCTTTGTGGGGTATGGTACTAACGAAAGCCAAGCCGTGGAGTATATTTCATCATGGGGGAATCAAACAGGAAACAGGCTTGCGATTTTCTTAAATTACACAAGCGCATCCAATTTGGATATTTATGTCAACGATGCGACGACACCCGCATTGACATTAAACCCGCGTGACTCATATACATTTCAAAACTCACTCTCTATTGGCGGCGCAGACGCAGGTATTATATTCGGTGGATGTTTTGCCAAGGTAGGTACGCATGATGCAGTAAACGACCCCAGCCTTACCGACATAATGAACGCCTTGAAAACAGATTACGGGATATCCTGAAAGGGCATTTTAGCGCGGCCTTATTATGATCAAAGTTATTATTGATCGAATAAAATCACGATTTATAGACATATTAAGACAGAGTAAAACCAAGCAGCCGCAAACAAGACTGAATATGAGTGCTAAATCTGTGCCGTTGGTCAAGTGGTGACACATCACCATTGTGGCCATCGCAATTATTGTTATCAGGCATGGAATTAATATTTGTTTATGATATTCGAATATTCCTGCCGCGCAAAGGGTACGCACAATAAAAAACCAATGCGGTATGATAAGGCCTGCAGAAAGCATAACAAGCGCCCAGCAGACACCGATCAAACCATAATATGATCCGGTATATACGGCCGGGAAGACCAATATTAAAGATATCATATTCCAATAAAATCCTAATTTATAACGACCTTTTGCAACGATTAACGACCCTAACGGATTTGCGGTCGAGCGGAGGGCACCATAAATGCATAAAATTTGAATAATCGGCGTTAGTTCCGTCCATTCGCTGCCAAAAACAACGTTGACAATTGTTGCTGCAAAAATACCGATGAAACCATATATTGGGAAATTCACTGATGCTAAATAATTGGTGGTTTTTAAATAGATCCCTCGCAACAAAGTGATATCATTTTGCATTTTGGCCATAATCGGCACTGTGACTTTTGTTACAATCGGATTTATGATTTGCGCTGGGCGGATGATAATTTGTTTAGCGAGATTATATAGGCCCAACGCATCAATACCCAGTAACTTGCCAATTAAAATCGAGTCTATGTTATAAGATAATAATGTGACTATCCTCTCAGCAGCAGTATAGGTTCCAAAATGCAAAAGGGCGCTAACTGATTTGATATCAAAATAAAAACCGGGCTTATTCTTTTTGTAACCAAGAACCATATATCCAATTGCCAAAAACAATGATGATAGAATCGCCGCATAAACAAGGGCATAAACTCCAAAACCGTAATAAGCCATGCAAACAGCAACACTCAATGCAATGATTTTGCCCACCATTTCAATGACGGCAATTATTTTAAACTGCAATTCTTTTTGCAAAAGAGTTTTGGGTTGTTGCCCCAGGGCATGACAGATAAAGCATGCACTGATCGTAATAAGAATATTTGCCAGGTCAGGCTGATTATAAAAATCGGCGATAATAGGGGCTGAACAAATGACAATACATGCAATCGTCCCTGCGGCCAGAATGTTGAGCCAGTATAATGTACTTAATTGTTGGCGATGTATTTTATCATGATGGATGATGGCGCTACTAAGTCCTATATCAGAAAAAGCTTGTGCAAAATTGATTGCTACAACGGCCAATGCCATTAATCCAAAGGCTTCTGCCTCAAGAAATCTGGCTAAAATAGCAATTTGTATAAGTTGCAACACGATACCGAAGATTGCCGACAAGGATGTCCATTGAAGTCCGGTCTTTCCTTGCTGAATAATGCTCATCTGTCCTCGTGATGTTTTGCTATTTTTTCAACCAGTGCGCGTGTCCTCTGATCGCACGCGTCCGAAGACCAATATTGACGCACAATGTCTCTGTTTTTGTATTGGTTTTCGGCGCTGAGAGGTGTCATAAGATTCTCTTTCAAATCGTCACAATCATTAAGTGTAGCCACTTCGATTTCCATACTCTTAAGAAAATCATAAAGTGGATTTTCTTCACGAAGAAACACTTTTGTTCCGCAATAGAGCAATATGATGATAGTCCCTAACGCCTGCTGCCTCAGATGATTCATGATGGCATAGTCGCATTGGGCAATCATTGTGGAATAGTCTTGCAATGGCATGAGGTCAATGATTCCATGAAAATTGTTTCCAAATACTTCGCCCCCCTTTTTCTCAATAAGCCTGGCATAATTTTTATTGCCATAGCCAAGCGGAGTAATAATTTTTCTATTTTTTAAATCTACAGTCTCCAAAAGAGCAAAGGCATCAAGATGATTATTGCTTTTATTAGCGCTATTCCCCAAAAGAATATCTTGTGTCTTATTTACTTTATGGTCAATTGGTAAGGGAAAAATATCGTTTTGAAGGTCGCCGTATTTCCACTCGATAAATTCTGGCAAAGCTATATTTGTCGATGATAAGGCATATTCGTTTTTCAATACCGGGGCGAAAAAATTGATGCGTTTGACTGCAAGGTTTTTACGCCGGTTTTTCCTTGCTTTGTAGCGTTTGAGAAAAGATATGACGTTCGGGGCGAATGGAATGGTTTTTAGACAAGCAGGGCTTACTTCAAACTGACGGTGTGTGAGGGGCAAGTATAAATTCCGCCCTATTAAATCATAATAGTCATAGCCCCATCCTAACCATATGATTGGAGTATAGTTCGGCGCCGCATCAATTAAGGGGTAAAATTGCTTTGAGAGGCTGTGCAAAATAATGGCGTCATATTTGGCCAGTTCCGAGATGTCAATTGCATGAATGGTGCTGGGGTCAGGGATGTGTTTGTCAGGTTCTGTTTTTAAAAGCTTTTGATGACGTTCGCCAATAAGCCAGAGATCATTATCACAGAATTTTTGAAGCATCCTCATTGCAATATCTGCAAAACGCTCGTCTTCTGATATATGCAATATGTTCATTTCGACCCGATTACAAAAAACATTTAGGGGAAGGGAAGCGCGAAGATGGATGGAGCGGATGACGAGGTTGAGGCAATGCTGTCTCCGCAAGCTACGAAAGCCTTGTGTTTCCTCAATTCTTAATTTTCAAAACACTCAACTTATAAGTAAAAGTGTAACAAGTTTGTGTAACAAACACCAGACCAAAACGCATTTACAAAACAATTTATTATAAGGTGATTTCGCTGAGAGAATTGGTGTGACAGGAGGGGGGAGGGAAAAAGAGGGGAGAATGGAATTTAGTATTTAAGCCCTCTAAAAATTTTTAGTAGATTTAACTAATATGAGCTTCCAAACATTTTTGTTGAAGAAGTATGGATAATTATTGTGTAAAGTCATCATAGCCGATGGGGTTTTTCTTCTGAGCATTACTATGTGCGCGGCCTATCATTTTTGTTATAGATCCATGTCCCGCCTTACTATGGCCTTTCTCAGTTGACGCAGCCTTAAAATACAAAAGAATGAATACCCTCAGAGAAGATGTAAAACCTGTTTTTTTATCGCTGTTTTTGTAAACCAAAGTACATATTTCATGAATAGTAGACTTTTCTCTTTCAGCAATATCTTTCAGAGATTCCCACATATATGTCTCAAGACGAATAGATGTTCTCTTTCCAGCAATATTTACGTTATACGACTTAAGACGAGACATGTCCTTAAAACGATTTCCCTTTTTTATTTGTTTATTATTATTACTTGTAGTACCAAAAAAGAATGTTATCTGCAAAGGAATTAGTTCGTTTTGAGAAACACATAGACCTTCCAGATTTTGGAGAGGAAAAACAATCTTTATTAGCGTCTAAAAAAATTGCAATGATAGGGGCAGGCGGTTTGGGCTGTCCAGCATCGTTATATCTTGTCGCAAGTGGGGTAGGCAAACTAGATATTTATGACGATGACGTTGTTATGATGACAAATTTACAAAGACAAGTCCTGTACACTGAATCTGACAGTAAAAAACCTAAAGTTGAAGCTGCGCAAGTAGCATTAGAAAAGACAAATCCTTATTGCAAAATAAATAGTATTCAAGAAAAAATATCTGAAGATAATATTCATCTAATTCAAGGGGTGGACTTAGTTGTTGATGCCACAGATAATTTTAAAGCCCGCTATCTCCTTAATAGATATTGCTATACCAATAACATACCTTTGGTGACTGGCTCTGTTTTACACTATGTAGGGCAAGTCATGCTCTTTCATAGCCAGAGAAACAACGATGTCAAATGCGGATGTTATAAATGCTTATACCCTATTCAGCCAGAGAATAATGAAGTTCCCACATGCAACGATTCAGCCGTATTTTCTCCAATTACAGGAACCATAGGAACTTTAATGGCAACAGAAGCTCTAAAAGAGCTATTGGGCATTGGTGACAACTTACATGGTCACATACTGTTATATAACTCGCTGAGCATGAGTTTTTCTAAAATGTCAGTTCCGCAAAACCACCAATGCGAAGTTTGTAGCTTATAGCATAACATTGTATTCAAAGGATTTTTTTATTTACAAACAATATCTCTTTGAAATAAGGTCGCGCAGTGATTAATGAATTAAATGAACAAAGCTATCAATTTCCCTATATATGGGACTCTGCCATAGAACAAGACGTCTTAGCTCACGAGATTCTCGATGGCTTTAAACATATTCATATCCATGGGTCAGCTGGGATAGGCAAAACCAGATGCATTAATGAGGTAACAAAGATATATCACAGAAAATATCAAAATCTAAAACTTGCGAGATACGACACGCAATATAACTTGGTAGACCATATTGACCCGCTAATTTCAATTGCAAGCCAGCTAAACTTGGATTGTATGAAAGGGCTAGATGAATCTCTGGAAACTAAGGCAAAGAAAAACGAAATTTTAATTATTTTTGAAGACATTCATTACGTAGACGATGCACGTGATCAATTGATTGATTGGATTATTGACCGATTTACAAACCACTCTTTGCCAATCACGCTTTTAACCTCATCAAGAAAAGATTGGCAAGGCTGTAAAACCCATAATTTTCATACTATTCATATACAGAAGATGAAAGCTAATAAGGCTCATGACCTTATTGAAGCAGGCTGCAAAAAAAATAAGAACCTCAAAACGATTAAGGCAGAGCTTGCTAAGAAAGCTAAAGGGAACCCACTCTTTATCTGTGAAGCGATGAAACTCTTGGGACAAAACAATGACTACAATATCGAAGCCCTGAGTAACATAGAAACCCTATATTCCGAAACACTGGATAATTTTAACGATGCAGAAAGAGAATTATTAGAAGCCGCATCGATTATAGGTTTCAAATTCCACCTTCACGAGCTAGAGATACTGTTGCCACATCGTCAAAAATATTTGAGCAGTATTCTCGATTCTTTATGCCAAAGAGAGATTTTGAGTTCTAATCCCTCCAAAAATGTATATGAATTTTCACATGTTTTGCAACAAGAGAGCATTTATAAGCAATTGGTTGATAACCGGCGTATAGCATACCATATTGAGCTTTTCTATTTATATAAAAATCTTAGAAATTTTGAAGCCTGCGGTATGCACCTTTATAACGGCGGCCAATACAAAGAATCAATTCCTTATCTTTCATATTCAGCAAGACACCTTTTAAAAAGAGTGCAACCTCAAAAAGCTGAGCTTCTCTTTAGAAAAGCTATTTCTGCATTTAAAAATATTGGAGCTACTCATAAACATTCGTATCGAAAGCTCCAAAGAGACTATTGCATGTTATTAACGATGCAGGGAAAAGTGACCGAGCTTGAAAAGTTCTATTCTGGGATGAATAAAACTAATTCCATGGACTTCTGCAGCAAAGATACTGAATTTATGGGATTAGAAATTACTTATCGGTGGCTCTCGAGTAATTATGATCCTGATTATGTATTGATACTTTTAGATAAAATACCAAATAGCCAAGCAATGGCGATGAATAAATTAAGACTATTAGCTATGTTGGTAGATTTTGGTCGTTTCAAATTAGCTCGTGAGAAACTAAGAAATTTTAGAGAGCATCATTTCAGCAGCCATAATTTTTTGACGAGCGCATCTTTTACACCTATCGAGACAACATATAAAGCCCTTATTGCAAATCTATACGCGCAAACTAATCAAAAAAACAAAATGGATCATGCGATTGATGACTGCTTAATTTTATTAAACCAATGCGAAACCCCTTCGAAAAAAGTTTATGGGCTGGCGTTTTCTGCAAAAGCATTTCAGACTCAAGGCCAGTACGAGAAAGCTAAGCCCTTAATTGAAGAGGCTTACAGTATAAATCGAAAGCATAAAATCGGTATCGTAACGCCTGATGTCCTATCAATCTATGCAGATAACTTAATTCACACAGGCAATCCAATAATGGCACTAGCTATTCTTGATGAATTGATGGAATTTATTCATCAAAATGGTATTGTTGCGAACGAGGCCATGCACATAATCGTCCAAGCAAAAGGCTTTCTTGACTTAGGAATGAAAGAAATTGCTAAGACCTTGGTGATAAAGTCTATGGACATTGCGGATAGGCAAAAAAACATGTTTCAGAAAGCCTCAGCTTGCCTTCTGTTAGCTAGAATCATTAAAGATGAAAACAGCAAATACAACGATCAAACCCAGGACGAGATAAGAGCCCTTCTTCGAATCACCAAGGATATTGCTATTGATTGTGGTGCAGAAGCTTTATTGAGCGAGTGCGACAAAGTCGTACCATAGTATGTTTCGCACAGCCGACTTCTGTTCCCTTTAATTTCTTGTAAACTAATAATTTTTTACATTTTTTAGCACTGTAAAGAGTAATTTTTTGCAAATTGCAAATTGCATTAAATCCCCCCTCCTCAAAAATGTTAACCGTACTTGTTAGTAAGTACATCATTACAAACTAAGGAGAAAAAATATGACTACTCGTAAAAAAATTGTTTTAACAAAATCATACATTCACAAATCTGCTTCACCATTCTTCGAAGCCGATAAAGCTCTAGGTTAATTTTTTTTAATCAGATGCTCGTTTAAATGGGTGTCTGATTATTTTAAATCTATGCAAGCTAAAAAGTTTTTAAATGGAACACATAGAACACAGGCACCTGAAAATACTTTTAGGAAGGTTGAGCCTTTTCTGAGAAAAATGGGTATCACACGTGTAGCGAATATTACTGGTTTGGATGAAATAGGCATCCCTGTATATGCAGCTTGCCGTCCTAATTCTAAATCTCTATCGGTTTCTCAAGGAAAGGGGCACTGCGATTACTCGGCAAAAGTATCAGCTGTTATGGAGTCGATAGAGGGATATCATGCCGAAAACATAACCCTTCCAATAGTGCATTCAACATATAAAATTCTACGTTCCAAAGAATACAATATGGTGAATATTGACCGTCTGGCACGGTCTTTAGATCGTGATTTTTGTGAAGATTCAACGGTTCTGTGGGTGGAATGTAAAGAAGTTGTAAGCAAAAAATCTGTATGGGCACCATACGAAATAATAAATGCTGCTTTCACAGTGCCAGTTACAGATGACTATGGGTATTTTATCGCTGATAGTAATGGGCTAGCTTCTGGTAATACATTGTCTGAAGCAATTAATCATGCTCTATTCGAAGTCATTGAAAGAGACTGTTTAGCGCTGTGGCAATTAACGCCTGAGAATATTCAGTCGCAAAAACGAATCGATATTGAAACAATCGAGGAGCCCTTCCTGAAAAAAATGATTGGGAAACTTAAATCTAGTAATATTCATATTGGTGTATGGAACTTAACTAATGATCTCAACATACCAACATTTCTATGCAAAATAATATCAGATAGGAATATAGGGGTTCGTCCAGCTTATGGCAGTGGCACACATCTTAATAAGAATATTGCCTTATCACGCGCCATTACAGAAGCAGCACAAAGCAGATTGACTTTTATTTCAGGAGCGCGAGATGACCAGTATGAAGAAATTTATGAAAGTGAAATATCTTCCGAAGTTTACCAATCTTGGTTGGACAAGCTTCACAATACCTCAGCGGCAATATTAAATGATTTTGCCCAAATCATCTCAAAAGACTTTGATCATATCGAGGAAGACCAAGAATACGTGTTAGAGCAACTCTCAAAGGCTGGTTTAGATCAAGTAATTTATGCCGACCTTACCAAATCACAATTTGGTATACCTGTTGTAAAAGTTGTTGTGCCTGGTCTTGAGGGCGTCACTTACCCTGACAGACGCTTACTGGGTGAAAGAGCCATAGAGTATTACGAAAAGTATGGAGTAGGTGCATGCGAAATGACATCATAATATTTAGAGGGCCTAGTATTTCAAGTGAAGAGGCTAGAAAATACTCCGATGCCATTTTTCTTCCCCCCGCAAAACAAGGTGATATGTATAAAGCCTATAGCCAGTATAAGCCCAAGGCAATGGGGTTAATTGATGGCAACTTTGAGAGAATTCCATCTCCGTGGCATAAAGAAATACTCTATTTAATTTCACAAGGCGTAAAAGTTTTTGGTGCGTCTAGTATGGGTGCGCTTAGAGCCTCTGAACTTGATATGTTTGGTATGTTTGGCATAGGTGAAATTTATGATCAATACTCATGTGGTTTAATTGACGATGATGACGAAGTTGCTATTTTGCATGCGCCAGCTGAAATGGATTACACACCCCTATCAGACGCTATGGTTGATATTAGAGCAACACTAGAATTAGCCGAGAACCATGGCGTACTTACTCCAGATTTAAAAATTTATTTAGAACATTTTTACAAACGCAGCTTTTACAAGGAACGCAAATATCACAATGGAATAAGTTTTTTTAAGCATAGCTATCCCGATACAATGCAAAGTTTCTCTGAATGGCTTAAGGAAAATAAGATTCATCAAAAACGGGATGATGCGATTTTGTTATTGAAAATAATTCAGCGATATGAAGTTTTCCCTAATAACAACTTTCAATTTAATAACACCGTTTATTGGCACAATTTAAAATTCACAATTGATCAGCAAATTACCCAGCAATTACAGGAGGAATTGGTATGAAGATACAATATCTTACTTGGCTTTATGAAAAAACAGGCAAGCATGAGGACTATATCGATTTGCCAGAGGATGTAAAAAGCATTGATGACTTGATTGCTTACCTTGAAAAAGAAAGACCAGAATGCAGGACTATTTTTCAAAATAGGCATGTAATATATACAGCAGTAAACGATGAGATTAAACAACCAGACTATCCCATATCCAATCAAGATCGAATATCATTTTTCTCTGCAGTAGTAGGAGGCTAGTTTATGTTGAAATAGCCGGCGCCTGGAAAATTTCTATAAAGGGAAGGTTAAAGAAAATACGATCCAGACGCCATGAATAGGAAAATATACAAGTATGCCTTACATGTAAAGGAATTTTTTCTTATTTATTCTAGGCATCCTGAGAAATTTTTAGTAGATTTTGTTCCCGCGCACTGTGTGTTGCAATCCACTTTTTATCCATAAAGACTCCATTTTTTATGTATCGCCTGGCTAGTTCATCCGCACACTTGGAAATCAATGAAACAGTAATCATAAAAAAATCAAAAAAATCTCTAGTCGCGAATGAGGGATTTTATGTATTTGATTCTATTTAATAAATCAGCGTCTCTCGCGTTTGGTGTAGGTTGTTTCAGACTGTTATAATATACATATAACATCAATCATTAGAATGGTGTTATACAAAATATTTTTAAAATAACGGCATACGCCATAACAAAAAAAGGAAAAAACATGTTTGAAAATTATAACCCTACCAACGAGAATGCATACCTCAATGATGCATCCTTGGCAGAATATATAGACGTTAGCCCATCATGGGTGCGTAAACAACGATATTTAAGAAAAAAAGGGGAAGACCACTCCCTTACAGTCGATGCAATCTATATTGGTAATTCACCAAGATACAAAGCATCAGAAATTAACAAATGGCTAGAAGCACTAGCAACAACTAATAAAGGAGCATATCAATGCCAGTAATAGAAAACGCCCCAGAACAGGGCGCAACGACAATTATAAATAATATTAACACATCGGAAGTTATTATAACAAATCCAGTTGATGGATTAGAGCTTTTTGAAGACATAAAGAGTACCTATAACCGATATATGGCCTTACAAGACGGACAAGCGGAAGTTTTGACTTTGTGGACTTTGTTTTCACATACTATTTCCGCATTCAGTATTGCCCCTAAAATGATTATAACTTCGCCTGAAAAAAGATGTGGGAAAACCACACTTCTGGATATGATGAATGGCCTTGTGAAAGACCCTATGATGACGTCAAACATTACACCAGCAGCAATGTTTAGGGCTATAGATAAAATCGGTGGTACAGTGATGATTGATGAAGCAGATACTTTTATCAGGTCAAACCCTGAAATTAACGGTATTATCAATTGCGGCCATCGGCGTAGTTCAGCGTATGTTATCAGAACAACAGGAGACAATCACGAACCAAGGCAATTTTCGACATGGGCCCCAATGGTAATCGCTATGATTGGTAAGCCTGCAGACACGATACGTGACCGTTCAATAGAAATTGAATTAAAACGTAAAACTGATACTGATTCGGTTGAGCGATTTATCTTTAGTAAGGTTTCTAGAGAGTTGGCCTCCATAAAACCAAGAATTGCACAATGGGCGGAGGACAATATTGAAGCTCTTCAATACAGTGACCCTGATATGCCCAATATATTAAATGACCGAGCAATTGATAACTGGACGCCTTTGATAGCCATTGCGGATGCCATTCATACTGAGTGTGGAGAAAAGGCTCGTGAAATCGCGTTAGAATTATCAACTGTTGAAGAGGAACAAACACCTGAAACACAGTTATTATCTGACATTCAAGATATATTCTCTGCGCTTAACCGAGATACAGTTGAAACAGATGTTCTTTTAGAAAATCTGTATGAAACCGAAGACGGATTATGGGCCGAATGGAATAGAGGTAAGGAGTTGACTGCCAAACAACTGGCACAAAAACTTAAACCTTTTGGTATCAAACCTAAAAAATTTAGGGACGGTAACAGAACACCAAGAGGTTATGAGCGGAAAGACTTTGAAGATGCTTTTAATAGGTACCTTGATTGTTCCGTGAATAATAGGTCTGTTCCACTTGATGTTCCGTGTAGAGATAACAGTAACCCATTGGAAAACAACGATTGTTCCTCTGTTCCGTCAAACATAAGTGAAGTGGGACTTAGACCCAGTGTTAGGCATTACGAAGAAAACTTCTTCGACGATTAAGCTTAGTATCAAGATCACATACACAGAAGGGGCGAGAACTGTTTCTCGTCCTTTTTTAACTCTGTTTACATAGAATCAATATGGGATACATTTTTATAAAAAACCTATTTTTTATATTGACAAAAACGATTTAATTGACATCATGGGGATACATTTATAAAAAAATCCAATAAATAGGGAGACAAAATATGAAACAACAAGAGAAGTTAATTGAAATTGCTAAAGTCATCGATGAATCATGTAAATCCGCAGTAAAGCGTTTTGAGCCAGGTAAACATACAGGCCTTTCTGTTGGTGTTGCCGCGTACGAAGAGCGCCAGAACGCTTTAACTAATTTAGGATTGAAAAACCCTGAAATAATAGAACCGCTACCAAAAATCAAAAACAGACAATATTTTAAATTTGACGGTCAAGTTGTTAAAATTATTTCGTCTCCTCTAGAACCCCTTGGAGCAAATGCAGAAACAAAAAATATTTTAGAACAAGAAGAATTAAATCTCGGGGATACTTTAAAACGAATTATATTCAAAACAAGTTATGATATAGATTCACATGAAGCAGAAATGATTGAATGTCACTATATTGAAATTGACCGCGTTACAAGTGAGGTAGTAAAGGAAATTGATGTACTCTCATTGTATCAACAAAGTAAAGGATACGTTGACTCTGTTAATTTAAGTAAACCTGAACCTGTTGAAATTCCACCTGCAAATCTTTTTGGTACTCTCAAGAAGAAAAAAGCTGAAAACGAATAAAAATGTTTAATGGAGAACGACTGACATACGCACGGAATCGTGTAGGGCTATCTATGCAAGAAATAGCTGATTGCATAAATGTCCAGCGACAATATATTCATAAGATAGAGACCGATAAAGAAAACAAATCACTTTCTGCAACACAAATTGAAATCATAGCGGATTTCTTAGGTGTCTATCCTGAATTTTTTAGCTCAGAAAATACAAAACGTATTAGTAATGATAAACTTCATTTTCGTAGTGTTGCTATACCTAAATACGTGCAGGAACAAGCAAAGATTGTCGCAGAAGACGTTGTGTCTGTTTGCCAGTTTATTCGTGATTTTATAGCTCCGTTAGGCTTGAGCTTTCCTATTTTTGACTTGGATGAAAAAATTGACTCTAATAATATTCAACCTGATAGTTTAGATGTCGATGAAATTGAATCTATAACTACACAGCTCAGGGAAATCCTGAATTTAGGTGGTGGCCCAATTTCTAATATGGTTCGAATTCTTGAAACCCAAGGTATTGTTGTGGCTACCGCGCCAGAAGTCTCTTCAAAAGTAGATGCTTTTTGTAATGATGATTTTTTCCCAGTTGTCGTACGTAATAATACTAAGAGCGGTGTTAGGTGTCGTTTCGATTTAGCTCATGAATTAGCTCACCTCACTCTTCATAAAGGTATAACAAATGATATTATCAAATATCCTGAAATTGAAAATCAGGCTAATTACTTTGCTTCATCCCTTTTACTCCCTAGAAGCACGTTTGTTTCAGAATTTCCGAGATTTAATAATAGTCGAGTGCCATGGAATGCTTTAATTGCTATGAAAAAGAGGTGGAGAGTGTCCATTGCATCAATAATTACACGAGCGTTTCATTTAGGTATTATTGATAACTACTCTTACAAGCGAGCTTTTGTAGGTCTTTCAACTAAAGGATGGCGGACAAATGAACCTTTGGATGACAAGAATGAGCCAGATTATATTGAACAAGAACAACCCGAATTACTCCAGAATGCTGTTAAAATGATTATGAACACTCATCAAGAATTTCTACCAAAAATGAGAGAAGCATTGAAGTTGAAACCAGAATTAATTAAACAAATTATTGATATGGATGACTTAGACAGTCAGAGATTTTTTCGAGAAGAAAAGCCTTTTTTGAGCGTTGTGAAATAAATCTATTATTTAGATTGCAAAATTCTCAACCTTGCGCCTTCATGTCCTTGTTCTGCTGATTTTTTGAACCAATAGAGTGCCTTGTCCCGTTGACCTGCACCAAGATACCCCTCTGCAATCAAGTTTTGTGCGCCTCTTGCCCCTGCCTTTGCTGATTCAACACAAACATCAAACGCCTCTTCTTCCGTCCCCGTTATAGATTCCATAGCCAAGATATACGCATACACACACGCTCGGTCTTCAAGGGGCATCTCCTCTTCGGCGTTTACAGGAGACACAGTGGATAGTAGTAAAATGAGAACTAAACCGCCAATAGACATCAGCCACAAACTTCAGCCCAAGCGCCATTTATACAAACATTTTTACAGCCTAATGAAGCCATCGGGGGAATATCAATAGAGCCGCACTGCGCTTTCTGTTGTTGGTCTAGCTGCAATAATTGTTGCGACATGTTTTGCCATGCTTGTTGGTTCTGGGCATTAAAAGCGTTGATTTGTTGTTGTTCTTTCATTGCAAAGTCAGCCCATAGTTGCTGTGCTCCAACTGTGAAGTCCTCTCTATCCATATTGGTTTTATCTGCCTTACGAGAGAATGAAGAGACGTTCGCCAGATATTCGGTGAGAATTGGCCTAAAAGGTGCAGGATATACTGGGAAAACATTTTCTTGAACGATAGCATTGTGACACTGTGCGTAAGAGAAATAACTGTTGGTCTTTGATTGTTCTAGATATTGGCCAAATCTCTGGATTCCACTTTCATTGAACGCATCCCAAGATAAAGAGCCATCAGCGTAGTCTTGATATTCCTGTTGTCTGTCTTTTAACAACTTATCAAATTTTGACTTAGAGTAAGCAACAGGTCGAATAGAAGATTTCATTATGGGCTCGCTACATTCCAGTATGGAAATAACCTCATCTCTTTCCCAAGGCTCTGACATGCCGCTGTAGCATTGCTCATCTACTCTATCAAGGTAAGCATACCATGCTGAGGCCTCCTTAGGTGAGACGTACATATAAAGACCACATTTCTCCGCGACCAATTGTTGTGTCTCCTTAACTTTAGATTGCAATTGCATCTGTTGAACAGCTCCACAGGCCGTTAAGGACATTAAAACAACACCAGATAATAATATGTTTTTCATCACTCTGCTCTCCTCAAAATGAGACTTATAGTCTGTAGAATGATAGTCTACATAATGACCAAATACAAGCATGGATATAAAAAGACTTGTAGGTCAAAACATCGCCAAGTTCAGAAAAGAAAGGGGGCTTTCACAAGAAGAGTTAGCCTTTGAAACTGACTTACACCGTACTTATATCAGTGGAATAGAACGAGGAATTAGAAACCCAACAATCGTAAATGTCCAGAAAATAGCAGAAGCATTGAAATGTGACGCTAGTGATTTATTGAAATAAATAAGCCCACGTTAACCCTATCTTAACAATTTACATATTATATTTCCATGCATGGGGAAAGAACTATACACAGACGAGCAACTTAAACTTGCTGAAAAATGGGAAAAGGTTATTGAGACTGCAAACATAGGTGCATCCAATGTTAAAGCCGAGTTTAAGGAAAATTTATGGCTTATTGGTTGGGGTACAGCGATTGCCGCCGCATTTAACACAGCCGTTGGAGGTGGATTTTATGGAACTTTTGCTTGTGTCGCCATGCCAATAATACTTGCTGGTGTTGCTCAAGTTAAATCAGCTCGTAGTCAAGATTTCTATGATAATTTCGCATCGCATTGTACAAAGCAATATAAAGAGGTGCTGAATAATTATGAGTCAGTAGAAAAAGGCTGGCCTGTATTTGACGACATAAAACAGGATTTCCAAGATAATCACTTTAAGCGTTTATCTTTAGTATCCGCACTGAAAAGTTTTAGAACGGCAATTATTGCATCGGTTGTTGGGGTTGGTGTAACTGCTTATTCACAATCAGATATTGTTTCAAACTGGTCATTATTTAGAGATGAACGAAATGAAGAAAATGAAAATTCTAGCCAAGCGTCAGAGTATGCGCCTTTGACATCACCGCACCCTGTTCCTCGTCCTGCGAGATAAAATCTGAAACGCGCTCAATAATTGTTTCATAATTGTAGGCTGTGTAGGTCATTCCAAATGCAAGAAGCAACCCGCCGACAGCAATAGAAGCAATCTCAGCTCGTGTTAGTCCAACAGGCTCATGCTCACCCTTTATTTCGTGATCCATAAATGATTTTACTGCATCCCAAGCTCTTTTTGCCATGGCTATTTAATCGCATAATTTATGAAAAAAGTCAAATTTAAGCTTATTCGCTTCTTTCTGTAAAACCTCAAGATTATATCCGTGACACTTCCGCCGTGTGTATCATTCATGCTATGTTGATTAACCAATTTTATGGCGATGGCGTTTTCAACACCTGCTCACTTGTAAATTGTTCAGATATCCAATTTCTAAATTCATCTTGATGCTCGACTGCTAAATAAACGCTTCCTACAATCGCTGTAGCAACAATAGCATCCATCATGATATCTATAACGGGATATGATTTTGGATTGATGCTGTCGTTACCCATTGAAGAGTATTTATCGAAAAGATATTTTAAGCGTTTCATAAAAGATTTTATTGCATAAATTGAAGTAAAAAATCAAATTTCATCGTTAGAACATAGTCTAAAAAATCCTGTTTTATAGCATTCAAAAGATGATTTTGCGAACTTCGTCCCCACCTTAAGGTCATCAAAGAATGTTGAAATTGTGTGATATTCTGGGTTTTTATCTATATATCGCTGTATTCGTTCATGTCCCGCATTGGATTTGAAATAGCGTTCTACTTCCTCAGCCGTTTCTCTTGTATCAGCCATCACATAGGTTTCAATTTCCCATGGTTTGAACTTGTTGGTGTGAATTGATTCACCGTTGTTATGTTGCTCAAGCCGTTTTTCGAGACAGTTTGTAGAGCCAGTGTAAATCT
>PR_CR_10_Liq_1_inCRDRAFT_1000746_pt1 | contig 19688 bp, 15 predicted proteins | sample PRCRCaboRojoPR_3_FD_10241 | JGI IMG/M metagenome (IMG submission 10241)
CGAAGGCGATGAGACCGTGGTGTTGGATCTGCTTCGCTACACCGAAGATGGGGTCACGACCCCCATCAAGCCTTCGGTGTCGGCGACGGCGACCGTCCGGGATGACGACGCAGCCGGTGTGCGCGTCACGCCACACGACCTGCATGCGATGGAGGGGCAGGACGACCACGGTCAGCTCGGCCTTCGACTCGAAGGGGTCCCCACCAACGACGTCGTCATCACGCTCGCGGGTGGCGACCAGTGCGACGTTCGACCTACCACGGTGGTGTTCACGCCGGACGCGTTCGCCGACGAACGGCTGGTGGACGTCGTCGCGGTCCGCGACGGCGCCCCCGAGGGTCCGCACGCCTGCCAACCGACGGCGACGGTGACGTCCGAGGATCCTCGCTACGACGCCCTGGACGTCGACCTTCCCGGGGTGGAGGTGAGCGACGCGCTCGTCGACCGGATTCGAGATCCGTTGGCGGACCTTCTGCACGAGCGTCTCCGCGTCGCCACGGAACAACAGAACGATTTCCTATCCGGCATGGCCCGCGATGCGCGTCAAGCGCTCGATCGCGCGGACGGCGACCCATCGCACGCCTGCCGATCGACGTTGGCGCGGCAGGCCGTGGCACGCCCGGTTGTGTTCCAACCGGAGTCCGACGCCATCGCCTCGCCCTCCGACGCCACGATCGAGGCGTGGTCGGAGACGTTGCTTCGCTGTCCCGCCCTCGACGTGGAGGTGGCCGGCGTCACGCAGGACGCGGACGCCGCCCAGGCCGAGCGCGAGCAGGCGCGGTCGCGGGCCGAGACCGTGCTCCGCGCGCTCGTTGCGAACGGCGTCGCCCCCGAGCGCCTTCGGGCCGGCGTTCACCCGGGAACCGTCTCCGGCGAACAGGGGGGATCGCCCCACGTGACGCTGCTCGCGGTGACGAAAGGAGACGCCCCCATGGACGGCGACCACGACGTGTGTCGGCGTTCCCCCGAGGTCGGCTGGGACGGATACGCCGAGGGCGGCTCGGAGCCGTGGAGTGCGGAGGCGGATGGAAGCGCCGTGCACTACGACTGTCGAACGGGCATCGAGCGCTCCATGTCCGGTCGGTTTTCGGCATCGCACCTGGTCGATTTCGGCCACCAACGGACCCTGGAGGCCACGGTGCGGTGGGAGGCCTGGCCAAGCATGGACGAACTTCGGGGCGTTGCCGCCGACCTCCGTGCGTCGCGATCGGCGGTCACGGAGCGAGCGGAGGGAACCATGGCCGGCATGGGGGTGCATGCGGGCGTGTACGGAGCGCGCCGGTTCGACCTCGGGCTGCACCTCGACTACTTCGCGTTCGCCGGTGTGCACCGGACGACGTTCGACGTCCAGTTCTTGCCATCGGGCGACCCCGTCGCTGTGACCGGCGATCACGGCAGTGCAAGTCTCCACGGGGGTGTGGCGGCGTCGAACACGATTCGGGTCGGGAGATGGTCGCTCACGCCGCGTGCTGGGCTGAGCGTTTCGCGGGCGATGGCGGCGGACGCCGACGTCGTGGCTACCCAAACACCATGGAACGAAGCGGGCACCGTCGAGATTCCCGACGTGAGTCTGCTTCGAGGGTTCGCCGAACCGATCCTGGTGTACGAGCCGTCCGCAGGGAACGCGGGCGAGCGAGACGAGGGCCCACGTCAGCGCTTCGAGCTCGCGCCGCACGTCCGTTGCGATGGAGCCTTGTGGGGTGAGGACGTCGTCTGCGGGTACGGCGCCGACGTCACCTACGAGCGGCGATCGACGAAGGGCGAGGACGGACTGGGCGTGACCGTGAGCTACGACCGGAACGAAGCGCTCACGCGGACCAGCCTCGAACTTCACCATCACGCCTCCGTTCAGGGGGAACGCGGAACCCTCGAAACACGCCTCGAGGCATCGGCGGATGGTGCGGCACGCGTATCGACGACGCTCGATTGGCCGTTTTGATCGGAGGCCCGTGGCCGGGGTCGATGCGAAAAACGCGCACGCTGCGCGCGACCGCATTGCCCCGGCGCAAGCGAGGACCGTTCCACGACCGCCCGGAGCGGACGTGGAACGGCACGGGTGGGAGGACGTGGTGTATCCCGCGTTCGTACCCCTCGACGCACGCGTCCTCGATGTCGTGAGTGCACGCATCTGCACTCGGACGTGATCGGGATCATCGCTCGGCGCGTGCGGAGACCGCAGCACTCGGCGTATCCTTGGGGGGCGCTCGGTCGTCCGCGCGCCACGCGATGGGGGCCCTTAGCTCAGTGGTGAGAGCAGGCGACTCATAATCGTTTGGTCACTGGTTCGAATCCAGTAGGGCCCACCACCCCCACCACCNGGACCGACGCGTGAACGGACGTCGGGCACCCCACGCCTCACGATGGGGGTGACCGACTGCGGGGGCGTCGCGTGCGACCCCCCGAAATCCTTCCCGATACGCCCTCGTGGGGCGAGCCAGACCCGTTCCTGCATCGCTCGAGACGTGGGGTCACGGTCGTCATGGTGGGCCGGGCGTCCGCGCTTGGCCCGCGACGTGGTCGAGCATTCGCTCACCGAGCCCGGTTGGGGCCGTGCCGTCCGTGCGTGCCACGGACCCATCGCGACGGCCGAAGGCTCAGCCGTTTCGGTCGATCCCACGCCGATGTCCAACGCGTACGACGAGGACGGTGAGGACGTCGTTCCGCACTTCGAATACGATTCGGTACGTGCCGACACGTACGCGACGAAGCCCATTCCATTCCCCCTTGAGCGCCGATCCAACGTGAGGATGCTCGGCCAAGGAGTCGATCTTCTCCACCAGCCGCGCACGGTCGACGGAATCGATGCGGGCCAGAGCCTTTGCGGCGCTGCGCTTACTCTTGACCGAGTAGGTCACGTCGCACGTCGACCCAGTCGAGAACGGGGTCGGCGGGGTCTTGGAGGGCCGCCATGGCCAACGCAACGTCGTCGAAGTCGTCCAAGGAGTACTCGACCGCCTGGCGCACGACGTCTGCGCGCGAACGCTGGAGTTTGTCCGCGGCTGCGTCGAGCGCTACGACCAGGTCGTCACTGATGCGAGCTGTGATTCGCGGCATCGGCACCCCCTAGAAGAACGATGCGGATGAAGTCAAATGATGCCAAGTGACGTCACGCCGTGCTGCACACGTGGAGGCCCACGTCGCGCTGCCGTGCCCCTCGATCCGTCCCCTCTGCTCGCGGCCTCGAAGCCACGAACGCCCGGACCGTCGCCGTCACGTCGCTCGTCGCGCGGGGCGCGGCGGCGCTCGTGCGAGACGCGCCTACCCGCCCGCTCGCAGCGTGCGGACGGCGGCCTCGAAGCCGCGTGTCGCATGCGCCGCGTCGGCACCGACGGTGACGAAGCGGAACCCAAGGGCGCGCATGCGCGCGGCGTCGTCCCCCGATCCGGCGAACCCGCCGGGGATCCGGCCGTGCGTCGCGCATGCACCGATCACGTCCTGGAGGGCATCGACCAACGGCCCCGCCTCGAGGTCGACCACGGGGCGTCCGGTGAGGTTCAGGCTCAGATCCACGGGGCCGACGAACACGCCGTCGAGCCCCTCGGTGCGCACGATCGCGTCGAGGTTCTCGAGCCCGCGCGGGGTTTCGATCATCGCGAACGTCAGCACCTCGTCGTCGGCGACGTCCGGGTCGTACCCGTCGTGCGCGAACTTCGCGCGTGTCGGGCCCCAGGAGCGGCCCCCGCGCGGGGGGTAGCGGCAGGCGCGGACGAACGCCTCCGCCTGCTCCGGCGTATCGATGAGCGGGCAGATGACGCCCATGGCGCCCGCGTCCAGCGCCTGCATCGCATCGGCCGGGTCGTGCGACCCGACCCGTACGAGCGGCACGGCGGGCGCGTGCGTCACGGCTTGCAGCATGGCGACCATCGATGCGACGTCGATCGGGGCGTGCTGACGGTCGATCGTCACGGCGTCCACACCGGTGTGCGCCGCGACCTCCGCGGCGAACGCCGAGGGAATCGTGAGCCAGGCGTTGGCGACGACGTCGCCCCGCCGAAGCCGGTCCTTCAATCCCGTGCGCTTCACACCGGCACTCTACCGCCGGACGGCGCGCCCGACGCCCAGTCCACCAGCCACCGCGCGACGGCGCTCGGGCGTTCCAGCGGCGCGTAGTGGCCGGCCCCCTCGAACACCGTGAGGGTCGCGCCGACCGGGAGGGCGGCGTGGATACGTTCGTGCAGCTCGAGCGGGGTGACGGGGTCCGCCTCGCCCACCCCGAGGGCGCACGGGACCCCCACGCCCTCCAGCGTCGACCACGCGTCGGGGCGCGAGGCGAGCGCCGCGAGTTGCCCGGCGAACGCGGCGCCGTCGGTCGCCTCCGCCATGGCGACCACGGTCGCGCCGAGCGGTTCGTCGTCGCGCCGTTCGGGGGCGACGTTCTCACGCAACTGCGCCGCGACGGCGCGGCGTCCCGAGACCGCCCCGCCGTCCTGCCGCCAGGCGCGCCAAACGTCGCGCTGCGCGTCCGTCGCTGCGCCGGGGTTGAGCGCCAGGAGCGCGAGGCGCGTCACGCGCTCCGGTGCACGACGCAGCACCGCGAGCGCCGTGATCGCGCCCTGCGAGAAGCCGGCGAGCGCGAACCGCTCGGGGGCGGCGGCGACGACCGCTGCGGCGTGCGCGTCCACGTGCGCCTCGGGGCCCAGCGGCATCACGTGCACCTCGTGGCCGGCGGCGCGGAGGGCGTCGGCCTGCGCGGCGAACACGACCTCCGTACAGAGGGTGCCGGGCAGCAGCACGACCGGGTCCCGGGTGTTCATACGAGCGGGCGGCCCCCGTCGACGGGGAGGACGTCGCCGGTCGAGAACGTCAGGTCGCGGGCGACCGCCAGGATCGCGCTCGCCACGTCCGCCGACGTCGCGAGGCGACCGAGGGGGGTCGCGCGCCGGTGGGCGTCGACGAAGGCGGGGTCGAGGGCGTCGGCGTAGGGGCCGTCGATGAGGCCGGGGGCGACGGACACGACGCGCACGTCCGGGGCGAGGGCGCGCGCCAGCGAGCGCGTCATCGAGTCGAGCGCGGCCTTGGAGGCGCAGTAGGCGACGTTGCTGCCCTGCCCCGTCCGGGCCGCAATGCTGCTGACGTGCACGACCAGCCCCGGTCCGTCGCGGCGCAGCGCGGGCAGCAACGCCCGCGTGGTGGCGAACGCCCCGCGCACGTTCGTCGCGAAGATGCGGTCGAACAGCGCGTCGTCCAGCCCGTCGAGATCGTCGTGGGGGATGTAGCGCGTGACGCCGGCGTTGTTGACGAGGACGTGCACCGCGCCGACCTCGGCCTCCACGTACCGACGCAGAGCGGCGAGCGACGCGGCGTCGGTCACGTCGACGTGGACCGGGTCGTGGCCCGTGCCCGGGAGCGACGACGCCAGGTCGGCGGCGGCGGTGGCGTCCCGTCGGTAGCCCACCACGACGCGGTAGCCCTCCACGGCGAAGGCGTGCGCGGTGGCGCGACCGACGTCCCCCGTCGCGCCCGTCACCACGGCGACCGGGGGGGCGCTCACGCGTCCGAGCCGCCGTAGCGTTCGACGCGTAGGGTGGCCTGGCGGCGGTGGCCGTCGAACCCCTCCACCTCGCAGACGGTGGCGCAGTGCCGGCCGACCTCCACGCTGGCTTCGGGGGTACAGCGCTGGTACGTCATCGTCTTGAGGAACTTGCCGACCCACAGCCCCCCGGTGTACCGCGCCGCGCCGTCGGTCGGCAGGATGTGGTTCGTACCGATCGCCTTGTCGCCGTACGCGACGTTGGTCTCCGGCCCCAGGAACAGAGCGCCGTAGTTGCGCATTCCCTTCAGGAACACGTCCGGGTCGCGGGTGAGGACCTCGACGTGCTCGCTGGCGATTCGGTTCGCCTCCTCCAGGAGCTCCGCTTCGGTGTCGCACAGCAGGATTCGTCCGTGGGTGCGCCACGCCTCTCCGGCGACCTCGGCGGTCGCGAGTACCTCGAGCTGCCGCTCGATTTCGCCTTCGAGGTCGTGCGCGAGGCGTTCGCTGCTGGTCAGGAGGACCGCCGGTGAGTTGGTGCCGTGCTCCGCCTGGCCCAGCAGGTCGGTCGCGACCATCTCGACGTCCGCGGTGTCGTCGGCGATGACGAGGACCTCGGTCGGGCCGGCGAGCAGGTCGATGCCGACCCGACCGAACAGCTGCCGTTTGGCTTCGGCGACGAAGGCGTTGCCGGGACCGACGATGAAATCGACCGGCGCGATCGAGTCCGTGCCGATCGCCATCGCCCCGACCGCCTGGACGCCGCCCAGCACGTAGATCTCGTCGGCACCGGCGAGCGCCATCGTCGCGACGGTCGCCGGGTACGGCGCGCCGTCCTTCGGTGGGGTGCACGCGATCACGCGCGGGACCCCGGCCATCTTCGCCGTCGCGACGCTCATGACGGCCGAGGCGACCATCGGGTAGCGGCCCCCGGGGACGTAGCAGCCGACGCGGTCGATCGGGACGTGCTTGTGTCCGAGCGTGACGCCGGGCAGGGTCTCGACCTCGACGTCGCGCAGTCCCTCGCGCTGCGCGGCGGCGAACGTCTTCACCTGGTCGATGGTGAAGCGGATCGAGTCGAGCTCCGCCTCCGGCACCGCCTGAATCGCGGCTTGGATGGCGTCCTCGTCGAGGCGGAACCGCTCGGGGACGTAGCCGTCGAACCGTTCGGACAGCTCGCGGACGACGGCGTCCCCCTCCGTCTCGATGCGCTCGAGCAGCGTCTGGACGGTGTCGCGCACCTGCGCGCTCGCGCGGGCCTTGACGTCCGGCTCGATGCCTTCCTTGATGGTGCGCACGCTCATGGGGACTCCTCCTCCTCGGCGCGGGTCGCGCCGTGCAGCGTCGTCAGCAACGCCAGTTCGTCGAGCACGAAGTAGTGGCGGACGACGCGCCCCTCGTGGACGTGGACGTGGCTGATCCCGAGGGCGTCGATCGGGCGGCCGGTCGGCGGGCCGAAGCGCCCCTCGAGCCGGTGCGTGCCGCGCAGGTACCAACGCACGGCGACGCGGGCGAGGCCGTCGCGTTCGTTGACGTCGACGCGTTGTGCGTCGAGGTAGGCGTCGGGGAACGGCGCGAGCAACGTCAAGAGGTAGCGACGAAACGGGTCGGCGCCGTGCAGTTCGGCGTGCCCCGGCACCCAGGTGACGGTCGCGTCGTCGTAGAGCTCCGCGATGCGGTCGAGGTGGCGGCCGTTCACCGCGTCACGCAGGAGGCGGAGGGCGGTCCGCACGGCGGGGTGGTCGGCGCCGGCGCCGTCGACGACGAGGTCGCTCGCGTGCGCTGCGCCGGGTGGCGTGGGCGCGAACCCGGCGGGGACGTGGGCCTGCGCCGCGAGGACGTGCGGGTCGAGGCCGAGCTGTTCGGCGATCGCGCGCGTGTCGCGCACCAGCCACTCCTCGTAGATGTGGTTCTCGGACGCGACGCACTCGGCGATGGCGAAGAAGCGCACCGATCGTCCGGTGGGGGGCCCGAACCGGCCGGGACCGTCGTGGGTGGCGGTGTTGGCGATGAGGTGGCCGGAGCGGAAGCCGCGCTCGGCGTCGCCGGTCGCGATGACGTCCTCGGCCGCCATGCGCCGATCGGGGAAGGTCGCGAGGGTATGCAGACTTCCGGCGACGACGCCGTCGACGCCCCGGTCGGTGCCGAGTCCGGTGTGGACGACGACGTCGGGGGCGTACGTGTCGTGGATGTGCCCCAGGTCCGAGCGTTCCCAGATCCGCTCGGTGATCGTGACGACGTAGTCCACGAGGTCGGCGTAGCGGGGGTCGAAGCCCGGAAGGCCGTCGCCGGTGGGGGTGGGGTGGAACCGCGGTCGTTCCGCCACGCCTACCGCTCCGGCGTCGTAGCCGCGACGCGGGGGGCGAGCCGTGCGCGCGCCTCCGCTTCGCGCTCGGCGAAGTCGTCGGGGGGCACCATCTTGCCGCGTGCGTCCGCCTCGAAGCCGGCCTCCGCGGCGGCGCGCTGCACCGTCGGGCTCCAGTAGGGGTCCTTGCCCTCGAACGCCTGGTGCGGCTCCAGGACCGCGAAGAACCAGCCGTCCTCGTCGCCGACGTTCTCGAAGCTTCGCCACAGCCGCGGGGGGAGGGTGATGAGGTCCCACGGCCCGACGTCGACGGCGTCGCTGGGCTCGTGTTCGTCGTGGCCGTAGTGGAAGCGGAAGGTGCTGCGCAGGACGAAGAACGCCTCGATGTAGTCGTGCGTGTGGTAGCCGGGGCCCTGACCGGGGGGGCACATCGCCATGCCGAGCTGGAACTTGTGGGGGGTCGTGACGGCGGGGGCGTACGCGGGGTTTTCGCTGGCCGTGTCGCCGATGAGCGCGAAGTTCATGCGGTGGTGCCCCGGGAGGGCGCTGTCGATGAACATCAGCGGGATGCCGCGTTCCTTGAGGTGGTCGAAGCGAATGACGGCGGGGGCGTCGGGATGGTCGGGCATGGGGTCTCCTCGTCGCGGGGTCAGCGGCGGCGGCGTTGCATCTCGCGCATGCGCGCGAGGGGGTCGACGTCGAGTTGCCGGAGGTAGTCGAGCAGGTCGATGAACACCCAGTTCTCCGCCATCTTGCCGCGCTCGCGGCGGTAGATGTCGACGACCCGCTGGGTGGCGAGGGAGTGCGTGGCGGGCATTCCGAGGAACCCTCCCCGGGTGACGCGCTCCTCCAGGCTGGGCCAGCCCACCCAGCCGCCGTAGTCGCCCTCGGCGAAGCTGGCGCGGTGGCCGGTGAAGGTGCGCTCCTCGTAGAGTGAATGGCGGTACGGCTTCTGGTGTTGGTCCTTGAACCCCTGCAGGCTCAGGGTGCTGCCGATCCCGGCAGGCCCCCACCACAGCATGTCCTCGTGCCACACCTCGCGCAGCACGTCGGGGTCCATGTCGACCTCCGGGTGCGCGCCGAGGTCGTCGCCGAGTTTCGTCATGAGCGCCAGCATGCTTGCGCTCGCGTCGGGGTCGGCGGGGGGACCGTACGCCAGCCCGTCCTGCGTGCGGGGCGGGAGGAACGCGATGGGGCTGCCGGTCTGCGGGGGAAGCCCGTCGACGCCGGCCTGCTGCATGACGGCGATCACGTCGAGGAGGTGGTACGTCTCCGCGATGCGGTCGCCCTCGAGGCGGTGGAACTCGCACGACGAGACGAACGTCAGTTTGCCGGTGTCGGGGATGTCGAGCCAGGGCGCTTCGAACATCCCGAGGATCTGGCCCGTGCTCGAGACCCACGTTTCGTTCGGGGTTTCGCTCGCGACGCTGGAGAACACGATCGCGGGGCGGCGCTGCGCGAACCGGAAGGCGTGCAGGAACGGCGTCCAGAAGGCCTCCACGACACCGTCGAGGTCCAGCGTCTCGCGGAACGGGTGGGGGCCGTACCAGCGGTAGTCGGGGGTCACGTGCTCGGCCAGGACGGTCTTCAGGTCGCCCGGCCGGACGCCCTCGAAGGCGGCCTCGAAGGCGTGGAGGCGCCGTTTGGCGCGCGTCAGGTCGTCGGGGGTGGGCATGCTCATCCTTTCACGGCCCCCTGCGTGAGGCCGGAGACGATCTGGCGTTGGAAGACGAGGACGATGAGGAACAGCGGCCCGGTGATGCTGACGGCCGCCGCGATCGCTTCGAGCTGGTCGCCGAGCGTCGTCTCGCGGTTGAAGTACTGCATGATCGCCGGCACCATCGTCTGGTCGCGCCCGTCGAGGAGGAGGGCGGCGACGAGGTAGTCGTTGTAGGCGAGCATGAACGAGAACAGCCCGGTGGTGATGACGCCCGGCCACATCACGGGCATGACGACGTGCCAGAACGCCTGCAGGCGGGTCGCGCCGTCGACCATGGCGGCTTCGTCGAGGGTGGCGGGGACGTTCGCGAAGAAGCTGCGCAGCATCCAGATCGTGAACGGTTGGTTGATCGCGACCAGGACGATGATGACGGCGATCTGCCGGCCGTACAGTCCGAACTCGATGAACGGCGGGAGGTAGCCCGTGACGAGGGTCGAGTGGGGGAGGGCCCGGAAGACGAGGGCGGCGATGAGGATCCAGAAGGCGATCCGGCTGCCCTTGCGGGCCAGCCCGTAGCCGGCGAGCGCACCGATGGTGAGGCTGATGGAGACGACGCCGCCGGTGACGTACAGCGAGTTGCGCAGGTGGACGTGGAAGGCGTTGTCGATCCAGACCGCCCGAAAGTGCTGCAGCGTCGCGCCGAGGAGGGGGTGGGCCAGCGGCCCGTCGGGGGTGGCGGCTTCGAGGGCGCTGCCCAGCCAGGGGGTGAGGACGAGCGTCGTCACGCCCAAGGTGAGGGCGGTCGTGAGGTAGCTCAGGATCGTTCCGCCGACGTTCAGTTCCCCGACCGTGTCGGCGAACGGTGCGAACAGGGTGCGCCGCAGACGGTGGACGGTGACGGCCAGCCCGAGCGAGGCGCCGGCCAACAGGAGGTCGTACCCCGACGGTCCGCCGACGCGGGCCCGCGTGTCGGGCCCCCGGAGGACGTCGAGGACGTTGGGGGCGAAGGCGTCGATGGGCAGCTTGACGCTCATGACGACGAGCCAGGCGATGGGGAACAACGCCACGACGATCCAGAAGGCGACGAGGAGGCTGGAGCTGGTGCGCCAGACGGCGGGGAGGCGGTGCAGGGTCGAGCGGGCCTTCATGCGCGCCGCTGCTCCTTCCACGTGTTGCGGAGCAACGGAACGAGGAGGATCACGACCCCGATCATCGTCAGGACCGCGGACGCCGACGCCCGCCCGATGCTGCGGTTGCCGGACTCGTCGGGGACGAGGAACTCGTAGGTGAGGTACTGCAGACTCGTCCGGTAGCCCGAGGCGCTGAACCCGACGATCTCGTCGAACACCCGGTACGAGTCCATCAGGTGGATCAGCGAGACGAACACGATCAGAGGCATGAGGTGCGGCACGATGACGTGCCGGAGCTTCTGCCAGCGGGTCGCGCCGTCGATGCCGGCCGCCTCGAGGCGTTCGGCGGCGACGGTCTGCAGGCCGGCGTAGAAGATGACGAAGGCGAACGGCACGACGTGCCAGACGCGGTAGCCGAGCATCATGAGTTCGATCGTCCAGCCCTGCGCGAACATCGCGACCTCCCGCTCGAGGAGCCTCTCGAGGCCGGCGGTGAGGATGCCGTCGCCGATGAACAGCCACCGCACGGCGAGCGCGCCGATGACGGGCGTGATGATGAACGGAAGCAGCGTCACGAAGATCGTCGGGCCCTTGAGGGCGTCGGTGAGGGTGTTCACCGCCAACGCGAGGAGGAGCCCCAAAACGAGCACCAGCGGGAGGGTGACGAGGGCGAAGGTCACCGTGAAGCGAAGGGCGTCCCAGAACCGGATCTGCGCGAGCTGCCGGAGGGCGTCCCCCGGGGCGTTCAGAGCGGCACGAACGGCGTCGGGATCGAGGAGGGCGGCGTAGTTGTCCCAGCCGACCCACACCGTCCGCGTCACGATCCGACCGTCGTCGTCGGTGACCGGGACGGCGGTCGTCTCGGTGGTGCACCCGAACGGCGTGCACGACTCGCGCTCCACCGTTTCGAAGTCGGCGCGTTGTTGCTGAAACGACTGAACGAGGACGCCGACGAGCGGTCCGGCGATGAACAGGACCATCATGAACAACGACGGGCCGACGAACGCCCAGAACGTTCGCTGGTTCATGCGTGGAGCGCGTCGTTTCGGCGATTCACGTACGGCCCTTTCCGACGAGCCGCCGTCCGCACCTGCGGCGAACGGCGGCTCCGGCGCGCCGCCGGGGGGCGGCGTGGTGGGGGACGATCAGTCGATCAGACCGTTCTCGCGGGCGGTGGCCAGGTAGGCATCCTCCATGGCCGCGAGCGTCTCCTCGGCGCTGGTCTCGCCGTTGAGGTAGGCGGGGATGAACTCGCCGGCGGCGTTGTGCATGATGCCGATCAGGTTCGACGACGGGTAGGCGGGGGCGCCGCCCTCCGCGGAGGCCTGTGCACCGACGGCGACGTCGGAGGCGATCGGCGGGTTGCTCAACCAGATCGCGGCGTCGGGATGCTCGGCGAGCACGTCGCGGTCGATGCCCTCGAGCAGGACCTGGAAGGCGGCCTCGGCCTCGGCGTCGGTGACGTTGCTGGCGATCGAGATGCCGTCCCACCACAGCGTCGTCGCCGGCGCACCGCCCGCGAAGGCCGCCGGGGCGGCGGCGAACTCCACGAGGCCCCCGACCTCCGACTCCTCGGGATCGTCCATGGCGGCGGCGCGCGTCGCCCAGAGGTTCGTCATCGCCGCCTGGCCCTGCTGCATCTTCTGTTGCGCGGCGGTGGAATCGAAGCTGAGGTACTCGGGGTCCATGTACTCGCCGAGCGCGGCGAGCATCTCGAGGGCGGCGACGCCGTCGGCGTTCGCGACGTTGGGGCGGTTGTCGTCGGTGAACATCGGCGTGTCGTAGCCGAGGTACATGTTGACGAACTCCTCGCCGAGGTTCCAGCCGGCGCCGAACGTCCCGACGAGGGGGTAGTCGACGAGGCCGGACTCCGCGATCTCCTCGGCGGCGGTGAGCACCTCGGGGTACGTCTCGGGAACCTCGAGACCGAGGACGTCGAGGACGTCGCTGCGGTACATGAGGTGCTGGGCGTTCACCATCATGCTGATCGCGACGACCTCTCCGTCGACGCGGATCAGCTGCGACGGCAGCAGGTCCTGGCCGTAGGCCTCGACGAGGTCGTCGAGGGGACGCACCAAACCGTCGGCGAGCAGCGGGGTCAGGGTGGCGTTGGAGACGCCCACCATCGTGTAGACGGCGGGGTCGGCGGCGAGCGCGTCGTTGATCTTGAGGCGGTAGTCGGCGTCGAGCGTCGCCTCGAAGTTGCCGCAACTCGTCATCGCGTCGCTCATAATCTTCCACGCTTCGAACGAGTTGGAGAGCATCGTGAGCGGCACGTCGTTGTCGAGGTCGCACTGCGCCGCAGCCGTGGCCGGCAAACCGAGCGCGATGGCGGTGGCGAGGGCGAGGATCCACGTTTTCATGGGACGTCCTTTCGGGAACGCGCGAGCGACGGGGGCGTCGGCGGGCGCGGACCAATCCGCTCCGCCGGTGGGCGAGCACGTACGGAGTCGCACATCCGGGACGTGTACGCGAACGTACTACTGCGTTCGGGGTCGGGTCAATCCCGGGGTGGGGCGGGGCCGGCGGCGGTGGAGGCGCGCCGCGTGCGTGGAAGGCCATGCGCGGGCACGTATGGACTTGCGTGCCTGCGCCGGGCGCGGGCACACGCCGCCGCCGCCGGACCGTGTACACTCACCCCCGTTCCGAGGTTCGGGACGCGGGGGCGTCCGTGCCCCGCTCGCAGCGTTCGCCATCCGGGCGTCCGCTCGCGGGGTGCGCACGGTTCGCTCGACCCCCCGGCACCGCAGGTCGAGATGCGTCTCTCCGGTGCCCCGGACGCTCGCGGGCCCCGTGTTCGACGGGGCGGGGAAAGGGAACGCCATGTGTGGCTTCGTCGGATTGTGGAAGGTCGGGAACGCCGACCTCGCAGAGCGCATGATTCAGCGCATGACGCATCGCGGGCCCGACGACGTGAACGTCGTCGCGCTCGACGGCGCGCCGGTCGTGATGGCGCACTCGCGCCTCTCGATCATCGGGCCCGAGGACGGCGCGCAACCGATCCACGGCGCGGGCGACGCGTTGATCGTCAACGGAGAGATCTACAACCATGAGGACCTGCGCGCCATCCTCGACCCCGCGCGCTTCGCGACCGCCAGCGACTCCGAGACGATCCTGCACCTGCAGCGCTCCGGCGACGCGCGCTGGATCGCCAAGCTGGACGGGATGTTCGCCTTCGTGCTCGCCACCGAGGACCGCATCCTCGCCGCGCGCGACCCGCTGGGCATCAAACCGCTGTACGTCGCGCGCCTCGAGGAGGGCCTCGCCTTCGCGTCGGAACTCAAGGCGTTCGACGGGTTGGAGGTGCGCGACGTGCGCGCGATTCCGCCCGGCAGCCTCATGGACAGCCGCGACGGGCTCCGCACCTGGTACCGCCTGCCGCACGGCGCGGCGGACGCGGAGGCCGACCTGGACGTCGGGGCGACGGCACGCGAGCTCCGCTACGTGCTCGAGGCGGCGGTCGCGAAGTGGATGGTCGCCGACGTGGAGGTCGGCAGCTTCCTCTCGGGCGGGCTCGACAGTTCGATCATGGCGGCGCTCGCGCAACGCCTCCGCCGCGAACGCGGCCTCGGGCCGCTCAAGACGTTCTCGGTCGGCCTCGAGGGCAGCGCGGACCTGCGCGCGGCGCGCGCCGTCGCGGCGCACATCGGCTCCGACCACCGCGAGCACGTCTTCACCGCCGAGGACGTCCGCGAGGCGCTGCCGCACGTGATCTACCACCTCGAAAGCGCCGACGTGGACCTGGTGCGCTCCGCGGTGCCGACGTGGTTCGCGGCGCGCTTGGCGCGCGAATCGGTGAAGGTCGTCCTGACCGGCGAGGGCGCCGACGAACTGTTCGCGGGGTACGCCTACCACCACGCCTACGTCGACGACGCCCGCGCCCTCGCCGACGAGTTGACGCGCGGCCTGGGGGCGATGCACAACATCAACCTCCAGCGCGTCGACCGCGTCACGATGGCGGAGAGCCTCGAGGCGCGCACGCCGTTCCTGGACCGCGATCTGATCGACTTCGCGCAATCGATCCCGGCCAGCCTGAAGCTCCGCCGGACCGACCCGGATGCGCGCGAAAGCACCGGGACGACGACCGAGAAGTGGATCCTCCGCAAGGCGACCGAGGACCTCCTCCGGCCGACCTGGTGTGGCGCAAGAAGGCGCAGTTCGACGAGGGCTCGGGCACGCTCGACGCCCTCCGGGGTGCCCTTCGGGACCTGACCGGCCGCGCGGAGGTAAACCGCGAGGTCGAGGCGGAGGTGTACGCCGCGATGCTGCGCGAGCGCTACGTCGACCCCGCCCGCATCGTCGCCGCGGCGGGAACCTGGGACAGCGATGCGCGCGTCGCGCCCTGACGTTCGGGGTACGTGACGGTGCGTCGCTGGGTGGTCGGCGTTCGTCTTGCCGTCGCCGCGCTCGTCGCGGCGTTCGTGCTGCGCGAGTTGAGCGTCGCGGTGGGGGCGACGCTGCAGTACTTCACCTACACGGGGAGCCTCGTCGTGGCCGTCACCCTCGTGCTCGTCGCGACCCGCCGAGTCGGTGAGCGGCATCTCGTGCTCGCGTTCGGGGTCGCGGCGGTCATCCACGCGGTGTACGTCCTTCTCCTGGTCGGCCTCGACGGCGTCGTGGGCGACCTCACGGCGGGTGGCCTGGAGAATTGGGTGCTCCACTACGCCCTGCCGTACTACCTGGCGTTGGACGTGGGCCTCCTCGCCCGCGACCGCGCGTACGCCTACCGCGACGCGGTGGCGTACCTATGGGTGCCGGCCGCGTACCTCGCGTTCGTCCTTCCGTACGGCTCCGCGGTCGGGTCGTACCCCTACTTCTTCCTGGACGTCGATGCGCTCGGGCCGTGGGTCGCGGCCTACGTCGTGGGCATCCTCGCGGCCTTCGTGGCGTTGAACGTCACGGTGATCCACCTGCAGAGGCGGCGGTTCGCGGCGACAGCGCTCGCCCCGAACGACGTCAGCTGACGGCCGCGACGAGGTCCTCCACGCGCTCCGCCGCATCGGGGAACGCCGTCGCCTCGTGGGCCTCGCCCGGCCGGACGAGGCACCGCACGCCCGCCGCCAGCGCCGCCCGCGCGCCGTCGGGGTTGTCCTCGATCGCCACCGCTTCGCCCGAGGGGACCCCCAGGAGGCGGAGGGCTTCGAGGAACGCGTCGGGTGCCGGTTTGGCGTGGGCGATCATCGACCGGTCGACCACGGACGCGAAGGCGTCGCGCGCCAATCCGGTCGCGCGCAGGATCCCGTCGACGTTCGCCGCGGAGGTGCTGGTCGCGAGGGCGACCGGCATGCCGCGCTCGGTGGCGGCGGTGAGCAGGTCCCCCACGCCGCGTCGGAGCGGAAGCCGGGCGTCGGCGAGGGCGCGCTGGAAGTGCCGCGACTTGGCGGCGTGCAGGGCGTCCGCGTCGACGGCCTCGCCGCGCTCCGCGGCGTAGGCCTCGATGCGCGCCCGACCCCCCGAGCGCCCCAGAAGGGTGCGGTAGGTGGCCGCGTCCCACCGCCACGGCAGGCCGGCTTCCTGGAACGCTTCGTTGAAGGCGTGGCGCTGAAGCTCGGAGGTTTCGGCGAGGGTGCCGATCGAACCGAAAACGATCGCGTGGGGCACGGGGACCTTCCAATCTTCGGGGGGTGGGGGGGCGGGCGCGGGGCACGGGGAGTGGGGTGCGGCGCCGATCGGCGCGTGTCCGTACCCTACCGTCGGCGGCGCCCGGGCCTGCACGCTCCGCGTCGTCCCCGCGTACCATGCGCGCATGCGGGTCGCCGTCTTCAGCACGAAACCGTACGACGAACGCTTCCTGTCCCGTGCCGCGAACGCCAGCGCGCACGCCCTGACCTTCCACGAGGCGCGCCTCGTGCCGGCCACCGCCAGCCTGGCGGAGGGGTACGACGCGGTGTGCGCCTTCGTGAACGACGACCTGAGCCGCGCCGTCCTGGAGCGGTTGGCGGACGCCGGCGTGCGCCTGGTGGCGCTGCGCTCGGCGGGGTTCAACCACGTCGACGTCGCCGCCGCGGAGGCGCTGGGGTTGCACGTCGCGCGGGTGCCGGCCTACTCCCCGCACGCCGTCGCGGAGCACGCCCTGGCGCTGTTGTTGGCGTTGAACCGAAAGATCTACCGCGCCTACAACCGCGTGCGGGAGGGCAACTTCTCGCTCGAGGGGTTGCTCGGCTTCGACCTCGCCGGCAAGACGGTGGGCGTGATCGGCACGGGCCAGATCGGGCGGGCGTTCGCGCGGATGGTGCACGGTCTGGGGTGCGAGGTCCTCGCGCTCGACCCCACGCCGTCGCCGGAGCTCGACGGGATCGCGACGTACGTGGAGCGCGACGCGCTGTTCGCCGCGTCCGACGTCGTGTCGCTGCACTGTCCCCTGACGCCGGAGACGTACCACCTGATCGACGAAGGCGCGATTCGGCGCATGAAGGAGGGCGTGACGTTGATCAACACCAGCCGCGGGCAGCTGGTGGACACCCGCGCGGTCGTCGAGGGCCTCAAGGACGGCCGGATCGGGCGGGTGGGCCTCGACGTCTACGAGGAGGAGGGGGACCTGTTCTTCGAGGACCTCTCCAACCGCGTCATCCGCGACGACGTCTTCGCGCGCCTGCAGACCTTCCCGAACGTCCTCGTCACCGGCCACCAGGGGTTCTTCACCGAGGAGGCGATGACGAACATCGCGGCGACCACCGTCGCGAACCTCGATGCGTTCGAGGGGCGGGGTGGGGAGCTGCACCGCGTGACGCGCGCGATGGTGGTCTGAACGAACGACGGACGAGCCCGACCTGAACGACGCCCGGACCTGGGGTCCGGGCGTCGTCGTCGTGCGGACGAGCGGGCGTCCGCCCGCCGCGTGGGTCAGTTCCGGGCGTCGAACCGATCGAGGTTCATGACCTTGTCCCAGGCGGCGACGAAGTCCTCGACGAACTTCGCGTCCGCCCCCTGGGCGGCGTAGGTCTCCGCGATGCCGCGCAGCTGCGAGTTCGAGCCGAACACCAGGTCGACGCGGGTGGCGCTCCAGAGCACCTGCCCGTTCTCCCGCGAGTGGGCGTGGAACAGGTGGTCGTCGCCGTTGACCGGCGCCCATTCGGCGTTCATGCCGAGCAGGTTCACGAAGAAGTCGTTCGTGAGGACCTCGGGGCGGTCGGTGAACACGCCGTGGTCGGANCCGTCGGCGTTCGCGTGGAGGNCCCGCATGCCGCCGACGAGAACGGTCATCTCGGGGGCGCTCAGGCCGAGGAGTTGCGCCTTGTCGATCAGCATCTCCTCGGGCGAGACGGTGTAGCGCGCCTTCTGGTAGTTCCGGAAGCCGTCGGCGAGCGGTTCGAGGACCTCGAAGCTCTCGACGTCGGTCTGGTCCTGCGTCGCGTCGGTCCGGCCGGGCGTGAAGGGGACGGTGACGTCGTGCCCCGCCTTCTTCGCCGCCTGTTCGACCGCGGCGACCCCGCCCAGGACGATCAGATCGGCCATGGAGATCTTCGTGCCGTCGGTCGTGCCGGCGTCGAAGTCGCGCTTGACGCCCTCGAGGACCTCGAGGACCTTCGCGAGGCGCTCGGGTTGGTTCGCCTCCCAGTCCTTCATCGGCGCGAGGCGGATGCGGGCGCCGTTGGCGCCGCCGCGCTTGTCGCTCCCGCGGAACGTCGAGGCGGACGCCCACGCGGTGGTGACGAGCTCGGAGATCGACAGGCCCGAGGCCAGCAGGCGCTTCTTGAGGTCCGCGACGTGCGCGTCGGTGACGAGCGGGTGGTCGACCGGCGGGACGGGGTCCTGCCAGATGAGTTCCTCGGCCGGCACCTCGGGCCCGAGGTAGCGCGAGCGGGGGCCCATGTCGCGGTGCGTGAGCTTGAACCAGGCGCGCGCGAAGGCGTCGGCGAACGCCTCGGGGTCGGCCTGGAAGCGGCGCGCGATCGGTTCGTACTTCGCGTCGACCTTCAGCGCGATGTCGGAGGTCGCCATCATCGGCGCGTGGCGCTTCTCGGGGTCGTGCGCGTCGGGCACCGCGTCGGAGGCCGCGCCGTCCTTCGGGTGCCACTGCCAGGCGCCGGCGGGGCTCTTGACGAGCTCCCACTCGTAGCCGAACAACGTATCCAGGTAGCTGTTGTCCCAGGTGATCGGGGTCGGCGTCCAGGCGCCCTCGAGGCCGCTGGTCATGGTGTCCACGCCGTGCCCTTCGCCCTCGGGGTTGCGCCAGCCGAGCCCCATCTCGTGGATCGGGGCGGCCTCCGGCTCGGGACCGACCGCTTCCGCGTCGCCGTTGCCGTGCGTCTTGCCGAACGTGTGGCCGCCGGCGATCAGCGCGACGGTCTCCTCGTCGTTCATCGCCATGCGGGCGAACGTCTCGCGGACGTCGCGGGCGCTGGCCAGCGGGTCGGGCTCGCCGTTCGGGCCCTCGGGGTTGACGTAGATGAGGCCCATCTGCACCGCGGCGAGGGGGTTCTCGAGTTCACGGTCGCCGGAGTACCGCTCGTCCCCGAGCCAGTCGGCTTCCTTACCCCAGTAGATGTCCTCTTCGGGTTCGTGGACGTCCTCGCGGCCGCCCGCGAAGCCGAACGTCTCGAAGCCCATCGACTCGAGCGCGACGTTGCCGGCGAGCACCATGAGGTCCGCCCAGGAGATCGACGCGCCGTACTTCTGCTTGACCGGCCACAGGAGGCGGCGGGCCTTGTCGAGGTTGGTGTTGTCCGGCCAGCTGTTGAGCGGCGCGAAGCGCTGCGAGCCGGAGCCCGCCCCGCCGCGCCCGTCGCCGGTGCGGTAGGTGCCGGCGCTGTGCCAGGCCATGCGGATGAAGAACGGGCCGTAGTGCCCGTAGTCGGCCGGCCACCAGTCCTGCGAGTCGGTCATCAGCGCGTGCAGGTCCGCCTTGACGGCCGCCAGGTCCAGCTTGGCGAACGCTTCGGCGTAGTCGAAGTCCTCGCCGTAGGGGCTCTCGACGCCGCTGTGCTGGTGCAGGATCTTCAGGTTGAGTTGGTTGGGCCACCAATCGCGGTTCGTCTGCGCATCGGTGGTGGTGCTGCCGTGGTAGGGGCAGGGGCTGTCGGTCTTCGTGCGGTCGTGTTCCATGCGGCGTTCCCTTCGCGGCTCGAGATGGCGACCCTCGGCGGTCGGCGCGGCGTCGCGCGCGACCGGGTCGCGGACGTG
>PR_CR_10_Liq_1_inCRDRAFT_1000749_pt1 | contig 19678 bp, 23 predicted proteins | sample PRCRCaboRojoPR_3_FD_10241 | JGI IMG/M metagenome (IMG submission 10241)
TAACCAAAACGGAAGAGTCGCTCCGTAACATTCAACGATAGGCTGAACCTATGAGTTCAGAGCAGAATCTATTTGGCCAGGTGCTGGTGGCGCTAGTAACACCTATGACTAGCGACGGGGAAGTCAGCTGGGATGACGTTGAAAAGCATGTTGATTATGTTGTCGGTGGTGGCGCCGACGGCGTTGTTGTCACTGGAACTACGGGTGAAACATCCACGCTTACAGACAAAGAAAAATTGCAGCTTGTGGAGGTCGCCAAGAAAGTTGCTGGTGATCGAGCAAAGATAATCACAGGTGGTCCGTCCAACGAGACCGCTCACGCGATTGAACTTGCCAAAGCAAGCGAAAAAATTGGCGCCGATGGTGTTATGGCCGTAACCCCCTACTACAACAAGCCAACCCAGGAAGGCCTGCTAACTCATTTCAGAATGGTGGCGGATGCAACCGACCTGCCGATGATTCTCTATGACATTCCAGGCCGAACCGGTGTTCCAATAAGGTTTGAAACCATCACGCGATTGGCCAAGCACCCCAATATCGTCGCCGTCAAAGACGCAAAGGGCGATTTTGCCGAGGTTTCTAGGGTGCTGAATGAAACTGACTTGTTGTATTTCAGTGGAGATGATTCCAACGCTCTGGCACATATTGTTTTTGGTGCAACTGGTTTGATCGGAGTAACTGCAAACATTGCCCCGGTTGCCTACCGAGAAATGCTAGACGCAGCAAATAAGAATGATTTCTGGGCAGCACGAGAGGTGCACAACAAACTCGAGCCTTTAGTTAGGGCAACCATGAATCACGTCCCCGGCACAGTGGCCGCAAAATATATTTTGCACGGTCTCGGAGACCTGTCGACTCCAAGAGTGAGACTTCCACTTGTAGGACCAGAAGAATCAGAGGCTGCGAAAATTGAGGCAGATGTTTATTCGGTGATTGATATCCCAGGCTTGAGCTTTGAAAACTGGAGGCCAGACAGAAACGCAGCAGCAGGCGGCGCCCTTCCAAAGGTTGCCGGAACTACTCGATGAACCTTCCTAAGCTACAAAGGGACACCCTACGAGTCATCCCACTGGGGGGAATCGGGGAAATCGGTCGGAATATGACCGTTTTCGAACTCAATGGAAAACTGCTGATTGTTGATTGCGGTGTTTTATTTCCAGAGGAGCATCATCCGGGAGTGGATGTGATCCTTCCTGACTTTGGCTATCTTGAAGATCGAATCGATGACGTTATTGGACTAGTTCTGACCCACGGCCATGAGGATCACATTGGCGGGGTTCCATATCTGTTGAGAATGAGGGAGGACATTCCAATTCTCGGCTCTTCGCTAACCCTTGCGTTTGTTGAGGCAAAGCTCAGAGAGCATAGAATCACCCCTTTCACTCATACTGTCGCCGAGGGTCAAAAAGAGCAAATGGCGGACTTTGGCTTGGAGTTTATTTCCGTAAATCACTCCATTCCGGATGCCTTAGCGGTAGTAATAAGGTCTGCGGCTGGGACTGTTCTGCATACAGGTGATTTCAAAATGGATCAGCTTCCCCTTGACGGTCGGCTGACTGATTTGAACGCATTCGCCAAAGTCGGTGACGAAGGTCTGGATCTTTTCATGGTGGATAGCACCAACGCCGATGTTCCTGGTTTCACTCCGCTGGAAAAAGAAATCGGACCGGTCATTGAAAATGTGATTTCTAAGACGCCTGGAAAAGTCGTCGTTGCCTCATTCGCTTCGCATGTTCATCGAGTGCAACAGGTGTTGGACGCTGCGGAAGCAAACAACCGGCGGGTGGCGCTGGTTGGTCGATCCATGGTCAGGAATATGCAGATTGCTGCAGACCTTGGATTTCTCAGGGTGCCTGAGGGATTGTTGATTGATGTAAAAAAGGCGGGTGATGTTCCCGACAGCAGAATCGTTTTTATGTCCACCGGTAGCCAAGGTGAGCCGATGGCCGTACTTAGCCGAATGGCAAACCAGGACCACGCGATAGAGATAGGCCCGAATGACACCGTTTTGCTTGCCTCCAGTTTGATACCTGGTAATGAGAATGCGGTTTACCGCGTAATTGACAAACTAAGTGCTCTGGGCGCCAATGTTGTTCACAAGGGAAACGCAAAGGTCCACGTGAGCGGTCACAGTGCCGCTGGGGAATTGCTTTACTGCTTCAATGTTTTGAAGCCAAGAAACGTCATGCCGGTTCATGGAGAATTCAGGCATCTAACAGCGTGTGCCAAGCTTGCCGAACAGACCGGTGTGCCTGCCGAGAGAATTCTCATTGGCGAGGACGGTGCGGTAATTGACCTTCGCGAGGGCATTGCCGAGATCGTTGGCAAGGTTGAGTGCGGGATGCTCTTTGTCGATGGCAAGACCGTTGGCAAGATTACCGAAGACGATCTGAAAGATCGAATGACGCTTGCAGCTGAGGGGTTTATTTCAATATTTGTCGTAATCGATCCAGATACCGGCGTAGTAATCGAGGGTCCTGAAATACGAGCTCGGGCCTATGCTGAGGAAGATCACGTATTTGATGACATAAAGCCCGAGATACAAAGTGCTCTTGACAAGGCTGCTAGCGAGGGTGTCAGAGACACATATCAGATGCAACAGGTGATCAGACGCACTATCGGAAGTTGGGTAAATAAAGCCCATAGGCGCAGACCAATGATTATTCCTGTGGTTGTCCAGTCGCGCCGTTAGCCGCTGTGCCTAAAGCGGTTTTCGCTTTGAACTTGCTATTTTTGTGCCATGGCACGCAAGACGCCGCCGCCTAAGAGACCGGCGGCCAAAAACCGTAAAGCACCAGCCAAGTCCACAAAATCCGGCTCTGGTGGAAGTTTTTGGAGCTCTGCGGGGAGCTTTTATATGTTTTTGGCCCATGGAATGGGTTCTCTGATTCGGGCTTTTTCAACTGAGAAGCTAGCCGATTCAGACAGACGTGACGGAGCTCCATTTCTTTTATTCATCCTGAGTGTTTTGGGGGCGATCTTTGCCTGGTTCCTAATCGACGTAGATGCGGCCCAACAGGTTCACAACTTCACTTTTGGACTATTGTTCGGTGCAGTTGCCAGGGTGTTCCCTGTTTTGCTGTTGCTTTATGCGATCTATTTATTCAGATCTCCTGCTTCAATTCGAGATAGCTCGCGGTTTGCTGCAGGCTTCTGGTTATTTTTGGCAACCATTTCTGCTTTTTTTCACATTTTCGGCGGACGTCCGCAACCTGCAGATGTGACAAGCACTGGGCCGAGCGAATTCTCTAACGCAGGGGGATTGTTTGGTTGGTTAATCGGGGAGCCATCAGTTGCAGTGCTCACTGTCTTTGGTGCGATTCCGGTTTTGGTCATTTTGCTGCTGGTTTCAGTTTTGGTCATGACCAAAACTGCGCCCAACCAAATCTTGTCTAGATTTGCGGATTTCTATGAATTTCTATTCGGGGTCAGACCGGAGAGAAAACAGAAGCCATCTGCCGATTGGTGGCATGAGGAGAAAGAGAACAGCCAAGCTTTTGAAAACCCAGTAATCATTGATCAGCCAGAAAGCGATGTTGATAGCCAATCCGAAGACGAGCTTCCGGTAGATGAGCTCCCCACTGAGCCAATTGGTATTCCGGAGCAATTGGAGCAAGAAACCGAGTTCTTGGCGGAAAAAGTAATCCCCACTGGCCCATACCAGCTTCCGAGCATGGCTATTTTGGAAGCCGGCACTCCAGTGAAAGCCTCAAGTGATCATAATCAACGCTCGGCTGATTCCATCAATGCAGTCTTCAAGGAATTCGGTGTGCAGGCTAGGGTCAGTGGTTTTACAAGAGGACCAACTGTCACAACTTACGAGGTTGAGCTTGGAACTGGTGTAAAAGTTGAGGCGGTGACCAGGCTCACAAACAATATTTCCTACGCAGTCGCCTCCAGTGAAGTGAGAATTCTTGCTCCAATCCCAGGAAAAAGCGCTATTGGCATTGAAATCCCAAATACCGACAGAGAAACAGTGACTCTTGGTGATGTTCTGAAATCCAAAACCGCGGGCCAATCTAAGCATCCACTGACTATCGGAGTTGGTAAAGATGCTGAGGGTGGATTCGTGGTCGCAAACCTGTCCAAAATGCCTCACCTTTTGGTCGCCGGCGCCACCGGTGCGGGTAAGTCAAGCTTTATCAACTCGATGATTACATCGGTGCTCATGAGGGCGACACCCGCTGAGGTGAGAATGGTTCTGGTGGACCCGAAACGAGTTGAGCTGTCGATCTATCAGGGTGTTCCGCATCTGGTTACGCCAATCATCACCAATCCCAAAAAAGCCGCCGAGGCATTGCAGTGGGTGGTCAAGGAGATGGATAGTCGATACGACGACTTGGCTCAATTTGGCTTTAAGCACATCGACGATTTCAACCGTGCGGTTGCCAACGATGAACTTAGATTGCCAGAGGGTTCCAAGCGAGAGTTGCAGCCTTATCCATATTTGCTGGTGGTGGTTGACGAGCTTGCCGATCTAATGATTGTTGCTCCGAGGGATGTTGAGGATGCAATCGTCAGAATTACCCAGCTGGCCCGAGCCAGCGGTATCCACCTGGTGTTGGCAACTCAGAGACCATCTGTGGATGTTGTTACGGGTTTGATTAAGGCTAATGTGCCTTCACGCATGGCTTTCTCGGTGTCTAGTGTCACCGATTCCAGGGTGATCCTTGATGGACCGGGTGCGGAGAAACTAGTTGGTCAGGGGGATGCGCTTTTTAACCCAATGGGTTCAAATAGATCAATTAGGGTTCAGGGAGCATGGATCTCAGAGGAAGAGGTCGAAAAAGTGGTTGCCCATGTGAAAAGCCAGATGGAGCCCAGCTATCGAAACGACATTCTTCAGAGTCAATCTTCTTCCGTTGTAGATAGCGAAATCGGAGATGACCTGGAGCTTGTTTTGAAAGCCTGCGAGCTGATTGTAAACAGCCAGTTTGGCTCAACCAGCATGCTCCAGAGAAAGCTCAGAGTCGGCTTCGCTAAAGCCGGCAGACTGATGGATCTTCTAGAGAGCTATCGGGTGGTTGGCCCAAGCGAAGGTTCAAAGGCAAGAGAGGTGTTGGTAAAGCCGGATGATTTACCGCAGGCTTTAGCTAGACTCCGAGGAGAAACCGAGGAAGAGGCAAGTGCGCAAGAAGGCGATTAGGCAGATACCGAATGCCATAACGGTATTACGAATTCTGCTTGTCCCGCTGGTTATCTTTTTACTAATCCAAGCCAACAGCGCCTGGGAGTTGTGGCTTGCGGTGTTTTTCTTCGTGTTGAGCGCCTCAACTGATGGCGTGGACGGTGCAATCGCTAGAAGAAAAAATCTCGTTAGTAAAACAGGTCAGCTCTTGGACCCGATAGCCGATAAAGCCCTGCTCGGAGGCTCGCTGATAACGCTGAGCTTTATCGGAATGGTTGGCTGGATTCCAACCTTGTTGATCATCATTCGAGAGGCTTTGGTGACTATCTACCGGCTTTCAGTTGCGAAGCGCCGAGTTATTGCTGCAAGCTCTGGGGGAAAACTAAAAACCATAGTTCAGTCGACTGCGATTCCAATCGTGATTGCCCCCATTGAATTTTTGGGAGATTGGGTCTCGGTCTTAAACGATTTGGTTATCTGGGCTGCGGTAGCGGTAACCCTGTGGAGCGGTGTTGATTTCCTAAGGAAGCAAATTGGTCGCCGAGATAATTAACCTTTGCCGCGAAAGAGGCATGAAGATAGCTGTGATTGAAAGCCTCACTGGAGGATTGCTGGCAGACAGATTCGTGTCCGTCCCAGGAGCTAGCGATGTATTTCTCGGGGGAGTGATTGCCTACCAGGATGAGCTAAAGAGTTACTTCGCAAGTGTTTCGCCATCTTTGATCCAGTCTCAAACCGCAGTTGATGCCGAGGTGGCCTCGCAAATGGCCGCAGGAGTGCGTCAGAGGTTCGCAACGGTAATGGATATCAAGCGGGAGTCGCTAATCGGAATTTCAACGACAGGTGTTGCTGGGCCAGATCCCGTTGGGAAACACCCGGTTGGCGAGGTTTTCATAGGCCTTTCGCTTTTTGGCGGAGAGAGCGTTTACCAGTTTCAGCTCGAAGGGGATCGCCTTCGGATACGGGAACAGGCTTGTGAAAAAGCTATCGAGGCGCTTCGGGAACAACTGGGGCTTTAGCCAGGTTTATTAATTATCAGCAACTTTTGAGCCAGCAAATTAGAAAATGACCGCTGGCTAAACTACAGTTGTTGCTCAGGAGGTTGAATTGCTACTACGTCAACAGATTGGTGAGGTATTGAGAACTCACCGCCTGCACAAGGGGCTAACTTTGAGGCAGGTTGCTGGCCGCGCCAGTGTTGCATTGGGCTACCTAAGTGAGGTAGAGCGCGGTCAAAAAGAGGTTTCCAGCGAAATATTGCAGTCAGTAGCTGATTCTTTAGAGGTCCCCCTGTCACTGATAATTCGCCAGGTTAGCGATCGTGTTGCAGCCAGTGAGGGATTGTTTATTCCCGACACCGTCCCAGATGAGTTCGTTTCTGAAGCTGGACTTGTCGCTGAAAATTCCTAATTGCGGCTCTCCGAATTTCAATTCTTGATGATCGAGGAGTTTGGCGAAAGCTACTCCGAAATTCTGAAGCGGGATTTGCATTTACATGAATTAGCTGACAAAACTGCTAATGAATTATTGGCCGAAGGCGAGGACCCAAAGGCTATTTGGTTGGCAATTTGCAGGACTCAACAGGTTCCAAAGTCTCGATGGGCTGGAAAACCAGTCGCGAAAAGAATCAGCGACACGCAATAAATATTCGAAATTATGTTCGAATATGCTCTAGCTTATCCACATAGTTGAAAACATGGAATTTTTCCACATTCGGCATTGCTTGCATCTCTGTCGGGCACTGGAAAATTAGGGTTTTGCAAAAGGATTGGAAAGGCTAAGAAATGCCATCAGCAGCAGATAGAGATAAGGCACTGGACGCGGCACTGTCGCAAATTGATCGCCAGTTCGGCAAAGGTGCGATTATGCGCTTGGGCTCGGAGGAGCGCGCTCCAATTGAGTCTATTTCTACCGGTTCTATTGCCTTAGATGCCGCTCTGGGGATAGGTGGCTTGCCGAGGGGTCGCATAGTTGAGATCTACGGGCCAGAATCGAGCGGAAAAACCACCGTTGCCCTGCACGCAATCGCGAACGCTCAGAAAAACGGCGGTGTTGCAGCTTTCATAGACGCTGAGCACGCTCTGGACCCAAATTATGCTCAGGCTCTCGGTGTGAATATCGATGACTTGCTTGTTAGCCAGCCCGATACCGGTGAACAAGCCTTAGAGATTGCAGATATGTTGATCAGATCTGGCTCGGTTGACGTGGTGGTGATTGACTCCGTTGCCGCATTGACACCAAGAGCTGAGATTGAGGGAGAAATGGGCGATAGCCACGTAGGTCTGCAGGCGAGGCTTATGTCGCAAGCTCTTAGAAAACTAACTGGAGCCCTGCACAATACGAAAACCACCGCAATATTTATCAACCAGCTAAGGGAAAAAGTTGGCGTCTTCTTCGGTTCACCGGAAACCACCAGTGGTGGAAAGGCGTTGAAGTTCTATGCCAGTGTCCGTTTGGATATTCGAAGGATCGAGACCCTCAAGGATGGGCAAAACGCAGTTGGAAACCGAGCCAGAGTGAAGGTGGTCAAGAACAAACTTGCAGCTCCCTTCAGGCAGGCCGAATTTGACATTATGTATGGCGAGGGTATCTCACGTGAGGGCAGCCTGATTGACCTGGCTGTCGAGAATGAAATTGTGAAGAAGAGCGGAGCTTGGTACACCTATGAGGGGGACCAGCTTGGTCAAGGTAAGGAAAATTCAAGAAGATACCTACTCGAAAACCCGGCCATTAGTGATGAAATTGAGCAAAAAATCAGGGTGAAGCTTGGAATCGGTGCTCCAGTACCAGTTGCCGACTTGGAGCAGGGAGATGAAGAGTCAAAAGCAAGCTAGTCCGGAGAAATTGGAGCAAAGGGCGCGCAACGTAGCGCTCTTCCAACTATCCAAGTCACCAAAATCAGCCAAGGAGCTGGCGGTCATTCTTGAAAAACGGGAAATCCCGCAAGAGATTGCCGAGCATGTAATTGAGAGATTCACCGAGGTTGGTCTTATCGATGATTTCGCTGTTGCTCAGAGTGTGGTGAATCACAGAACCAGCCAGTTTCGCTCTAGAAAAGTAATTAATTACGAACTCAGGAAAAAAGGCGTCAGTGAAGAGTTAATTCAGCGAGCAACCGAAGAAATATCAGAATCTGATCAAGAGCTTGCGAATCAGGCAGCGGCCAAGAGACTCCGGTCGTTGAAGAATTTGGAACCAACTGTTATCCGCAGGCGGTTGATGGCCTTTCTACAAAGAAGAGGATTCAGCGCAGAGATTTCCTCCAGAGCTGTCGCCAACGCCTTAGATGCCCTAAAATTGGGCGACGATGAGCACGCTTAGCTACCAGGTTCGCACCTACGGGTGCCAAATGAATGTGCACGACTCGGAGCGTATTTCCGGATTGCTGCAAGATGCAGGATACGTTGAGTCGGACAACGACGAGGCTGACATCATCGTTTTCAATACCTGCGCGGTCAGAGAAAATGCTGATAACAGGCTGTATGGAGTTCTAGGTCAACTTGCCCCAAAGAAAAAAGATAACCCGAATATGCAAATTGCCGTCGGGGGTTGCCTTGCTCAAAAGGATCAACACAAAATTGTCGAAAAAGCACCCTGGGTCGATGTTGTATTTGGGACCCACAATATGGGTTCTCTACCAGCTCTTTTGGATCGCGCAAGGCACAATCGCAAGGCTGAAGTGGAGATATTGGAGGCGCTTGAGGTTTTTCCGTCAACACTTCCAACCAAGCGCGACAACACCTACTCCGGCTGGGTCTCGATATCAGTTGGATGCAACAACACCTGCACATTCTGCATAGTTCCATCATTGCGAGGAAAAGAAAAAGACCGCAGGCCAGGTGAGGTCTTAAGCGAGGTTCAGGCTTTGGTCCAAGATGGTGCCATAGAGGTCACTTTGCTGGGGCAAAACGTAAATACTTACGGTGTTGAATTTGGAGACCGAGAGGCGTTCGGAAAGCTTTTGAGGTCCTGCGGGGAGATCGAGGGTTTGGAGAGGGTTCGCTTCACATCCCCGCACCCAGCGGCCTTCACCGATGATGTGATTTGGGCGATGGCTGAGACCGACAACGTTATGCCGCAGCTTCACATGCCGCTTCAAAGTGGAAGTGACAAAGTCCTCAAAGACATGCGACGAAGCTATCGCAGCAAAAAATACCTCGGAATATTGGAGCGTGTTCGCAAGGCAATGCCCGATGCGGCCATCACAACAGACATAATTGTGGGTTTTCCTGGAGAAACCGAGGAGGATTTCCTGGCAACTATGGACGTGGTTCGCGAGGCCAGGTTTGCAAGCGCATTTACTTTCCAATACTCCAAGAGGCCGGGTACGCCTGCCGCAGAGATGGAGGGTCAGCTACCAAAGGAAGTTGTCCAAGAGCGCTACGAGCGACTGCTTGAGTTAGTTAACTCAATAGCTGAGGAAGAAAACAAACTCCAAGTTGGAAAAACAGTTGAAGTGTTGGTGGCAAATGGTGAAGGCCGAAAGGATGGAGCAACCTCGAGGCTCAGTGGAAGGGCCAGGGATAACCGCCTTGTGCACTTCAGTGTCCCTGCCGGAGCAGAGAGACCAAGACCCGGGGATGTAGTGACTGTTGATGTTACCGAGAGTGCCCCGCATTTTCTGTTGGCTGACTCCGATGCTTACAGCCTGCGCAGGACCATTGCTGGTGACGCTTGGGATCGTGCTCAGGCCGAGAGCTGCGCTGTCGGCGAGCCCGGCGCAATCTCTCTTGGTATGCCCAGCTTGCCTATCCGTGGCTGAGTTAATTGTCATCCTTGGGCCGACCGCCTCAGGTAAATCCAGCGTCTCTCTGGAGCTGGCAAGGAGGCTTTCGGCCAAAGGTTGGTCCCCCGAATTGATTAATGCAGATTCAATGCAGCTCTACCAGGGGATGGATATCGCCACCGCCAAATTGACCCCAGAGGAAAGAGCCGAGTTTCCTCACCATATGTTTGATGTTTCTCCGCCAGAGATGGAAATGACCGTGGTCCAGTACCAGGAGAAGGCGAGATCGGTGATTGAGGAGATTATTTCTCGAGGCAACTTGCCCATTCTGGTCGGAGGATCGATGCTTTATTTGCAGTCTGTGATTTACCAAATGGAATTTGCCCCAACTGACGAGCAAATTAGAAAAGATCTGGAGGCTGAGCTTGATGAGTTGGGCGCCGGAGCTTTGCTGGCGAGATTGAGACAGCTGGATCCCGACTCAGCTGAGAGGCTCGAAGTCGGGGATGAGCGGCGTATTGTCAGGGCCCTCGAGCTTTATCGCCTAAGAGGACGAGGTTTAGACGAATTCAACAAGCAACCTCCGCTGTGGAGAAGTTGCAAGATTTTTGGTCTTGAGGTCGACAGAGAAAGGCTCAGACAGAGAATAAATAGTCGGGTTGAGGATATGTGGGAGCAAGGATTGGTGGAAGAAACCAAGAGGCTCAGAGGAAAACTCAGCACCACAGCGGCCGCAGCAATTGGATATCAGCAGGTTGAAATGTTTATCGACGGAGTGATAACCAAGCAACAGGCAATTGAGCAGATACAAATTTCGACAGCACGCTATGCCAAAAAACAGATGACATGGTTTAGGCGAGATAAAAATATTCATTGGCTTCAACCCGAGACAGCCGTTGAACAGATAATCAGCGAGGCTAGGCTATAGGAATGGAGATTAGCTTCACCAAAGGTCACGGCACGGGTAATGACTTTGTGTTGATTGATAATTTTGACAACAACATCGAACTTACCAAGCAGCAAATTCAAAAAATTTGCGATCGCAACTTCGGNATTGGCGCAGATGGGGTCATATTCGTGGTGAGGACTGCCACTAGTGAAGTTTCTGGGCTTGTTGATCAAGAGCCGGCAGCTGAATGGTTTATGGATTATCGAAATGCTGACGGTACTAAAGCGGAGATGTGCGGGAACGGCATTAGGGTTTTCGCCCGCTACCTGCTTGCAAATGATCTAGCTCAGATTCCAGCAGGATCCACCCTGCCAATCGCGACCCGCGACGGGATAAAAGATTTAACCGAGGCAGCCACAGGTTTCGCAGTTGACCTAGGACTATTCAAAGTGGTGGATAACCAGCTTGAAATAAGCGCAGATGGACTTGCAGTCGCAAGACCCGCACTTGAGGTTGACATGGGTAACCCGCACGCTGTTGTTGCCATTTCAAGCACTGATGAACTTGCCTCTCTAAAACTGAGTTCACAACCAACTGAGAACCAACCTCGACCAAACGGACTTAACTATGAATTTGTTGTTCCTTCAGATCCACTAATCGAAGATGGTGTTGGTCGAATCGAGATGAGAGTTTTTGAGCGAGGAGTCGGGGAAACTCTTAGCTGCGGAACTGGAGTGGCCGCCGCAGCTTTGGCGGTTCGCAACTGGTCAGGTGTCGCTCAGGATCACTGGCAGGTTAGGGTCCCCGGTGGTTTACTCGGAGTGAAAGTTTTTCCCAGCGAAGAAGGGGAGAGAGTTGGGCTTAGTGGACCCGCGGAGCTGGTTTTCAAAGGTGTGATTACTGTTTAGTGACCCTGAAGACTCGAAAACCCTTGCTATTGTCTATTCGCTCAACTAGGTGACCGAGCTCTTTTTCTATCCAGTTTGCTAAAGAATCTGACCCCAAATGCTTTTGAACTACAAGATAGGCCCTTCCTCCATCCTTAAGCTTTGCAAATGCTTCAATCAATAGGTTGTGAAGGTTTTGCTTTCCAATTCGAATTGGAGGGTTAGACCAAATCTCGTCAACCGAGTTGTCAGCAATTTCGGACAGTGCAACACTTTCAACATTGGTTACGGCCGCTGCAGCCGTATTTCTCTCAAGCAACTCAACTGCACGATTATTGATCTCAACCGCGAGGATTTTGGCCTCCGGTCTGATTATTGCCAGCTCAATTGATATTGGCCCCCAGCCAGCCCCCAGATCTAAAATCTCTCCGGAACGAATTGCTTGTTCCGAGTGTCTCAGAAGAATTTGGGTCCCCTTGTCTAGCCCGCTGGAGCTAAAAACGCCAGAATCTGTTGATAACCTCAGCTGTTTTCCCCCCAATTCAATATCCACTTGCTGCAGATTGGACGCCGACTTGGGGTCTTTATTGAAATAGTGGTTATCGCTCACAGCCAAACCATATTGCAAAAAATTGACCTAGGGTAATTGCAAATGATTGATTCTGATGATTTTGGTCCCACTGGTAACAGTTATGACGGCCAACAGCTTGATTTAGAGGAGCGAAGCGCTCTCAGGCGAGTTGCAGGTATCTCCACTGAGCTTGAAGATATTACCGAGGTTGAATACAGGCAGTTGCGCCTTGAGCGGGTGGTTTTGGTAGGTGTTTGGACTGAAGGAACCCTCAAGGAGGCCTCTGACTCCTTAAAGGAGCTTGCAGCTTTGGCTGAGACCGCTGGGGCACAGGTTCTGGATGGCCTGCTTCAACGGCGAGACAATCCAGATCCAGCTACATACGTCGGAAAAGGTAAAGCCCAAGAATTGAAAGAAGTGGTCCGCGAACTGGGGGCGGACACTGTTATTGCCAACAGCGAATTGGCTCCATCTCAAAGAAGGTCCTTAGAGGATGTTGTAAAGGTGAAGGTAATCGATCGAACTGCCATAATTTTGGACATCTTTGCCCAGCACGCCAAGAGCCGTGAGGGTAAGGCTCAGGTCGAACTTGCTCAGCTTGAATATTTACTCCCAAGGCTTAGGGGATGGGGTGAATCAATGTCCAGGCAGGCTGGTGGACAGGCTGCTGGGGGAGTCGGAATTGGTTCGCGTGGACCGGGAGAGACAAAAATCGAGCTCGACCGGCGACGCATCAACTCAAGAATGGCAAAGCTTCGGAAACAGATAGCTTCGATGGCACCCGCCCGCGAGGCAATGAGAAAGACCAGACAGCGGAATAAGGTTCCAATGGTGGCCATAGCTGGATATACAAATGCCGGGAAATCCTCGCTGCTAAACAGAATTACAAGAGCCGGAGTGCTGGTTGAAAACGCTCTTTTTGCCACCCTTGACCCCACTGTCAGAAAGCATCAGACAACTGATGGCAGAGAATACACCCTTGCCGACACAGTTGGATTCGTCGAGAATCTACCTCATCAGCTTGTTGAGGCTTTCCGCTCCACATTGGAAGAGATTGATTGCTGAGGCAGATTTGATTGTGATTGTTGTTGACGGTTCGAATCCGCAGCCTATGAAACAGCTGAACACAGTGCGCTCGGTTCTTGCCGAGACTGGCATAACAGCAATAGAGCAACTGGTTGTCTTTAACAAAAGAGATTTGATCCCGTTTGACATAGAGATTGAGCTTGCCAACCAGGTTGAGGGTGCAATGTTTGTATCGGCGAAGACTGGGGCAGGCATAGAAGAGCTCGAGGAAAAAATATCTTCGCTACTCCCCAAACCAGAGGTTGAGTTTAGAGGTCTAATTCCTTACCACCGAGGCGACCTTATCTCTCGCATTCACCTGTCGGGAGAACTACTTGAGTCTGAGTATCAAGAGGATGGAACGCTAGTTCATGCTCTCGTGGAGCATGGGTTGGCTGCCGATTTAGAAAAAGCTAGGGTCTAGACGGCTCTCATTACCGCAACGACTTTTCCAAGCACCACTGCATTGTCCCCAAGGATCGGCTCGTATGCCGAATTTCTTGGCAATAGCCAGGTGTGGCCGTCTTTCTGTTTGAAGGTCTTAACCGTGGCCTCTTCGTCAAGCATTGCGGCAACAATGTCACCGTTCTCTGCTGTTTGCTGTTGCCTAACTACAACCCAATCCCCGTCGCAAATGGCAGCATCCAGCATTGAGTCTCCCTTTACTTTCAGAAGAAACAAATCACCCTGGCCGACAAGCTTCCTTGGAAGGCTGAACACATCCTCTACATTTTGTTCGGCTGTAATGGGAGATCCCGCCGCTATTTGACCAACANATGGAATCATCGCCATGTCTTCCACAATGGGACCNGGNTGGTCGGTTTCAATCAAGACGTCTATGGTCCTNGGACGGTTTGGGTCCCTGGAAATTGCTCCCATTTTTTCCAATTGACTCAGTTGGTGAGACACGCTTGCGGAGGAGGCTAACCCAACGATCTCACCAATCTCCCTCATTGAGGGGGCGTAACCCCTTTGTTGCTTAGAGAGCACAATGAAATCGAAGATTTCTTTTTGCTTCGCAGTCATCTTGAGCTCAGACATGTTTCTCCTAAATGTCCATGGGTACCCATTTACTTATAAGTGAGATTAGACGGTTTGAAAAGATTTTCCAAACATATTTTCGGAAATTTGGCCAAATAGTCTTGATTTTGATGAATTTTATGTAATTATTAGAACAAATGTTCGAAGGAGGAGCATGATGGTAGGCAGGTACGAACTTCGTAGTCCGAGGAAACTGGTTCGCGCGGCAATGATAGTGGTTGCTGTTTTACTGGCCACNATTTTGCCTTTCTCAGCCAGCGCGAGCTCTGAGAGTGCTCCAGCTGAATTCCAGTACGTGACGGTATCGCACGGCGAGTCAATGTGGGATTTGGCCAAGACATACGGGAAAGGACAGGACCCAAGGGACTGGATCGCCGAGGCTGTCATCCTAAACAACCTTCAGAGCTCTGATTTACAGGCGGGTCAGCAGATCGCTCTTCCCTAGTTGATAGTCTTGCCAGGTGACTAGCTTGGAAGACCTACCAATTCGTGATGACTTGCGAGGAAGTGTCCCTTATGGTGCCCCGCAGCTGCCCGATGGTATTCAGCTAAATGTCAACGAAAACAGTTTCGGGGTCCCTGCCGAAGTCCAAAGCGAGATATCAGCGGAGATTTCTAAAACTCTTGCCAACCTTCACCGCTATCCGGACAGGGATTTCCTTCAGCTTCGTGAGATGTTGGCAAATTATGTTCCAGGCAATGTTTCAAAAGAACAGATTTGGGCTGCAAATGGCTCAAATGAGATATTGCAGCAGTTCCATCAAGCTTTTGGCGGCCCTGGGCGACTGGCCCTGAGCTTTGGTCCCACTTATTCGATGTATCCGGTGATTGCCAAAGCGACTCTGACCGAGTATTCAGAATTACCACGGCAAGAGGGATACGAGCTATCTGCTGACTATGTTTCGGATGCCATCAAAAAGCACAGGCCAGCCATAGTTATTCTCTGCAACCCAAACAATCCGACTGGGACTTCAATATCCCAAGAGGTGATCCAGGCTGCCTATGAGTCAACTGACGGAATGGTCGTGGTTGACGAAGCCTATGCTGAGTTTTCATCTGAATCATCCGCGATCTCTTTGCTGGAGAACAGACCTCGCCTTGTGATCTCAAGAACCATGTCAAAGGCATTCGCCTTTGCGGGCGTGAGACTTGGCTACATGGTGTCCGATCCAGCTGTTGTTGACGCAATGAGATTGGTGAGGTTGCCGTATCACCTAAGTTCATTGACTCAGGCGGCATCAATAGCCGCGATCAGGAATTCAGAATTGATGCTTTCAAATGTCAAAGAAATCTCAAGAGAACGCGAGCGGGTGGCGAGTGGTCTAAGGACTTTAGGTCTTAGTGTTTTGCCATCCGAGTCGAATTTCTTACTGGTCGAAGGTTTCACAGACCCGCGAGCGGTTTTTGACTATTTGTTGCAAAGAGGTCTCATAATTAGAAAAACAACAATTCCGGGTGCTTTGAGAATAACTATTGGAACACCCGATGAGAATGACAGACTTATGAATCTAATGCCTGAAGCTTTGTCTTCACTAGACTAGGCATATGGCAAGACAGGCAGAAGTAAGCAGGAAAACCAGCGAGTCATCTATATCGCTGAAATTGAACTTGGATGGATCTGGCGTATCTGCAATAGATACCAGCGTTCCTTTCCTGGACCACATGCTGACGGCATTTTCGAAGCACTCTTTGATCGACCTGGAGATAAAGGCATCTGGAGACACAGAAATTGATATTCACCACACTGCCGAGGACACAGGTATTGCTCTAGGAGAGGCACTTCTTGAGGCCCTTGGGGACAAATCTGGGATTTCCCGGTTCGGAGATGCCTACGTGCCATTGGATGAGGCTTTGGCCAGAGCAGTTATCGATATCTCAGGCAGGCCTTATCTAGTTCACAAGGGCGAGCCCGCGGGATTTGAACACCACTTGATTGGCGGTCACTTCACCGGATCAATGGTTCGCCACGTTTTTGAGGCGATTTGCATGAACGCCAGAATTTCAGCCCACATAACGGTTCTGGACGGAAGAGATCCTCACCACATTGCCGAGGCAGAGTTCAAAGCATTTGCCAGAGCCATGCGGAAGGCTGTGGAGCTGGACTCTCGAGTTTCTGGTATCCCAAGCACTAAGGGCGCTCTTTGAGAAAATCGGTCGTTGTTTTCGACTATGGAAGCGGAAATGTCCANTCAGCGCTAAAGGCAGTTGAAAAAGTCGGTGCCGATGCTTCGCTTACCTCAGATTACAATCTGGCGATTAGTGCCGATGGGCTTCTAATTCCTGGGGTCGGCGCTTTTAACCATGTCATGAAGCAGCTAGTGGCAACACGTGGAGACCGAGTCATCGACAAGCGGCTGGCTAGCTCAGCCCCGGTGCTTGGCATTTGCGTTGGAATGCAGGTGATGTTTGATCAGGGCATTGAACATGGCATAGCCACGGAAGGTCTGGGGCAATGGCCGGGAACGATCGAGAAACTCGATTCCGATAAATTGCCCAATATCGGTTGGAATCAAGTAAATTCAGGATCTGATAGCCAGTTATTTGAAGGCGTTGAGCAGGAGTATTTTTACTTTGTGCACTCTTATGCGGCGAAGAATCTTGAGCTTGATGTAATGCCGCCATTCAAGGAGCCAGTGCTTAGCTTCTCCGAGCACGGGGAGAAATTTCTGGCGGCGGTCGAAAATGGGCCGCTAATGGCCACCCAATTTCACCCCGAGAAATCAGGCGAGGCCGGTCTGCAGTTGTTGGAAAATTGGTTAGGAACTTTTTGATGAAAAAACTTGAATTACTCCCCGCGGTGGATGTTGCCGGAGGCCAAGCGGTTCGACTGGTGAGAGGCGAGGCGGGAAGCGAAACAGGGTATGGAGACCCCCTTGAGGCTGCCCGGGAATGGGTTGACCAGGGAGCAGAGTGGATTCATCTGGTTGATCTTGATCGAGCATTTGGAAGAGGCGAGAACCTGCAGGTTATTGAGAGCGTGATCCAGGGCTGTCCCGATGTGAAAATTGAGCTCTCCGGGGGAATTCGTGATGACCAATCTCTTCAGCAGGCGGTTGATATGGGGGCCCAAAGAGTGAATATTGGGACCGCAGCCCTAGAAAACCCAGAGTGGACGAAAAAGATAATTTCGGAATTTGGTGATTTGGTGGCGATCGGATTGGACGTAAGGGGTGAGACTCTGGCGGCCAGAGGCTGGACCGAGGATGGCGGGAATCTTTATGACACCCTGGAGCTTCTCGAGGCTGCTGGATGTGAACGTTATGTGGTTACTGATGTGAATAAAGATGGAACCCTTAAAGGCCCAAACCTCCAGCTTCTGAAAAGCGTGATGGCCAAAACCGATAAGCCAGTTGTGGCAAGCGGTGGCATTTCAAGCCTGGAGGACATTAGTGCGCTCAGAGAGTTAGTGGATTTGGGCTTGGAGGGTGCAATTTTGGGCAAAGCTCTTTACGCCGGGAAGTTCACCCTGGTCGAGGCTCTCGAGGTTGCCGGGTGAGTTTTGCTGACTCAGCGGGTGTCCCTTGGGAAGGCAGGAGCTTCTCCGAAAACGCCTTTGCTCAAGATGATGGCAAAGAGCTGCCAGAGATAACTGCCGCTCTAAAAGCATTCTCCGAAGCCAACCTGAGTTTTGACCAACTTATAAACTCCTTTCGACAAAGCAGAGTATTGATTCCTTTGGTCCCAAAAGCTGAGGGTAAGAAAATTGGCCAGCACGGCCTGAGCGTCGACACCAGCTCAGAGATGAACATAGTTGCTCTCGAAGGGCCTGACGGACATCCAGCACTNCCGATATTTACCTCANCNGANAATGTNATGGCATGGAAAAGTGAGGCCAGACCTGTTCCCGCCCAATTCGAGAGAGCACTTTTAGCTGCAGCTGCCGAGGGGCAAACCAGAGTGGTTGTCAATCCTGGTCAACCCAATTGGTTTGCTATTCGACGACCTGCAATTGAGGCCCTCGCTCAGCAGCAGCATTGGACAAGCCCTGACCGCGACGAGAGAGTGAAGGCACTGGTGTCTGCGGCCATCAAGTCAATTCCCGTAGAGGGATTTAGGTTGTTGCCTGGCGACCCAACGGGACAGTTAGAAGCGGATGAGCTGATCGTCTATCTGAAGCTTCAAAAAGATTTGACTAAGGATCAGTTGCAAGAAATTGTTCCAGGATTTCTATCTTCCTTGGACTACCAGAACTTCAACCCTCTGGTTGATTCCTTGAAGATAACCTTGGTCAGTTGACCGGTCCGGTGAATTTTTCTCCTGGACCCTGGCCTGGTGGGTCCTGATGAGTTGATGCCTCCCTGAAGGCAAGCTGCAAGGATCTGAGACCGTCCCTCAGGGGTCTGGCATGGTGGTCACCGATTTCAGTGGAGGCAGCGGTCACCAGTCCAGCCAGGGCATGAATGAGCTTTCTTGCTTCTGCAAGGTCAGTCTTTGGGCTGTCTTCGGCGAGACCGCAGTGAACGGCAGCCGCGCTCATTAGGTGAACAGCAGTTGAATTTATAATCTCAACTGCTGGAACTTCGGCGATGTCTCTGATTTCGTCGCCCGCATCCTGAAAATCCAACTCTTCTCCTTTGGGTCATGCTCTGTTAGGCTATCTGAGGCTCTGGAAAAAAAATCCAGTCAGAAGAGGATTTCGATCCCACCTTGCAGTTGATTCTAAGACTGTTGGGTAAGAAAGTTTGATCCTTCTGCGCGCGTGCGCGGCCTTGATTTAGAAACCAGAAGGAGCTAGTAATCAGCGACCCGAGAATCAACGAGCGCATCCGCGTTCCTGAGGTACGTTTAGTCGGACCAAAAGGCGAACAGGTGGGGGTTGTTCCTATCGAGCAGGCACTCACTCTGGCAAGGGAGAGCGATTTGGATTTGGTGGAAGTTGCACCGAATTCAAAGCCGCCGGTTGCCAAATTGATGGATTACGGCAAGTACAAGTACGAAGCCGCCCAGAAAGTTCGCGAGGCAAGAAAGAATCAGGTAAATACTGTGCTCAAGAGCATCAGGTTTGGCCTGAAAATCGATGACCACGACTATCAGACCAAATTGAGTCAGGTTACGAAATTCCTAAAGGCGGGCGACAAGGTAAAAGTCATGATTGTGTTTCGAGGCAGGGAGCAATCGCGACCAGAGATGGGAGTGAAGCTTTTGCAGAAACTGTCGGAGGAGGTTTCCGAATTCGGCACTGTCGAATCGACCCCCTCGATAGATGGGCGAAACATGGTTATGGTCTTGGCGCCGATAAAAAACAAGGCTGAGGCTCGAGCAGAAGCCAAGCGAGCAGCAAAGGCTCAGCAAAAAGCTGAGCAGAAAAACGAGGAGAACTAATGCCAAAGATGAAGACCCACTCGGGCACCAAAAAGCGTTTTCGCTTCAC
>PR_CR_10_Liq_1_inCRDRAFT_1000750_pt1 | contig 19657 bp, 12 predicted proteins | sample PRCRCaboRojoPR_3_FD_10241 | JGI IMG/M metagenome (IMG submission 10241)
TTCCCCACTATCGAGGGGGTTGGGGAATCGACGGCGACTATTGCGGTTCAGGGCCCGGAGTCGGGAGCCGGGCTCGTGTGTTTGAACGCCCCGACCATCGCAAGTGATCCCGGTGCGGATGAGGTGGGTCGAACACTGACTTTCTCAAGCGAATTTGACTGCCTGTCCGGTGGTACGGAGATCGGTGCGGGTGAGCGTCTCGAAATCCCGGTAACGGTCGCAGCCGATACGCAATTCAGCGGGATCGCTCGAGGGAAGATCAACGTTCAAGTGGAGCCATCAGACGGAGGTCGCGCATTCCCGGAGGCTGTCGATTTCGAGGTTCCGAGCACCTTGGAGAGGAACACCGGGGCTGCATTCGCGACGATCGTGATCCTCACACTGCTGGGCCTACTCCTGCCGTATCTCGGGCTTCTCTGGTTTGCGCGCCGGCAGGCATCCTTCAGTCAGGATCTCGATGGTGCTCGCTACGCGAGCCTGCCTATTCGATTGACGCCCGAAGGGCTGGTTTCGATAGGTGAAATGCCAGTATCGGAATACTCGTTCATCTATATGGATCGTTCAGCGGTGCAACGCGAAGTGTCGACCGCAGCACTGACACACCGGATCGAACCACCTCGCATCTGGCCGTTCGCACCCATCAAGTGTGAAGCTGTTGGTCCATCGAACTCGCTGGTTGTCAGCAACCTCTCCGGGGATCTGAACCCGATGGCGTCACGTGCCCCATCGAGTCAGGCCTTACCGGACGTCTTCGTCGCCTACTTCGACCGGCCTGACGTGGCATCTGCTCCGACAACCACGGTTAATGACTGGGGAGCCCCAGCCACGATGGCCGCAACATCGGGAATTGCCCTAGACGACAGCGTTCTTGAAGGGCAACTCGTCGTCATCTTGCCGGAATCCGGGAATCCCGCAGATGCAGCCGAACGTGCCCTGGCGAAGGCGCGAGTTTGGCCGCGTTGGCAGGAAGTTTTTACCGCGGTGAAAAACGCTTCCCGCCCGGCGGCTCCAGCGGGTGCAACGGGCCCCGGCTCGGCGCCGCAGCCACCGCCCCGTGAAGACCCCCTGTCTGACTGGTAACCAGAACCACAAAAGGAGAAAAAATATGCTGCGCAAATTCCTCTTCGTCGGCATCGGTGGTTCCGGTGGCAAGACAATCCGCGCATTGAAGAAGACTCTCGAACAGCGCTTGGAGCAAGCGGGTTGGTACGAAGGAATCCCAGCTGGATGGCAGTTCCTGCAAATCGACACTGTCTATGACGGTCAGGACTTTCCGGCGCCAATGCTCCCCCTAGACGAATTCTGCGGCATGGTCGCTCCGGGGCAGACCTACGCCCAGATCGTCGAGTCACTCGAACGGCGCTTCGGTGATGCGGCCAGCCGACAGGACGCGCTCGCCGGTTGGCTTGTTCCGTCCGCGAACGTGCCGATCCACTCGGGCGCAGGAATGATTCGCGCGATCGGTCGGTCCATCAGTGCGGCGAACACCAGCCAACTCCACGATGCGCTGAAGGAGGCCGCTAGTCGGCTGCAAGGCAACGATGCGGCTCTCGGAAACCTCTACACCGTTTTGACCCAGCGCAAGCCCGGCAAGCCGCAACCACCTCAGGCGGTTGTTATCTCGTCGATCGCTGGCGGCTCCGGTGCGGGAATGCTGATGGATGTGATGGATGCCTTGCGGGCGGCTGATCCGAACCAGGCGTGGCTCAGCGAGCCTCTTGCCTTCCTCTACACACCTGAGGTCTTCGACAGCATCCCTGAGAGTATGCGCAGTCAGATTCCGATGAATGCCATCGGCGCTATGTCGGAACTGATGTCAGCGCGATGGGCATCGGAATTGAGCGCGAGCTCTGACGCTTTGTTCAATGCCAACGGAGTGCGGGTGCCTGGGGCTGCGAAGAAGCCAGGCGTTGGCCCTGCATCGACCTACCTCATCGGCAGGAAGAATGCCGAAGGGATCAACTTGGCCGATAGCACTCAGGGCTCGGGTATGAACGAGGTCTTCTTCGCGGTCGGAGAGGCGATCGCTGGAATCATGACCAATTCGTCCATCTCGGAGAAATTCTCGGAGATTTTCACGACGAATGTCTTCGCGAATTCGGGATCCACGGCGGTTCTGGTGGACAGCTCCGGCCTAACCCGCCCCAATGACAGTACCGAGGGCATGCCGTTCGGAGCCCTGGGGTTCTCGCGTCTGTCGCTGGGTATGGACCGGATGCTCGACTACGGCACACATTCGTTGGTTCGTCGTCAGGTGGAGAAGTTGCTCTATCCCGAATTCGAAGAACAAGATGCGATGGCTCCCGTTCGAGACGCCGTCCTCATCGAAAGAGTGGTAACTGCGTCCTACGACGAGTTCCTCGATGGGTCGTGGCTGAACGAGCATCAGCCGTCGGATCAAATCGTCAATGTCTTCCGCGGGGATGACAGAAATTCCCCACCTTGGAATCCGAGCCCCCAGGCGGCAGCGGTCTCGACCACGGGTCAGGCGCGACGCCGCCGCGCAGGGGAATTGGCACAAAAGTGTGCATCGCCAGTTCCGGCTGGAAAGGCCCTGTCTGCCGCACAGTGGGAATCGACGCTACTACAACAGTTCAGTGCTCTGATTGGCGAATTCGTCGCTGGTGAGCGCGCAATCGTAGAAGCCAACGCGCGACAGTGGACGAAGGATGTCCAAGATCACTTGGTCGGCCACGTTGCCACGTGGATAGGCCGTGTTGGCCTGGCGCCTACTGAATTGATGCTGCGTCGGCTCAAGACCGAGCTGGACGGCATTGCGAACGGCGAGATTCAGCACGAAGCCGAGGAGATGCGCACCCGCTCCCAGGGATTCGAGCCGGCGATTAGACAGGCTCTCGGGACAGACTCGGGCCAACTCGATGCCAACGCACCTCAAGTAGCCCAAGCGCTCGGAATCTTGCAGTCGGCCGCTGAGCGCGCTTCCGAGGCCGAACTGCTGGAAATGATGCCGAGTTTCCTACGGGATGTGAGCCGAAACCTCGTGGATCCACTGGCCGACGCCAGTGGTGTAGCGCTGGCCAGGCTTCGAGCCGACGTAGTCGGTGACGGCGGTTCTGCGCCAGCTGCCGCGATCTTCCGCACCTACCCCGACATTCGTGAAGACACGGCAGCAGGAGCCGTTCCGTCGCGCTATGTGCCCCGCCAGGTGGAGCGCTTGATTATCGACGCCAACACCTTCCCGAAGGAGGTTGGCTCACTGATCCGCGCCGACCTCCCCGATGAAGACCGAGACTCGTGGTTGAGCCTTGCAACTGTCCTCTCGCTCGAAGGGGTTCCGCTGCGCTCGCGTGATCAGCATCTCGAGCTCCAGCGGGAGCAAACGCTCATTTCGGTGGATGAACCGTGGGTGCCCGCCGACGTGCACCTACGACGCGACTCGAGTCTTGGCGCAAGTCCATTGCAGGCTACATTGCCCTCGTCACTCGAGGATTTCGTCGAGCGTACGCGCCATTGGTTGAGCGAGGAAGAATCCGCCTTCGGCCGGCTCTACCGAATGCCTATCAATGATTACTGCAATAGCGGAAATGCGAACGAGAAGATGGACAGGCGAAAGCGCTTCACGAATGCGTTCAGTGACATCATTCGCCTGAGTGCACCCCTTGTGGACATGGACAACTCGTCCATCGTCACTTTCCATCAGCACTCGGATCCTGCCCTGACCCCCACCGGCAGGCAGGTGGCACTTACGACCGTGCCCTTCGAGGAAAATTCCGAAACGGGGAAGGCGTGTGCTGACATCCTGACGGCCAGCGGACTGGATCCGGCGCAGGTGAAATTCGACGGTGCGGCGGCGGAACGCGACGTATTTGCGTTCTCGACAGTCAAGTCAGGTATGCAGCCGATGGTCTTCTCCTCGTTGATCAAGCCCATCGCCGATAGCTGGCTATCGAGTTCCATCAATGCGAAGTCGCAAAATGGATTTTGGTCCGGGCGCCGTGCACGGCCGCTCATGGATGCGATTCCGCTGCCTCCTGAAATTCGACTCTCAGTCATAGTCGGATGGTTCCTCGGGGTGTTCTTTGACCAAAAGACCGAGCAATTACTGGATGCGAACAAGGGACCCAAGGTCGAAATCTGGGACCCACAATTCGGCTGGCTGGCCTTCCCGTACCCATTGCTTCCCAAATCACCTCATGACGAGTACCTGCTTCCAGCGATTCTCAAGTCCCTGGGTCTGGCGATCGTGGAAGCTGGCGTGCAGTCCAACGAGAAACCGTTGTTGCCGTACCAGCGCCTGAAGAATCTCGGACGTGAGATAACTGCGGACGCGAGTAGTGGAATCGATATGTGGGATGGGGCTCCGTTGTCAACCATGGTCAAGGACTGGATCAAGTCCGGAGTCCTGCCTGCAGATGCGCCTCAGCCCACGGAATTGAATCGCCAGGTCGAGGAAGCTCAGGGTGACCGGGCGGGAGCCCTGCTGTCACGTATCCAGCGCAACATGGGTTCGTATCGGGACTACTGGGAAGAGCTGAGAGCGAAGGATTCCGTTGACCCACGGGGATGGATAAAGACTCCCGAAATCTACGAGATCAGAGGTGAAGTCGACCGAGCATTGCAGGTACTCGCCGAATACGTAGAGCGAAACTCACGAACATCGGCAGCCTCCGGCCGAGAGGGATAACAGCATGGCTGTTGGGGCGTTGGGTCACGGGGGACTATGCGTAGTCCTACTACCGGCGGGGCCGGAAGGGGACCGCATCTTGGACGTAGTGCGGATCTGGACCGGCAATTGGCTGCTGACCCCGGCGATCTGGGTTCGAGCGGAAGATGTCCCTCTTGGTGAGCCTGGGCCCCCGGAGATTCCCGCCCGCGTGGTGGGTCGTTCCGCTTTGGGCGGCTTCGCTGAGGCCGACGTCGAACTTTTTTGGGCCCTAGGTGAAAGACATCACTCCCGAGTGCGATTGCTAGCGCTACAGATGAAGCAAGAGCCCGCACTACAAGAGCAGACGGCCCAGGCGATCACACAACTCGATCGCTATTTGGTTCAGGCCATGCCCCTTGATGCTGAGAAGGACCCCATAAGAGATCGCAATGAGGGTGATTTCTTCACGGAGTTCCTTCGGATCAATTTGATCGTCGATGCAGCGGAGATGGATGGTGTTCGGCCGGAGTCTGTGTTCCGTTATGACTGGGATGCCAATGTGGTGGCAAGCCCCGAGGATCGCTCCGAACCCTACGCCTCCGATGCGCCTCCACTCGAGCCGATCGACATGAGCCGGCCCGATACGCCTATTGCTCCCGGATTGGTACCTCGTACTGATCGTTACTTCGGCTGGGTTGTCGCTCAATTGGCCACTGCTGCGGGACTGTGGTCAGGGATTAACGAGACGATCTACGACTTAATGAAGGGCAGTTCCGGCAAGGCTCATGAGATGTGCATTGTCCAGCGAGTGGTCGTCCGGGGGATCATCACGGATGGTTTGGCTATCGATCTTGCAAAGTCTGCACTGACTGCGGCCGAAACCGAAGACGAGGAACGAGTGCGGCAGATGCAAACCGCACTTCAAGAACATGGAGTCGAGTCCATCTCCGATGCTGATGTTGCCGAACGGGTCGGCGCATTAGTTGAGGAGGTACTCAAAGGGTTCCGGTCCGAAGGAGTCGGTTACCAAGAGTTCGGCCCGATCCCTGCGTACAAGCCAGATCAGGAGTCGATTTGGCGGGCACTTCGCCGCTACTTCTCCAAGGGGTGGCGCGCCACCCTCCGCATCCCGGCCGTCCTTGCCGACTTGGTGCTTCAGCGCGCTAGCGATCGTCTGACGGTTGCTGATGGGGACACGATCGTGTCCGGGCCATTGACGTGGAATGCAGGCGTGCCACGCGTCGATGACGGCATCTTCAAACTCCCCGACGTTGCAGGACCGACGTCATCGGGTCTGCGTACTTCGCCACAACTCTGGCGCGACTTGCAGGAACTGCTCTTCGCTGCCGTAGACGGGAATCCCAACATCTCCGTTGGGCAAGACTTGTTGACATCGAGAAACTCAGGCAAACAGGTAGTCTTCCCGACGCGAACCAACATCCTGCCGGACCCTCAAGGTTCCTGGAACCTCGATGAGCGCTCGGGCCTGCGCTTAGAGGGCGGCAATCGGCTGGACTGGCTGGATCACGAGCGAGCCGAAAGATCCCTGAGGACATTGGCCGAATCCCATGACACTCGCCGAGCGCAACTCACCACAGTCCAGCTGGAATTGCGGGAAGCGGAGCGCAGTCACGATGAACAGGCCGAGAAGCTACTGGATCTGGAGTTCCACCTGAACGATGCCCAGCTGCAAGAGCAGGACTACATGACATGGCTCAACGAGATCGTGATGGCTTCGCAAGAGGAGGAAGCATCAGATGTCTGAGCGACCGGAATTCGAAGCCATCAGGGAGTTGGTCCCCGAGGATCTGAAGTCTATTCTCGATGGGGCAAGCATCGAAAGCCATGGTGACGCACATCGGATCCAGCTTGCTCGCGCAGCCACCATGGACCAGATCAACCGCATCACCAACGCGCTCAACAATTCGGGGTGGCCTTCGGTCGAAATCAAGCCAGCCAATGACGCTGAGGCCTCGAAGATGTCGTCGCTTCGAATTCACTTGACCACCGAGCAGTCAGCGGATGAAGCGGATGATGGGTCCTCGGATCAGGCACCGGCTTCCGTCGACGACCATGGCCTGGGCGAGGCCGATGGCGAGGAAGAGGACGCAGCAGAAGGGGGCACGACCTCTATCGAAGAGGAAGCCAGGACGCGTCTCGAGGCGATACAGGAACGCGTAGCAGCCCTGAAGGAACAGGTGCGGGAGCAGCGCCTTCGTTCTCGGATGGCGGAGATCGAAGTTAGGAGACTCGAACGCAACAGCGAGGAATTGTCGAACCGTATTCGGGGAATAGAGGACAGTCGGGAATCCCTGGAAGAGTGGGTGCAACAGCGTCGCGACAGTTTCGCCTGGCAGTTCGTCGGAAAACTGGCGACTGAGCGAGCCCGCGCCACGCGGGACTATCGAGACGCACGTGGCCAACTCGAGAGTGGCAGACGTCGACTCAACGAATTGCTGGTGCCCAGTTACCGCAAACCTCGCTTTCTTCTGAAGGCGCTGACCGCCGCGGCAATAGCCATCATCGTCGTCGCTTTGATTCAGATCCTCGCCCAAGAAACGGACATCTTCGGTGACCTACGAATTCCACAGGTCCTTGCAATGAGTGGCTTCGCCGCGATCTTGCTCTCGGGCGTCCTCATGTGGCAGTGGATGTCTTTGGAGCGGGCGAAGGCATCAGAGGCTCTTCGGGCGAGTCATGAAAAACGCACGGCGAATACTGATTTCGGCCTCGACATGGGCCAACACGCTCTGATGCTCATCTCGCTGACACGCAACGTCCTTGTCCCGGTTCCCTTCTTGATCGCGCTTGTGCTGTTCATCGAGTATCTGGCGACGGTTCTTCCTGACCAAGTTCTGCGATTCATCCCAACCACTCTGTGGCTAGTGGTGATGGCGGTCGTCATTTGGATCGTGTCGATCCTCGGCGCATGGTGGACGTACTATCAGCAATTGTCGAAGCTGCGTGGCCTGATGTTGCGGAGTGTCCACGAAGCAAAGTGGCAACAGAGCCGGTATCTGCATGCGCGGCGCGAGGAATATCGCCTCGAGTCGATGCACGCTGTAGTTCCTGAATATCTCGAGCTCCTGGGGCGTGCAATGCATGCACCATGGAAGATAGATACGAGTCTGGTCGAGTCTCATCGCTCGAATCCACCAGTGGACGTATTTCCAGCTGCTGTTTCGCTAGCCCAGGCACACCGTGGCTTCGGAGTGGCGGATGCACAGTTGATGCAGCAGGCATTCAGCTCCGCGTACTACCCCGGCTGGTTGTCGGCTGCGTTCGATGACCTACTGCAGGCTGCTAACGAGCGTGAGGGTGCGCTGGAGAATCGACTCGATCGTGAATCGATCTACGCGGATCCAGGGGACGCGTTGCGGGGGCCGAGGAAACGCGCCATTGAGGGGATAACGGCCGACGAGGTTCTGCTCCAGATCGGTAGGAATCGACTGCCGGTGCTTGCCGATACGGTGCAGCGGAACGGAATCCGGAATATCAAGCCTTCGGTGCTGCCATTAAGGGATGACGGTCTGGGCGATGTTGAAGTATCGACATCCCGCTTCCGTTCCGAAGACGAGGATTTGGAATCATGGGACGACTTCTTGGCACGCGCCCTGACTCCTGCTGCTCCCTTCAGCCTCATAACGTTCAACCCGATGAAATTGGCGGACAGACCCACTCGGATACATCGATCGCACGTGCTGGCTCCTCAAGAACTGTTGGATGACGTCTCAGGTAGTGAGTTCGACGTAATCGCCGAGGATGACGATGCCGGTGCGCCACTGGATTGGGTAATTCGAGTTGATCGGAGCGATTGGCTCGATCCTGATGTGATCAGGCTCTTCAGCGGTACGGACTCTGCTCCGGGGGTCGATGTTAGTACGGAAGCTGGCGGAGACAGGCGAACATCACTGCCCGAGGGGTAGGAAAGAGGCCGAAGCGTGGAATTGCGGGGGATGCTATGAGAGGCAGCGGTAATCCTGGTCCCAATGATTGGTTGCCGGATGGTTTCACCGAATCCGATAGTGCAACACCTAACTACCACGATTGGGATGTGTCGGAATCCTCTCCGCAGAGATCCGGAAGGCAGCGCCGACTCATAATCGGCGGATCGATAGTCGGAGGTGTCCTTCTACTCGTGGTCCTGATTGCCCTGGTGCCCTTCACGCGAACGGGGAGCCAGGAAGCCGAAGATACGGCAACGTCGTCGAGCAGCGACCGGGAGCAGCAACCCACCGTGCCACCCGAGGCATCTTCGGATTCGATTGCTGTTGGCGAGGAAAGCGACAGCCCGCTGGGTGAGCCGGAGAGCGGGCCTGACGCGAACGATCTCTTCTCACAGCCCACTGATCTGGAGCAGGTGATCGCTGCGGTTCAGGAAAGTACGGTCACCGTCAACTGTGGCCAAGGTGGTGGCTCGGGGTGGGTGCTGGATCTCGCTTCTCCAGACGCTGACGCGCCTGAAGAGGCACTCGCGCTAGACGAGCAGTATCCCTACGAGGTTGTGACGAACCACCATGTGATCGCTGACTGCGTGAGTAGGCCGAACTCGGTTGAAGTGCTGGCAGGACAAACTTCCTACAGCGCCTATCTCTACAGCTGGGATGTCGAGACCGATTTGGCGTTAATCGGTATCAGTGAATCACTCCCGGCATTGCCCGTCAGCTCGAAGCCGGAGCCTGGGTGGTGGGCCATGGCGGTGGGTAGCCCCTACGGACTGGAAGGATCGGTGACGATCGGCAACATCGTCAACCTCACTGGCGATGAAGTGATCTCCACTGCTGCGCTGAACAATGGGAACAGTGGTGGTCCATTGGTGAACTCAAGGGGTGAGGTCATTGGGACGAACAGTGCGGTCTTGGTTGGCGAGGACTATCCGCAGGATTGGAATATTGCGATTCGACTCCCGGCAATATGCGATGTGCTCGCGAATTGCCCTGCCGGCGAGCTGTGGTGAGTCCCATCTAGACGATCTCGAAGGTACTACTCGGTCTCCAACTGTTGGAAGGCCTCAGTCAAGAGTTGGATGCTATCCAGAGCTTCCTGAAGTGCACGCTGGAATGACTCCACGACGTCGGGGTCTGCATTCAAAAGCCCCTCCTTGTATCCGCTTAGCCCCTCGCATGCACTCAATAGCCGGTCCCAAGACCTACTCCACTGCGATCGGGGCGGTCTATATGTAACCCGCAGCACCTGAGCCATCAAGGCCGCTTGATCAGCCGATAGCGAAAGGCCCGGTAGGTCGTGGATTTCGAGGCGATGAACGAGCGTGATCAATGTTTCCGTGATTTCGTTAATTGCACCACTGATCTGCGGCTCGTGGCGCAGGTAGTGAGTGATGTTCGTTATGTCCACGGAGGCTGCCGATCTACCTCCTCGGACAAGGCCAGCAAATGCAGAAATTCCTCATGGGACAGGGAAATGAGATCGTGAGTCAGTGCCACGATATCGGGATCCGCATCAATGACTCCGGAGACGCAATGTTGCAGGAAACCAAGGCCGTTTAGCCAGTTGTGCCAAGAGAGCGCGACGGTTCGGTCGGTGGGCGTGAACTGGCTACGGGCAACTTGGGCGGTAACGGACAGAGTCTGAACACTCAGGCCTGCCGTCATCGCATCTCGTTGACTTACCGCGGCGGAAAAGGCCTCGAGTTTCGTGCTGATCTGTTCAATGTGGAAACTTGCGCCGTCGAGAACTCCCACAGGGACTACCTCCTCAGCGCCGAAAAAAGAGCATTTGAGAAATGGAAAAATTCTGGACAAGAGTCTATGCGACTCGCGTGCAACGGAGTAGTAATTCCGATAGCATCACCTCGACACTGGGAGTAAATAAGCTCCCTTTTTTCAAGGAAACGGGGACATTGTGGCGACTTGGGCAGAAGTTAAGCAATTCATCGGCAGCAACTATGTTGTCTCGAACACGACCGACCGCATGCTCACTCTCGAGTTTCCAACACAGCCGGATAGGTCACAGCTGGTGTTCGTCATGGGCATCGAAGATGCCGAGGAGATGAATGGGGTGCGATTCTTCTCCGCATTCGCCGAGGTGGGTCAGATCTCACCGGCGCAATTCGCACAGTTGGCGAACAACACGTTATTCGGTCTCGCGGAGCAGGCCGGATACTACGGGCTCGTACATATGTCTTTCCTGGCAGATCTCGATGCCTCGGAGATCCATGTGCCGATGCTTGCGGTCGCGGCGCAGGCTGACAAGATCGAGCGCCAGCTCGGACTCGGAGATGGCTTCTAGTTCGGTTCTTCGGCGCCTTCAATGCTTGTGGAAGTCACTTGTGCCAGAAACAGGCGGTTCTTGATCTGGCAGTGGAAGGCCACCAGCACGGGAGTTTGTATTCCTCGTTCGCACAGGCGAGGGCGATGACGGACTGGGGGGTAGAGCGGTGAACTTCTGTCCCGATTGCGGATCCCGCTTGATGGCTAACGCTCGATTCTGCTCGAACTGTGGATTCCACTTGGCGGCAACTAGTGCGCTTTCAGGTGCTCGGCCTGATGCGTTGAGCGAGAATGGAGAGCTGCGAGCCCGGGCGGATTCCGGGGATCCGGAAGCCATAAAAGATGTCGGCTTGAGGTATGAACGGGCCGGAGACGATGAAACGGCCCGTCAATGGTTCAACCGAGCCGCGGAGCTCGGACACGTTGGCGCGATGCGAAACCTTGGCGTACTCCGGGTGAAGGCGGGTGATCCACAAGGCGCCCTGGCCTGGTTCACCAAGGCAACTGACGCAGATGATGGGTCGGTGATGTCCAGGAACTCGATAACCGACAAGAGCATGGTCGCCGTTGCTGCACGCGCTGCATCTCAGGCTGCTTTGGAACTATTCAAACTGGGCCGTGGGGGTGAGTGTGAGGAGTGGATCGCTCGCTCGCAAAAGATGGGTGATGACCAGGCGACGGTCTTGATCGCCGTTCACCTGTACGAAGAAGGTGATCTGACTCGGGCACTGGATTGGGCGATCCGCGCCTCCGACGAGGGTGAATTGCGTGGCACCGCTCTCGTCGTATCGATCCTTGCGCAGCAATACCGCATGATGGAGATGGCGCCGTACTTGGCCAAGATCCTTCAACTAGATGCCGGCTTCGAGGCTTTGTCGAAAGACTCCTTGGCCGTTCTTGCGCAATTGCTTGGAGATCAGTTCGCAGCCGAGGGAGATTCAATAGCTTCCGAACAATGGCTCGCGCGGGCGAGGGCTCTGCAAGATCCCCAAACTGGTGGCTCGCCGTCCGGCGAACTTTCGTCTAATCCCGGTTTAGGCAAGAAGAGCGACGGTGGATCCCTGGGTTCGGTATTCGGTAAGGGGCTGTAGCGAAAGCAATGAAAGTCTAGAAGGACGGATGTGCAAGTCCGTCTGTCGGCCTTATCCGATCGACGAGATTTCGCTCTAGTGTGACCTAGAGCGTTGCCCTCGCATCGCTAGCAGTCGGGTACGTCGGGCAACGTCCAGTGGCGCTTGTGAGTCCAGGAAGCCGGGTGGCAGGAGCGACCTGGCAGGCTCGTGTCCGTAGAGCGCTGCCTGCAAGATCCACGATTCGGCTCGGTCTGTTTCTCCTCGATCACTGTCTTCGCGGGCGTTGTACATGCATGCATCCGCCCAGCGGGGTGCTGCATGCGCAAGCACTTGATCGAACGCTCGACTCTCGCTGGACATAGCTATGCGCGATTCGACGCGTCGATCCGGGGGTGAGACGGATTCCAATGCTCGAATCATTTCCGGGGAGTAGAGGCCGAACGCGATCTGGCGGACGTAGGGCTGTAGGCCCTGCTCCCGCAAAATGTCCATCTCCGCCTGCCAGGCGATCGCTTCGTACGTCCCAGGAGGTAACTCAACATCTACGAGTGCGTAGTCTGCGTCCCACCCGGCCCCCGCTTCGCTGGCGTAGACCAAATCCTCCACGACCACCGATCCCGCGTAGATCGGCAGCGCCGAAGTTGCGAGGGCGGCTGGGTTGCGCGATGAATTTTCAGTACCGACGGCCCAATCTTGTTCGAACATCGCTATGACACCCGTCACATCGCCGAATTCGTTTCTGAGTCTGAAAACGGGATATACGCCATCCCCTGATCCGGATGTCACTGCAACATAGTTGCCGGCCATCCGGCCGCAGTCGCACGGTTCATCCGATGTGTTCTCGCAATCGCATGCCTCGAAGATGCGATTACCGAAAGATGCCGAACCACCCTCGACGTTGAAGTTTCCTCGTATTTCCCATTGAGACTGGAGAGAATTCCAGTCGAGTGCTGGTGGTGGCGAAGTCGCAGATCCAGCGATTTGAGTGCCGCATTGCCCACAGAAGCGGTGTGAGGGGTCGAGGGGACTTCCGCATGCCGTGCAGAATTTCTGCGGAGCAGCGGACGGAACCCCTTTGGCTGCCGCCTGTGTAGCCGAGGTCTCGGGCGCAGGTCGAGTGGCTCCAAGGAGGGATGCTTGCGCCCGCACGGCTTCCGGCGCGGCAGGGTTGCCGAGTACGTTCTCGCGGACATGTTGCTCGCTGTCCAGGCTCAGTTGAGCAAGTGCATTCTCGGGAGTGGACGGATTGGACGCGACTTCACTTCGAACCCAGCTATTGGAGTCTTGGGCAAGGGCTTCCAGAACCGGTCCGTAGCAGCGTGGATTGGATGCGAGCGCTCTTCGTACCGAGCGGATGTCGGTGCTGAGTTGTTCCGCTAGCTGATCTGTGAGGTCGGAGCGACCGGCGAGGGTCGTCCGGGCACCACGGGACATGTGTGGAACGAGTTCATGCAAAAGCCCGATTGGTGTGTTCGGGTTCGATGCCAGCGAGCCAGTAGGAGGTGGCTGTCGATGCGCCAATCGCGACAGCATCTCGATTGTTGCGTTGGGTTGCGACGCGAGTGCGCTCGCGACGCTTGGCTCGGGATCATCGATGAGAGTCATGAGAACTTCAACAGGAGAAGTTGGGTTGGCAGCAACATTGCGGCGCGTGCGTGCATCCTCGTCCTGCGCCAAGGAGAGCAATTCGTCTGACGAGATGTCCGAGCGCTTACCGCGAGAGCGCCGAACCCACACGGGCTGAGAGCGCAGATCATTTGGAAGTAGCCCGGAATCTTGACGCGCAGCAACGACTGAGGACCAGATATCTGACCTGTCCGTAGCCATGGATTTCTCCCACCATGGCAAGTTGGGCTCGACGAAACCCCTTTCGGCGAGGAGTTCAAGTGTTTCTTGCGATCCGACTCGACCAGATTCACGAACTGCGTCGCGTGCATCGGCCCCATCATCGGACCGTTCTGCGAATTGAAGGAGGAAGGAATCCGAGTGCTCATCCTGCGTTTGCTGGATCATCGCCGTTAGGACTTCAGGCCGGATGTCTGCCATGAGCGCATGCACCGCAAGGTCCTCATCGCCCCAAGTAGCGTCAATGAGCTCGCTACGTTGGGCGGGCTGATCCGGTCCGACTGCGTCAAGGACATGTTCCGCGAGCGGACCGCGTACGGCGGCGAGCGCAATGCTCTTCAGTGTGCTGCCTCCGGAACCGAGAACACCCGAGAAGGGGTCGGACTGGGGCCGCAGCCAGCACACGACCACATACTCGTCGGGGGGCACATCAACGCTTACGGCGACGTCTTCGTCGTCCGTGCATTTTGCGGCGTCGTAAATGAACAGTCGGCCTTTGCTCTTCAACGTCCCGAGAATGAAGGGGGCACCGGATGCGACTATGCGGAGAAACTGATGTCCGGTTCCCGCGAACACCAGGCCGCCTCGTTCCTCCTGCATGAAGGGAATGAAGACCCCGAGCTTGTCGATCTCCTCCGAAACAAGTGGCCCGATCAGATTGAATGCGGTGTAGCCTCCATCGCCTTCGCCTGAGGCCGCGTGGAGGAACGTCGTGGAAGATCGGCCGCAATCTCCGCATTCGAAGGGTGCGGGTTCGAAGTAGCACTCAGCCGGACACGCATCGAAATATTCGGATGCAATCGCTGCCTGTGCGACATCCACATTGAAATCACCGGCCCATAGGGAGAAAGCCACGTGCTCAGCCCAACTCTGGATCGACACGGCCCCTTGGTTGGCGCGGAACCAGGCTGCCGAGTCCTCGGGGAGTCCGCGTGCGGAAATTCGCGCTAGGTGTGCCCTGGAGATCGCACTATTTTGATCGCCCAGGGGCAGTTCCTGGACGGCTCTCTCGAAGAGCTCTACAGCGTCAGACTCGTCGCCGGAGTCTAAGAGTTGCTCTGCTGTGGTTCGCATGGCAGTTCCGTCGCCGAGTGCAACAGCCACGGAACGAAATGCTTGCGCGTCCTCAGGACTCGCGGCTGTCATTACGCCTAGGTTCCAGCAAGCTGTCGCCACGACATCGCGGAATGGCGCCTGGAGGCATTGAACCAAGAGCCCGACGCCCTCATCCGCGTTTGATGCAGGCCGCAGTCCAGGATCGGAAAGCAGAGTTCCGAGTTCCATGCGCGCTACCCACGCAGTTTCGTCATCTTCAGCCGCCATGTGACGGAGCATTTGCTCGGCGTCGGATTCTCCGTCGACTGCGCGAGCAACCGCATCCCACAGCCCCTCCCGCATCTCGCTTTCGGATGCTAGAGGGAAGGTGGAGACTTCGCCGACGTCGATGTCGGCAGGACTTGGAATGGTGTTGGGTGGCTGAGCCCGCTCGAGGACGACTAGTGCCTCCCGGCACCATTCCGCGAACCAGCCGCCCTCTTCGAATCCCCTTCGGAGAATGTCGCGCACCTCGAACCAGACACCGAGGGGAAGTCCGCGCACGATTTCGATCGCAAACTCTCTATCGCCACGGCGTTCGGCCATGACCGCTGGATAGAACATCGATTCAGGGTTACCGGAGTCTCGGTCAGCCGCCCAAATCGCCTCGGCCTGATCCTGGGGACCCCCCGAAGCCAGGAGCAGGAGAGCGGCGTTGCTGCGCGCATTTGCCAACTGCTGTGCAGCTACGACTGCGAAGGCAGGCTCGGATTGTAGGCGCCCAACGACGGTCTCACACGCAGCGATGGACTCTTCGAACTCGCGAACGCCACGATCGAATTCTCCGGACAGGAGGCACTGCCAAGTGAAGGTGCTCAGTGCCCACGGCAACCCGAATCGGGCGCTCTGCGACAGCAACTCCATGCCCTGCTGTCTCTGCCCAGTCCTGACGAGCTCGTAGCCTGTGTCGTTCCATTCGCCGGCTTGGATGAAGTCAGCCGTCCGACTAAGGGCCGACAGGCTGCTGGGCGTGCTTGACAGCCCAGAGGGCCCTGATTTGCTCAGACCCGAATGGGACGATCCCAGGCCGCTATCTGATGACTTCGACAAACCCAAGTTTCCCCCGAAAACCCATAGTGCCAATACACCAACAAGGACTCTATAAGAATAAAGAAAGGGTTTCGGTGAAATACGAAGACGACCCCGAAGTGGAGTCGACCAAGCAAGCAGAAACGAGGCGACAACCTATTCGTCGACCGCTACTGTGACCCGTGTCAGATTGAAATTCGATTGAACGGGGAAGGTACGTCGTGGCCACATGGGGCGAAATTCGAAACTACATCAATTCCAACTACCAGGTCAGTGACGACGATGGCGACGTACTAACCCTCGTATTCAATTCGCAAACGGGAAATCGCACGCAAATGGTTGTGGTGACCTACCTCGATCTCGAGGATCCGCTCGTAGTCTTCCAGTCACCATTCGCGGCCGTCTCGCAAGTGAGCGCAGGCAAGGTTCTCGACTTGGCAGCCGGTCTTCCCTTCGGCATAGCCACCACTGGCGAGTTCTACGTGGTGAAGCATGTGCAGTACGCAGCAACCGCTGATGGTCCGGAGATTGATCTTCCACTTGCGTTCGTTTCCGGATCTGCCGATGAGCTCGAACAGGCTCTCGGTCTGCCCGATCAGTTCTAGTCACATCGAAGGTGGGCTGTTTAGCGCTCGAGCAAGTAACCAGTTGAGTTGGTGACGATGGGTCGGCGTCCGCAGGTCCCTGATCAGGAGAGTTGAAATGGGGGTATCAGGAGTGGAGTTCACTCGGGCTGAGGAGCTGGCCGATGAGGCGATAGAGGCGTGGAAAAACGACAATCTCGAGCGAGCTGAAAGCCTGTGGCAAGAAGCCGCGGAACTGGGGAGTTCGCGCGCCATGGTGAACCTAGGGCGTAACAGGCTCGATGACCGAAATGTTGGCCAGGCGCGAGAGTGGTTTCTGCGTGCGGTCGATGCTGGCAACCCTGACGGAGCCTTCTTCCTCGCCAATCTGGCAATGCAAGCAGGTGAAGCCGAGGATGCGGAAGCCTGGCGCTGGAAGGCGGCCGACCTTGGTGATGGCCCGACGCTCTTGTGGCTCGCTAATCGCGAAACTGACCCTGATCCGGCTGAACCATTCAACGTCGAACTCATGACCCGGGCGGCAGAAGCTGGCTCGCATCTCGCATGTCGACAGATGTGCATGCGAAGCCTCATGCGCGGCGACAGCGAGGAATGTATCGACTGGGGGGAGCGTGCATTGAAAGTCCGAGACCAGGAGGATGACCAAGTTCGGCTGGCGAGGCTCCACTGGGTACTCGCGGCAGTCTATGAGACTCAGGCTGAATGGGATGCGGCGCTGCGAAACTACGAGATAGCTCTGAACCTGGCGCCAAACCGAGTGGATGTCGATCTGGAAATTATCGAACGTATGCGCGCCAACACCGAGGCAAATCGATCTGGCGGTTCTGCTCCGACTGTCCGACGATCGCCTGGAGGATCTAGCGCACAAGTTATGCAACTCATGAATCAGGTGGAGTCGGATGTCCTTCGAGCGGAACTCCAGGGGAATCTCGACTTCGCCGCGGGCGTGTTGTACGCCCGTGCGCATGTAAAGAGCCTCATCAGAGTGCAGGATCCTGGACGCGCTGTGATCGAAGCGACCCTGTCAAGACTCTCTGACTTGGTGAAGTAGGAACGATGACGGCGACTATGGATGAGGATCCGATTCTGGATCGGTTGAAGGGGCAAGACCCCGATGGCTATGAGGTAGTCATCGAGGATATGTTTCAACTCCTTCCCGATGTGCTTGCAGGCTACTCGGGATTAAGTCAAGAGTTCGTTTCCACACTCGCGATGAGTCGATATCCAGATGTCCGTGAACGAATTGCCTCTCGGTCTGACTGTTCGTCGGCATTGCTCGAGAAACTGAGCTTCGATCCTGATGCCTCCGTTGTTCGGCAGGTGGCAGCGAATGCGAATACACCCGCTCCAGTCATTGCCGAGTTGGCAGGGAGCCGCGACGAATGGGTGCGATGGCAAGTCGCTCGACGAACCGATATCAGCGCGATCGACCTCTGGGAAACGCTGTCCCGCGACGACAGCCCCCTCGTGCAAAAGGCGGTTGCAACGAATCCCTCTTGTCCACAAGCCGTCCTCATGTCTCTGGCTTTGAAGGGTGATTTTTCCGTTCAGTACGACATGTGGGAGCACCCTTCACTACCGGATGAGGTGAAGGCCACGCTAAGCGTGGCAGGCATCAATGCCCCAGAGGACTATCAGTTGGTGCAGGCCTGGGTCGAAACGAAGAACCTGCCCAGTGACGCGGACTCCCTTGGCACGCTAGCGTCGAGCCCGGCTCTCGATTCGGAGGCGTTGCGAGGGATTCTGTCTCAGGTGGGCGCCGACATCAATGCCTACTCGGTCAGATCCAAACTCGCTGGGAACCCGAACGCTGATGATGCTTTGCTATCGGCTCTGGTGGCCAGTGCTGATCATCGCTGGGAGTGGCGGAGCCTGTGGGCACGGTTCTTCCCCAAGACCTGGCCTTCCAGCAAGGCATTCGGCTCCCCGGAACTCAGCGAGGAAGCGCGTGCGGCGCTGAACCGAGCAGGGCATCCGGCGGGTCTGCTCTGCGTGGATCTGCCAGCAACTCGATCGGAAGTCCCGGGCAGCGCGGCACTAGGACAACTGATCAATAGCAATCTGCTGGTGCGAGCGCTGTGGCGCGAGCTAGCTTTGACTGAGACGTTTCGCATCAATGCGTGGAATGACAATGTGGATGGCGACAAGTTCTACCTTGAACTCGACGGCAAGGGTCCCAGTGAAGGACCAGTGGCGTATGTGCTTGGGGGCTATTCGGAAGATCGTGAATGGGCAGAACTGCAGGAATATTTGAGTGAAAACGACGCTATACGAGCCCTAGCGTATTTCTGGGAGGATTGGGAGTTCCAGTCTGTAGATGGCCGCCAGCTCGATGAAGCAATGTGTGCCGCGCTCGCCTTTGCGGTTGAGAACACCGATCACCTGGCTTTGCTGGATGCGGGGTCGAAGTTCATTCAGCAAACCGCTGAGGGCTTGAGCTATATCGATCGCGAGGACGTCTCAACCAAGGTGGTTATCGTCGAATCGGAGTTGCCCCACATTGGATACGGAGATCTCAGCGACGAAAAGAAGCAGCTGCTCGTTGACCTTCTCGTAGAGTCGAGGGACAGTTCACTCTTGCGGGAGTGGGGGATAGTCGAACACTTCCTGGTTTGCATCCAGAATCATCCCGAAACTCCAGTTGCACTCTCCGATCGCATCGAACGCCTACGTCGGAAATGACCTTGTTCCTCCAACTAGATCACCATGCAACCACGGAGGCGATTGACCAGTGGGGTCCTAGTCACCAGGTGTAGCCGCAAATGCGCGATGGGTCTAGTGGTTGAGGGTGCTTTCATTGTGGCAAGCGTCTACGTGTTGACTCGAGTGAACCTTGAACTAGAGAATCGGATGTCGCCGAAGCGCACTAGGACGGGCGGCGATAGAGGGCAGCTGGTCGTCCGACGCCTCCCGTCGCACGTCGGCCTGTCTCCCGTAGTAAGGGAATCATGTGCCGCCGGAAGGTGTCGATCTGCCAGTCGGTATCCAGTACGGCCGTGTGGATCTCGTGCAGGTGCGCCAAAGTGAAATCGCTGTCAGCGATGATTCCTTCGGGATCCGGCGTTTCCGCATACAGGCGGCGCATTTCCTGCAGTGCGAACTCGACGATCTCGTCTTGTCCGTAGGGCAACTCCCGTTGCTTCGGAATGGAGATCCTGCCTTGAATGATCGGTGCGAGGCTGACATCGGGTGAGC
>PR_CR_10_Liq_1_inCRDRAFT_1000751_pt1 | contig 19653 bp, 19 predicted proteins | sample PRCRCaboRojoPR_3_FD_10241 | JGI IMG/M metagenome (IMG submission 10241)
TGCCGGCCATGTCGTGCTCGGCCAGCGACGTGCCCACGTCGAGGCCCTGGGCGGCGAGGAAGGTGTTGGCCATGCCGCCGCCGATCACCAGCGTGTCGACGCGCCCGATCAGGTTGGACAGGAGCGCGAGCTTGGTCGAGACCTTGGCGCCGCCCACCACGGCGACGAGCGGGCGCGCGGGGTCGCCGAGCGCGGTCTCGAGCGCGGTGAGCTCGGCCTCCATCAGGCGCCCGGCGCAGGCGGGCAGGCGGTGGGCCAGCGCCTCGGTCGAGGCATGGGCGCGGTGCGCGGCCGAGAAGGCGTCGTTGCAATAGACGTCGCCGAAGGTGGCGAGCCGGTCCGCGAAGGCCGGGTCGTTGGCCTCTTCCCCGGCGTGGAAGCGCGTGTTCTCCACCAGGAGGATATCGCCCGGCGCCAGCGCGCGCGTCGCCGCGGCCACGTCGTCATAGCCGTCTTCGCCGGCGAATTTCACCGCCTGACCGAAGGCGTCCTCGAGCGCGGGCAGGACCTGTTTCAGCGACATTTCGGGCACGGTCCTGCCCTTGGGGCGGCCGAAATGGGCCAGCAGAACGGGGATGCCGCCCCCGTCCTGGATTGCCCGGACGGTGGGGCGGATGCGCGTGATCCGGGTGGCGTCGGTCACGCGGCCTTCCTCGACCGGCACGTTGATGTCGACGCGGGTCAGCACCCGCTTGCCGTCGAGATCCATATCGTCGAGCGTTTTCCAGGCCATGCGGCTCTCCTCCATCGCGGTCCGGGGCGGGAATGCCCCGAAGCCGGCGCGGGGTCAACGCGAAGTTCGCGCGCGTCTCAGAGATGCTTGCCCATTGCCACGGCCGTGTCGGCCATGCGGTTCGAGAAGCCCCACTCGTTGTCGTACCAGGACAGCACGCGGCACATCGTGCCTTCCATGACCTTGGTCTGATCCATATGGAAGATGCTGGAATGGGCGTCGTGGTTGAAATCCATCGACACGTTGGGCGCCTCGGTGAAGCCGAGGATACCGCGGAGCGGCCCCGCCGCGGCGGCGCGGACGGCCTCGTTGATTTCCTCGGCGCTGGTCTCGCGGGCGGCTTCGAAGGTCAGGTCCACGACCGAGACGTTCGGCGTCGGCACCCGGATCGCCACGCCGTCGAGCCGGCCGTTCAGCTCGGGCAGGACGAGGCCCACGGCCCGGGCGGCGCCGGTCGAGGTCGGGATCATGTTCAGCGCCGCGGCCCGGGCGCGGTAGAGATCGGCATGATAGGTGTCGAGCGTCGGCTGGTCGCCGGTATAGCTGTGGATCGTCGTCATGAAGCCGCGCGAGATGCCGATCGCGTCATGGAGGGCCTTGGCGACCGGGGCGAGGCAGTTGGTGGTGCAGGAGGCGTTCGACACGATGCGGTCCGCCGCCGTCAGCGTGTCGTGGTTGACGCCGTAGACCACGGTCTTGTCGGCCCCTTTCGACGGCGCCGAGACCAGCACGCGGGAGGCGCCGTTTTCCAGGTGCACCGCCGCCTTGTCGTCCTTGAAGATGCCCGTGCATTCGAGGACGATGTCGATGTCGGACCAGGGCAGGTCCTTGGGATCGCGGATCGCGGTGACGCGGATCGGCCCCCGGCCGACGTCGATCGAGTCGGCGCCGGTCGTCACCTCCGCCGGGAAGCGGCCATGCACGCTGTCGAAGCGCAGCAGGTGGGCGTTCGTCTCGACCGGGCCGAGATCGTTGATCGCGAGCACCTCGATATCGGTGCGGCCGGATTCGATGATGGCGCGCAGCACGTTGCGGCCGATCCGGCCGAAACCGTTGATGGCGACTTTGACGGTCATGGCTGTTTCCTCCAGTTGTCCGCGGGTGCGCGGACGGGCGGCTGTGTTCGCAGATTTTCGTTAGCGCTAACAAAACACAGGAAAACGAAAATCTCAACCACTGATCCGGTAGGTCGGATCAGCGCCAGAAGGCCAGGAATTCGATGATATCCGTCAGCGTGCCGAGGATGAACCGCACCCCGACGAGATCGAACAGCAGGTAATCGGCCAGCAAAAGGATGCCGGCCAGCGCCGCGAGAAAGATGCCGATCCCGTCGGTCATGTCACCCCATGCGCCGTCCCGCGGCCGGGACGGACCTTCAGGACAGGCGCCCCATCGCCGCGGCCGTATCGGCCATGCGGCAGGAGAAGCCCCATTCGTTGTCGTACCACGCTAGCACACGCACCGTGCGGCCGCCCACAACTTTCGTCTGGTCGGGCGCGAAGATCGAGGAATGCGTGGTGTGGTTGAAATCGACGGAAACCTTGGGTTCCGGGTCATAGGCCAGCACCGCGCCCATGTGGCCCTGCGCGGCCGCGGCCACGGCGGCGTTCACCTCGTCCACGGTGACGTCGCGGCTGGCCTCGAAGGTCAGGTCCACCGCCGAGACGTTGGGCGTCGGCACCCGCATCGCGGTGCCGTCGAGACGGCCCGCCAGTTCCGGCAGCACCTCGCCGATGGCCTTGGCCGCCCCGGTCGAGGTCGGGATCATCGCCATGGCGGCGGCGCGGGCGCGGTAGAGATCCTTGTGCCGGCGGTCCAGCGTCGGCTGGTCGCCCGTGTAGCTGTGGATGGTCGTCATCACGCCGCGCTCGATCCCGATCGCGTCGTGGAGCACCTTGGCCAGCGGCGCGAGGCAGTTCGTCGTGCAGGAGCCGTTCGAGACCACCAGGTCGCTCGGCTTCATGTCGCGGTGATTGACGCCGAAGACCACGGTGCGGTCCGCGTTCTTCGCCGGGGCCGAGACCAGCACGCGCTTGGCGCCGTGGGCGAGATGGACCGCGGCGGCCTCGCGGCTGTTGAATTGCCCGGTGCATTCCAGCACGACGTCGCAGCCGGACCAGTCGAGCGCCTGCGGATTGTAGGTGGAGAACACCTTGATCGGGCCGCGGCCCAGGTCCATCGTGTCGCCGTCGACCCGGACCTCGCCGCCGAACCGGCCGTGGACGCTATCGTATTTCAGGAGATGCGCGTTGGTCTCGATCGGGCCGGTGGCGTTGATCTTGGTGACCTGCAAGTCGTTGCGCCCGCTCTCCACGATATGGGCGAGGGTGCAGCGGCCGATGCGGCCGAACCCGTTGATACCGACGGTGATCGACATGTTGCAAGCTCTCCTGTTCTCGGGCGCGGTGGGCCGCCACGCCGGCGGATTCGAGCGTTCTATACCCGCGCGGAGCGCGCGGATAAAGACAGAAGATGGCGGTTTGCCAGCATGTTAGCGCAAACGTATGCCCGTGTATGCGGGGTAGCGCTAACAGCCGGGGCGCTGTGCCCGGCCCGCCGGATAGGGTAGACTTCCCCGCAACGGGGGAGGCAAGCATGAGCAATCTCGGCCTGACGCTGATCGACGACACGGTGGCGACGACGCATGCCTGGCTGAACCGGCTGGTGGCGTTGACCGGCTGGGAAGACAAGCAGCGCGCCTACCGGCTCTTGCGCGCGGTGCTGCACGAGATCCGCGACCACCTGAGCCCGGGCGAGGCGGCGAACCTGGGGGCGCAGCTGCCGACGCTGATCCGCGGCATCTACTACGAGGGCTTCCGGCCGGCCGCGCTGCCGGTGCGCGAACGCAGCAAGGCAGGGTTCGTGGCGCGGGTGCAAAAGGCCTTCGAGACCGATCCGATGGGCGACGCCGAGGCGGCGATCGGGGCCGTCTTCAAGCTGCTGGAAGAGCGTGTATCCGCGGGCGAAATGGCGGATGTCGAACAGGCCTTCACCAGGGAAATCCGCGCGATGTTCCCGTGACGGCGGGGGCGGGACCCGGCGACGTGCCGCCGGGCCCCGGCATGTCAGAGCAGCGCCTTGACGCGCGCGACCACGGCGTCGGCGGTGATGCCGAAATGGGCGTAGAGATCGCCCGCCGGTGCCGAGGCGCCGAAGCCCTCCATGCCGACGAAGGCGGATTTCTTCTCGGCGCCGCGCTCGCCGCACAGCACCCGGTCCCAGCCCAGCCGCATGGCGGCCTCGATGCCGACGCGCACCGGGCCGGCCGGCAGCACGCGGCGGCGGTATTTCTCGTCCTGCGCCGCGAAAAGCTCGAAGCAGGGCATGGACACCACCCGGGTGCCGATGCCCTCGGCCTCGAGCGTCTCCCTGGCCTCGAGCGCGATGGCCACCTCCGAGCCGGTGGCGATCAGGATCGCGCGCCGCTTGGCGACCGCCTCGGCCAGCACGTAGCCGCCCTGGGCCGTCAGGTTCCTGGTCTTGTGCTCGGTCCGGACGGTCGGCAGCCCCTGGCGGGACAGCGCCAGCACCGAGGGGGTGCGGTCGCTCGTCAGCGCCAGTTCCCAGGCCTCGGCCGTTTCCACCGCGTCGGCGGGGCGGAAGACATGGGTGTTGGGCGTCGCCCGGCACATCGCGAGGTGCTCGACCGGCTGGTGGGTGGGCCCATCCTCGCCCAGCCCGATGCTGTCATGGGTCATGACGTAGGTGACCGGCACCCCCATCAGCGCCGAGAGCCGCATCGCGCCGCGGGCGTAATCGGCGAAACAGAGGAACGTGCCGCCATAGGGGCGCACGCCGCCATGCAGGGCCATGCCGTTCATCGCCGCCGCCATGCCATGCTCGCGGATGCCGTAATGGACGTAGCGCCCCTTGCGATCCTCGGGCGAGAAGATGCCGAGCCCCCCGGTCCGGGTGTTGTTGGACCCGGTCAGGTCGGCGGAGCCGCCGATGGTCTCGGGCGTGATGGGGTTGATGACCTCGAGCGCCATCTCGCTGGCCTTGCGCGTCGCGACCTTGGGCTGCTCCTCGCTGATCTGCTTCTTCAGCGCCTTCACCGTGGCCGAGAGCCGCTTCGGCGCCGCGCCGGACATCATGCGGTCCCAGTCGCGGCGCTTGCCCGCCGAAAGCGCGTCCAGCCGGGCCTCCCAGGCCTCGCGCTCGGCGCGGCCGCGGGCGCCGATCTTTTCCCAGGCGGCCTTGATCTCGGCCGGGATATCGAAGGGACCGTGGGGCCAGCCATAGGCGTCGCGGACCGCGGCGATTTCCTCGGGGCCGAGCGGCGCGCCATGCGCCCCGGCGGTGTCCTGCTTGTTCGGCGCGCCGAAGCCGATATGGGTGCGGCAGGCGATCATCGTCGGCACGTCGGTCGCCTTGGCCGCGGTCAGCGCGTCGTCGATCGCCGCAGGATCGTGGCCGTCGCAGGACAGCACCTGCCAGCCCGCGGCCTCGAAACGCTGCTTCTGGTCGGTGATATCCGAGAGCGACACCTTGCCGTCGATGGAGATGCCGTTGTCGTCGAAAAGCACGATCAGCCGGCCCAGCTTCTGGCGCCCGGCCAGCCCGATCGCCTCGTGGCTGATGCCTTCCATCAGGCAGCCGTCGCCGGCGATCACGTAGGTGTGGTGATCCACGACCTTCTTGCCGAAGCGCGCCCGCAGGCTTTCCTCGGCCATGGCGAAGCCGACGGCGTTGGCCAGGCCCTGTCCGAGCGGCCCTGTCGTCGTCTCGATGGCGGCGGCGTGGAAATTCTCGGGGTGTCCGGCCGTGCGCGCGCCCAGTTGCCGGAAGTTCCTGATCTCGTCGAGCGTGATCTCCGGATCGCCGGACAGGTAGAGCAGGGCGTAAAGCAGCATGGACCCGTGCCCGGCCGACAGGATGAAGCGGTCGCGATCGGCCCAGCCGGGCGCGGCGGCGTCGAATTTCAGGTGTTTTTCGTAGAGCACGGTCGCCACGTCCGCCATGCCCATCGGCATGCCCGGGTGGCCGGATTTCGCGGCCTGGACGGCGTCCATCGCCAGGGCGCGGATCGCGCAGGCCTTGGTCCAGTGATCGGGGTGCTTCTCTCGGATTTCGGCGATGTCCACGGCGGGCGCTCCTTCGTCGCTCTGGGGCGTATGATCAGGGCGCGTGATAGCAGCCTCGGGCCGAAGATCAAGCTTGCAGGGCGGACGTCAGGGGCTTGGGGGGCGCATTTTGCGCGATCCTTGGGTAAACTGTCGGGAAAAACAGGCGGGTTTCGATTCGGATCGGACCAGAACAGGACGGGCAGATGAGCGATATCGAACAACTCGAACAGCGGATCGGCGCCGCGCTCGACCGGATTTCGGCCGGGCTGGACGGGGCCGCCGGCGACGGCGCGGACGCCGCCGCCCTGACGGAGGCCGAGAACGCGCTGCGCGCGGAGCGGGCCGCCCACGAGGAAACGCGCAGCGCCGCCGAGGCGGCCGCCCGCGGCGCCGAGGATCGCGCCGCGCGGCTCGAGAAACGGGTCACGGCGCTGATCGAACGGCTCGAGAACGCCGAGAGCCAGATCGCGCGGCTCACCGCGGTCAATGCCGAGCTGCGCAACAACAACGCGCTCCTGCGCGAGCGCAATGCCGGGATGGTCGGCGATGCCGGGGCGATCAATAACGGCATGCAGGCCGAGCTCGAGGCGCTGCGCCGGACACGCGCGGCGGAGGTCGAGGAGATGGACCAGATCCTTGCCGAGCTGAAACCCCTCGTCGATGCGGAGGCCGCCAATGCCTGAAGTCAAGATCGATATCGGCGGGCGCCAGTTCGAGGTCGCCTGCCAGGAAGGCGAAGAGCATTACCTGCACGCCGCCGCGAAGCTGCTCGACACCGAGGCGACGACCCTGACCAGCCAGATCGGGCGGGTGCCCGAGGCGCGGATGCTGCTGATGGCCGGGTTGATGCTGGCCGACAAGACGGCCGGTCTGGAGGAGGACCTGCGCGCCGCGCAGGAGAAGCTCAACGCCCAGGCCCGCGAGCTGGAATCCGCCCGCAACGCGCCGCGCGCCGCACCCGAACGCATCGAGGTGCCGGTGGTCCCGCGCGAGGTCACCGACCGCATGGCCGAACTGGCCGCCCGTGCCGAGGCGCTGGCCCAGCAGGTCGAGGAAAAGGCGGGCTGACGGCGCCCCCGCCGGCGCGCACGCTCAGCGGACGAAGGCGTACCAGGCGAAGACCGCCACTATCGAGCAGGCCAGCAGTACCGCCGCCGGCTCGTTCAGGAAAAGCGTGATCCAGTTCGAGACGTTGATATGCGGGCCGCCGCCATCCGTGGCGCCGCCCAGGGCAACTCCGTATTCGGCCAGCATGGTCCCCCCCAAGAGCCGGAACTCGGCCAGGCCTCGGAGTATACACCATACCGGCCCCCGGCGCCAAAAGCGCCGGGCGCGTGCTAGCGGCGCAGGGCCTCCCGGCCGAGCAGGATGGCGCCAATCCCCAGGAAGAGCATCATGATTCCGCCGAAGAGGAACACGAGCCCCCAGAACATCCAGGACTGGTCGGGCTCGTCGAGCACGTCGATCACGCCCCAGGCATAGGCCCCGATGCCCCAGGCCCCCGCCAGCGCCGCGATGCCCCCGGCGATGCAGAGCGCCCAGCCCAGGATGCGTCGCAGCGGTCGGGTCATGCCGTGTCCTTTCGTCCGCGCGCGGCGTCCGCGCGGTCCCGGCCACAGTCTAGCGCGACCGGCCCCCGCTCTCTGCCCGGATCACGGAACGCGAAAGGCGCGCCCGCCGGGGCGCGCCTCTCAGCCGCGGGTCCCGCGCCTCTTAGGCGTTGGCTTCGCGGATCTTTTCCGCCGCGTCCTTGTCGTAGGAGACGCCTTCCTGCTCGAAAAGCTGGTCCAGCTCGCCCGACAGGGTCATCTCGGTGATGATGTCGCAGCCGCCCACGAACTCGCCCTTGACGTAGAGCTGCGGGATGGTCGGCCAGTCGGAATAATCCTTGATGCCCTGGCGGACCTCCTCGTCCTCCAGGACGTTCACGTCGGTGAAATCCACGCCCATGTAGTTCAGCACCCCGGCGACGCGGCTGGAAAACCCGCATTGCGGCATGCTCTTGGTGCCCTTCATGTAGAGCACGACATCGTTGGACTTCACGGTCTCGTCGATCTTGGTCTTTGCGTCTGTCATGGTTCGCCTTGTCGTTTCTCTGCGGTGTGGTCGGTCTCGTCGCTCTCGTCGTCGCCGTCTTCCCCGGGCGGGGGTTCGTAGCTAGGCGCGTTCTCGTCGATGGGAAAGTCCGCGCGCCGGTTCTCGGAGGGGCCGTATTTCCACCATCGCGTCAGCTCGATCCGCGCCGCCCAGAGAAAAATCACGACGAACGGCGTCAGCAGCAGGAGTGCGTATCTCGGGTCCCATTGCCAGATCACGTCACTCCGGCACCTTGGTGGTCAGCGCCAGGGCGTGCAACTCGCCGGCTGGGCCGTCCATCTTTCCCTTGAGCGCCGCGTAGACGGCGCGCTGTTGCTGCACGCGGTTCTTGCCGCGAAAGCTCTCGTCGATCACCTCAGCCGCGTAGTGGTTGCCGTCGCCGGCCAGGTCGGTGATCGTCACCTTCGCCTCCGGGAACGCTTCGCGGATCAGGCGTTCGATTTCGGCCGCTTCCATCGCCATGCGCGTCTCCTCCTTCTTGGATTGCATTTAGTCCGGGGGTGCGGGCCGCGCAAGGCGCGCGGCCGCCGGGCTCAGCCAAGCGCCGCCGCGAAGGCGCCGCGATAGAGCTGGGCCAGCTCCGTCAGCGGGGCGCTGTCGCCGCCGAGCGTGACCGTCTCGCCGCCGAAGCCGCCGAGCTTGCGCGCCGGCACGCCCGCGGCCTCGGCCGCCGCCAGTAGCGCGTCGAGCGCCGCCGGGTCCACCGCCAGAAGGTAGCGCGCCTGGTCCTCGCCGAAGAGACGGCCGGTGTCGTCCTCCGCCAGCGTGACGCCGGTGCCCGCGGCCTCGGCCATCTCGAAGGCGGCCAGCGCCAGCCCGCCATCGGCGAGATCGGTGGCGGCGCGGATCGCGGCGTGCTGGGCGCGCAGGAAGTCGCCGTTGCGCCGCTCGGCCTCGAGATCCACGGGCGGCGCATCGCCCTCGGCGCGGCCCCATGCCTCCCAGAGCAGGGCCGACTGGCCGAGGTGACCGCCATCGGTGCCGATCAGCACCGCCGCGTCGCCGGGCCGGGCCGGGCCGGCGATGATCCGGTCGAGGCCGTCCAGCAGGCCCACCGCGCCGATGGTGGGCGTGGGCAGGATCGCGCGGCCGTCGGTCTCGTTGTAGAGGCTGACATTGCCCGACACGATCGGCATGTCGAGCGCGCGGCAGGCATCCCCGATCCCCTCGATGCAGCCGACGAACTGGCCCATGATCTCGGGTTTCTCGGGATTGCCGAAATTGAGGTTGTCGGTGGTGGCGAGCGGCCTGGCGCCCACGGCCGAAAGGTTGCGGAAGGCCTCGGCCACCGCCTGCCGGCCGCCCTGGCGCGGGTTCGCGCGGCAGTAGCGCGGCGTGACGTCGGCGGTGAAGGCGAGCGCCTTTTCCGTGCCGTGGACCCGCACGATCCCCGCGCCCATGCCGGGCCGGCGGATCGTGTCGGCCATCACCATGTGGTCGTATTGCTCGTAGACCCATTGCTTGCCGGCGTAGTTGGGCGATCCGATCAGCGCCTTCAGCCCCGCGATGGGGCCGATCCGCGGCACCTCCGAGAGGGCCGCGGCCGGGGCGGGGGCCTCCCACGGGCGGTCGTATTCCGGCGCGCTGCCCGAGAGCGCGCGCAGCGGCAGGTCGGCCTTCACGGCGCCGCCATGTTCCACCAGAAACCGGTCCTCGCCGATGGTCTCGCCGACGATGGCGAAGTCGAGATCCCATTTCTCGAAGATCGCCTTGGCCTCGGCCTCCTTCTCGGGGCGGAGCACCATGAGCATCCGCTCCTGGCTTTCCGAGAGCATCATCTCGTAGGCGGTCATGTTCTCCTCGCGGCAGGGCACCGCGTCGAGGTTCAGCCGCACGCCCAGTTCGCCCTTGTCGCCCATCTCCACGGCCGAGCAGGTCAGGCCCGCCGCGCCCATGTCCTGGATCGAGATCACCGCGCCGGTTCGCATCAGCTCGAGACAGGCCTCGAGCAGGCGCTTCTCGGTGAAGGGGTCGCCCACCTGCACCGTCGGGCGCTTTTCCTCGATCGTCTCGTCGAACTCGGCCGAGGCCATGGTCGCCCCGCCGACGCCGTCGCGCCCGGTCTTGGCGCCGAGATAGACCACCGGCATGCCGACGCCCGAGGCCGCCGAGTAGAATATCTTGTCCGCGTCCGCGAGCCCGGCGGCGAAGGCGTTGACGAGGCAGTTGCCGTCATAGGCCGGGTGAAAGCGGACCTCGCCGCCGATGGTCGGCACGCCGAAGCAGTTGCCGTAGCTGCCGATGCCCTCGACCACGCCATGCACGAGGCTGCGGGTCCGGGGATGATCCACCGACCCGAAGGACAGCGCGTTCATCGCCGCGATGGGGCGCGCACCCATGGTGAAGACGTCGCGCAGGATGCCGCCGACGCCCGTCGCCGCGCCCTGGTGGGGCTCGATATAGGAGGGGTGGTTGTGGCTCTCCATCTTGAAGACGACCGCCTGGCCGTCGCCGATATCGACCACGCCGGCGTTCTCGCCCGGCCCGCAGATCACCTGCGGCCCCTCGGTCGGCAGGGTGCGCAGCCATTTCTTGGACGACTTGTAGGAGCAGTGCTCGTTCCACATTGCCGAGAAGATGCCGAGCTCGGTGAAGCTGGGCGGCCGGTTCAGCAGGCGCAGGATCTCGGCGTATTCGTCGGGCTTCAGCCCGTGCGCGGCGATGAGTTCCTCGGTGATCTCTGGTTCCGTGGTCACGGCGCGTCCCCCGTCTGGCGTGTCGCCGGCGTTTTAGGCGGCTTTTGGGCCAGAGGAAAGGGGCGCGCGCGGGGACCGGCCAAATCGCCGGGGGGCAACGGGGCGCGCGGGCAAAAAAAAGGCCGAGACGATGTCTCGGCCAAAGTCCAACAGGGAGGTAGAAGAGGCGTGCCGCGTTGCAGCAAATCGCCGTCTTCGAGAGGCGATTTATGCCGCGCGCCCCGTTCGATCAAGAGAAAACACGCGCGAAAGGGTGCATACCAGCTATCGCGCTCGTGCATAACTTGCCTAATCCTGCGCCGTTTCTGCCTCGCGCAAGCGTCTTCTGTAGGCAAAGATTTCCTCGGTGACGAAGTTGCGAAAGGCCTCGATGCGCTTGGAATGGCGCAGTTCCTCGGGATAGGCGAGGTAGACGGGCACCTCGTTCGACTCGATATCGGGCAGCACGCGCACGAGCTGCGGGAAGTCGTCGGTCAGGTAGTCCGGCAGCACCCCGATGCCGAGATCGTTCAGCACCCCCTGCAGGACGCCGAAATAATTGTTCACCGTCAGATGCGAGTGGATGTCGGCGGTAAAGAGCTTTTGCACCAGCGTCGCGCCGGCCGAGACCTGCGCGGAGGTGGTGTTCTGGCTGATCAGCCGGTGCTGGGCCATGTCCTCCAGCGTCTCGGGGGTGCCGTAGCGCTCCAGGTAGCCGGGCGCGGCGTAGAGGCGCATGTGCACGTCCATGAGCTTGCGCCGCACCAGGTCGGCCTGGCTGGGCTCCTTCATGCGGATCGCGACGTCGGCCTCGCGCATCGGCAGGTCGAGCACGCGTTCCTCGAGCATCAGGTCGATCTTGAGATCGGGGTATTTCTCGTAGAGCGCGGTTAGCCGCGGCGCGAGCCACAGCGTGCCGAAGCCGATGGTGGTGGTGACGCGCAGCTCGCCGAAGACCTCGTCCTCGCTGTCGCGGATGCGCGCCTCGGCCGCGTCGAGCCGTTTCAGCATGGCGCTGGTGGCGTCGAAGAGCAGCTCCCCCTGTTCGGTGAGAATCAGGCCCCGCGCATGGCGGTGAAACAGCGTGGTGTTCAGGCTTTCTTCAAGGGCGCGGACCTGGCGGCTGACCGCCGACTGGCTCAGATGCAGGATCTCGCCGGCATGGGTGAGGCTGCCGGCATCCGCGACGGCATGAAATATTCTTAGCTTGTCCCAGTCCAACACGTGCGTTTCTTCCNTTTGCCGCGGGGCGTCCAGAGCATGCATTACCGATAGCCCGAACCGCCATGCAAACAAAGAGTTGATGACGGTTTTTCCTGTCAAGGTCAGCCTCTATGACCTAGTATTGCCCTATATTCAAGCGCAGGAGGTGCGCCATGAGCAGACAGGATATCCGTCTTTCCGACCGCTTCGACCTGGACAAGTCGCCGGTGCTTCTGAACGGCACCCAGGCGCTGGTCCGGCTGATGCTGATCCAGAAGGCGCGCGATGCCGCCGCGGGGCTCGACACCGCCGGCTACGTGACCGGCTACCGTGGCTCGCCGCTCGGTGCCGTCGACATGCAGATGGCACGGGCGAGCGCAGAGCTGGGCGCGGCCAATATCCGCTTCGAGCCGGGCCTGAACGAGGATCTCGCCGCGACCGCAATCTGGGGCAGCCAGCAGGCCGAACTGCGGGGCGAGGGCAAATACGACGGCGTCTTCGGTCTCTGGTACGGCAAGGGGCCGGGCGTGGACCGTTCCGGCGACGTGATGCGCCATGCCAACATGGCCGGCACCTCGCCCCATGGCGGCGTGCTGATGGCGATGGGGGACGACCACACCGGCGAATCCTCCACCACGCTGCACCAGTCCGACTGGGCGATGGTCGATGCCTACATGCCCGTGCTTTCCCCCGCGGGGGTGCAGGAAATCCTCGATTACGGGGTCTTCGGCTATGCCCTGTCGCGGTTCTCGGGGCTCTGGGTCGGGCTCAAGACGATGAAGGATACCGTCGAGGCCACCGCCGTCGTCGATGGCCGGCCTGACCGGATGCAGCTGGTCGTGCCCGCGTTCGACATGCCCGAGGGCGGGCTGAACATTCGCCTCGGCGACACGCCCGTCGCGCAGGAGGCGCGGGTCATCGACCACAAGAGGTTCGCCGCCGAAGCCTTTGCACGGGCAAACAGAATCGACCGCCGCGTCTGGGGGCGGCCGGGCGCGAAGATCGGCTTCGTCGCGGCGGGCAAGAACTGGCTGGACCTCGTCCACGCGCTGGAGCTTCTGGGGCTCGACGCCGACGAGGCGGAGCGGCTCGGGATCACCACCTACAAGGTCGGCATGACCTGGCCGCTCGACATGGAAAGCTTCCACGAATGGGCCGAGGGACTCGAGCTGATCGTGGTGGTCGAGGAAAAGCGCAAGCTGATCGAGGTGCAGGTCAAGGAGGCGATCTTCGACGACCGGCGCGGCCGGCGCGTCTATGGCTGGCACAAGGGCGACAGCTGGGAGAACGGCCGCCGCCAGGAGCTTTTCCCGACGCGCTACGCGCTTGATCCGGTGATGATCGCCCAGAAGATCGGCCATATCCTGATCGAGGAGGGCCGCGGCACGGACCGCGTGAAGGCCGGGCTGCAAAAAATTGAAGAGGCACAGAAAGCCGACAATGCCGAGGATATCGCGGCGCGGCTGCCCTATTACTGCGCGGGCTGCCCGCACAACACCTCGACCAAGGTGCCGGACGGGCACCGCGCCTATGCCGGGATCGGCTGCCACTACATGGTCCAGTGGATGGACCGCAACACGCTCGGCTTCACCCATATGGGCGGCGAAGGCGCCAACTGGATCGGCGAGGCGCCCTTTTCCAAAACCACCCATGTCTACCAGAACCTCGGCGACGGCACCTACAACCACTCCGGCGTCCAGGCGATCCGCGCCGCCCTCGCGGCAGGGGTGAACATCACCTACAAGATCCTCTACAACGACGCCGTGGCCATGACCGGCGGCCAGAAGAACGAGGGCGGTCTCTCGCCCCAGCAGATCGCGCGCGAAGTGCAGGCGATGGGCGTGGCCCATATCGCGCTGGTCTATGACGAAAAGGAAAAGCCCGATCTGTCCGAATTTCCCAAGGGGATCACGTTCCACGAGCGCGTGGAGCTTGACGAAATCCAGGAGAAGTTCAGCGAGTACAAGGGTGTGTCGGCCATAATTTACGTGCAGACCTGCGCCGCGGAGAAACGCCGCCGCCGCAAACGCGGCACCTTTCCGGACCCCGACCGCCGGGTCTTCATCAACACCGATGTCTGCGAGGGCTGCGGCGATTGCGGGGTGCAGTCGAACTGCGTCGCGATCGTGCCCGAGGAGACCGAGCTTGGCCGCAAGCGCGCCATCGACCAGTCCGCCTGCAACAAGGATTTCTCTTGCCTCAAGGGGTTCTGCCCGTCCTTCGTGACGCTGGAGGGCGCGACGCTGCGCAAGGAAGCCGCGGTCGAGATCGAGATCCCCGATCTGCCCGCACCGGCCCTGCCGGCAATCGCGGGCACCCACAACATCGTCATCACCGGCGTCGGCGGCACGGGCGTGGTCACGGTCGGGGCGATCCTGGCCCAGGCCGCGCAGATCGACGGCAAGGGTGCGGGCATGATGGAAATGGCCGGGCTCGCCCAGAAAGGTGGCGCGGTGCACATCCATTGCCGGCTGGCCGAACGGCCCGGGGACATCACCGCGATCCGCGTCGCCACCGGCGAGGCGGACTGCGTGATCGGCGGCGACCTGGTGACCACCGCGGGCGCCAAGACGCTGGGGCTGATGACCAATGGCCGGACGCGCGCCGTGGTCAACAGCCACGAGATCGTCACCGGCGACTTCACCCGCGACACCGAGTTCCATCTGCCGACGGAGCGGCTGACCCTGTCGCTCAAGGGGCGGCTGGGCGCGGGCGGTGTCGATTTTTTCGACGCAACCGAGCTGGCGCACAAGCTGATGGGCGACTCGATCTATTCCAACATGATGATCCTGGGCGCGGCCTGGCAGCGCGGGCTGGTGCCGCTGAGCGAGGAGGCCATCCTGGCGGCGATCGGGCTGAACGGCGCGGCGGTGGAGGCCAATACGCGCGCCTTCACGCTCGGCCGCTGGGCGGTCGAACACCCGGCCGACGCCGCCGGCGTGCTGGAGGACAAGGTGCTGGCCAAGCCGAAGACGCTGGACGAGCAGATCGCCTACCGCGCCGATCACCTCGTGGCTTACCAGGGCCGGCGGCTGGCGAAACGCTACCGCAAGCTGGTCGACCGCGCCGAGTCGCCCCGGCTGAAGGAGGCGATCGCCAAGGGGTATCACAAGCTCCTGTCCTACAAGGATGAATACGAGGTCGCGCGGCTGCTGCTCGAGACCGAGGACAAGGCCCGGGCCGAGTTCGACGGCGATTTCCGCATGACCTATCACCTCGCGCCGCCGCTGCTGGCCGGCAAGGGGCCCGACGGGCGCCCGAAGAAGCGGGAATTCGGTCCCTGGATCCGGCGCGGCTTCGGTGTTCTGGCGCGGCTGCGCTGGCTTCGGGGCACGCCGCTCGACCCGTTCGGCTACACCGCCGAGCGACGCATGGAACGTGCGCTCATCCGGCAATACGAGCGCGACATGGCCGAGGTGCTGGAGCGGGCGGCCGACAACCCGGACGCGGCGGTGGCACTGGCGGAGCTGCCGCTGCAGATCCGTGGCTTCGGCCCGGTGAAGGAGGCCAACGAACGCCGGGCCGCGAAGCGCCGCGAGGAATTGCGCGCGGCGCTCCGGAACGGCCCGGCGGCGATGGGGCAGGCGGCGGAGTGACCGCCGCCTAGCTGCCGGTGCGCAGGAAAGGCGCGTTCTGGGTCAGCGCGACCCGGACGGCCTCTGCCTGGGAATGGACGCCCAGCTTCTTGTAGATCGACTTGATATGGGACGAGACCGTGTGCACGGACACGCCCGCGCGCTCGGCGACCTGGGCACGGCTCAGCCCCTCGGCCATGAGGTCCAGCACCACCCGTTCCCGGCGCGAGAGCGATTCGATCCCGTGCAGCACCCGGTCCCGCGCGCTGGCGTTGAGGAAGTTCTCCACCCGCCGGTGCGCGATCAGGCAGAAGGCGCGCAGCGCGTCGGCCTTGGGCAGCATCTGCATCTCGAAGGCGCCGCCGTCGAGCGAGGTCCCGAGGTTGAAGGCGGCGCACCGCCCACTGCCGGTCAGCCGCACCGGCACGCCCAGGCCCGCGCGGAACCCCAGCGCCCCGGCCTCGCGCATGATCTGGCGCACCTCGCCGGGCATGAAGCTGTGGCGATGCAGGAATTCCGTGCCGGTGAGGGAAACGTGGTAGGTCGAGCAGCACCAGTCGAGGAAGGGTTCCTCGTCCTCGGCGCTACCCAGATGAAGGGGAAGGTTACCATATTGGTAAAGCTGGCCGCCGGGATCGGCGGACAGGAAGGTGTAGAACCGAAAGCCCTCGGCGCTGATGGCGCGCTCGAACCGCTCCCATAGCTGGTCGATCGAACGCGCCCGTTCCAGGCTGTCCGACGCACGAACGAGATACTGTGACACCGTTTACTCCAAACACTTATAGCTTCAGTGGTAGAAAAACTCACCCAACGAGACAATAACGGCCGAAAAATTACCCTCTACGGGGGATTAACGACCCACCATCGGCATGCTTCATATACCTGTGTGCGAGTGGTGCCGTTCCTTGGCACATGCGTGTGAGTAACCTCGCGCACCCTGCCTCCGTGAGGGGCGACGGCCGCGAGCGGGGCAGGGTGCCGGGGCCTCAGCCCCCGCGACGGATCAGGTAGACCTGCGGGATCGTTTCCGTCTCGGCCGAGAGCAGCGCGTGCCCCTGTTCGGCGCAGAAATGCGGCACGTCCACGACGGCGGCGGGATCGTCGGCGAGCACCCGCAACACGCCGCCCCGCGGCAGGGCGGACAGCCGCTTGCGCGCCTTCAGAACCGGCAGCGGGCAGAGCAGGCCGGTCGCGTCGAGTTCCGCATCCCATGTCATGACCGGGCGATAGCGCGCCCGCGACCTCGTGTCCACGGGAATGTGACAGCCCGGGCGGTGACCCGGCGGCCCGGATGGATTACATGGGTCGGGCAACGGGACACGGAGCGCCATGTTCGGAATCGACATCATAGATGCCAGTCTCCTGCCGGCCATGCTGATCGCGGCGGCGGCGGGGCTGCTGTCGTTCCTCTCGCCCTGCGTTCTGCCGATCGTGCCGCCCTACCTCGCCTATATGAGTGGCGTGACGATGAACGAGGCCGCCGGCACCGTGAAGGCTCGCCGCACCGTGCTGTTGACGGCACTCTTCTTCGTGCTGGGCCTGTCGACGGTGTTTCTCTTCCTCGGCTTCACGGCCTCGGCCTTCGGGGCGTTCTTCCTGCAAAATCAACAGCTTTTCGCTCAGATTGCAGGTGTCGTGGTCATCGTGTTCGGGCTGCATTTCCTGAATGTCTTCCGGATTCCGATCCTCGACCGCGAGGCCCGGCTCGACGCCGGCGACAAGGGCGGATCGGCGCTCGGCGCCTATGTGCTGGGGCTTGCCTTCGCCTTCGGCTGGACGCCCTGCATCGGGCCGCAGCTGGGCGCCATCCTCTCGCTTGCCGCGCAGGAGGCCTCGGTCGCGCGCGGCACGGTGCTGTTGGGCGTCTACGCCGCCGGGCTCGGCATCCCCTTCCTGCTGGTCGCCGTCTTCCTGCAACGCTCGATGAAGATGATGGGCTGGCTCAAGCGGCACATGGGCGTGATCGAGAAGACCATGGGCGCGCTGTTGCTGGTGGTGGGGGTGATGCTGCTGACCGGGGCCTTCTCGGATCTTTCCTTCTGGCTGCTCGAGACCTTCCCGTCGCTCGCCACGCTCGGCTGAGACGCGAAACGTCTTACGTCGTTAAGCGTTTCGTCCTATGATCGGGAACGGTTGACGCTGGCCGCCCGGTAACGAGTAGACGCATGACGAGTGACGCGGAACGACCGCGGCCGGTGACCCACCGCCGCGTGTTCTACATTCCCGGCTACGATCCGTTTCCCGCACGCCGCTACCGCGAACTCTACCGCCGCGAGGCGGCGGAGCAGGCGCGCCTGTCCGGCCATGACATCCGGGTCGCGGGCCTGCCGGGCGCGCGCGGTCACGGGTGGGTCGTGTCCGCCCGGATCGACGGGCAGGACGTGCTTGCCGAGTTCGAGGTCCTTGCCTGGTCCGACATCGTCCGCGCCTCGATGCGGCGCGGGGTGGGGGCGACCTATGCCCTGCTGGCGCGCACGCTCTGGCGCTACCTGCGGGGCGGCGTCCTGTTCCGGCTGGCGCGGCTGCGCCGGGGGCCGGTGATCGCGGCGCTTTACCCGGCGGCGATGCTCGTCGCGCAGGCGCTCGTCGCGCTGGGGCTCGCGGCGGGGATCGCGGCGCTGGTGGGCCTGGCCCTGCCGGGCTGGGCGGCGCTGGTGGCGGGCGCGGCGACGATGCCGGCGACGCTGGCCTGGTTCCGGGCGCGGGACCGGCGGATCTATGCCCATTACCTGATGCATGACTACGCCTTCGCGGCGGCTTGCGACGGGGCCACGCCGCCCGCGCTGGCGGCGCGGATCGAGACCTTCGCCGACCGGGTCGCCGCGGCGCTGGCCGAGGGGCCGGACGAGGTGCTCGTGGTGGGGCATTCCTCGGGCGCGCAGATCGCGATCTCGGTGCTGGCCGGGCTGATCCGGCAGGGGCGCGTTCCGGCCGCGGGGCCGGCGCTGTCGCTGCTGACGCTGGGTCACGCGGTGCCGATGGTCAGTTTCCTGCCGCGGGCCGGGGCGCTGCGCCGGGATCTCGCGCAGATGGCGGTGCAGGATCGCGCCGCCTGGGTCGATGTCACCGCGCCGGGCGACGGCTGTTCCTTTGCGCTCTGCGACCCGGTGCTCGTGACCGGCGTCGCGCCGGCAGGCAAGCGCTGGCCGCTGGTGATCTCGGCGGCGTTCAGCCGAACGCTGTCGCCGGCCCGCTGGGCGCGGTTGCGGCGGCGTTTCTTCCGGCTGCATTTCCAGTATCTCTGCGCCTTCGACAACCTGCGCGGCGCGCCGGGGGACTACGATTATTTCCGGGTGACCGCGGGGCCCCTGACGCTGGCCCGGCGCTTTGCCGCGCGCCCCCCCTCGCCGAGCCGGATCGAACGGGCGGAAAGCCCCTACCGGGATTTCGGCGCATGAGCGTCGTGCCGCCCAAACCGGCCGCGCGGCAAGGGCGGGTGTCGCTCTGGCGCTATGCACGGCTCTTCCGGCAGGACATCCTGGCCAGCCAGCCCGCGCATCTCTACCGGGCCTGGATGGCGGAGTTCCGCACGCCCTTCTTCCGTTCCTATCTCTGCAACGATCCGGCGCTGGTGCGGCTGGTCCTGCAGGAGCGCCCCGGCGACTTTCCGAAATCCGACCGCCTGCGCGAGGGGCTGGCGCCGCTGCTGGGGCAGTCGGTCTTCGTCACCAACGGGGCAGAGTGGGCGCGCCAGCGCCGGATCATCGACCCGGCCTTCGCCGGTGGGCGGTTGCAGGCGACGTTACCGGCGATGTGGGCGGCGGGGCAGGCGGCGGCCGGGCGGCTGGCGCTGCGGGCCGGCACCACCGTGGAAATCGAGTCCGAGACCGCGCATGCCGCGGCGGACGTGATCTTCCGCACGCTCTTTTCCCTTCCGATCACCGATGCCGCGGCGGCCGCGGTCTTCGAGTTGTTCCGGGCGCATCAGCGCGCGCAGCCGCTTCTGAACGCGGGCGCCTTGCTGCCGCTGCCGCGCTGGGCACCGCGGCTGCATCGCCGGCGAACCATCGCGACCGCGCGGGCGATCCGCAGCCTCATCGCCGAGATGACCGCCGCCCGCGCGGCCGAGATCGCGCGGGGCCGCGCGCCCGACGACCTCGCCACCAAGATCATGACCACCCCCGATCCCGAGACCGGCGCGCGGTTCGCGACCGCCGAGATGGTCGACCAGGTGGCGATCTTCTTTCTCGCCGGGCACGAGACCAGCGCCTCGGCGCTGGCCTGGGCGCTCTACCTCCTGGCCTGCGACCCGGACTGGCAGGCGGCGGTCGCCGCCGAGGCGCAGGCGGTTCTGGGGCGGGACG
>PR_CR_10_Liq_1_inCRDRAFT_1000752_pt1 | contig 19638 bp, 15 predicted proteins | sample PRCRCaboRojoPR_3_FD_10241 | JGI IMG/M metagenome (IMG submission 10241)
GAAGGCGATCACTTAAGCATTGAGTTGGCTGAAGCATGGGCAGAAGACACCCGGGCATGGCTGCTCGACCACCACCGAGACGCCACCGTTTGGCCGCAACGCTCGTTGTTTTTTGGGGGGGTGCACGCCACAGGCCCTGGCCAAGCTTCAGCCGATGATCGGCGGGAGGGCGCCTCAAGCGTGGGCGAGGCGGCACCCCAGCCGCGTCGTTAAAGCTCCGTTGGATCCACATCCACGTGCCAACGAACCGTCTTGGCCGCCGGCAACGCATACAGCGCCGTCCAGTGCTGAGACACCCCGTCGATCAATTGCGCGCGGGTGGGGGCTTGTACCCAGGACTGATAACGCCAATATCCCCCGCGCTTGGCCATGATTGCCGGGATGGGCCCTTGCACGTCCAGCCCCGCTTCGGCCAAGCATTGACCGGCAAGTTGTAAAAACGTCACCGCTGCCTCGCTTTGATGCGCTTCGGCGCGGAGTAAGACCAAGGCCTGCGCCGGCGGCAGCCCCGCCTGAACTCGCTCAGTCAACAACGCTTTTGCAAACCCGATGTAATCGCCCTGTTGCAGCTGCGCCAACAAGGGGTGTTCGGGGTGGCGGGTTTGCAGCACAAACTCGGCGCGGGGTTGGGCGGCATCAACCACCCGACCGGCGCGACCGGCGACTTGAAACACCGCCTGGCCCAGTCGCTCCGGGGCTCGGAAGTCGCTGCTGAACAGGGCTTGATCAACATCCAACACGGCCGCCAACGTCACTTTCGGCAGGTGGTGGCCCTTGGCGAGCATTTGGGTGCCCACCAAAATGCATGGGCCACCGGTTTTAACCTGGGCCAGCAGCGCCTCAAAATCATGGCGGCCAGTCATCACATCGCGATCCACTCGGTGAATGGGATGATCAGGGAAGCGTTCGCCCAACACCGATTCCAAACGCTCAGTGCCCGCGCCCAGTGGAATTAAATTTGGGTCTTGGCAGCTGGGGCAGCGTGGGGGCGGTGCGGTTTGGTGTCCGCAGTGGTGGCACTGCAAGCGCGATTGACTTTGATGGAGCGTCATGTGCGCGCTGCAGCGGTGACAGTCGGCTTGCCAACCGCAGGCCTGACACATCATCACCGGCGCAAATCCCCGACGGTTGCGGTACAGCAACACCTGCTGGCCCTGGCTGAGGTGGTGCTCAATTTTGACGAGCAATTCATCCGACAGGCCCTCGTGCTCGCCGCGCTGATCGATGATGCACCATCGCGGCTGAGGGGCATCGCTGGCGCGCTGGGTCAGCGTATGCTGTTGATATCGCCCATCATTGACATTGTTTAAGCTCTCCAATGAGGGCGTGGCTGAACCCAAGACGATCGGCACATTCAAATGTTTGGCCCGCCAAACCGCCAGGTCTCGGCCGTGATACCGGGCGCCATCGATTTGTTTGAAACTGGCATCGTGTTCTTCATCGACAACGATCAACCCAAGCGCATGAAACGATAAAAACACCGCCGAGCGCGTACCAATCACCACCGCAGCCTGCCCAGATCGTGCGGCCTGCCAACAGGCAAGCCGCTCACTGGCCGACATCTCGGAGTGATAAACAAACGCTCGCACGCCAAGTCGTGCTTCGACCCGACGGATCAGCTGGGGACTCAGGCCAATCTCTGGGGCCATGATCAGCACCTGGCCTTGGTTGTCCAAAACCTGCTTGGCCAGCTGCAAATAAACCTCAGTCTTCCCACTGCCTGTGGTGCCTGCCAAAAGATGCACTCCAAACCGATCGATGCCCTTTGCAATGGCCTCCACCGCACCGCGCTGTTCAACGTTCAAGGTCGGACCGGGGGTGAGCTTGACCACAGGACAGCGCTCGGTCTGTTCGACCCATCCCTTGTCGACCAGCGTCTTGATCGTGGCGGGCTGCACGCCCCCCTCGATCAGGGCTTCACGTGCCACTGGACCCGCGGCCAGCCACTCAAGACATCGCCGTTGCGCGTGCGCACGACCCGCATCCGCATCGCGGCCAGCCTGGGTGAGCTGGTAGGCCTTGGGCAACGCTGAACGAAACGGCTTGGCGCGACGCAAGGCGGGGGGCAGCAACAGCTCCACCGCTTCGCCGACCGGGTAGGCATAGTATCGGCTGGCCCAAGCATGCAAAGCCAACACATCTTCTCCCAACAGCGCCTCGTCCAAGACCTTGTCGATCGCCTTGAGCTTTTTAAGGGGCGTTGTGGTGGGGCCATGGTTGAGCACCACGCCCACCAGCTGGCGCCGGCCAAAAGGCACCAGCACGCGGCTGCCGACTGGGGGCAGCGCTTGTTCAGAAGGTGGCAGGTAATCAAAGGCCTGCGGCAATGGGACGGGCAGAGCGACCTGAGCCACCCTGACACTGGGGGTGTTCATCGTGCCCAAAGGCCCACCTCGTCAGCCTCAGCGATCAGTGGGGAGGGTCGCGGCAGGCAAGCTTCGGTGCGCAACCACTTTGAGCTCAGTGTCCAACGCCATCAGGTCGGCCAGGATCCTGGCAGACTCCACCAGGTAAATATCATCTTCCGGCGCGTCCGCGTCATCTTCGCCTGTTGAACCCGCATCATCGCCGGGATCACCGACCTCGTCATCAGAAGACTCATCGACGCTGGCCATCCCCTGATTGGGGTCACCAAACCGCTCCCGACGGTCGTTCTCGTCTTCGGCCATCTGTTCGCGACGGGTGGCCTCATTTAAGGAGACAAAATCACGCTCGGCATCTTCTTCATACGCCTTCACATCGGCGACCAGCTCAACCAACGCTGGGTCGGTTTCTCGGCGGGCCAGGTGTCGCTCCCTGGCCTGTTCAATCAACCCAGATAAATCCGCCATGGGCTCAAAATCTGCCGGCTCGATCTCGGCCCACGGCAACGCGTATTCCATTGCGCTCTCACCCACCTCTTCTGGATCGCCCGGCGTGGGCAGATCAATGTCCGGATGCACACCGCGCAGCTGAGTTGAGCCGCCCGCCACTCGATAAAACTGTGCCATGGTCAGCTTCATTTGGCCCAGCCCCACATCCGAGCGAGAGATATGATCGAGATCAATCATGTTTTGGACGGTGCCTTTGCCAAAGGTGGGCTCACCCACGACCACGCCCCGTCCATAGTCTTGGATCGCCCCGGCAAAAATTTCGGACGCGGAGGCTGAGCGTCGATCGACCAGCACCGCCAGGGGGCCATCCCAAGCCATGCCGGGTTCTTGGTCTTTTTCCATGTTGACCCGCCCTCTGGAGTCTCTGACCTGGACCACCGGCCCCTGGTCAATAAACAATCCAGTCATGGTGGTGGCCTCAACCAGCGCGCCGCCGCCATTGCCCCGCAAATCAATCACCAGTCCATCGATGTCTTGTTCGCTGAGCTCATTGATCAAGCGGCGAACATCGCGTGTGGAGGACCGATAGTCGGGCTTATTCGCCGCTCGGCCCTCGAAGTCGACATAAAAGACTGGGACCTTAATCACGCCGATCCTGCGCTCAGGCAACTCAATGACTTCACTGCTGGCCGCCTGCTCTTCAAGCTTGACTTCATTCCTCACCAGCTCAATCGTGGTGGGTGGGCCACTCAACCCCGACTCGGCAGGCAGCACTTCCAAGCGAACTTTGGTCTCGCGCTCTCCTCGGATCAGCGCCACCACATCATCCAGGCGCCAGCCCACAACGTCGACCATTTCCTCGTCGGCCTGGGCCACGCCCACAATCCGATCACCTTCTTGCAAGCGTCCATCAAGATCAGCCGGGCCACCGGGGATGACCTCCACGATGCTGGTGTACTCGGTCTCTCTTTGCAGCAGGGCGCCGATGCCGTCAAGGCTTAAGCGCATCGAGATCTCAAAGTTTTCTACCGATCGCGGAGACAGGTATGACGAGTGCGGCTCGATCGACCGGGTGTAGGCATTCATAAAAAACTGAAACACATCTTCTGCGTTCAATTCAGAAATCCGCCGCCCCAAGCCCTTGTAGCGCTCATCAAGGGTCTCTTTGATCTCGCTGGCCTCTTTGTCGGCCAGCTTCAGTCTGAGGAAGTCGTTTTTGACGCGCTGACGCCAATAAGAATCGAGCGTGGCCTGATCATCGGCCCATTCGGCCTCGCTTCGGTCAAAATAAAAGACCTCATCTTGAGTGAAGTCAAACGCTTCATCGAGTCGCTGACGCGCAAACGACACGCGCTGATTGACGCGCTCGACATAGCGATTAAATATTTCAAACGCCGGATCCAGGTCTGAACTTTTCAGTGCATTCTCCAACTGCGGGCGATAACGCTCAAAACGCGCCACATCGGCGGCAGTGAAGTACATGCGGTTGGGATCTAAAAGCTTGAGGTATTGATCAAATATTCGCGCGGAGATGTCCGCATCGAGCTTGTTGCGATGATAGTGGTACCCCGACACAAAACGCGTCGCCAAGCGACTGGCCAGCAAGTGCTCAGGCTCAGGTGAGAGCGACGGTTGAGCCGAGCTTTCGTCGCGCGCTACATCAGGCTCGGTCTGTGGCTCGGCGGACAGATTGGTCACCACCAAACCAGCCACCAACCCCAATGCCAGTGCCATAACAGCCCACAGCCCCGCGGCGCGTCTCATTGCTTGTCTTGTCGTCGTCATGCCCACTGAGACCTTTGATTTTCTATTAAGTTTGATCGTAACCGAGGCGCTGGGTCAGCCGTGTCGTCAGAGATTCACAGACCCCCTCGAAGTCAAGCCCGGTGCAGTGTGTACTGATCTGGGTCATCGCCAACCCCGCCATGCCACACGGATTGATCAACGAAAAAGGCGCCAAGTCCATGGCCACATTGACCGCCAATCCATGATAGGTGCAGCCGCGACGGACTTTCAAGCCGATTGAAGCGACTTTCTCACCGGCAATATATACCCCCGGGGCACCGTCTCGGCGGGCGCTGTCCACACCAAAATCTGCGAGCAAATCAATCACGATTTGCTCCAAATGGTCCACCAAACAGCGCACGCCCAGCCCCAAGCGTTCAAGATCCAGCAGCGGGTACAGCACCACCTGGCCCGGGCCGTGGTAGGTGACCTGACCACCCCGATCGGTGGCGACCAATGGGATGTGAGCTCGGCTCAGTGCCTCGGGGTTGAGAACATGCTCAGGTTTGCCTGCCAAGCCTTGGGTCAACACCGGCTCGTGCTCCACCCGCCAAAGTTCGTCGGGCGTCTGGGCATCGCGCGCATCGGTGAACGCTTTCATGTCGGCCCACACGGGTTCGTACGGCCGGCGGCCCAAGTCTTGGATGATCAGGGTGCCAGAGGACATTGACAGCGCGCAACCGCAGGAAACTAAAGCGTCATGACCACCGAGTCCAGCGCTCGCAAGTCTTGGTAGATGGCTTCGAGGTGGGCTCTGGAATGGACCCGAACGGTGATGGTGATGCTTTTATAGCTGCCGTTTCGGCTCAGCCTGACCGATACGTCGTCGTCCTTGGAAAAAATGGCTTGGCGGGCCATGGCATCCATCACCGACTCGTGGGCGCCTTGCTCGGTGCGCACCATGGCCTTAACCGGGTAGTCGCAGGGAAATGACAGGCCTTCTGGCTCAGCCATCGCCTGACAGCCCCCTCCACCACATCTTCAGTCGGTCTTGCGCACGGCCAATGAACCCAGCCTGCTCGACAGCGTTGCCAGCCAACACCGCCCGTCTGGCCAGCTCCTCGTCATCCAACGTGACCGTTAGCTCGCCCAACACCTGGCCTTCAGCCACTGGGGCAATCACGTCACCGTCGATCATCAAGGTGTTTTCAATGTCATCGAAACGCCCGCGGGGCACAGTGACAAAAACTGGGGCATCCACCCGCAAAGAGATCGTATCTGCCACGCCCTGCCAGACCTCGCTTGTGGCGACCTCATCTTTGGTGTCATACAACGCGTACGTCTCATAGAACCGAAACCCGTAGTTGAGCAGCGATTGCGAAGACGTCGCGCGGCTTTCTTCATTGCTTGAGCCCATCACCACGCTGATCAGGCGCATGTCGTTGCGAAGCGCTGAGGTCACCAGGCAATACCCAGCGGCTTCGGTATGACCGGTCTTCAAACCGTCAACCGAGGGGTCACGCCACAACAACCGATTGCGGTTGTGCTGACGAATCCCGTCAAACGTAAATTCGCGCTGCGAGTACCAATCGTAATACTCAGGAAACTGCTCGATGATGGCCTGCGCAAGAAGCGCCGAGTCGTGTGCTGAAGTCATTTGATTGGGGTCAGGAAGTCCGGTGGCATTGACATAAAACGTGTCATTCATGCCCAACAGCTGGGCATATTCATTCATCAGCAAGGCAAACGCCGCCTCGGTGCCAGCGATGTGCTCGGCCACCGCCACGCTGGCGTCATTGCCTGACTGAATAATGATGCCTTTGAGCAAAGACTCAAGATCCACACGGGTATTGACCTCCACAAACATGCGAGAACCGCCGGTGCGCCAAGCGCGCTCTGAAATCAGCACCTCATCATCCAAAGCAATGTTGCCGCGCTTGAGTTCGTGAAACGCCACATACGATGTCATCAGCTTGGTGATGCTCGCCGGCTCCACCGGGGCATGGGGAGCTTTCTCAGCGATCACATGCCCGCTGTCAAAGTCCATCAAAACGTAGCTCTCGGCATCCACCGGCGGGGCTTGCGGGATTGCGACCTGCGCGCCGGCCCCGCCCGGCAAAAGCACCATGGCCACGACAAGCCCAAGCGCCAGAGAATGACACCTGTTTAGAAGATTGGATCGGGTCGATGGACGACGCATCACGTTCATGGTCAAAGCTCGCTCAAGCAGGGATCTCTAAGGATACACATATTGGGTCTGCTCGAGGCCCATCTCAAGCAATTGAGCCACACCCGAAATGGCGGCCTGAACATCAGAAAAAGGCCCCAGCCGCACCCGCCAAACGCCAGCTTTGGTGGTTTTTGGGCCTTCAAACGCCACCGGTGCGATGTCAGCCAGCGTCAGCCGATCGCGGAGTTTCTCGGCATTGGATCGATCAGAAAACGCCCCGGCCTGCACCCAAACGGGCAGTTTGGCAGGCCGGCGAATGCTGGGGTCGGGTTCATCAAACGTTAAGGCGCGCACCTCGACCGGGGCGGTGCCGGCTTGGTCGATGCCCAGCCGGACCGCTGCGGCCCACGACAAGTCGATGATCCGGCCCGGTTTGAACGGCCCACGGTCATTGACGCGAACAATGATGGACTCGCCAGTCTCTAAGTGGGTCACTTCAACATAGCTCGGCAGCGGCAAGTGCTTGTGCGCCGCCGTCAACTGGTACATGTCATAGGGCTCCCCCGATGAGGTCAAGCGCCCATGAAACGCGGTGCCATACCAAGAAGCGATGCCCGTTTCGACATAGCCTCGCGCGGTGGGCAAGACCTCATAGTGCTCCCCCCAGACTTCATATGGGCTGTGATTGCCGTACGCGCTCAAGGGCTCAGGCTTGGGAACAACGGGCTTGATCAGGCTGGTGTCAAACGACCCGCTGGGCGGACCGTCAAAGGTATAGCGCGCGCAGCCTGACAGGACGATCACCCCCAACAACAAGGCGCCCACCCACCCGCGTGGCTTCATCTTGTGCGGTTCCATTCAGCGCTCACTCCGCGCGTTGGGCAATCTCATCGGCCAGCTGGGTCACCGCCATGGCATACAGTGGTGAGCGGTTATAGCGCGTGATCACATAAAAATTGTTCAAGCCCACCCAATACTCGGGGCCGTCGCTCCCCTCGAGCTCAATCAGGGTCGCTGGGGTGTCGGGCGGCAGGCCTTGGTCATCGAACCGAATGCCTTGCGCCTGGAGCGCGCCCAGCGTGGCGTTGGGCTTGAGCTGAAAGTCAGCCATGTCGACACCCTCGGGCACTGCATCGGTCGCCAGTGCAATTGGTTGGCCTGGGATCCAGCGGTGCTCGGCCAAGTAGTTGGCCACCGAGCCCAGCGCGTCGGGCAGCGAGCGCCACAGGTCGCGATGCCCGCTGCCATCAAAATCCACCGCGTATGCCCGATAGCTCGAGGGGATAAACTGGCCCAGCCCCATCGCGCCGGCATACGAGCCGCGGATGTCGGTTAAAGGCAGCGCCTCTTCCTCGGCCAAAGCCATGAAATGGCCCAGCTCACGTGCAAAAAACTCCGCCCTGGGCTCGTAGTAGAACCCCAGTGTGGCCAGCGCATCGATGACGCGGAAGCTCCCCGTGTTCATGCCATAGTTGGTTTCAACCCCGACAATTGCCACCACCAACTCGATGGGAATGCCGTAGGTGTCGCTGATCTGAGTCAACAGCCGCTCATTGGCCCGCCAAAACTCAGCGCCGCCTGCAATGCGGGTGTCGTTGAGGAAAATGCCCCGGTATTCGTGCCAAGGCTTGGCTTCTGCTGGGCGGGTCATGGCATCGATGATGCTTTGCTGATACTCCGCTTGCGAGACCACAGAGCGCACCAAATCAGGGTCGAGCGCGTGCTCGTTGACCACCGACTCAATAAATTGCTCGGCGCCGGGGTGAGGTTCGGCCCAACCCGCACTCACCGTCATCCACAACAACCCAACCATCAGCCCATATTTTTTCATGATCGCTTTCATTCCATCCTGTGTCGTCAACGGCCCACTCATCAGACCAACGTTCGATTTATAGCATGGATCAGTGCCCCATAAAACGTCGTCGACTGTGCAAGCCCTGAATCAATCCAAACCCCGCCAACAATGTGACCGCTGAGGTGCCGCCATAACTCATCAACGGCAACGGCACACCGACCACCGGCAACAATCCACTGACCATCGACACGTTCACCACCACGTAGACAAAAAATGACACCACGATGCCGCCGATCACCAGCCGTGCAAACGGATCCGTGCACTGCTGGGCCAATTGCAAACAGCGAATAATGATCAATGCATAGATCACAAGCACGGCCATCACGCCCAACCAACCAAACTCCTCAGCCAGCACGGAAAAAATAAAATCGGTGTGGGGCTCGGGCAAAAACTCAAGATGCGATTGCGATCCCGACAGCCAGCCCGTGCCTGACCACCCGCCAGAGCCCACCGCGATCTTCGATTGAATGATGTTCCATCCCTGGCCTAGGGGGTCACGCTCGGGATCGAGAAAGGTCAAAATCCGGTTTTTTTGATAATCGCGAAGGTTGAGCCACATCGCGGGCAGGGCAGCCATCACCAGGGCGCCAAGCCCGGCGATCATCCGCCAGCGAAGCCCTGCCAAGAACACCACGGCCAAGCCGCCGGTGCCGACCAAAATCGCGGTGCCCAGATCAGGCTGGACCAAAATCAATCCGCTGGAAATGCCCACCAAGACAACGCTGATCAACGTCGGCATCAGACTCGGTGGCAACGGGCGCTCAGACAAATACGCGGCCAGCACTAAAGGCAAGGTGATTTTCATCGCCTCCGACGGCTGAAAGCGGATCACCCCAAAATCCAACCAGCGTTGCGCGCCTCGACCCACACCCACCCACTCCACCACCAAGAGCATCGCCAGTGCCAAGCCGAAGAGATAAGGGGCCCACAGCAGCCACAATCGCTTGGGCACCTGCGCCAACACCAACATGGCCGCTAAGCCCACCCCAAGGCGAATGGATTGATTGACCACCAGCGAGGCGTCTTGCTCACCGGCGCTATACAACACGGCCAAGCCGATCAGCATCAGCAGGCCCAAAAGCCCCATCAAGATCGCGTCCAAACGAATCAGCGACAGCCCATTTGCACCGATGCGCTGAAGACTCACTGCACCACCCGCGCCATGACATCCGCACCAATCGGCGCGGCCACGGTTGCACCGCCGCCCCCGTGCTCGACGACCACGCTGATCGCCCACTTGGGGTCATCAATCGGGGCGAACCCCACAAACAAAGCGTGGTTTCTAAGATGCTCGGGCAAATTGTCTTGCTCACGCTCATCCACCGCATCGGCATCATCAGGCAAACCAAACACCTGCGCCGTGCCTGTTTTCCCCGCAAACCGAATCGGGACATCTTGAGCCACCGCGCGCGCGGTGCCCGTCGGCCCATGAATCACCTCCACCATGCCCGCCTTGACCGCGTCCCAATGTGGGTCTGCATGCACCACCCGCTGACTGGGGGCGGTGGGCGTATGCAGATAAGGCGCGCCGGTGCGGCCTTCCGCTGCCAGCAAAGCCGTGGCATGGGCCAGCTGCAGCGGTGTCGCCACCACAAACCCTTGGCCGATGCCGGTGATGACGGTCTCACCGGGGAACCAAGCCTCCCCAAACTGACCGCGTTTCCAGGCGCGCGTCGGCAGCAACCCGTCGCCCTCACCCAACAAGTCAATCCCGGTGGGCTGACCAAAGCCAAACAGCGCCAGCTCGCGTGCCATCCGATCGATGCCCAAGTCCACCGCCATCTCATAGAAATACACGTTCACTGACTCGGCCAAGGCCTTGGTTAAATCCACCCATCCATGCCCGCCGCGCTTCCAATCTCGATACCGACGGCCCTCACCATCCAGCTCAAACCACCCGCGAGAAAACATCTCCTCGTCGGAATCGATGACCCCCTCGGCCAATCCTGCCAGCGCCAAAAACGGCTTGATCGTGGAGCCAGGCTCATACGCCCCTTGCAAAAACCGGTTGAACAGGGGCCGTCGGGGGTTGTCCAACAAGGCCTGATACGCCGACGGGGCGATGCCGTTCACAAATTGATTGGGGTCGTAGCCTGGCGCTGAGACCAGTGCACGCACCGCGCCTGTGTCCACATCCAACACCACCACCGCGCCGGCGTGCCCATCCAGCGCCTCAGCGGCCGCGCGCTGGAAGTCTAGATCGAGCGTCAGCTGGAGGTCTTGGCCGTTGGCAGGGGCTTGGCGCTCCAACACCCGCACGGTCCGGCCTTGCGCATTGGTCTCCACCGTCTCCACCCCCGGCTGGCCATGCAAAACGCGCTCATAGGCTTGCTCGATGCCGGTGCGCCCCACGTGGGTGCTGGCCCGGTAACGGTCTGGGCCAAGGCGTTCGAGGTCGCGCTCATCGATGCGCCCGACATAGCCCAGAACGTGAGCGAACAACGCCCCATGGGGATAGTGCCGCGTCAAATACGGCTCAACCTCCACGCCCAACAAACGATGGCGATGGGCGGCCAGGCGCGCGACCTCATCAGATCGCAGGTTGGTTTTTAACGGCACCGCTTGAAAGCGCCGTGCCCTTTGTCGTGCCCGATTAAACCGCGCCCGCTCGTCATCACTGATCGTCACCAGCGCACCGACCTGGTCCAGCATCGCCTCCCAATCCGGCACCCGCTCGGGCACCACCACCAACCGATAGGCAGGCCGGTTTTCGGCCAACACCCGCCCTTTGCGATCCAAGATCAAACCGCGCGTTGGCGCCAGTGCCCGCAGGGCCACCCGGTTGTTCTCAGCACGGGAGGCATACAGCTCATGGTCGACGATCTGCAACTGTGCAAAGCGCCCGGCCAGCAGCAGCAAACACGCCAACATCACCGCGCCCAACCACTGAAAGCGTCGATCAATCACTTTAAGCTCAGCCGCACCATCCCGAACGCGCGCGCTGGCTTGCTTGAACCACCGAGCAAGCTTCATGGCGACAACCGACGCCGCCGGCGCAGCGCATCCATGCCCAAAAACAACCACGGCCACAGCACCATGCCGACCAACGGTGCCATCCACCACAGGGCCGGTGGTGAGGGCTCACCGGCGATCAAGGCCACCGCCCACTGAATCAAACGATCATTCAACAACAGCGCCATCACTGCGACAGCCTGTTGCCAGGGCGGGAAAAACCTCAGCTGGTTGCGAAAGCGCTCCAGCAAAAATGACACCACAACCAAACTCAGCGCGTGTTGACCCAGCAGTGTCCCGGTCAACACATCCAACAACAGCCCCAGCAAAAACGCCTGGCCCAGGGCGCGGAAGCGATGGCCCTCGAGCACCCAATAGATCATCACCATCGCCGTCCAGTACGGCCAAATCAACCGCAAAAGCTCAGGCAGTGGCCACACGGTTAAGATCACCGCCGCCGTCAACGTGATCCAAAGCAAGGCCTCATCTGAAAAACGCCGCTCAGCCATCGCGGGTGGGGTCCTCAGCGTTTGGGCTCGCGCCCACAGGCGCAGGTTGATCGTCGGTCAGGACCAGGACAAAGCGCGCACGATCATGCGCGCCTTGGGGGGTGGCCTGAGCCACCGCAAAGTTTTCGCCTTGGGGGCGATCAATGCCGGTGATCGTGGCCACAGGCAAACCCGGTGGGAACACCCCTCCCAGCCCGGAGGTGACCAACGCATCCCCCGCGACAAGATCCACATTCATGGGCAAATCCGGCAGCAACAAGTCAGCCCTCAAACCGCCCCCATAGGCCAGCGTCACCAATCCGGTGCGCGCCACACGAACCGGCAGGGCGTGATCAGGATCGGTGATCAGAATCACTTGTGACGACCCTGCGCTCACTCGGTCCACCTGTCCGAGCAGCCCTTGCCCATCAACCACGGCGTCGGCCACAGCAACGTCATCGCCACGGCCTTGATCAATGATCAGCCGGTGCGAGAACGGGTTGAGATCAACTCGGCGAACGCGTGCCGCCAACGCATCAAACCGACGCGCCTTTGATAAGCCCAACAGCTCACGCAACACTTGGTTTTCTTGTTGCAAAGATTGCAACAACAAAAGATCAGCCTGCTGACGACTCAGTTCATCAGACAAACGCTCATTCTGATCAATTAAGGCTTGCGAGCGGGTGGCCCACCGGCTGACTTGATCCGCCCAATGCAGGGGCCAATCGATGATTAAGTAAATGGGCTGAACCAGCTCACCGACGGCTGAATGAAATCGATTCAAGTACTGGGCGCGGTGATCGAGCGCCATCAAAAATAGGGCCACAAACAAATAAACGATCAGCCGTGAGGTCTGGAGACCCGCGTCCCCCGCCAGACCTTTGCCAGACCCGATGGCCACTAGTCTGAGAAGAAGTCACCCCGGTTTTCGTCCATCATTTCCAAGGCGCGACCACCCCCCCGTGCCACACAGGTCAAAGGATCGTCTGCAATGATGACGGGCAAACCGGTTTCTTTCATCAACAACTTATCCAGATCACGGAGCAGCGCGCCACCCCCAGTCAACACAATGCCCGTCTCGGCCACGTCTGCACACAACTCAGGCGGCGTTTGCTCCAGCGCGGTTTTCACGGCCGCCACAATCATGCTCAGCGCCTCACCCAGTGCCTCGTTGGCCTGGGTTGATGACATCGAAATCATTTTTGGCACGCCCTCTGCCAGGCTTCGACCGGAGACCTGCATTTCGATTTCTTCTTCTGGCGGCACGGCACAGCCAATTTCAACTTTAATTCTTTCGGCAGTGGCCTCCCCAATCAAAGTCCCATAGATGCGGCGGACGTAGTTCACAATCGCCTCATCAAAGTGGTCACCACCCACGCGCACCGAGTTGGAATACACAATCCCATTGAGCGACAGCACCGCCACCTCTGTGGTGCCACCACCAATGTCTAAAACCATCGAACCGCGCGCTTCATGAATGGGAATGCCTGCACCAATCGCCGCTGCCATCGGTTCTTCGATCAAAAACACCTCACGCGCACCGGCGCCTTCGGCGGATTCTTTAATTGCACGACGTTCCACCTGCGTGGATGAGCACGGCACACACACCAACACTCTGGGGCTGGGACGCAAGAACCGGGACTCATGCACTTTACGAATGAAGTACTGAAGCATCTGCTCGGTCATATCGAAATCGGCAATCACGCCGTCTTTCAATGGCCGAGTGGTGCGGATGTTGCCCGGTGTCCGACCCAACATCTTTTTGGCTTCCACGCCCACAGCCGCCACAGATTGCGGTCCGCCTGGCCCCCGCTCCATGCGCACCGCCACCACAGAGGGCTCATTCAAAACAATGCCTTGATCACGCACAAACACCAATGTGTTGGCCGTGCCCAAATCGATGGACAGATCGTTGGAGAACAACCCGCGTAAGTGTTTGAACATGTGCGCTTATCCGTTTGTCTTTGCTTCAAAATTAAATTGGCTAAGTTATTGTATACCCTACACGGTACAATGCAATAAATGACGGCTGTTCAACATCGAGGGATTTCATGAGTGTGATGATCTGTGGGTCATTGGCGTTTGACACCATCATGGTGTTTCCAGAGCGCTTCAAGGACCATATCCTTCCGGATAAGACCCACATGCTCAATGTGGCGTTTTTGGTGCCGGAGCTGCACCGCAATTTTGGGGGCTGTGCGGGCAACATTGCCTACACCCTCAAAAAGCTCGGCGGTGACCCGGTGCCAATGGCCACCGTGGGCGCGGATTTCAATCAGTATCGCGAGTACTTGGCACAGCTGGATATCCCGCAAGAGCATGTCTCGACAATCGAGACTGAGTGGACGGCGCAGGCGTTCATCACCACCGACTTAGATGACAACCAAATCACCGCGTTTCACCCCGGCGCGATGACCCACAATCATCGTCAAGTGGTCCCCAAGGACCAGGGCATCACCTACGGGTCCATCTCGCCTGACGGCAAAGAGGCCATGCTCGATCATTCCGATCAGTTTGCCGCGGCAGGCATACCTCATCTGTTTGATCCCGGCCAAGGCCTGCCGATGTTCAACGGCGATGAGCTGTTTAAGATGATCAAAAACGCCACTTGGCTCACCTTGAACTCTTATGAGTGGGCCATGCTGAAAGACAAAACAGGCTTAAGCCGGCAAACCGTCATCGAGCATTTGGACGGCGGGGTGATCATCACCCACGGAGCCGAGGGCTCAGAACTGATCACCCGTCAGGCCCAGACCCGTATCCCGGCGGTTAAACCTGAGGGCATTGTTGACCCCACCGGCTGCGGCGACGCGTATCGGGCGGGCCTGTTGTTCGGTCTTGATCGAGGCTGGGACCCAGCCGATGCGGCATGCTTAGGGGCGCTGATGGGCTCGATCAAAATTGCTCACAGCGGGCCACAGCACCATGACTTTACCCCCGACGACATTCGTCAAAGGTATGAAGCGGCCTTCGGCCGGCCGATGCCCCAATAGCCGCCAGGCCCCGATCACGCATCCTCAAAACCCAGCCGGCCAACCCAACCGCCGAGGGTCGCTGGCGCCGTAGAGCTGGCCGGTCTCGGGATCCCGCCAAACGATTTGCATCGATCCGGTCGACCAGTAATACGGCCCCAGATCCGTCAATGGCAACCCAGCGGCTTGAATGCCTTCGCGAACCTCATCGCTGATTCTTGATTCAATCGCAATGCCCGGCTCGCCTCCTGACCAGGCCCAAAACCTGGGCATGCTGGCGGCTTGTGCAGGCGGCATGTTCCAATCCAGCAAATTGGTCAGCACTTGGGTGACCGGTTGAGGTGGGGTTCCTGGAGTGCCCATCGCCAACCAGGGCTCGCCGTCTTTTTCAATCATAATGGCGGTGATCGGCAGCACCAACCGTCGACCTGGCCCCTCGGTCAATGCTGGCGCAGTTGAGCCTGTGGCGCGCACCCCGTCGACGAACACACCCGGCGCTCCCCCATGGCCCGTATGCAAGACACTGAACCAATTGCCCTGCGCATCCACAATCACATTATGGTCACTGCCCAAAACACGGCCGTGATCGGGCGTGACATCGGCTGAAGCCGCCAGCCGGATGTTGGGCTGACGCATGCTTGAGGCCACCACACGCGCCGCCATTTCGCCATACGCCGGCGACAACCAAATCTCGGTGGGGTTTTGCATGGCCAGCGGGTCGTTGATCATATGCTGCGTCTCTTGGCGCGCCCGACCCAAAACCCGCGCCATGATCTCCAAAGTCTCCGCCGATTCCGAATAATGCGGTCGATCGGCCAAGTTGAAGTGCTGCAAGATGTTTAAGTTTAAACCGACCAAGACCCCACCGGTGTCCGGGGGTGCCGAACCAATCAAGGTGTGGCCGTTGTATTCAAACCGAACGGGCGCTTGCCACTGAACCTCGTAGTTCTCCAAATCTTCCGGTGCCACACAGTGGCCGCGGGCGTTTGCCGCCTCAATAAAAGCCTCCGCCCAATCGCCCGTGTACATATAATCTGGGCCCGCATCGGCCAACCGAGTCAAATGATCGGCGAGTGCGGGCATCTGCCAACGCTCACCCACGGGCACCAAAAACCCATCGGGCATATAAAAGTCCCGCGCTTGGGCATTGTCAATCAGGCCATCGGACTCACCCGTTTGCATCAGCTTATAGTTGATGCCATACATGAATGAGCTGACCTCCACACCCTCACGAGCCGCCTCAATCGCTGGCTGAAGATACTCAGCCCAAGACCGAGTGCCCCAGCGCTCAGCCAGCGCCCCCATCGCTTTAACCACGCCACCAATCGACACACTGGATGGATCGCCGTCACCACACCGACTGGCCATGGGTCGAGTGCCCACACCACTGATCACGTGATACTCCCCCGTGGCGGCTTCGTAGTAGATGCCGGACATGGTCCCAAAGTGAGACACTTGGTGGTAATCCACCACGTGCTGCAAAAAGGTGGCGGTGATCATCGCATCAACCGCATTGCCCCCTTGCTCAAGCACCGCCAGCGCTGTTTCTGTCACGATGGGAAGTTGTGTGCTCACCATCACCTCATTGCCGGTGGCGGTGGGCTTGGGGCCTTGATTGAGGCGCGGGTCCGCCGCGCCTGCGCTCAAGGCAATCGAGACAAATAAAACAAACAAAATCAAACGGTGCATGACATCTCCCAGTCGTCCATGAGTGGCCTTTGGTTGAGCATACCCACAGCTTGAAATGATTGCCAGCGTTGAATGGGCCGCCCCATCGCGCTACACTTGTGTGGTTTCCTCGGGGCGGCTAAAAGCCTGAGACACTTGCATTGAGTGGACCCGTTGAACCTGATCCGGATCATGCCGGCGTAGGGACAGGAACCACCGCAGGCCATCGAGCCTGCCGACATCCCCCGTGCACGACCGGGTCTCCCTTGATGATGATTTGATTGGAGACCTGAAACAATGAAACAACCCCTCGGTTTGATCAACCTGACATTGATCCCCTTGGCGCTGTTGAGCGCGCTGGCTGTCGGGGCGCAAACACCCCCAGAAGCGACACAAGCACAACAAACGCCTGACGAGGTCGACGACCGGGTGCTGGTCACCGCCGACTTTCGACCGACTGAACTCGAGGCCCTGGCGGGCAGTGCAACCATCATCGATGAGACCACCCTCGACGACCGCAACGCCGCTCACCTCGACGCGGTCCTCAACACCGCCCCAAACGTGAACTTTGCCACTGGCGCCTCGCGGGGCCGGTTTTTTCAGATCCGTGGCATCGGCGCGCGCTCGCAGTTTGTCGAGCCCAGCAATGCCTCGGTGGGGTTGATTGTTGATGGCATTGACTTGACCGGCTTGGGCGGTGCGGCGAGCACCTTGGACATTGATCAAGTCGAGATCCTGCGCGGACCTCAAGGCACGCTGTTCGGCGCCAACGCCTTAGCGGGCTTGATCAATCTGGTGTCCGCCTCACCCACCCCCGAACACCAACAAACGATCGGTCTTCGCCTCGGCGACTACGGCACCCGCTACGCCGAGACCACCGCATCGGGCCCCATCAACCCCACAGCCGGTTACCGGGTGGCGGTGTCCAAGCTGCAATCGGATGGCTTCACCGACAATGCGTTTTTGGGCCGGCGCGACACCGCCGGTCTCGATGAGCTCACTGTCAAATCCCAACTCGATTGGACGGCGGGCTCAGATGTCGATGTCGAGTTGACCGCGCTGTATCTCGACATCGACAACGGCTACGATGCCTTTTCATTGGACAACACCCGCACCACCTTATCCGATGAGCCGGGGTTTGACCGCCAAGAGACTTGGGCCGGGTCGGCGCGGGTCAAGTGGCGCGCGCATCCCGCGTTCGATGTGGAGACAACCCTCAGCCACGTCAACGCCGATCTTGACTATGGGTTTGATGAAGACTGGGCATTTGAGGGGATTTGTGAAGCTTTCGAATGCATTTTCGACGGCTATACTTCATTCGACCGCTATACCCGCCAAACCGACAACACCACGTTTGATGTGCGCCTCATTTCTGCTGCCAGCGACAACGCAGTGGGCTGGGTGGTGGGTGCTTATGGCAAAGACCAAACCCAAACACTGGAACGGATCTACACTTATGCGGACGATTTCAGCAGCGAGTACGAGACCACCAATCAGGCCTTGTATGGTCAGCTTGATGTGCCTGTCACGCCAGAGTGGACGCTCACCGCTGGGCTTCGTTTTGAGCGCTTTGACGCCGATTATGCCGACGCCAATCAAGCAGGCTATGATCAAGACAACAACCTTTGGGGCGGTCAAGTGTCACTCTCGCGCGCCTTGAACAATGACACCATGGTCTATGGGCTGGTTTCAAAAGGATACAAAGTGGGGGGCATCAACCCCGATGCTGACGTGCCCAATCCCCAGCGCCGATATCAAACAGAAGGCCTTTGGAACCACGAGATCGGTGGCAAAGGCGCGCTCTTGGACGGGCGCCTCGATTGGCGCGTGGCGGTGTTCTACCAAGCCCGCGACGACATCCAAACCCAACAGTCTTTGGTGGTGCCTGTCGACGGTGAGCGCTGCCCGTGTGAGTTCATTGAGTTTCAATCCAACGCCGCTGAAGGCACCAGCCAAGGCGTGGAATTTGAGCTCAATGCCCAACTGTCTGAACGACTGGATGTGTTTGCCAGTCTCGGGCTGTTGGATGCCCAATTTGATGACTTTGTCAGTTTCTCTCATGTTGATGCCGATGAAGACACCGGCATGGGCGTGGATTTAGATGGCCGCGATGTGCCCCAAGCACCCAACTACAACGCCCACTTGGGGGCGGTGTTTTCATTGACGGACCGATGGGCCCTCTTGGGCGAGTTTGAAGCCAAAGACGGGTTTTATTTCTCAAGTCGGCATTCGACCCGCGCCGATGCCTATGAGCTGATCCACCTCAGATTGAGCTACCAGGCCAACGACTGGGACGTGGCGTTTTGGGTCCGAAACCTCACCGATCAAACCATCAAAACGCGCGGCTTTGGTGGCTTTGGCAACGACCCGAGAAAAGGCTACGCCACCGAACCGTACTATCAGTTCGGCGCGCCTCGAACATTGGGCGTGAGCGCAGGCTTTTCATTCTAAGACGCAGCGCGACGGTTCCCACGGGTGGGGCCGTCAGTCATTGCATCTGACCCATCGCCTCATGCACACCATCATCCGGGAATCAGGATTTTGGCGCTGATCCGACCGGCTGAGTGGCCTATGAGGCGTCTTTTAACCCGAAGTTGCCATCGCTTCGGTGTGAGGTCATCAAGCGCTTGGCCACCCGCGAGGGCTGGTTGGGCCGGTCCACGCGCTCAACGAATCGAAAATCAGCACTCATCGCCTCTTCGGTGATTCGAACCTCAATCCAACCCCGTTTTGCGGTGTCCATAAACTGGATGTTGGGGTTGGCGGCGCGGAATGCCGGCGGCAATTGCCCGGGGGCTTTGGTTGGGAAATAGTCGTCAAACCCCGGCGAGCTGATTGAGGTGGTCAAAAGCTCCACCGCCATGGCCTGGTCTTGGCCAGCGCGTTTGATGTCTCCCGCAACTGAGGTGTGCAAATCCCCTGTCAAAATCACCGGGCTGGGTGCCTCGGTATCAAGCATTGAAAGCAACTGCTCGCGCGCGCCTGCGTAGCCGTC
>PR_CR_10_Liq_1_inCRDRAFT_1000753_pt1 | contig 19635 bp, 12 predicted proteins | sample PRCRCaboRojoPR_3_FD_10241 | JGI IMG/M metagenome (IMG submission 10241)
TTCTTCCTGCCCAATCTGAAGAGTAACATCTGCTTCGTCATTATAAACGGCAAGGCACTTATTAGCGGCATCATAAAAGACTCTGCCTTCTTGTCTTGCTATAGTCCCCGTATTTGGGAAATCAACATAAGAAGCAGATAATCCACCGACTGATATGTCATTTGTTGTTGTTGCGCCTCTGCCAGTTACGGTATCAAGCGTATCGCTCTCAGTGGTTAGATACGATTGAAGATCGCTAATTTGAGATTCTGTAATAGTTAACGCAGCTTCATGCTGAGTAACACTTGATTGTGTAATGTTTGCGTCTGGGACATTTGCCCAAGTGACTGCAACCGAGAGGTCATTTGATTCGGTAGTCAAATAATTCTGAAGATCGCTAATTTGAGATTCTGTTATGCTCAGCGCCGCTTGATGTTGAGTAACATCGCCTGCTGTAACAGAATAATTCACGTTTGTTAATTGAGATCCATCCCCTACAAAAGAAGTTGCTGTGAGCTGCCCCGTTTGATCTACGGAAAAGGCAGTAGATAAAATGGTGTCTTGATAATTTCTAAATACAATTTGAGAATCTGTAGAATCTCCTGTCGCCTCTATTTGAGCAACTTGTGTTCCGTTTACTCGTAATGATACAGGATTAATAGGAGTTGGTGCGAAATAACTATTAGTAGCATCCCAACTCAAGTAGTCGCCTTGAGTTAACGTGGCTTTTAACACGTCGTCTAAATCAAGTAAACCTACTGAGTTCTTTGCACGAACAACAATTGTTCCATTGTTTGTGCTATTCAACACAAAGGCAGTAGGAATTTTCATCCCAATCGTAGGTTCAGTCGTAGTAAACGCACCTACGGTATCAGTTGAAATCCAAAGAACGTCCCCTTCGCTCCAAACTGAAGTGTCGATTCCACGAACTTTACCGAAGTGCGTCACCTTACCATCAGCATCATTTGCAATCGTTTCAGTAGCCACACCAAGATAAAACTTTGCATTTGCTGCGTTGGTGCCGTCCATTGGAGCAATCGTAATACGCCCCGAAGCACCGAGCGTACCTGTTGCCATCACAGGAGTACCTATAGCAATAGATGCTCCGCTGTTGTTCCTTACGTGATACAAAACTTCTTGTCCGAGTCGAAGAGTGTGTATCCCTTCATTCAGGTCAAGAGTTTCTTCGTCTGTGTTCCAAGAAAGCGTTCCCTGATCGCCAGTACCGCCAGAAAGCTGCAATTCTGTTGCAATTATTGAACCATCAACCTGAAGTTTATGTACTCCATCATCTACAGAAGTTCCAACAAGAACATTGCCGTCAATTTCAACAAACCTAACTGTTCCGTCAGAGTCAACTTCGATGCTTGGCACGCCAGATATGTCGTTTACAGCAAAAATTGTACCCGTTAAAGAATCTGTTACTGAAAACAGTTCGCCGCTATCGCCAGAAAAAGAAATAGCATCGCTGTCTAACATATCAATTGATATAGTGTTTGTGGTATCTGGGCTTACTAAATCTATCGATGATGCGATCGTGGCTGTACCAGTTATGTTTATATTGCCAGTCCCAGTAATATCATTACCGTTTATGTCAAGATTGCCGCCTAACTGAGGCGTCGTATCTTCAACAACATTTTCTAAATAACGACCGTCTAGATCTACGGTGACTGTAGTGGCATCATCACGAGTAAGAGTAAGTACGCCGTCTGCTGTATCAAAAGAAGCAGATGTAATTCTAGCTAAATTTGTGTCGTCAAAGAATGGGCTAAAATCGACAGTAAAGGTGGTTGCATCGTCTCTAGTGAATGTGGCAATACCTGTAGCACCATCAAGAGATCCACTCACAAGACGAGCAAGGTTTGTGTCGTCTAGGTAAAGCGAAAGATCTAAATCAGTTGTGGTACCGTTTTCGTCAGTATAACTTAAAATGTTTGTTGCGAGGGAAAGAGAGGTGACTGTTTCAGAAGTCAAGTATCCAGCTGTTGAGTGATCACCCCAGCTATATGCATCATTCCAGTTAATGATATCAGTATCGGCAATAGACTCGGCGTTTATATTAATACTAGAGGCTGATAGACTGCCGTTAACTTGAACCTTATCTACTCCATTATCAGTTGTCGTCCCAACTAAAACGGTGCCGTTAACTTGTGCGAAGCGAATAGTTGTGTCAGCATCAACTTCAACAAGCGGAATACCACTAATATCAGCGACAGAGAAAATAGTTCCTGTTAAAGAGTCTGATACAGAAAATAGTTCGCCGCTGTCTCCAGTGAAAGTTAGAGAATCACTATCAGTCATATCAATAGTGATTGTGTTCGTTGTATCTGGACTTATCATATTGATAGAAGATGTTATATTAGCATCTCCTACAACGCTCAGGTCGCCCGTATAGCTAATGTTACCAGTTCCAGTTATACTGTTACTGTTTAAATCTAAATCGCCTCCTAGTTGAGGTGTAGTGTCTTCTACGACGTTTGATAATCCACCTAAACCAGAAATCCTAGAATCAATTAGATCATTGATCGCCGCAGCGGACATGAGTTGATCGTCCACGTCTGCGAATGCTTCTGCGGAAACGATAACCGAATTTGTATCTAGATCGGAGAAAGTGATACTGAGACCCGTAAGTTGAGTCTCAGTACCTGCTTCATCTGTGATGTATAGGTTACCTTGTTTATAGTAAGTTCTTCTGTATGCTGCTCCGTCAGAAGCCCTTACTGTTACACCTACATCAACATTAGGAAGCTGAACTCCTGATATAAAGCGATCACTACTCATTTAATATCCTAATTTATTAAAGACCTATGATGATGCACTTAAGCCCTGTCAATGAAACCAAAGAAGTAATGTCTACGTTGTTGGCATCAACTGAATCCACATCTACGCTCACAGAAGAACCGGCTGAATCACAAACACGAATCGTAAAGAAGTCTTTGTCAGAAAGATTTAGGTCGTGGTTAATTCTAAAGGCAGTGCCAGCACTCACATTAAATGCAGCATTAGTGTAAACTTTGACGTTATCTCTGCTGGTCAGATCATTTATTTGAGTTTCGTGCTCATTGATTGCACCAACAAGAGAACCCTTTTCGTCAGTCGTAAGGTTCGTTAAAGTTCCAATATCACTGGTGTTCGTAGCAATATTACTCGCGTTAGTAGCGATGTTGCTAGCATTCGTAGAGATATTACCTGTGTTAGTGGCAATATTATTTGTGTTTGTAGAAATGTTACTAGTGTTAGTTGCGATAGCAGAAGCATTGGCGTCAGCATTAGCATCAACTTCATTAATAGCTGAAACCAAATCAGTTTTAATATCAGTGGTGAGACTCGTTAATGTACCAATAGCGGTTGTATTAGTAGAAATGTTACTAGTGTTAGTCGAGATTGCTGAAGCGTTGTTATCTGCGTTAGTATTAACTTCATTAATAGCTGAAACAAGATCAGTTTTAACGTCAGTCTCAAGACTCGCCAAAGTACCAATAGCGGTTGTATTGGTAGAAATGTTACTAGTGTTAGTGGCTATATTACTCGTGTTGGTAGTGATATTTGCCGTGTTTGTGCTAATATTACTGGCGTTTGTGCTAATATCGCCTAATACGTTTGTCAACGAAGCAGGTGTTACTGCTGTTGTTGTACTTGTACCAGCGTCTGTTTCTGCCGCAGTCGCGAGTTCTACAATACCTTTTTTAGACGTTGTCGCGTCTTCTACGTTTCTTTGAAGAACTGTAGCTTCTGTAGCAGAAGTGAATAGAACTATATCGCCAACTTCAACGACACCACTTGGGCTGAATGTTACGTCTGTTTTTGTCAGTGTACCAGCAGCATCTACAACATACTGGTTGCCTGATACGGCACTGACGTCTCCTGTGTCTGCGTTTGTTGGGTTAATAACGCCTCTGAAAACTATGTCACCAGAAACGTCGGACGATACTTTTGAGAACGCTGATCCGTTCCATACATACATTTCCGAATCATCTGTATCATAAACGACTAAACCAACATTTCCTGCACCCAACGTTAAAGCGAGATCACTTCTTTCTTGATTGGTTACGTTTTTAAATCTGGCATCGACAAGTTGACCAACTTTTACAAGGTCGATGTCATGATAGAATTGCTTAACTGACATTTAAATTCTCCTTAGGTTGCGACTTGAGATATTAGATAAAGTACATGACCAGACAAGTCGATATTTGCTTCTATTGTTATGTTTGTTGTTGTTATTATAGCGTCTGTCTCTACGATTTTCCCTTCTGGACTTAATACGTAGTGATTTAATAGAATTCCTATATTATTTATATCAAACTCTACTGTGTACGATGTACCAGACATCGCAAAGGTGCTCACTTGGCTAATAATGATCTGTACGCCAAGATATTCTATTTCTATATTGAAGTTTGATAAGTCTACATTAGACTCAAATACAATTCGATCTTCAAGAATAGTCGCATCGATTGCTACAATTCTTCCCTGCGAGTCCCTTGCGGTATAATTTACGATATATTCGATACCGTAAATGTCAAATAATATTTCGTCCTGTAGACCGCTTAAGGGCACTTGAGCCAAGACAAAAAGATCTTTACCTGCCGGAACAGGTATCGTTGTAATTGAAGTGATTCTGCCTTGCTGATCTACGCTGAATCTGGGTATCTGATATCGGTCACCGTAGGTATCTGGTACGACAGCAGTATCTGTTAACGAGATAACTGAAGATTGCCCTAATTCTTGTATCTCAATTCCAGTTCCCTCTTCAATAGCTACTCCATCAGCACCAAATAATACTTCGCTCCAGTTAGCGGCGCTGTTGGGCATAGCTCCTGTTGAGGGATCTCTGGTTTCACCAGCTTGTAATTTATAAACATAATATTTGTCGCCAGTAACACTATCATAAGTGTTTTTGACGTACACCAGCATACCTTCTTGAATGCGCTGACCTTCGATGTCTGTAAGCTGATCGCCCACGTCACCTGAGATATAACGCAACCCACCACGTACTTCCCTATCTAATACAATAGGATGAGTACCCGAGCTACTCCAAGTCCCAGGCCAAGTATTTCGTGTTAATCCATTATAATCAGTAGCCATGTGTTTTCCTACTCAATTGAGACATATGTGTCTCCTGCCTGTAGCGTAATACCATATAGCGTATAGCTCTCTGCGTTATATCCGCTATATGGCGAGTCAGGCTCTAATAATACTGTGTTGCCCGTAGTAACCGAAACGTCAGATAACAAGCTAGGGCTAGCGCCTGTTTTGAATGTAGTTGGCTGTGTAGCGCTAGTCCTCACACCAAAGAAAAATGCTCTAGGAGCGCCTTCGTTGTTAGTTATAAATTGATTTATAACTCTTGCCTGATTGCCTAATTCTGTCACTTCAGCAGCAAAATCGAATCCGTCTACAATATCTGCTCTCGTTGGCGGTGTACTAGTGTTCGCCGTAAAGATATAAAAGCTGGGATACGTAAATCCTGCTGAAATAGTTGTATCTGACGCATTATTATCTACTGTATAGGCTGTTCCCGTCACCGCTTCAGGTCTGCTGAATGTTGTTGTAAGACTAACGCTACGACCCGAGTTATTATCTTTATGTAGCGGATCTGTAAACGTCATGGTTCCGCTTCCAGAAATATTAGATAGACTACCACCTACGCCTGTTACAGCATGGCTATAATTATTAGAACTTGCTACTCCCGATTGACTTACGCTATAATTTACTGTGCTGTAACTTTCAAGAAAGTTTTTACCGCTCAAATTACTAAAGCTAATGCTTGAATTCACATTCTGCCAATTAAAAGAAATCGCTGGAGTGTCACTAGTCCACTCTGCTCCATCGTCTAACTCAAATGTAAGAACAGCGCTAGCACTACCGCCTGTTAATCCTGAGCCGTTGCTCTGTATTGTTGCTGTGCTGTTAGTATTAAAAGTTTGACTCCAATCTACACCACCAGCTGGTGTGGGGCTAGGACCGCTTGTTGTATAGTCACTGAGTGTAAGATGAACGCCGCTGCCTCCAGAAACGCTCTTGACCGCAGCCACGTATTGGTCTACAAAATCGTCTGGGTTTGTAGCGCTAGCTGTAAACTGTGTAGCTGGTTGATCCCAACTGAGACTCTGTCCGCTTGCGCTTACTGTTGGGCTAAAGTTAGCTAGCTCTACTCTAAGTTGATCCTCGTGAAAAAACACTCTACGAATCGCTTGTGCTGTCTCGCTATCTGGATCTTTGAATCTATAGCTGTCTCGAAACTGATTACTGTCTCCCGCTACTTCAAACTCTATGTGACCCCATTCAGCAACACCATCGCCACCAGCTCCAGGAGAATAGCCTAGACGATCAAGAGCGTCTGTAATAACTTCTGCTTTAAATTTACGAGTCGCTTCATCAAATATCAGAACAGAGTTTGACGATACATCATTACGAGTCGCAAACTCAACGTCATCCATTTGAAGTATATTGACAGAACCACCACCAGCACTACTAGCCCACTGACTCATTCGTGTGCTGACTTGAGATTTGAATCTCTCGATTTGCTGAATAAGATCTTGCTTAAACTTATCGTCTGTGGTTGACAGAGAAGCGATTCTTTGATTAACTTCTACTTTTAGCGCTTCAAATTGAGAAAGAAGATCTGTAAATGACGTATCATTTTTTAGATTTTCTTCATTTAATTGCGAGAGTAGCTGTTCAAATACCGGAGTAAGATCAGCGGGATCTCCTTTCTCGCCTTTAGGACCTCTTTCGCCCTGAGGACCAGTATCCCCCTTATCGCCCTTTTCTCCTTTCTCGCCTTTGTCTCCTTTCTCACCTTTTGGACCAGCTGGACCAACATCTCCCTTATCGCCTTTAGGACCAGCGTCACCTTTAGGTCCCGTGTCTCCCTTGTCGCCTTTAGCTCCAGTTAATCCTGTATCGCCCTTTGGTCCAGCGTCACCTTTTTCGCCTTTAGGACCAGTATCTCCTTTATCGCCTTTTTCGCCTTTTGGTCCAACTTCGCCAGTGTCGCCTTTCTCGCCTTGAGGACCCTGCTCGCCTACGTCACCCTTTTCACCCCTTTCTCCTTGGGGACCTTGTTCTCCAGTATCTCCTTTATCGCCTTTTTCTCCCTTTTCGCCGTCAAGACCAGCTGGACCAGGATCGCCCTTTTCGCCTTTTGCCCCATCTTTTCCGTCGACACCAGGAGGACCCTGAGGTCCTTCAATAGGATCAGGTATACTCTCTTGAATTGCTTTGGGGAGTTCGCGCTCTAAAAGTCTTTCTGATAATGAGTAAGCAGCTTTTAGTAGTTTAGCCTTTTCAATTTCATTCATCATCACTCTCTTCGTCTATTAGATCCTCTAGGACGCCAGAAAAGTTCTGTAACAATTTTCTATCAGCATCACTTATATATTGTGGACCTTCTTTGTCTTCATTATCATCTTCATCATCTTTTTTGTCGCCAGTATCTACTTGAGGCTGAACGCTAGCTCTCATAAATTGATCATCGTCTTGATCTTCAGGCTCTTCTTCTTTTTCTTGCTCAATCTGTTTTTGAATCTCTTCAATATCGTCTTCATTCATATATAGAACGTTTTTCTGTACCCATTCCTTCGAATAGTATGTTCCTCTATATTCATCAATATCACGCAAAATCTGTAAACGGTTTTGAAGAATTTCAGACTCTTTAAGTTCTTGAAAGTGATTGTCCGCCATAAAGTCATACCGAAGCGCTGCTTGAATAGCTGGCCAATCTTCTGGGGCAATAACACCTTTAAGAATCAGTTGTTTCTCTAATATTTTGTCAAAAAGAATAGAAAAACGAGAACGTAATCTTTCAACAAACTTTCCAAACTTCACTTCATCTCTGGTAATTTCAGAAGCACGACCCAAAGAAAACCCTGCTTCAGGTTCCATACGAGACATAGGCACATTCAGCGCCTTGAGTAGTCTTTTCTGGAAATACATTACATCTTCAAGTTCACCGAGATTCTGACCACCAGGAAGTGTAGTGATCTCTGTACCTCTACCGCCCTCGCGTCTTGGTAGCCAGAAGTCGTCTGTCATAGACATATGTCTACGGTCGTCTTTGATGTCACCAGTATTCGCGTCGTAAACTAAACGGTTTTTGTGCTTCGTCATCATATCTCGCAGATATTGCTCAGCTTTTAGCTTGGGCAGATTACCTACGTCAATATAGAATATTCTACGCTCTGGAGCGCGAGAAATACGATAGATGACTACCGCGTCTTCCATCATACGAAGTTGATTCAGAGGCTTATACGCTTTATGTAGATGAGATAATACTAAAGTATTGCTTTCGTTAAGAATACCAGAAGTGACGTTTACAATAGAGTCTTTGGCTATCTTAAGACCTTTGATATCGTCAGACATGAATTGTTGATTCATGTTAGCTTTGTTATTAAAGCCCCTTTCATTATAAATGTAATATTCGTTTTTGATACGCTTAGTCTTAAACGCATTTTGCCCTTCGCCATTCTTTACAGTTTCGTACTCTTTGATCTTACGAATTTTACGAGGGTCTATGTAGCGTAGCTCTTGAATGCCTTTGCGAGGAGCCTTTACGTCAATCATAACGTGATAGTTGATTCTTCCGTCAACATACCACTTCTGGAAAATATCATAGCCCTGATTAGCAAAATCAAGGAGTTTCAATACATTATCGAATTCTTCACGTATCTTCTTTTTTACGGCGTCAGAGACGTCTACGTCATCGGTAACGCATTCCACAACTTTTTGATCATTAGTAATACAAATAGCATCATTAACGATGTCCTCTACAGCTTGAATCACTTCAGGCTGCTGCATCATTCCTCGATATTTTTGTACCAACTCTGCTTCGCTTTTAGCAGTGCCGTCCATATCGATGTATGAACTTGCTGCTGCGCCAGTGATCGCAATATTGACCGAACCGTCATCATTATTCTCTTCAATAAAAGAAGGAATATTTTTAGACTGTTCTTCTTTTTTTCGCTTTATTTCAAAGCCAAATAAATCCATCGCAAGACCCTTCGATTTGCTTTTATATGATATTATTTATATGTACAAATAAAAAAGGGAGACTAACGCCTCCCTTGATCGTCAAATGCTATAGATTAAGCGTTAGTGTTAGCGTCACCAGTGATGCCGCCAGAAACGTTCCACCAGTCGTATTCAAAGGTTGCTTCGAATGTCTGGATTTCTTCGCTGTCCCAAGAAGTAGTAATTTCGCCTAGAGCAGTTGGGAACAAACCATTGAAGTTGTACTCTCGAATGATGTTTCCTGCTTTTGAGTATTGAATAATTTGCGCTTGAGATTTATACCCAGCAGGAGTAGCTGCTTCGTTAACGTTACCAACGTGCGAATTTATAGCAGCCATCCAGTTCTCAAGAGCATTTCGGACCAGAAAGTCTTCGTCGTTCAAGATAGTCATTGTCCAAGGGTCAAATGTTCTATTACCCGCAAACTTTACCTGACGACCAAAGTAAGGTACAGTAATAGTACCTAAGTTTGACGCAGGAAGCTGCGAGGCTTGAGCCATAAACGATAACTTTTGATCGCCAGTGTTGTTGACAGGATTCGTCATTCGGCATTCAAACAGAGACGCTCTCGCACCTCCGAATGTTAGCTGACTACGAATTTCGTTGATATTAAATGCCATGTTTGTCTCCCTTTATTTTTATACCGCGCCTACAACTTCTTCAAACTCAACACCAGTTCTGACGGCGACAAAGTTAAGTTGAATAAAGTTGATAGAGCGAGCAGGTTTAACGAATATGTCTCCGACAAACTGGTTACCGTCAATCACTTCAGCTGTGTTGTTTGTTTCGTCACACACAACTCGGAAGTCAAAAATGCCTCTTCGACCTTGTACTTCTCGTAAGAAGGGCTCAACTAAGTTAACAAACTGTGCCCGAGTAAATTCATCGTTGAATTCAAACAAGAGCGCTTTAGATGCAGTAGCAATTGCCTTTTCGAGTACGATGAACAGTCGACGAACGTTAATTCGATCAAACGCGCTATTGATCGGAGAGTATGTCTTGTCTCCAAACAAGAGAGTGCCACTTCCTGGCTCGCTGATAACAGGGTTAATGCTGTTGAGATACAGACGGTCTCTCTCGGCTCTGGGAGGATTAACTCTAAGTCTGACTACATTCTTGATAATTCCTCTGTTGTAACCAGCGGGAGAGAACCAAGGATCTCTGTCGTTATCAGTTCTAGCGCATAGACCAGCGATATCGCCATTCAGAGGAACCCATCGATAGACATCATTATATTTGTCGTATTGATATTTGTAACCAGAATCTACAAACATATATGAGCTACCGGTTAGCCCTGCTGCCCAAGACAGAATTTGATCGACTGTATTACTTTGCGATTCTTCAGGAGAAGCAAACACTACACAGTCTTTTCTGAACTCTGCTATATTGTTAGTGATATAGTTTGCTAAAACAGTGCCTCTACCTTTACCTTGAATTAGAAGAGAAATGTCTACAGTTTCAGAATCTCGATATAAATCGTAGCCTTGAACAACATCTCCAATTGCAATGCTACCTTCGTCATCACCATCAGCACCGCCAGTCAGCGAGCCAAATGAGAAAATAGAAGATGCGACCATTGCATTCGCCTTTGCTTGAGTTGTTGAGATATATTTTGATCGATTTTCCAGAACGTCTCCAATATAATTGTCAGTTCCGTTGATATTAGTTGTTCCTGGAACAGTGCTTACGTTTTCATAAATCTCAAGAATTGATCCTGCTGTTCCAGAAATTTCTCCAGTCAAATCTCTAACAACTACATGTACAGAATTCGCTGAAGGAGCGGACAAGAATCTGTTAGAATCTGACCACTGTGTGGAAAACGTATCATTGTAAGTTGCGGTACCAGTATACGGAGTGGTAAATGTGATATTTGCGTTGAATGAACCACCCACATCTTCTGCGGTAACGCTCTCAACGATCAATCGAATTCCTGTATCTCCTAGAATTATAGCTGTTCCTTTAGGCACTGTCGAGTTTATAGCAGCTGATGAGCCAAATCCCGTAGCAGTTGCAGTTCTTGCGAATGGCTGAATCGTAATGGTATTTACTTGCAATTCAGCATCAAAAGAAGCAGTGTCGCCCGCAGAGTCTGTGGAGCAAAATGAAACTTCAATTGAGTTGCCCAAATCTCCTACATATTTTGCATCAAAGTATGTAGAGGCTGCAGCCGCTGCTGTAGCAGAAGCTGTTCTTGTTACATAAAGAGCATTTGAGTAACTTAAGAAATTAGCTGCCGAAAAAAATGTTTCGTGATTTGTCCACTGCTGAGAAAAGGTACCTGGATCTGTATAATATGTTTTCGGCTCACCGAAAATTTGAGTTAGTTGCTTTTCGTTTGAGACCAGAGTTCTTTCATTTACAGGTCCCCATCGAAACACACCAGCAATTGCTCCAACTGAAGTTGATACAGCAGGAACGATACCCGTTAAATCGATTTCGCTTACATTAACGCCAGGGCTTACTTGAAATGCCATGTTTCGTTCTCCTTGTTAAATTATAAAGGTTATTCTTATTACATTATTTATACATTTTATAATTCACAAAGCCCAAGTAGCGCTTAATAATTGTCGAAAGCAGACAAAGAAAAAAAGTCTTCAACAGGACTTTCGTCGTCATAGTTGTTAAATCCAATAGGGAGCAATTCGTCCATAAGCGCCTGCTCTTTTTGCTCTTTTAACATACTCATCGTATTTATATTAGTGATCTCTTTGAAGAACATCTGATCTGTGAGCCAAGAGAATAAAACAAGACACATAATCAAATCGTCGTTACATCCGTGTTCTGCTTCGTAAGAAGTTCCTTTTCTGGAGAACGTGGACATTTCATTTATAGTGTCAAAATCACTGACTATAAGTTGATCTTGCTCGACCATCAGTTTTAGCATATTACAGCCAATAGCTTTGACTGACTTAGTAGTTCGTATTCCTCTATCTACATTAGAGGTGAATCCTAAAGATATCCTTTTACCCGATCTGCCTGCTGATTCTGTATATAGCAGACTTTCAACTTCAAAATCATAGTGTAATATTTCAGAGACTTGTTGTCCAATATCGTTAATTTCGACTAATATGTAGGCATCATTATATCTCATAGAACATTGGTATATAATCTCAGCGTAATCAATTGGCACGACCATGTTGTCTCTATAAGTACAGACTTGTTTATAAGGCATTTCAGTCACGTCCATCACCTGAAACGCAGAATAGTCTAAGCCCTTGCCTCTAGAAACGTCAGCAACGATAACATATATTCTGTCAGGATCAGGCATTTCGTATATCTTCAGCCCATCCTTTTCTTGAATAGGAGTTCTCATTACCAATTGTTTTAGTTTTGAACCGTCGATAAGTGTACCAGAACTACCGATAAATTCACAACAAAATTCTTGATTGAACTTATCTTGGTCAAAATCCATCGCAGCTAGCGTTTCTTCTTTCCACTTTTCGTCTCTTCCAGGAACTTCCCACCATGGCACTTCGAGATAAACGTAGCCGTTTCGATTTTCTTTTGCGCCTTCGCAAGTTTTATAGAAGTGATTTAGACCGTTAGGAGTTGACGTAAACAGAATTTTTGTTGTTTCACCAGATGAGATTGTGGGGAATACTGAAGCAAAGAACTCGTCCCAGTTTTCTACGAATGCCGTTTCGTCAATATACAAGAAAGAGATAGACTTACCACGAATTGCGCTCGATGAAGTCGCGCCAGCGATGATTTTACACCCGTTTTCAAATTCTACTGAACCTTTGTTCCATTCTATAACACCTTGTTGTAACCATTTAGGCAATGCTTCGTAGGCTATTTTAATGCGATCTAAGATTTCGCGAGCAGCATCACCTTTGTTGGCGAGAAGCGCAACTGTTTTAAATTCGTTAAATAGTATATAATGAAGAATAACAGCAACGGCTGTTGTTGTTTTACCTGCCTGTCGACTCGTGTTAACTGTAACTCTACGGTTTGTTGTGATAGCTTTCAGAATACTTTTTTGATAGTCGTATAAAGCTAATGGAATAAGACCGTGATCTACGTGAACTATTTGAATGTATTTTTCACAAAAGTAAGAAGGATCGTTTGAGCACCGAACATACTCTTGAATCATCTCTGGAGTAAATTCGATTGACGTTGACTTTCTCTTTAAGTTTGGGTTGCCTAAATAGCCCTTTTCCTCATTCATCGCCTTCTTTCATATCCTTTAATAGTTTTTGAAGCTCGGCTGTGCTTCCAACAAACAGATTGTTGTTCGTAACGGACTTAGCTTCTTCTTCTTTGGGGTTCGCCTTTGCTTTTTTCTCGGACATCGAGACTAAGTCTTTGTTTGCGTCAACCAGCGTTTTCATTAGCGTAGAAACAACTTCATAAGCACGAGGGTGCTCGGACGCCTTTGCTACATCTAACATTTGCTGTAGCGCGTCTGTGCCCGTTTCTATGATGTTATAGAAATTTTCTCTCGCGTACTCGAAATCTTGCTCCGAATTTTCAGGAGCCTTAATCAATTCGTTTTCTTTTGATTCGATGATTTCGCCTTCTAATGGCTCAATGCCAAGGCTTTCGCTTATGATGTCTTTTGCCATTATACATTTTCCACGCTCTGCACTATGTATTTCCAATCGTCATCTTTACTTATATCAGCGAAAGGCACAGTTTCGTTAATGTCTGTTGTGCCGACGCCAGCTTCGGTCATTCCAGGCTGTATTGTGATTGTATTTCCTGGTTCTGGATTCTCTATTCCAGCGTAAGTATTAACTTCAACGAATTTAATCACTTTTCTATCGGTAACTGGTCCGAAAAAGTATCCTTTTAATACGAACGTTAGTGTCCAGATAAGCGCTCGCCTTTCTTCAAAAGCACCTTCGTAAGTGTCTTCAACAGTAGCGGAAGTAAGTACAACAGGTATATCTAGAAACAAGTCTAACTCATCAATGAGTTTAGCTGATACAGTAACGTCTGGTTTGAAGAACGGCAAGATTTGTTCTAGTATTTTAGTGCCGTCTTCATTATACTTAGTCATTATATTTAACTCAAAGTCGATATCGTAAGGAGCAGGCGTATAAAGGTTTGCTAAAACATTAGCGTCGGCAACGTCTTTTATTTGTCGAGTTAAGCTAGTCAACTTTCTTTCTGGGTTATACGTCATGCCAGTAATCTCAAACGACATCCTAGGCAACGTTATCGCTGGAGTGTCTAGTAGGCTAGGGTCTTGCTCAAGACGCGCTAGCAGCTTCTCCATAGGCGCATAGTTGATAGGTACGAGCATAGTCTGAACGTCATTGCCAGAATTATCCTTACGCGTTATTTGAATGTCGTTGAACAACGTGCCAAAGAGAGCTACGTATCGCCGAGTTGTCTCATGGTAAAAACGATTGCCGTACATTAGAAGTTATCCTCACCAAATGGATTCGTTTCGCTAAAGTCAATGATATTATCAGCAAATGTTTCAGTAGTTTGATTGTCTGCGATAGAATCGATTCTTTCGAGTTCATCAATAGTCGTGGCGGCTGTAGTTTCGTATTTGTCGAACAGTGTATCGATTTCGAGAACACCCGTATCAAACCTTTCGTTAGAGAACTCAAACAGTTCACAGCGAAGATCATACATTTGTAGACTTCCCATCTGATAAAATACAGATTCGTGTTCTACGTGCATAATCTCAAATATCTTACCGTTTAGCGGAAAGTATAAAAGGTCTCCTTCGCGAGGGCGACTTAAGTTTGCGTAATGCCCCACATTTTGATCAAACACGCGAATCGCCAATGTCATCGTCATAGAGTCTCGAATTTGTAACCCAAACTTAGAAAGGAAGTCTCCTTCGCCTTCAAATCCTTCAACGTTTTTGACATACATCTCAGCTTGATAGGCTTCTTCAAACGTAGGAAGATCATCTTCGTTGAGAATATCGTCGTGGTTACTTCGATTGCGTACCACGTACCAAGTATCGATACCATATATTCGTATAGATTCGATAACAAGGTCTTCTATGAGCGTTTGCTCCATAGAGTTTTGGAAGTTTTCGAAGTAAAAGTTCTTCATTAGCCGATCATATCCGAAACGGGCAAGCTGTAGCTGACAATAACTTCTTCTTCAAGGCGAAGTATTTCTTCTCTAGCGTCAGCGAGTATCTGCTCACCGTTAAATTGTACATTTCCTGGCAGCGTCATACCAACAAACTTCGTAAGATTGCTACCCCATTGGTGTTTGATTTTTGCTGTTGCGTAATTTTGTAGCCATCGATCTTTCCAAACGTCAGGATATGACATAGGATCAAGGACTTGATACGCTTCAACAATAATATATTCTCCCACAGGAAGTTTGCTCCAGTCCATATCGATATACAATCTGTTTACGTGACGATTGTATCGAATAGGTTGCGCTCCGTTTAGAATTTCTTCCATAAACTGAAGATGGGACATCGCCATATAATACTCAGTAAGATTGTAATTATAGATGTCGTGAAGATTATTCAAAACGAACTGGTATTGGACATTAAACATACCAGAACTTGCTACAATACTTGTAGACAACGTGAAGATATTGACAGCACCAATAATTTCTTCAGGAATATCGATGTATCCTCTATCAATATCATCCTGTGTTATTTGATGCTTAAGAAAGGTCTTCTCTGTTCCGTCGAAGTGATAGTCTGCCCAGTATGCTAGCGCTTCGTCTATGCGATCTTCGACTTGATCGTCATCTACGTTGATCTCGATAACAGGTTTGCCGAGTTTTCGCAAACACCACTGTTTGAATTCTGCTCTGGTTGTAGGTTGTGCCATAAGAGATTCCTAATTAAGGCTATTTATTATAGTATTTATTTTTTAGCGGAATTCTTATTTTCCCATTCCTCTTGAGATCCAGGGAATCTCCAAGCCCAGATTGCTACTAGCCCCATAAAGATTCCAGAATAAATTACAGCATTTAGATTGTGCGTAGTGAACCAGGTAAACGCAAGCGTACTTGACATTACCGCTAGCATCATATACTTCATATTTGTAGGAAAGATGCGCTTCTCGTTCCAGTTTGTTAAAAAGGGACCAAAGTGCTTGTGATTGTACAACCAGTCGTGCATTTTCTTACTTGATTTTGCAAAGCAATAAGCTGAAAAGACCAAGAATATAGAAAAGGGTATCCCAGGAGTGATGACGCCAATGTAAGCCATCCCAAGCGAGAGATACCCCAAACTCATCCAAACATATTTCATAATTATCCTTGCGCTTCAGTCCATGATACCCTTGCTCGAATATCCTGTGATTGTCCAGTATTATTGGTTGCGAAAATAGTAAGCGTATCTGGTCCATCTGGGTAAGAGTTAGGACCGCCAAGTATACTATTACTTAGGTCTCGAATATCTGTTACGTCAAACGTTGTAGCAGAAGCTCTGTTTGACCCTTCGTCAGTCAAAAACTGAGCAACAAGGTCGCCGCCCGTAATTGTCGAAGCCACATCTGAATGATCCATATACTGAGCAATACTACCATTACCCGCTGGTAACCAGTTATTGTCTACTCCGAATGACAAAGATTCTCCATTAATTTTCGCTTCAATTGTCATCTGCGCTGCGGTCACAACACCAATAGAGTTTAGCGTCAAAGCAGATCTATTAATCAGATTGCGCACTCCATAGAAACCAGAGATACCATAGTCTACACTTGGAGCTAGGCGTACAGTCAGAATAGGAACTGTCGCTCCTGCCCCAACAGTAACGGCACCGCCGTTAATTGCGCTGAATAGATACGATTTGTCTTTATCGAACCTTCCGTCCATGATTACCGACACACCCCAGTGACTTAGTGAAGGCGAGCAGTTTTGGTTAAACGACAGCCAACTATCATTAACGAGAGCCGTTTGATTACCAGCAGTCAAACCATAAACGTTTCTATTGTCAAAGTTTAGCGTTAATATTCCGTTGGTTTCGGTGCCTTTCGTATATTCAATATACTCATTATTGATAATAATTCTTCCGCTCGTTGGCAGTAACGCGCCTTCTTCTGCTAAAATATCGACCGACGTGCTTCCAGTAGTCAATTCGCTTTGTAGCGATCCGTTCTTAGAATTGGTAGCAATTTCGAATCGACCAGGAATGTTACCAGATCGCATAAAGGCTTCAGTATTGACGTTGTTATTCACAATTTCGTGACAATAATAAATTCTTCCGTCAATTCCTCGCATACCATATCGAATCTTACCAGCACCGTACCATGAATAATCCAAGAAGATCATCTGCATCTTGTTTGCATCAAAGATATATTTAGAAGGACCAGTGCCGTCTAGCGGATCTAACGAAAAGTCTGATCGCTTAATCTTAGAGTCGTTAGTTTTTACAATCTTTAGCGTCGTTGTGGTTTGTCCATTATATTCTGGAGTAACGATCATATTTGTGTCGTCAATCAGTTTCAGAACTGTATAACTCTTTCCTTTTAACACGATGCTATCGTTTTCATTCAGTTGTGTTTTGAACTTCGTGTTAGTTCCAGTTACTGTAGAAGAACCGTTTGTTACAGAAGCGAATCCTGACAGTTGTTGTGTGCTGTTTCTTAATACAACATACAAGTCATCTCCGTCATATTCAAAGAACATACCATTCTGATCATCAAACAGACCTGACCTAACAGTAGCGTCTGTGTAGCCCGTAACTTCTACTTGCGACAGCCCGCCTGGACTTAAATCTGTGGGGAGATCAAGTGGGTCTACAGGTATCGTTACTGTAAATCGTTTGCCGTCAAGTACGCTACTAATTGTTGTTGATATATTATATGGATTTGCGCCAGCTGTAACTTCAAATCCTATCAGATTAACGGTAGCTCCAGGTCTAAATTGATCTGGATTCACAAAACCGTGTAGTTGTTCTGTTTCAACGACCATTTCATAATTTTGATTGGTTACTGCATCATAGGCATCGGCATTTACGCTTACGCTGAATATATCATAGGTTGGGCTGAACAGAATACCTGTCGAGAACTGAATACCTTTACCTGACTGATATCGGAAGTAGTTTCGAGTTTGTCGAATAATTTTACAGTTAGGTGAAGTTGCTTCTGGGTTAATCTGAACCCCGCCATCGAAGAATCTATGTTGAGCAGTACCATCATTTCGAGCATAAACAAGTGTCGTTGCTGTGTCTAACTGAGCGCTATCTGCATAATTGGCATTTGTGAGCGCTCTATATTCGATCACCGTATCACTTAAAACTCTAGTGACGACAAATGACCCGATCCAATCTGTTGCCACGACGTTTTCGTCAACAACATATATTTTAGATCCAACAAAGAAGCCGTGAGGCGAACTGAAACTGATTCGAATATTACGCGTTCCGCTTACTCTGTTGATCGAGTCGAACGGAATTTCTGAAGAGAAGTAGAATCCGCCTGTGTAAATAATCGTGTAATCTGTGCTTTGATCTCCAACATAGGTTGTATCTTGATTAGGCACGATAAAGAACGACGTAGGAGAAGTTACTTGTGTGATCAAGAAGCCTCTGTCGAGATTTAGAGTGTCTAATGTTTCTTTAAGAATGATAGGTTGACCAACGTAAAAGTCTTCTACGGGCGCTTGATCTACAGTAACTTCAAGCCCATTAACAGAAGTCGTATTCAAGTCGACTGAATATGCGTCTTGTACAGTAAATGGACCCGTTAGACCAGCGCCAGATGTTGCGGGCGTCCAAGTCGAAATGAAGGTTGACCCGTCGGATATACCAATTGGTCCTATAGGAGTTACGTTACCGTCGTTAGCTTCATAGTGGACCTCTAACGTGTTATTTTCGTTAAAGATCACATAAGCAATTTTTGATCTAAGATTTTCATTTTCGTCGTCTACTGGATTAGATGTACCTGTATATCGCAAAATAAATCGACGATTAGGTGCTGTGCCTTGGATCAAGCTATCATATCTAGCAACTCGCATATCTTCAGACCAGATATGTAGATGCGGGTCATCAAAATAATCGGCTTGCCCTAAATTTTGTGAACTTTGAGTTCCGCTATTACCAAAAAATACAATACCCTCGGCGTTAGCCCTCACTTGATTGAAGGAATAATTTCCTACTGTAAACGTGAAAGGTAATTGATTGTTGTTTGTGCTAGATAAGTCGTTGTTATCTGGATCGCCTCTATTCTCGATTGTCTGCCAGCCAGTCAACGACTCTAGAGCGGTTTCGTATGTCAAGCCCGTAGTGATCGGAGTAGACTGAATTGTTGAAGGCAAAATAGAAACGATTTGGTCGGCTGTAAACGCTGGCTCATTCGCTTTTTGATAAATTCCAGGAATGTTATTCTGAAGAATAGCCGTTTCCCATTTTGTAGGCTGAAGAGAGTATTCAAAGTCAGTATCAATCAGCGACTCGGGATTACTCACGCGCATCTTATCAACAGGATCTGAGTACGCACCGAACGGTTCAATCTGGTGAGCACCGTCGTCCACATAGATCTGTAGACTATCGGTAGAACTCATCGCGCTGGTATCATACGCTAAAGTAATTGTCGTGTGATCGGTTTCGGCATTATATGATACTGTTGCCGTTTTTGTGTCGTCTCCAAAGTTGAACAGAATCAAGTTATCCGTCAAGTTTGAGATCAAAAGAAGCTGATCTAAGCCCCATGCGTTATCAACGACAATTGTTCCCGCTGCGGGATCAAACGTGTATGTCGATATTCGTCTCTT
>PR_CR_10_Liq_1_inCRDRAFT_1000756_pt1 | contig 19585 bp, 18 predicted proteins | sample PRCRCaboRojoPR_3_FD_10241 | JGI IMG/M metagenome (IMG submission 10241)
GAAGAAACTGTAAAAAACTTAAAAGGCCCGCAACAAAGTCAACGCTCCCTGTATTCTTAAAAAGGCCTAAGGGCTCGCTAACATAACAATTAATTAAATGACTCCATATCAGCTATCATCATGAAGGAGACTTTCTTTATTTATTTATTACTACGTTAGCTAGCCCGTGGGCATCTGCCCGGACCTCTATGCTCATATGCCTAGCGGTGGCTTAACGGGATGAAGGACAACGGTCTGTCGGGGGAATCCAAGAGACGTCTAACTACTAATTAATCATGTAGGAGAAATTCGAGGAACATGCTAAATGGCTGAACCAAAAATCCAGCAAATAGACGGAGCTATAAAAACTTTGTCGACTGGATTCGAAGAAGAATATTAAAATTCTTTCTCGTGGATCCTCCAACAGCTCTCGAGCCTTCATATTCCGCAATGCATAGCAAAGGGCTCGATAACATAATGATAGAACTAGAATTAGCTCTAAATCAATAAACTTGGTGACTAGGAATTAGATTATGGCGGGAAGATGGCTGGAAGGCATAAATAGTGACTTGGGGATCAATTCTTTAGACGTTAGGTGCGACTCCAAGAAGTTGTGTACTGCAGAAGAAAGTTTAGTTAGTGTTTATTCACTTCAAGACTACAGTGTTAAGGCACAAGTGAACCTGAAGACGGAAATTCTGAGTGTTTCTTGGAGTCCTTTTAAGACCAACTGCATTGCTGCGGGATGTTCTATGGGGTGCCTTTTCATTGTGAGAAAAATCAGGTCTGAGTGGAAAAGTGCTATGCGTTTGAACTTACATGCGCTGGACATAAGTGCTGTGATTTGGACTCAAGAGTCCCTAATTACCTGTTCTTTCGACAACTTCGTTAAATTTTCCTCTGTAAGAGTTTCTGAGGAAGAGTGTGTAGTCGAACCTAAAAGCCAAATAAAGGCCCATGAAGGCTGGGTAAAAGGAATTTGTGTGAGTGGAGACTACTTGATTTCCCAAGGAAGTGACTTTTGCACCAGAGTTTGGTACAAACAAGAACTAGTTTTTGTGCTCGAGTACCTAGAATCCACAGAAAGCTTGAACCCCACTCAGGTTCCAAGTTGCAATGGAGACTGGGTGTGCTTAAGTGGAACGAGAAGTGGGGTTACGGGAGAAGGCTGTGCTACCTTGGTTAAACTAGGAACTTGGCAAGTAGTGGAAGTGCCCCTAAGTGTCACTAAAGGAATCNTCAAAAGGTCAGGAGAAGAATTTGTGTTGGTGGAAGTTTGTNTGTTTGTTAAAGACAAATTGGTAACAGCGGGCAACTCAACTGTGTTTGTGCTGGACACTAAGAGTCTCCACTTAGAGTTAGTTGAAAGACTACCTTGTGAAGTCATGTTTTCAGTAATAGTTACTTAGAGTGCTTGTGTGAGGCAAGAAAACGTGTTTTTAAGTACACTAGAAGGTTATATATATACGCTTAAAATTAGTTAATTAAGACTTGTGAATCAGTTATGATCCTATTGAAAACACCATTCTAAAAGGAATGATGCATTCGATTTTGTCTGTCCTTGCAGCTGGGACTTGCCTTCTATAACTCAGTTCAGTAGTTGCTTGATTCTGAGTCATTTTGGGGGAACCAAATGAGAACAGACTACTTAGGCCACAAACACACAAAACTAGTAGTTCGTCTGTTCGGAGTGGCTATTTGAGCAACACTTACTGCTTGACACAGTCTGCCAAGGGGTTCATATTTATTATTTCCCAACTAATTTGAATATCTTAAGAATTGTTACTAATTACTTCTAGCATTGTGCAGTTTTTTGTCTTTAGAGAACACATACGACTTGTTGGATGCAAAGTTAGTTGACCCAGTAAACACTCTGAGACTTTCAGACTTTTCAGAGTCGCCTAAAAGACTCCTGCTGCCTGTTCTGACTTCAGGAGCCCCGATTAGGTTAAGTAAGCTTTTGGACTTTTCGTCAATTACGAAACTTGGAGCAAACTGGTTGCTCAGGAGTTTCATTTCTAAAGAACTTTGGAGCAACTTTACGCTTTCGTAGTCTTCGTCTTCAGGGTCCACTTGGGCTTTTGAAAAGACTTCTGTGGTTTTGGTGAACACTTCGTTTTCTCTGCTTTCAAGTTGGTCTTTTCTTTGTTGGATTAGTTTCATCTTCTTAGAAACTAGTCCAGAAGTCTCTTCAAGAAACTCAAACCTTTTCCTTTTGAAGTCTGCGTTTATAACCTTTTTCAGGTCTAGTTGGTCCTGGGCTATCATGTCTCCCATGTGCTTGTTTGCAAGGTCTTCTTGGTTGAGTTCTACTTGGGAGTAGTCTACAAGTTCAGGTAAGTCTTGGTCGTCTTCTGGTCTTTCTTCTTCGGACTCGTTGGAACGCTTTACTATGTTGTCGTGTTCTTCGTGGTCAGACCCTAACTCTGCTTCTTCGTCAAAGAACTTGGAGGAGTACCTTTTCTTAGTAATGGCTTTTGGCACTAAGTTTGGAGCAAACACTGGCAAGTGGGTTTCTTCGGTTTCTTTAAGTTCTTGTTGGTCAGTTTGTTCCCACTTGTCTTCTTCCAACTCATCTTGTTCTAGCTCAGACTGCTCTGACTCGACTTCCTGGTGCTCAGACTCAGCTTCTTTTGGTTCGGCTGTTTGATTTTCAGGTTGTTTTTGATTGCCTTCTTCGATGTCTATTAGTCTTTGGAGTTCAGCAGCTTGTTCTTCCTCACTTTCAGGCAAAAAGTCACTGTCTTCTTCTTCTTGCTTTTTAGTTCCTTCTAAGTCTGTTTTAGACTTTTCAAACACGTTTTGGGGGTCTAGGTGTCCAGTCTTCCTTTCGTTGACTGAAAACTTAAGACGCTCTCTTAAAAGTTCTCTGGGATCAGAGGCCTTTTTTTTATTAATGAAGCCTTCTATTTTTTGTGGAGTACTTATCTCCAGTAAGTCTTCGCTTTGGTTGTTAGTCAGAACGCCTTTGGCTAAGTAGAAACTAACTTTGTCTTGTTTATGTTGTTTGAACTTTTGAAGTAGTTGAGTGAAGTCTTTGGACTTTCTAGACTTAGACTCGAGTTGAAGAGGCTGGTCTCTCAAAAACTCGAATTCAGTTATTTGTTCTTCAGTTTTGTGTGGGTCAACTAACTTGTTGAGTACTTGGAACTTAGGAGCTTTAATCTTTTTGTTGGTTTTTGGTTTCTTTTTAGTGGGTTTCTCGGAAACTAAGCTTTCCCTAGGAATGTTGGGGTCAGGTTGGTTTTCTATGCCTTCAGTAGAGATGGTTTGCCCAGTAACTTCTGAAGTACGCTTTAAGCGCCTTTTAGGGGATTCTCCCTCCATTTTTTAAACCCCGAGTTACTAAGTCATACTTCCATGAAAATAAGGAGGTTCTTCAACCAGTGGATAAAAAGACACACTTCAGACCCTTACGTGAAACTCTCTAAAAAAGAAGGCTACCGAAGCAGAAGTGCTTACAAGTTACTTGAAATCAACAAAAGGCACGGCATTCTTCGAAGTGGCATGAAAGTTCTGGACATAGGAGCAGCTCCAGGGGGTTGGAGTCAAGTTGCAGTGAAAGCTGTGGGGTCTGAACCTGAGGCTCCTTTAGTTCTGGCAGTGGACTTGCTTCCTATCAAACAGATTCCTGGAGTTGTTGTTTTGGAACTTGACATTACTTCTGAAAACTCCATTGACGAGATACTCAACGTGTGGAAGTCCCCTGTAGACGTTTTGCTGAGCGACATGTCTCCAAACCACTCTGGAAACAAAGACATAGACTGTGCTTTCATTACAAATCTTAACTGGGAAGCACTTAAGATTGCTAATTACACACTCAAGCCTGGAGGCACTGCTTTAATTAAGATGTTAAGTGGGGTTGACGAAGCTGAGACTTTTAGCTCCTTCAAACCCTTTTTCAAGTCGATTCACAAAGTGAAGCCAAACGCTTCAAGACCCCAGTCGCGCGAGTTGTACTACCTGTGCAGGGGCTGGAAACTAGGGACTGGTCCAAAAGTTGAAACTTCTACTGAAGATAATCTTGCAAAACTCTTAAGTATTTCCAAAGCTGCAAACATAGAAATCGACCCAAAACTTGAGGAAGAGGTTAGGTCCAAAGGCTTGGAAATCAACCCAGAAAAGTACAGCTTTGTAAACGACGAAAGCCTGATGCTTGAAAAGCTGTTTGAAGGCAAAAAAAAACCAAGCTTTATGGAGAAGATTCCTGAAACTTACGAACAAATCGAAAAACTCGTTCAAGAATACAAAGAAGGCAAAGCCAAACTGCCTGAGTCTTCTGAAGACTACACAACAGAAGAAGATGAGTTCCAAGAACAAGTCGAAATGGAAGACATGGCCCAAGAAGCCACTGAGGAACAAGAAGACCTTCATGAATCCGACCAAGAAATAGGGTTCCAACCAGAAAACTTCCTCACCCAGGACTCTGTTCACGAGCACGAAGAAAAAGCTAAGAAGTACGAAAGGGCCTTGAAAGGGCGTCCAAGAACCAAAGACAGTGAAAAAGAGTTTAGAAAGTGGGCTGAAGCCATGAAAGACTCTGACCTCTGGGACAAGTAATTGGTAATTATAAATTATATGGAAGAAGAACTGGTTTTGAGTGATGAAGACTGCAAGTTGGAAGAAAAACTAGACTCCTTGAACAAACAAATCGAAAGGGTGATCAAGAAGCCTTTCCACAGAAGATCCATTCCTTCGGGGTTCTTGAAAAGCATTCCTTGTGAAGAGGAATTTTCAGTAACTGATTCAGACTCTTTTTTAGTGACTTCTTTTCAAGAGACTGAGTTTTTTCCCTACCTCGAAGAAGTACTTGTTCAGCTCGAAAGGCAAAACATGATCATTGAAGACTTCAGGTCCGATTCTGCCAGAAAGGACTCCAAACAGTGCTCAGTGAGCAAGCAAACCAGTAGTGTAAGTGTTCAATCCAACAAAAAGAACCTTTTGAAAAGCAAACTGTGCCAAAAAGTTGCGTTGGTTGCCAAGAAGTTAAGGAACCTAGAGTCCCAACTCCAGTTAATTAAGCTTTGTAAATAATGACTACTATAAATGGGAATCGACCTTAAACTAGGAGTGGTTTTTCTGTCCCTTATGCTGATTAACTTGCTGTACACACTCATAGCTGTGATTTACCCAGTAACTGCCCAAACAAGAGGGGTGCCTTCTTGGGTCATTGGGATGGTGTTTAGTTCTATGGCTGCTGTCAGTATTCCACTGTCTTTGTGGGTCGGAAACAACCTATCTGGTTTAGGAAGACGCAGAGTAATTGCAGCGGGCTTACTCCTAGCTTCAGTANCTCTATTGATGTTGGCTTTTATAGTTTACTTAGACAACACTTGGTTCGTAGTAATGAGTTTTGGTTCAAGAATGGTAGGGGGTGTGGCAATGGCCTTTGTGTACACTTCTGGCTGCGCTATAATCACTTCAGACTACCCAGAAAATGCACAAAAGTACTTGCCTGCTGCTGAGTTCTTCGGAGGCATTGGGTTAACTATTGGACCTACTTTGGGAGCAGCATCCTACCAAGTTTTGGGTTTCACTGGAATAGCACTGGTAGCAGCAGCACCCTTTGTGTTGCTTGTTGTCCTAGTAGTGGTGTTTGTTAAGCCTGGGAGTTCACTCGAAGCTGCTTCTAGCGAGTTCAGACTCAGCGGACTACTCAAAAACACAAACATAATACTAGACGCAGTGTTGTTAGTTTACGTAAACACTTGCATCACTTTTCTAGACCCTAGTTTAGGTCCTTACCTGGACAGTTTGGGCTACTCAGTAAGTACGATTGGAGTGGCTTTTCTGATGAGTTGTTTAGGTTACTGTGTGACTTGTTTAGTGCTTTCTTTTACTATAGACAAACTAGACATCAAACTAGTTCAGTCAGTGTCGCTTGTGGTCTGCAGTTTGATGATGGCACTTGTGCCCTCCTGGTACCAAACAGGCCCTGTTCTGACCTTTGCAGCTTTGGCTTCTATTGGGGTGGCATTAGCTTGTCCCTTTAGCGCTACCATGACAGCAATGGCTGAAATAGCCCAGATAGCAGGCTTCAAAAAAACAGACCAGCTCCAGGACGCCATTAGTGGAATCTTTACTTTTGCGTTTTCAATAGGAGACATTGCAGGGCCTTTAGTTTCTGGGTTCATGGTGCACTGGCTAGGCTTTGAAACATCGATGCTGGTGATGTCTTGCGTGGGACTAGTTTTTAGTTGTGTGTACATACCTTTTTGCATCAGGTTTAAGTTGCTTCACAGAGACAAGTCCAACTACTTCCTTTTAGAAACTGAATAACTTACTTATTTTTTTTGAGGATTTGCAGTACATCTTCGTCACACAACTCGTGCTTGAGCCCGCACCTTTGTGCAGGGTACTTAGTTGACTTGCCCCAGACAAAAGCAGTTCGGAAGTCCTTGGCTAGTTGGTTGTGGATTTGTGCACAGGCACCTTTGATGGTGTAGCCGTCTCTCCGCTGCGTGAGAATCAAAGGGTCTGCGAAGTCTGGTTTTTGGCCAGGTTTTTTTGTGTAGACTCTGACCATTTTAAGCTTTTCCCAGATTCTCTCCACTAAGTAGTCCAAGTTAAGTTTCAGGTTGCAAGAGATCACAATGGAGTTAGGCTGTCTAGCCAGGTCGTCCAGTTCTTCAATTGAAATGTTGTCTACTTTGTTGTACACATACACACAAGGAATGTAACTCCTGTTAGACCCTTCCAGCATGTCAATGAACTGGTCTACTGTGGCGTCTTCTCTAAAGAGGATTTCTGCGTGGAAGATTTTGTACTCATGGCAGATCTTCCGAGCTATTTCTTGGTTCATGTGGGTTAGTTGGCACGTAGCGTTGAACTTCACCCCGTCGGAAGCTTTCTTCTTGATTGAAATGTCAGGTTTGCGTTGGTTGAGTCGGAACCCTACGTTTTCAAGTTCCTTAGTGATCTTTTCTTTGTGTTGCTGGGCGTTTTGGGCGTCAAGTACCATCAAAATCAAGTCAGCAGACCTTCCAACTGCTATTACCTGGCGTCCTCTGCCGCGGCCTTCACTAGCCCCCTCAATGATTCCAGGCAAGTCCAGTAACTGCATTTTGGCACCTCTGTAATGCAGAATTCCTGGAATGCACGTAAGCGTTGTGAACTCGTAGGAAGCTGCTTCTGACTTAGTAGGAGTCAACGAACTCAGTAAGGTCGACTTTCCTACACTGGGAAACCCTATAAGGGCTATTCTGGCGTCTCCGTACTTGCCTACGTCGAAGCCCTCGGACTTGCCACCTGACTTAGCTGGCTCAAGTGCTTGGCCTTTTAGTTTGGCTAGTCTGGCTTTGAGCAGTCCTAGGTGTCCTTCAGTAGCTTTGTTCTTTTGTGTCCTGGCCATCTCATCTTCTATTTCCTTAATTCGGTCCTGAATGCCCATTTTACTTATTCTTGTGTGTCCAAACTAAAACTTAACTCTAACTCCGATATGTCTGGAACTGCTACTGACTCCAGTTGCTCCTTGAAACTCTCAAGTGCTTCCGACTCAACATGCTGAATCCAAACGCAGAAGTCGTCAATAAAAAGTTTGTTCAAAAGGTACCTTGGTTCGCTGTGTTCAAACATGTTTTTTATCTTGAGTAGAACTCTTAAGAGGGAACCTTTTCCTTCACGGAACAGTGCTTTGGTGTCTTCAAAGGCAACTACACACATTTCATGTGACCTGTACAAGGCATAAACTAAGCACCTTCTAAAAGTGTGTTTGAGGCTTTCCTTCACAGACTCGTACTCTACCAAGCAACTCAAAGTCCAGCTCAGCATATTCACTGAAACAGCAGACTCGTTGCTGAGTTCTCCTTCCATTGACCTTTGTTCGTAACAAAAAGCCAAAACAACGTCTAGGAGTTGGTTCAGCAATACTTCTCTGAAGCCTCTGCTCACTAAAACATCACTTGACCTTAACTTCTTCAAAGTGTCCAAACTCAACTCCTGCATAGCTTCCTCCAAACTAGGAATGAACTCTGTATACAGACTTTCGAACTCTAAAGCAACTTTTAACTGGACTTCTTCACTGTCCATGTCTTCTAAGTACCTGTCTAGGTTCCAGTCTTCGTTTTCTTTAAGTGCTTTTTGTTCTTTTTTGAGTTCAAAGCTTGCCTCTGGGGAAGTGTGCAAAAGTTCGCACTGCTCCTCCCAACGATCCTGAAAAAAGTCAGTGAACTTCCGGTTGAAGCCGTACCCAAACTCAGGGCACTCCTCAATTTCTTGGAACTCACCTCCAGAAACTACTTCTATTTGGCTTGCTGGTTGGGCCCTTTTGGGGTTAAGTAACTTAGTGAGCATTTCTAAGTCTTGGAACTGTTCCCCAGGAGTAGCTTTTGCAAGCTTCACTAAGAGTTGACCTTTGTCAACGTCGTATGTGGCTTTTTCGTTCTCGTCACTAACTACTTTGCCCGGAAGCTGGAGTCTCAAAAGGTAGGGTTTTAAGTAAAGCAAAAACTCGTCTTCGTTCAGTTCTACTTCGAGGTCACTGATTCTGGCGTACTTGATGTAGACCTTTATGTAAAGAAAGTCTTCGTCTTGGTGCAGAGAAAACCTTGGAGTGATCATTATTAAAATGGGTACTTGCTGCTCACGGAAAAACGAACTGCTAACTAAAAAAGGCATAACTTCGGCTGAAGAACAACTAGCCCTGAGACTTTTAAGCCTAGAGCCTTCGATCGACCACAACATTGTCCGAACTTACACTTGGAAACGGCTAAGGAAGTTCCTTAAGGCAAACAAGTACAACGTTGAGCTTTCGTTAAAAGCAGTAGTGAGTGACATCAACTGGAAAATCAAGTACTTGCCTATTTCTTTTGAAAGGTGGCAAAGTATCCTTAAGACCAAAAGAATCTTTTTGTTCGAAAAAGACTCAGAAGAACACCCTGTAGTTGTAATTAAGCCCTGCCACCCACTAAAAGACTGTATTGCCAGTTGCTGTGACTTCTTAGTTTACTTCATTGAAAACATCCAACCCAGCATTTCACTCAAAAGCAAGCTTTGTCTTTTAGTGGACTTCCAAGAAAGCCCACTTGAAAAAAATGTTGTTTTGGAAATAAACGAATTCATGCACAAACACTACCCCTGCAAACTCAAACACATCCTTGTCGTTAAGTCACAAATAGACTCCTTAACCCTCAGTGACAGGTCTGCTCTGAGGGAGCTTCCCCACTTAAAAATCTTCAAAAAAGACTTTAAAAAGTACTTGTTTGAGTATATAGAAGTAGACAACCTACTGAGTGAATATGGAGGACTTAGACAGTACTTTTTCCAGGGCAACACTTACGGTCAGTTAAGTTAACTTATAAATATGAGACATCATTCACTCAATAACTCTGAGTCTCCAAGCGACCATTCAGAAATGAAGGGCTTGTCAGGCAACTCTGGAGATTTTATTGAAGACGTGCTTCAAGAAATCAGGAGCAAACAGTACCAGGAAACAGAACTACTTAGAACTCAAAACCTGAACTTCCAAAAACTCAACAACCAAACTTCTGAAACAGCTTTCACTTCAGAAGGACACATGAAAATCGAAAATGAAGGCCAAAAGTCTAACTGTTCATGTGGTTGCTCAATACTATAATTAAAACTTAGCTTTATTATTGAGTTCTTTGAGTTTGTGGATAGTTTCGTTCAGGGCCTTAACCCAAGCTTCCTTCTGGAACACGTTGTCAGCCCACAAGTGCAGGTTTTTGTTTTTGCTGACGACTTCAAAGTGGTGGCTGTGCTTATACTCCCCTAGAGCCTCTACCCTTGAGTCGTGAAAGATCGAAATCATGCCTCGGTGGACTTTGTCAGTTTTGTTGAGGTAGTAGTAAAGCCCGTGAGTCCTTAAAATGAACCAACGCGACCTCACTACTTTCCAAACTGAACCTTCTTTGCGCAACAGTCCTTCGAAGATTTTGTCACCCATGTAGTCTTCTGAGTTGCGCACGTTGCACACATGTAACTCACTAGAGTCTATTTCTGGAAATACAAGGTCATCTCCTAAGGAAAGCAAAAGGTATCTTGCGCATCGCAGTGCCTGGAACCACTCCACAACTTCCTTGAGAATCCTGGAAGTAAACACCCACTCTGAACTCTCTGCAGAAATCACTATGCCAAGGGAGTTGTTTACTTCTGCTAACGAAAGATTCACGTCGGTTAGGTTTATTTCAGTTTCTGGAACAGAGCACTTGTTATCTGAAAGTACTGCAAGTCTTTGAGGAAGAATAATCAACCACTTGCGTCCTGTCTTCCCTCTGAAAGTCATTTCCATGCAGCCTCGCAGATGAGGATACTTTTGGCGCAGCAAAGCTTGTTTTTTGCGACACGCTTCGTGAATGGCGGAGTCAGTTAAGGTTTGAGGAGGAAAAATAAAGTGCTGGCCCTTAGAGAACTCTACCCACTTTTTGCCCAAGCAGGGGTGCCAAATATAACTCTCAGACCTGAGAACTGCTTTTTCGTTGGAAAGAGTTTGCATGTTTGCCCGAGTGAAGGGTCCTTTGAGTTGGGTGAATTCTTTGCTTACTTCGTCCAAGTAAAACCAGTACTTGTCTAAGTTGTGCTCCACGTACCCACTTTCGGCCTTTCTGCAAAAAGCAAACTCTAAGTACTTGGCTTCAACCCAAAATATCCTGACTTGTCTGTGTAAAGTTTACGATAGCTTAAACTCGGAAGGAGCTGCAGTCCAAGGAGGCACTTCTCTCAGGAGTTTGTTGTTTATTTTGCTGTTGCCTTGAGCTAGAAGCATGTCTATTTCTTCTTTGGGAAGTGCTGAACCTATTGACTTCACTGGAAGTCCCAAAGCTTTGTGGGCTTCAGCACACTCCTTGCAAATAAACACTCCAAAGTGAGTGCTGATGGTGTCCACTCCTTCATCGTAGCAGTCTGCACAGTAGTTATTGAGTTGCAGTAGTTCTTCCATTTAAATTACTTAAACACAGGACTGCAGTCTTTTCATGCAAGTTCCAAGAAGGTCCTTCATGGGTGCTTCCTGCATACTTAAGGCTTTCCGAGCGTATCCTAGAAATACTTTCATTTCGTGCACAAACAAAAAGATGTTTTCTATAATCGGAACTAAGTTTTGGTTCTCAGACAACTGGAAGAGCCTTGTGAAGTGTCTCACAGCAGAAACTAACTTGACAATGTGTTCAGCAGAGGTTTCTCCTAAAGAGTTGCAGATGTGGTTCCTGAATTCTTTGAGGAAAGTAACTCTGGGAACAACTTCTTCCATAGAAGCTCCTTCTTCTATGAGGTTTTCACAGACACCTTTGACGAACTCCTCCACACTAGGCAGGGCAAGCATTACTTGTTGCATTTTTTTCAAGGCAGGAAGGATTTCGTGCTCTGACTTGAGTTGCAGTTCTTCAATTACTTTGGTGAGGATTTCGGGCTTTTGGGTCAGGGAGTCTAAGTGGGTCTTCATTTGGTGGTTTTGTGAATGCAAAGACTCCACTTGACTCGAAAGTTCTTGGTTCTTTTTGTTGAGGTCTTGAAAGTACTTTTGGAACTCGTTTGTTTCTGACCTCAGACTTTCAAGGTCCTCTGAGAGTTTTTTCTTTTGGTCTTCATACATCATGATGATGCCCATGACTTTAGAGTCTGAAGTTCTTGAAGGGTCGTATTCCCTCCCCATGAAAGCTGAAAATATAGAAACTTGTTTTTCCGACTTAAAGTTCAAACTAACCGACTCTAGGTGCAACTGGTTCTTAAGTTTTTTGATTTGGTTGTCTTTGTCTTTGCACATTTGTTTGGTTTTGGCTATTTGTTCTTGCAACAACTTGTTGTGGGAGTGCAGGTCTTGCGACTTGGCACTCTGTAGGTTCTGGCTGAGATAGGAGTTGTGTTCTTTAAGTTGCCTTACTTGCTCTTCTGTGTCTTTGTAGTTCCGCGACAAGTTGCTGTACTCAGTCAGCACCTCAATGAAGGTGTCTGCAACTGAGTTCAAGTCAGGTGACTCTTGGTAGTTTTCGTCCTGGTAAAGATTTATGACTCCAAATCCGTGTTTTTCCAGCAACTTATTAATTTCATCCCAGACGCCTTCTGACTGTGAAGTTTCTATTTGCTCGCTCCAGTCCATTTCTTGTTCGTCAAAACTTCTGACTTCGAAGTCTTCTTTTTGAGGGGATATTTGCTGGCACAACACACTGAGTTTTTTGATTTCTTCTTGGATTTCATTTGACTGTTTCAAAAATTCGTGAACTGAAGGAGAAATGTTGGCCTCACTAACTAACTCCTGGTCACTTACTTCAGACTTCGAAGCATAGTCCTCTGAATAACTGCTTTCGTCACTTAGGAACTTGCCTCCTTCCATACTTTATATAGCTATGAACTGGTTATTTCTAGTAGTGCTTCCTTTGAGTCAGGGTATTTTCTTTGAACTTAAAGAAGACCAGTGCTTCAAAGAATACGTAGTTCAAGACCAAGAATTCTGGTCCAACTATGTAATTTCGGGAAAGGGCGACCAAAACGTCTTAGTGCAAGTCTTCAGTCCTGACAAAGCTGTTCTCTACAAAAGTTCTCCTAAGTCAAGACAAGGCACCTTCAACTATGTTGCTACTCAAAGTGGTTACTACGAGTTGTGCTTTAGCTTGCTAGACAAGCAACCCAAAACAGTAAGCATCAACTTCTCAAGTGAAGTTCAGGAAGACTGGGCTACTGAAGGCGAAATCGAACCCCTGCGCAACAACCTCAAGCACCTCAGCAGAAACCTAGACACTGTATTCAGAAACATCAACTTTTACGAAAGACGCGAAAAAATCCACAGAGACTTAACTGAGAGGACCTGTGACCGAGTACTCTGGAGTGGAGTTTTTAAGATTCTGGTTCTTTGCGGTGTTAGCTTTACCCAAGTCATTATGCTTACAAAGTTCTTCGCGAAAACTTCCCAGTCAATATAATAAATGGAATCCAAAGATAGCGCGTGGGTGCTTTTGCAGTTATTTGAAGAAAACTGCTTTTTCAAAGCCCAGGTCCGCGTAGCTGACTTCCTAGTTTCGATAGGCAACAATGTTAAATGGGTGTGCACTAACTCAAGGGGGCTTGTGGAAACTAGGAAGCCTGACTACGGAGCTTTGTACGAAACCTTCATAGGAAACCACAACTACAAAGACGAAGACTTAATTGGGAGAACCATCATATCCAACAAAGAATACCTCAGCACGAAAAAGCAAGTGCACGGGAAAATCAAGAACCTAATTATTAGTGAAAGCGAAGTCATTCAGAAAATGCCCAACACAAAGAGCTTAAGCAAGTACGTGGTGGAAGTCGGTAGAAAAGGGCCTATGAAGTTCTCTAAACAATACAAACTAGGCAAAAAGAAGGAAAGAGTAAAAGTGTCTGGGAACTATATTGTCGAGCAACTCAGGAACTACTCAAGCCAAATCATTTTTACTATTCAAAAAAACAATAGTTGTACAGTGGACCAAATGGTTCTGTATTTTGTTGAAGACAAAGACAAAAACATCTATTTTAACAGAAGCAAGTTGTGCGAAATTAGTTATAAGAAACAGCCAATGGCACTTCCAACCACAACAACCTACCTCGAACACCAACTTGCAAGACCCACTTACTCCTCCCTAAGAAGAGCTGTGTCTTCAACTGTAGGATTCAGTCGCAAAAAGCCCTTTGAGTGTTCAGGGAGTTTTTGCAACCTAGTTTTGGAAAGCAAAGAACTCAAGTCCAAGGAAGTTGACATAGACGAGTTCCTCAACTCGGTGATCTCTTCCTACTTCTCAGGTGACGAAAGGGAAATCCAAAAACTCAAGTTAAGCATCAACATGGACAAAGAACTCAACACCAGGACCAAACACAAACTCAGGAAGCCCATGAACTACATTCCTTACAGATACGTTTTGTTAGGTGAAAAACTCACTGAAGGCAAACTCCCTACTAAAGAACTACTTTCAACCGACTTGAAGCAAGTCATAGAGACTCTGGAAGTTTTCAGAAAATCCCAAACTAGCATGGACCAACTCAGAATAAGGGCGAAGATTGACTCTTTTAACTACTACAGCCAAGTGTTGGTGTGCGACAGGTGCTACCAAGTTTACTCTCTTTTGAGTAGCAAAAGACTCCTAAAAAGTATCCAAGAAAAGAGTCCTAAACTTTCAAGCAGTCTTCCCAGACCTGCTAAAAAAAGACTCAACTCCAATAACCTGGACGAACTGCTGAATGACATAAACCAAGTTTTGCTGGAAATGGAACTGAGTGAAAGGCAACTTGAAAGCAGCCCTGAAAAAACTAAAAGGCAAGAGAACGAAGAAGTACTGCCTAAGCCTCAACTAAAAGCTGAAAAGGTGGAGGAGATTGGTTACGAAAACCTGTCGAACCAGTTGTTTCCTCAAGAAAGACTACTTCCAAACGTAAGGTTTAAAGGACACCGAGCCTACAAAAGTTACTTGAAGAAACTAAAAAGGGGGAATCTGGCTAAAGACAGAAGGAGTTTAGTTAAACTTAAGCACTAGCACAGGTTTTTGTTTTTGTACACTTTAAGGGTTTTTTTGATTCTGGAGATTTCTTTGGTGAGTTTTTGGGCTTTTTCTTGTTTGCAGGAACGACAAGAGTAATTTCCACAGAACAAACACTTTTTCTTTTTCTTGAGTGTTTGCCACAGCTTGTCTATTGACTTCTCGCTTCTGTTGATCTTCTGGAGCAGTTTCTCTAGTTCTTGTTTTATTTGGGTTTTGCTGGTTTTCTTTTTAGTAAGTTTAGTGAGTTTTTGTTTTTTAGAAGTTAAGTAAAAAGACTTCCACTTGTAAAAGAAGTCAAGCAGAGTTTTGCCTTTTTTGTACGACTGGGCTTTGTAGGTTTTGTTCTGCATTGCTAAGGTGTTACTAGCTAGTGCACTCAGAACTTTCTTTAAGAGTTGTTTATTGTGGATTGAATCAACTACTTGAGGTTCGTGACACTGAGAGACCCATGCTTTCCAAAGAGTTCTTTTGTATTGCATTTCTGCTGCTTTGAAGTCAAGTTTCTTTTCCTTCAAAAGTCCCAAAAGTTCCCCAAACACTTTTTTTTTCACTGAAAGTTGTTTTTGTTTCTTTGCTTTTATTTGGTAAAACTCCAAAAGTTTCTGGTCAGTGTTTTGGAGTTGCTTGGTTTGCTGGGCAGTGGTTTGCACTGGAGTTTTAACTGACTCAGCAGAAATGGGTGGAAGTTTTTGAGGCGAAAAGTGCATAGTGGGCTTTTCTGTCACTGCAAAGTCTGCTACCGGTTTGCGTCTGAACCTTTTCTGGGGAGACTTTACTCCTACATTGGAGGTCTCTGAACTAAGCTCTTTAGCAGGTCTGATAGCCAGAGTGTGTCTGTAGTCGCTCACACTAGGCAGTCCTAGCACTGAGGTGTCGTAAGAAAGCAATTCTTCTTTTTCTTGCTGGAGTTCAACTACTTTGTTGAACTGGGTTTCCAAAATACTTTGCAAAGCCCGTAGGTACTCTGGGTACAACCCGAACACCGGAAACTTGTCTAGAGTTTGTTTCTCCCAGAAGTCAAAGCCTTCAACTCTTTCAAGTTGGCTCTGAAACAACTCATACTGGGACTTTTTGCGACTTAAGTCAGTTTGCAAGTCAGGAAACACATCTGCAGAGTAAACTGTTTTTTTCTTTAAAAAAAGTGACCCACTCTTGTCTTCAATAAGTCCAAGTACAAAGAACTGACGAAGTTCAGCTTCAAAGTGCTCCTGCAAGTCATCTAAGTCCGAGTACTTTTCAGCTTGACACTGCAAAAAGCACTGCAAGTCCTGGTTTCCCCAGTTGTGCAGCAGCAAAAGTATTTCACAAAACAACCACTTGTAAAGTCTAAAAAGTTCCTGTTTGTCAGGCTGACTTTCAGTGTAGAGGTTCCAGAGCGAAGAACTAGACTCCTGGATGTAGTTTTGGATTGTTTGAGGCCTTACTTGCTGAATCTTAAGTGCACCGCCTATAGGAGTAACTCTCACTAGTCGCTTGAGTTCCCTAGCATGCAGTGAATTGACTTCTTCCCAGTAAGGCCCTGTTTGGGCGTTTATTCTTTTCCTGAGTTTTTGGAAGAGTTCAAACTTGATTTTGAGACTGTTAACTTCCCTGTCAAGTTTAATCAAGACCTGTTCTGTCTGGTAGAAGTACTGCAGGAGTTTGCTTGACAAGTTCACGGAGTCTATAATGTCCTCTCTGACTTTGGGAGTGATTTTTTGGCTGTCCACTTCTTTGAGTTTGGGAAATATCAGCAGTAGAAGCATAGTTAAGTTGGGATTTTTACTGCAGGGGTTTCCCTCCAGACTAATCGCAACTAAGTTTTCTCGGTTAGAAACTTTGAAGAGTTCGTCCAAGTCCTCGATGCGGTTGTAACTCAAGTTCAGGTTTGTGATACTTCTGAACTGAGAAATCCCGTCCAAACACTGAAGGTAGTTGTGTGACAAGTTAAGTTTCCTAGCTTTGGTGTATTCATAAGGGACCCTGTCGATCACTTGAATGTTTCCAAAGTTCAAATTTAAATAGTCTCCGTCGTAGGAAGAGTCAAATACTTGACTTATCTAAGTAAAACTTACATACTTAGCTTTGTAGACACTTGAGACGTAAGGCGGTTTGCCACTTGAAAGAGCCATTATTAGTTAAAGGAATGTGTATGACAGAACCCAGGCCAGCATAAAGCTGAAGAACCCTGGCCCAAATGCCTCCGAAACTATGTCCCAGGCTTCGATGTGGTCGGCCTTGATTACGTTCCACACGTAGAAAAGTGAAATCCCAGATAGTATTATAGCGAAGCCTACTATAGTAGGAAACCCAGTGAACTTCAAAACTCCAGCAGTTGCACCCAAAATTAAACCAAGAATCTGTTTTGTCCAGTGCAGAGTGTCCATTAGTTCTTCCTTAGTGGTTTCTGAGCCCCTTCCAGAGTCTACCATTTTGTTATTAACGCTGTATTTCTGCCATAATCGTGTGCTGAGAAACTAAGTTCTTGGCTAAGTGGGGGTGGGTTTTTTTGATGTTGTCTGTGAAGGAGTTGTACTTCATCAAGAACTTGGCGTAAGTTCTTCGCAAAATGTCCTTTTGCGTTTCTTCACTGAAGAAAAGATCCTTTTCAAGGGTTTCAACCATCTGGACTCCTTTGCGCCAATTGGCGTTGAAGTCCTGAATTAGTGTTTCTGGGTCAGTTTTGATGTGCTCTTCCATGAAGCCCCCAAAGACTTCTTTGAGCTGCAACTCAATGTAAGTTTCGACAAGTTCGTTCAAGTCAACTTCGAGTTGGTTGAAGTCCTCCAGGGAGTTTTCTAGGTTGTGGAGTTCCTCAACCATGTACTCTAAGTTGTTTATGAGAAACACCACTCTGTTTTTTTCGTCTTTGATTTCTTGAGACAATCTCTGCAGCAAACTCACAAAGGCCTTTTTGAACAAGGAGAGTCTTTGGATGAACATGTCGTCACTTGGAAACACTTTCAGCAAAGAAACTATTAGTTGTGAAAATCGGTAAGTCACGAAAAACGGACCCAAGTCGTTTGTTCTTAAGTAAGAGGCCTTTTCCATTTCACGCAAGTTGGTGTCGAGTAAGTGCTGCAGTTTGGGCCACAAAATCATCCTTACTTTTTCGAAAAAACTGTTCATGAACTGGATTCCTCTTTTTTCCATTGTTTGCTGGAAAGTAGAGTTGATTTTCAAAATAAGTAAAAGTGCCAGCAAGTCGTGGGTTCCTGAAAACAAACTAGCTAGGGTGTCTATGATGTGCTGGAAGGTCTTTGAAAAAACCTCCCCAAAAACAGACTGGTACTGTTCTGGCTTGATCGAAAAGAACTCAAGCACAAACAAAAAGTTAAAAGTAGCTGTGTCCACTAAGAGTCTGCACAAACTCTGGAAAACTCTTTCCAGGTGGAACTTATGGTTGGACTTTCTGGCAGTGTGCGAAACTATTGGGTCTAGAGTTTCTATTTGGTCAACAATGGAGTGCCTGTCTTTCAAGTCAAATCCCTGCACGTAGTGGTTTTTGGGGTCAGTTGCGTCTGAAACCACCACGTCGTGCTTGGAAGTGGTGTCCTTAATCAACTTTTTGAGAGAAGCTAAGTAAACCTTGAAGTGGTACAGGTAAACCTGACTTAGAGTTTCGGTGTAAGTCATGCACACTTCTACATAAGTTTCCTGCGAAGCTTCCCGCAGGAACACCAGTAAGTCTTTGTACTTGATCAAAACAGACTCCTGTATGAGTTGAACGTTTGTTTTAGGCTTGGTTAGGTTTTGGATGTGGCTGAGCAAAAAGCCCCTGATTTTGGCAGCAGCTTTGCTTCTGAGCTTTTCTAGTTCTGGAAGTATTTCTTGCATTGATATTGCTGTGAGTTGCTGGCCTTCGATGTCCACTCTGCCTTCGGTTCTGAAGTAGCGCATTTTTTCGCGCAACTCGTTGACGAAAGAAAGGTAGTCTTCGTCAACAGGTTTGTTGCAAATGTTTTGCACCAAGTCTGGGGAGACCGTGATTTGCTTGAGGTAGTTGTCTAGTTTCTGTTCTAGTTTTTTTCTGTTGTTCAAAGAAATACTCATGCTGAGTGACTGGTCCTGCAGGGCCTTGATTTCTCCACTGATGCTTCCCAAGTCAGTTTGGAAACTGGTGAGCATTTCTTCAAGTGAACCCAGTATGTTTGAAGAAGCAGATATTTCCCTGCAAAGTTCAGCTATTCCTTGCTGGCACTTCAAAATGTCTTCCAAACTCTCGTCCTCTACCTTTTCTAGTTCTTTCGAAACTTGCTCTGAGTACTCACGCAAGTCCATTTTAGTTTAGTCTCTTAGCTTTTTACGCATATACTTATCTAACCTGTGGACTGGGTCTGCTTCTTCGGTGATTTTTGGTTTGAGACTGAAGTCAGGGAACTGTGGCAGGGGCTTGAAGGTTTGGTCTTCGTACTCAGGAGTGGAGTCCCACATGTTTGGACGCCAAGGACCCTGGACTGAAGTTTTGTACGAAATTACTTTTTTGCCTGAGTGCTTAAATGCTTTGTGGCCTCCTTGGGACCTCACTCGTTCGAAGACCTTGAGGATTTCTTCTGGGTTTAAGTTGCGCAAACTTAAGTCCCGACTCCAGCCATTGATGTACTCAGTGCGGATGTAAGGGTGGTCTCCGTTGCTAATGTAAGCTTCCAACTCCAAGTGGGGGTTCTTTTCCAAGAACTCGTCAAGTTTACTTCCTTGCAAAACTTCCCTTATTCCTTTAGAACTTCCTCCGAACTCACAAAACTTCAGTTTAATCTTTCGGAGCTGAAAAATTCCTCGACTACACATTTTTATTTCTTAGGTTCAATTTTAAGTTTGTAGTGAAGCAGCCGGTGGCCTTCTTCCAAGCGGTCTTTGAAAGAAAACTTAGAAATAAGACTTTCTAGATCTACTGCAATGCAGGACTTACTTTCCCTTTCTTCTTCCAGACTGTACTGAATAGTGTGTGCTTTCCCAACAATCATTAATTCGTCGCCGTCTTCTTCTTCAGTGTTCCAAATCTTAAGCGAGTACTTAATTGAGTTCGAAAGACTCCTGAACTGCGGGTAAAAACGGTTGTTGTTAGAGTCCATGAATATGTAAGTAAGTATTGTATAGGTGTCGTTTTCTGCCATGAAAAAGGTATGCAGTAGCTTTACACACCCCGCCGTAGGCGGCAGTGAGGACGACCGGAGTCTGGAAGA
>PR_CR_10_Liq_1_inCRDRAFT_1000757_pt1 | contig 19574 bp, 18 predicted proteins | sample PRCRCaboRojoPR_3_FD_10241 | JGI IMG/M metagenome (IMG submission 10241)
CTCAGTAGGTTAGAGCGCTTGATTGTGGATCAAGAGGTCCCCCGTTCGAGCCGGGGAGGCGGTACCATCACCTTCCCCGACGGATTGATGACAAGCGCCACCCTTTTGGCTATGCATCCGGGCCGCCGCGAGGAAGACCATGACGGAAATGCGCATCAGCTTTGAAATTCAGCCAGATCCGCCTGCGCGGCTGGACAAGGCGCTTGCGCGTGACGTGCCGGACAGCGCCAATCTCAGCCGTTCGCGCCTGACCAAGCTGCTGGAGACCGGCGCTGTCGCTGTGAACGGACAAGTGGCGACCAGCCCCAAGGGCAAGGTGGCGGCGGGCGACCGGATCGTCCTGACCGTGGCAGCGCCCGAGGAAAGCCATATCGCCGGCGAGCCCATACCTCTCGACGTGGTCTTCGAGGATGACGACCTGATCGTGGTGAACAAGCCGGCCGACATGGTCGTGCATCCGGCGCCGGGCACGCCGCGGGGCACGCTGGTCAACGCGCTGATCCACCATTGCGGCGACAGCCTGTCCGGGGTGGGCGGAGAAAAACGCCCGGGAATCGTCCATCGCATCGACAAGGAGACCAGCGGGTTACTCGTCGCGGCCAAGACGGACCGTGCCCATCACGGGCTGGCCGCCCAGTTCGAGGCCCATAGCGTGGATCGCCATTACCGTGCGATCTGTTATGGCGTGCCCGATGCCAATGACCCGCGCCTGCGCGGGATTCGGGGAACGAGCTTCGAGACCGGCAATGTCCTGCGCATCCAGACCGAGCTGGCCCGCCACAAGCACGATCGCCAGAAACAGGCGGTTGTGCGGTCGGGCGGACGGCATGCGGTGACGCGGGTTCGGATCGTCGAGCCGCTGGGCAAACCGCCGGCTGCGGCGTTGATTGATTGCTGGCTGGAAACCGGGCGCACGCATCAGATCCGGGTGCATTTGGCGCATGTTGGACACGGGTTGATCGGTGATCCCGTCTATGGCGGGCGGCGCAAGGTCTCGGCGGCCGGAGTGGGCGCAACCGGGGTCGAGGCGGTGCGCGGATTTCCGCGTCAAGCTCTGCATGCCGCCACGCTCGGTTTTGAACACCCGGTGACAGGCAAGATGATGCAGTTCGAGGCACCGCTACCGCAAGATATGGCGGGTCTCCTGGCTGCGTTGCGCGGTGCGGCCTGAACGCCCATAAGCGATTTTTTGCGAGAATATCCCAAATGCGTGATCTCATGTGCGTGAGCGCAGGGTAAGAATTGCGGATTCGGGATGCGTCGGTCGCGTTTGGGGTGTAAAACTGCGCCCTACACTCTTGAATAGGCCGTCAGAGCGACCATATTCATGTTAACCCCATAAACATTGGGAGGGGACGATACATGAGCACGCAAGAAACAACATCGAACCTGAGCAGCTATGCCAAGTTGCCGGCGCCATCGCCGGAACAGGGGCTGAACCGCTACATGCAGGAAATCCGCAAATTTCCCCTGCTGGAGCCGGAAGAGGAATACATGCTGGCCAAGCGCTGGGTCGATCACGAGGATACCGAGGCCGCCCACAAGATGGTGACCAGCCACCTGCGCCTGGCCGCCAAGATCGCCATGGGCTATCGCGGCTACGGGCTGCCTCAGGCCGAGGTGATTTCCGAGGCCAATGTGGGCCTGATGCAGGCCGTCAAACGCTTTGACCCTGAAAAGGGCTTCCGCCTGGCCACCTATGCCATGTGGTGGATCCGCGCCTCGATCCAGGAATACATCCTGCGGTCCTGGTCGCTGGTGAAACTGGGCACGACCAGCGCCCAGAAGAAACTGTTCTTCAACCTGCGCAAGGCCAAGGCCCGCATCGGTGCGCTGGAAGAGGGCGATATGCGCCCGGAAAATGTCGAGCGGATCGCCCATGATCTTGGCGTGACCGAAGAAGAAGTCATCAGCATGAACCAGCGCCTTTCGGGTTCTGACGCGTCGCTCAACGCGACGGTCGGCCAGGAGGGCGAAGGCACCATGCAATGGCAGGACTGGCTGGAGGACGAAAACGCCAACCAGGCCGAGGAATACGCGGAAAAAGACGAGCTGGACGCGCGCCGGGAATTGCTGGCCGAGGCGATGGATGTGCTCAACGAGCGTGAAAAGGACATCCTGATGCAGCGCCGTCTGGCTGAGGAGACCGTGACGCTGGAGGATCTGAGCGGCAAATACGACGTGTCGCGCGAACGCATCCGCCAGATCGAGGTCCGCGCCTTCGAGAAGCTGCAGAAGAAGATGCAGCAACTGGCGAAAGAGCGGGGCATGCTGCCTGCGGCCTGAGGCTGTGTCCAAATACTCTTGCGCAGCGCCGTCCAGTTGGGCGGCGCTGCTCTTTTGGTCGGCCCTGGCCTGGCGCCGCAGCGCTGGCTTTGGGTGACGATGTTGCCGGCCCAATGATTTCTCATCCTTCAAGACGAACCTCGCAGTTCCTGCGCAACAGGGGCGCTCAGGCCCCTTTCCCGCGCTGTGCGTGATCGCTAACATCAACACGAAAGGGAGGACCGACATGACTGAACCGATCCGTTGGGGCATCCTCGGGGCATCCAATTTCGCAAGCGAGCATATGGGCCCTGCGATCCATATGGCCGACAATGCCGAATTGGCCGCTCTGGCGACGTCCAGCCCGGCCAAGGCCGCGCCGTTCCGTGCCATGCAGCCACGCCTGAGGGTCCATGACAGCTATGACGCGCTGCTTGCGGATCCCGAGATCGACGCGGTCTACGTGCCGCTGCCCAACCACCTGCACGTGGAGTGGACGAGGAAGGCGCTGGAAGCGGGCAAGCATGTGCTGACGGAAAAGCCCATCGCCATGCGGGCCGACGAGATCGACGCGCTGATCGCCCTGCGCGACAAGACAGGCCTGCTGGCGACCGAGGCCTACATGATCGTCCACCACCCGCAATGGCAACGTGCCCGCGAGATCGTGCAATCGGGCGAGCTGGGCACCCTGACCCATGTGGAGGGCGTCTTCACCTACAACAACGCCGAGGACACCGCGAATGTCCGCAACGACCCGGCCAAGGGCGGCGGCGGCATTCCCGATATCGGCGTCTATACCTATGGCAGCACCCGCTGGGTCACCGGGCAGGAGCCGCAGGAGATCACCCATGCCGACCTGACCTTCGAGAACGGCGTCGACGTGATCGCACGCGTCGCGGCCCGGTTCGACGGCTTCACCGCGCATTTCGTCAATTCCATGCGCCTGCATCCCTTCCAGGAGATGCTGTTCATGGGCGATGCAGGCTGGTTGCGGCTGACCGCGCCGTTCAACCCCATCGTCTTCGGTGAGGCCAAGCTGGAGGTGCGGTCCAACCAGGGCGAACGCATGGAACGTTTCCCATCGGACTGGCACTACAAGACCCAGGTCGAGAATTTCGGCAAGGCGATCCGCGAGGGGGCCGATTACCCGTGGTCGCTGGAGGATGCCAGGGGAACGCAGGCGATGATCGACGCTGTTTTCGAAAAGGGCGGGCGCGGCTAGACTGCCCCAACAGGAGGAATCGCCATGGCCGACCCCAATGAATTCGACGACGTGATGCCCGAGAACACCGCCCGGCGCGAGCCCTCCGGGCCTGTCGAGGAGAACCTGTTCCTGCGGCTGATCTACATGATCATCATCGGCATCCTGCTGTCCTTCGTGGGCACGATCATCGGCATCCTCGCGCTGGTTCAGTTCATCCTGGCGCTGGTCAACAACAAGGTGCCCAATGAACGGGTGGCCGAGTTCGGCACGACCCTGGGGATGTGGGTGGCCAAGGCCGCGCGCTACCAGACCTTTGCCTCGGAAGAGAAACCCTGGCCCTGGACCGAGCTGGATTGACCTCGCATCTTCGCATCTTCGATCTCGATGCGGGACGGGCGGACACCCTGCTGGTTCATGACGGGCATATCGAGGCTCCGAACTGGCACCCCGATGGCGGCAGCCTGATCGTCAATGGCGGCGGGCGGCTGTTCCGGGTCGATCTGGCGGCCCCGGCGCTGGACCTGATCGGCACAGGGTTCGCTACGACCTGCAACAATGACCACGGGATCACGCCCGATGGTGCGCGGCTGATCCTGTCGGACAGCACCGAGACGGGTGAAAGCTGCATCTATACGGTTTCGGCAGCGGGGGGCGCCCCGCGCCGCGTCACCCGGCAGACGCCCTCTTACTGGCACGGTGTCAGCCCGGACGGGCGGGAGCTGGCCTTCGTCGGCAACAGGGGCAAGGGCTTCCAGGTCTTCACCGTGCCGGTCGAGGGGGGAAAGGAAACCCAGCTGACAGAGGATTTCGACCATTGCGACGGTCCGGATTACACACCCGATGGTCAGTGGATCTGGTTCAACGGCGAACGCGGCGGGGCGGTCGACCTGTGGCGGATGCAGCGCGACGGGTCCGGGCTGGAGCGCATGACTGCGGATGAGGCCGTGAACTGGTTTCCGCATCCCTCGCCCAATGGCGACTGGGTGGTCTATCTGGCCTATCCGCCGGGCACGCAGGGGCATCCGGGCGGCTTGGACGTGGAACTGCGCCTCTTGCCCGCAGATGGTGGCGCACCGAAGACTTTGCTGGCGCTGCATGGCGGGCAGGGCACGATCAATGTGCCAAGCTGGGCGCCGGAGGGTCGGCGCTTTGCCTTTGTCAGCTACGAGGATGAGGGTGCGTGATGGCCGGAGGCTGGTCCCGCGATGGTGCGGAAAACGAACAGATGGAAGCCTCGATCGCCGAGGAGCTCGAGCGCCTGCGCGCCCGGCAGGGGCCGTCCGGAGAGAGTTTCACCCATTGCGCCGAATGCGAAGAGGAAATCCCCCAGAGGCGCCGCCTTGCCATTCCGGGCGTGAAACTCTGCATCGACTGCGCATCCGAACGCGACGGCCGAAATGCCCCGCGCGCCGCGATCAATCGGCGCGGGTCGAAGGACAGTCAGTTGAAGTGAGGGGCGCTGCCCCTCTTGGCCTGCCGGCCAATTCACCCCGGGATATTTACCGGTCCGAAGAAAGGGCCGGTTCGATAGCCTTAACGCGGCTGCCTGACCGGGCGGGAAAGGCGGGGCGCGGATGGCCGCGCCGCCGGACTAGTCTTCCATCGCTTCCAGCTCGTCGATCATACCCTCGATCATGGCCAGGCCCTTGTCCCAGAAGGCCGGGTCGGAGGCATCCAGGCCAAAGGGTGCCAGAAGCTCGGAATGGTGCTTGGACCCGCCCGCCTTGAGCATGTCGAAATACTTGTCCTGGAACCCCTCTGGCGCGGCCTCGTAGGCCGCATAGAGCGCGTTCACCAGCCCGTCGCCAAAGGCATAGGCATAGACGTAGAAGGGCGAGTGGACGAAATGCGGGATATAGGCCCAGAAGGTCTCGTAGCCGTCCATGAATTCGAAAACCGGGCCGAGGCTTTCGCCCTGCACGGACATCCACAGCGCGTTGATGTCGTCGGGCGTCAGCTCGCCGCCCCGGCGGGCGTCGTGCAGCTTGCACTCGAAATCGTAGAAGGCGATCTGCCGGACCACGGTATTGATCATGTCCTCGACCTTGCCGGCCAGCAGCACCTTGCGCTCGGCGTCGCTGGGCGCCTCGGCCAGCAGTTTGCGGAAGGTCAGCATTTCGCCGAAGACGGATGCCGTTTCGGCCAGCGTCAGCGGGGTGGAGGACAAAAGCTCCCCCTGTTCGGCGGCCAGGACCTGGTGCACGCCGTGACCCAGCTCGTGCGCCAGGGTCATGACATCGCGCGGTTTGCCCAGGTAGTTGAGCATCACGTAGGGGTGCACGGTGGTGACGGTCGGGTGCGCGAAGGCACCCGGCGCCTTGCCCGCCTTGACCGGCGCGTCGATCCAGCCCTTGTCGAAAAACGGCTGTGCGAGGTCGGCCATCCGGGGATCGAAGCCGGCATAAGCGGTCATGACGGTGTCGCGGGCCTCATCCCAGTCGACGATGCGGTCGCTTTCCATGGGCAGGGGGGCATTGCGGTCCCAGACCTGCATCTTGTCGAGGCCGAGCCATTTCGCCTTGAGCGCATAATAGCGGTGGCTGAGGCGCGGATAGGCCGCGACGACAGCGTTGCGCAGGGCCTCGACCACCTCGGGTTCCACGTCATTGGCCAGATGGCGGCCGGTCTGCGGGCTGGGCATGCCGCGCCAGCGGTCCTCGATTTCCTTCTCCTTGGCCAGCGTGTTGTGGACCCGGGCGAAGAGGGTGACGTTTTCACCGAAGACGCGGGCCAGTTCGCGTGCGCCCTTTTCGCGGGTGGTGCGATCCTGTTCCGACAGAAGGTTCAGCGTCGCCTCGATGCCCTGCGGCTCGCCGTCGATCTCGAATTCCAGTCCCGCGATGGTTTCGTCGAACAGCTTGTTCCAGGCCGAGGCACCGACAACGGATTGGTCGTGCAGGAATTTCTCCAGTTCATCGGACAGCTGGTAGGGCTTCATCTTGCGGATGCGGTCGAAGACCGGCTTGTAGCGGGCGAGCTCGGGATCCGCGGCCAGCAGGTCCTGCAACGCGGCCTCGTCGAGGCGGTTGAATTCCAGGCTCCAGAAGACGAGCGGCGTGGTGTATGCGGTGATCTTGTCCTGGCAATCGGACAGGAATTTTGCGCGGCCGGCATCCGTGGTCTGCTGGTAGTACCGCAACCCGGCAAAGGACATGATCCGCCCGGCGACGATGTCGATCCGTTCGTAGCGCTGCACGGCCTCCAGCAACCCGTTGGCGTCCAGCGTGTCCAGCTTGCCCTCGTAATCGGTGGCGAAGCTCTGGCAAGCCTCTTCCAGCCAATCCAGGTCGCGCTTGAGTTCCGGCGCGTCCTCGGCGGTGTAGAGGTCGCCCAGGTCCCATTCGGGCAGGTCTCCCAGGGGCCGCCCCCCGTTCGCGTTCGCGTCGAATACCGGCTGCTTGGTCATGTGGGCCTCATTTCTTTGACGTTTTGTCCTACTTATGGGCGCGATGGCCGCTTGACCAGTGCTAGCCGTGCTGCGCCAGCATCTCGTGCAGGTCGGACAACGTGTTGATCTCGGCCAGCGGTTTGTCATGGCGCCAGCGGGCCATGCGGGGAAAGCGCAGCGCGATGCCGGACTTGTGGCGCGGGCTTTCCTGGATGCCCTCGAAGGCGATCTCGAAAACCAGTTCGGGCGGCACCTGCCGGACCGGGCCGAACCGTTGCAGCGTGTTCTTGCGGACCCACCTCGTGATCTCGCGGAACTCGGCATCGGTCAGGCCGGAATAGGCCTTGGTGAAGGGGGTGAACCCGTCGCCGTCGCGCACGGCGAAGGTGAAATCGGTGAACAGGTTCGCCCGCCGGCCGTGGCCGGCCTGGGCATAGATCATCACCGCGTCCACGGTCAGCGGGTCGACTTTCCATTTCCACCAATCGCCCTTCTTGCGGCCCGCCAGGTAGGGCGAGCTGCGCCGTTTCAGCATCAGCCCTTCGGCATTGTGATCGCGCGAGGCGGCCCGGATGCGGGCCAGTGCGTTCCAGCTGTCGCCGGTGACCTCGGGCGACAGGCGCAGAGGCACCTCGGGCGGCAAGTCCGCCACCAGCGTTTCGAGCTGCGCGCGGCGGTCGGTCAAGGGCTTCTCGCGGATGTCCCGGCCGTCCTGCTCCAGCAGATCATAGGCCATCAAGACAACCGGCACCTCGGCCAGCAGTTTCTTGGGCACGCTTTTGCGCCCGATCCGTTTCTGCAGGGCGTTGAAGGGCAGTGGGCCGTCGCGCCAGGCCAGAAGCTCGCCGTCGATCACCGTGCCGGGGGGCAGGAAATCGACCAGCCGGCCCAGTTCCGGGAAACGGTCGGTCATCAACTCCTCGCCCCGTGACCACAGGTGGTGTTCACCGCCGCGCAGCACCAGTTGCGCGCGGATGCCGTCCCATTTGCGGTCGATGAACCAGTCGGAGGGCGGGCCGAGCGCATCGCGGTCCTCAAGCTGGTATGCCAGGTAGAACGGGTAGGGGCGGCTGAGATCGGCGCGGGGGTCATGCGCCTCGATCAGGGCAGCCCAGCTGGTGGTTTCCGGCGTCCATGACCCCATCAATTTGTGGGTCAGCGCCGCGTCGTCCTGCCCGGTGGCCTGCGCCAGGGCGCGGGTCATCAGTTTCTGGCTGACCCCGATGCGAAAACCGCCGGTCAGCAGCTTGGTGAAAAGAAAGCGTTCGGTCCGGTCCAGGCTGTCCCAGGCGGCGAGGATGCCGGCTTTCCGGGCGTCCTCGTCCAGCTTGGACAGGCGCTGCAACTCGCCGATCCAGTGGGACAGGGGCTTGTCTGTTTCCGTGGTGGGAGGGGGCAGGACAAGGGCGATGGTCTCGGCCAGGTCGCCCACCACCGGATAGCTTTCCTCGAACAGCCAGAGCGGGACGCCGGCCCGTTCGGCGGCCCACTCGCGCAGCCGCGTGGTGGTGATGACACGCCGCGGGCGGCGGCCGGAAAACAGCGCCACGCACCACAGCTTGTCCGCATCCTGCGCCGTCTGGAAAAACTCGGCCATGGCGGCCACCTTGACCGTGGTGCGGGTGGTCTGGTCGAGCGTGGTGAAGAGCCGGGCGAAATCCTTCATTCGTCCTCTCCGCCGTCCAGACTTTCGCCGTCATACTCGGTGCTGACAACATGCGCGTCATAGCCCTGGTCGGCCAGCCAGCGGCGGAAGGGACCGGTATAGCCGTGGGTGACGAAGACCCGTTCCGCCCCGGTGGCGCGGATCGCGTCGTTTAGGCCGGTCCAGTCGGCGTGGTCCGACACGATGAAACCCCTGTCCGCCGCCCGCCTGCGCCGCACTCCGCGCAGGGCCATCCAGCCGCTGGCAAACCCGCTGGACTGGGGTTTGAACCGACGCGCCCAGGCCGAGCCAAGCGCCGAGGGCGGGGCAAGGACCAACGCACCGGTCCGGGATGTCAGGTCGATTTCCGGGGTAACCAATTCGGTATGGGGCAGGGCAATCCCCTGGCTGCGCAGCACCGCGTTTGTATTCTCGATCGCGCCATGGGTCAGGATCGGGGCGATCTCCGGGTCGACAAGCCGCAGCAGACGTTGCGCCTTGCCCAGGGAATAGGCCCCCAGAAGCGAAAACCGCCCCGCTGCCGCATTGTCGCGCCACCAGCTGTTGATCTGGTCGGCCAGCACCTCCTGCGGCGTCCAGTTGAAGACCGGGAGGCCGAAGGTGCATTCGGTTATGAAGTTGTGGCAGGCGACGGGTTCGAACGGTTCCGACAATCCGTCATCCACGGTCTTGTAGTCGCCTGACACGACCCAGACCTCGCCGCCCGTCTCGACCCGGATCTGTGCAGAGCCGGGGACATGACCGGCCGGGTGAAAAGAGACGGTCGCATCGCCGATGCGGGTCTGTGCGCCGTAAGTGGTGGTCTGCAAGGCAATACTGTCGCCCAAACGGTGCCGGATCACCGGGGCGGCGGCCTCGGTCGCCATGTAGCGCCCCATTCCCGCGCGGGCGTGGTCGGCATGGCCGTGGGTGATCAGGGCGCGCGGCACCGGCCGCCACGGGTCGATCCAGAAATCGCCCGCCGGACAGTAGATGCCCGCATCGGTAAAGGTCAGAACCCCGCTCATGCCCCTAGTCTAGCGCAGCGACGGGAGCGGTCGAGCGGGTCAGGCGGCCAGGCGTCGGGGATCGTCGAACATCTCGACGCAACGATCGAAAAGGGCCGCGCGGATTTCGGGCACCTCGAGGATCACCTCGTGCTTGCCGCCCTCAAGCTCTACAAGTTCGCCCCCCGGCCAGCGGGCCATGCGCTCGCGGATTCGGACTGGATCGACGATCTCCTCTTGCGAGCCGAGAAAGCACAGGCAAGGCACGGCAGGCGATGGCCGCTGCGCCAGGTTGCGGGCTTCGCGCAGGGCTTCGTTCAGCCAGTGCAGGGACGGACCGCCAAGGGCGAGGCCCGGCTCGGCCTCGATCTGTTCCTTGAGAAGGGCGAACATCTCCGGGTCGTTGGTCAGGGTGTTCGCCTCGAAGCCTTCGCGCAGCACGTAGGTTTCGGCCTGCTGGCCCGGCGCGAAGACATGCGAAAACCCCAAGGGGCGGCTGACGGTGCTCAGTCCCCAGGCCAGCGGCCGCAGGTAGGGAGCGATGGAAATCCCCCACATCGGGGCGGAAAAAGCCGCGGTTTCAACGGGGTAGTTTTCGTAAAGCGCTCTGAGGCCGATCGCCCCGCCCATGGAATGGGCCAGCAGGTGAAAGGGTTCCGGCAGGCCAAGCGTCCGGGCATGGGCCACGGCGGCACGGGCATCGATCTGGTAGTCGCTGAAACGGCCGACATGGCCGACGGCCGGGTTCTTGTGCAGCCGGTCGGCCAACCCCTGACCGCGCCAGTCGATCGCAAGAGAGGCATAGCCACGCGTGGCGAAATCGGCGGCGGCAGGCCCGTATTTTTCCACGTATTCCGTGCGGCCGGGGAACATGATCACGGTCCCGCGTGCACCGTCGACGGGCCAATGACCGATGCGCAGGCGCACGCCGTCCGGCGTCATCACCCAATGGGCGATACCGCTTTCGTTGCGCGCCGTGCGCCCGTTATACGGGGCCTGCTCCATCCCTGTTTAGCCCAGCACACCCGCCAGCTTCATGGCCATGCCCATATCGCCATCCACGGACAGCTTGCCGGTCATGAAGGCGGCGGTCGGGTTCTCGTCGCCTTCCAGGATCGCCTTGAAGGTCTCGGCGCTGGCGGTCAGGGTCACGTCGGCCTCGTCATCGGCGGCGCGGGCACCGTCCGAATCGATCATCACGGCCCCTTCGTCCTCGATGACGAATTTGGCGGTGCCGTCGAAATCGGCGCCGTCCATCTTGGCATTCAGCGCGGTGACGGCTTCGGAGATTACGTCGCTCATGTCTGTCGGGTCCTTTTGCTCGTTTGTGATCACCCGCCTCTGGTATCGGGCGCACTCTGGGTTACATTGCGAATATGGCCACGGACAGAAACAGCTTCAAACATATCGTTGCGGCATTTGCTCTCGCAGTCGGGTTTTCCACACCTTGCGCGGCGCAAAGCGATCGGCTCGACCGCTTGTTCGATGAGTTGAAGGGGGCGGATACGCAACAGGCCGCCCGGCTCGAAGGGCAGATTCGTTCTGAATGGTCGAAAAGCGGCTCGCCCGCGATGGACCTGTTGCTGCGCCGGGGCGAAGAGGCGCTGGAGGCTGGCGAGCCGCAGGTCGCGGCTGAACACCTGACCGCGCTTATCGACCATGCGCCGGATTTCGCAGAGGCCTATCACGCGCGCGCCAGTGCCTATTTCGCGCTGGAGCTCTACGGCCCCGCCCTGGACGATCTGCGGCAAGCCCTGGTTCTCAACCCGCGCCATTTCGGGGCGCTGACCGGCTTTGCGGTCATCCTTCAGGAGTTGGAACGTCCGAGACAGGCGCTTGAGGTTTATCGGCGGATCGAACAGATAAGCCCCAATTCGCCGGACCTGGCGCCAGCGATCGAACAGCTGGAAATGCAATTGGACGGGTCCTCGATCTAGACCCGTCCCATTCAAGGGGGCCAATTCATGCCCGAGCCTGCCCGGATCACGGCGGTCCTTGGCCCGACCAATACCGGCAAGACCCATTACGCCATTGAACGGATGCTGGCCCACCGGACCGGCATCATCGGCCTGCCGCTGCGCCTTTTGGCGCGCGAGGTCTATGACCGCATCGTCGCGGTGCGCGGCCCGTCGGTCGTGGCGCTGATCACCGGCGAGGAGCGCATCGTGCCGGACCGGGCGCAATACTGGGTCTGCACGGTCGAGGCCATGCCCGAGGGAATGGGTTGCGATTTCCTCGCGGTGGACGAGATCCAGCTGTGCAACGACCCCGAACGTGGCCATGTCTTTACCGACCGCCTGCTGCGGGCGCGCGGGCTGAACGAAACGCTTTTCATGGGTTCGGAGACCATGCGCGGGGCCATCGCCGCGATGGTGCCGCGGGCGCAATTCATGAAACGGGAACGGTTCTCCGAGCTGACCTATTCAGGTTCGAAAAAGATAAGCCGGATGCCCGGACGGTCGGCCATCGTGGGGTTCTCGGTCGATAATGTCTATGCGATTGCCGAGCTGCTGCGCCGCCAGAAGGGCGGGGCGGCGGTGGTGATGGGGGCGCTCAGCCCGCGGACCCGCAACGCCCAGGTGGCGATGTATCAGAACGGCGATGTGGACTACCTTGTCGCCACTGATGCGATCGGGATGGGGTTGAACCTCGATATCGACCATGTGGCGTTCTCGTCGCTGACGAAATTCGATGGACGCCGCATGCGCCACCTGCAACCCGACGAGTTGGCCCAGATCGCGGGCCGGGCCGGGCGGCACATGAACCACGGCACGTTCGGCGTGACCGGAGAGGCGCCCGAGATCGACGAACCGGTGGTCGACGCGATCACCAACCACCAGTTCCGGCCCGTCAAGAAACTGCAATGGCGCAACGCGCGGCTGGATTTCGGCTCGCCCGATCGGCTGATCCGGTCGCTGGAACAACGCACCGAGGACGAGTGGCTGACCCGCGTGCGCGACAGCGACGACCTGCTGGCGCTGAAGTCGCTGGCCCAGGATGCAGAAGTGCAGGCGCGGGCCAGCGATGGCCAGTCCGTCCGGTTGCTGTGGGATGTCTGCCGCATCCCCGACTTCCGGGGGATCAGCCATGCCGAGCATGCCCAGATGCTGACCCAGATCTACGGCTTCCTGCACGAAAGTGGCCGGGTGCCCGAGGACTGGATGGCGCGCCAGGTCAAGCGAATCGACCGCACGACCGGCGATATCGACACGTTGTCGAAGCGCTTGGCATATATCCGCACATGGACCTACGTGGCGCAGCGCAAGGGGTGGGTTGCCGACGAATCTCATTGGCGCGACGCGACGCGCGCTGTAGAAGACCGCCTGTCAGACGCGTTGCACGATGCGCTGACCCAAAGATTTGTGGACCGGCGGACATCTGTCTTGCTTCGCCGGCTCAAGCAGAAGGAGGGCCTTGTGGCCGACGTGAACGAACAGGGTGAAGTGACTGTCGAGGGGCAGTTTGTGGGCAAACTGGAAGGCTTCCGGTTCCGCCAGGACCAGAGCGCCAGTCCCGACGAGGCCAAGACCCTCCGGCAGGCGTCGCTGCAGGCGCTTCAGCCGCAATTCAGCCTGCGCGCCGACCGGTTCTACAATGCGCCCGATACCGAGCTTGATTTCACCGAGCAGGGCGGACTGATGTGGGGCGAGCAGGCCGTGGGCAAGCTGGTGGCCGGCGATGAGCCGCTCAAGCCGCGCGTCGAGGCCTTCGTGGATGACGAGGCCGGGCCGGACGTGGCCCAGAAGGTCCAGCGCCGCTTGCAGCATTTCATCGACCGCAAGATCGCCGCCCTCTTCGAGCCGATGCTGGCGATGCAGAAGGACGAGACGCTGACCGGGCTGGCAAAGGGCTTTGCCTTCCGCATGGTCGANGGCTTTGGCGTGATCCCGCGTGGCGAGGTTGCACAGGACGTGAAGGCGCTGGACCAGGAGGCGCGNGGCGCTTTGCGCAANCACGGCGTNCGCTTCGGNCAGTTCACNATCTTCATGCCGCTGCTTCTGAAACCNGCNCCGACGCGGCTGCGGCTGGTGCTNTGGTCNCTNGCCAAGGGNCTCGACACCTTNCCCGAATCCCCGCCGCCGGGGCTTGTGACCGTTCCCACGGTCGAAGGCGCGGCNCCGGGCACCTATGCGATGTCCGGCTACCGCGCCGCGGGCGAACGGGCGATCCGGATCGACATGCTGGAACGCCTTGCCGATATGCTGCGAGATCAGGATACGCGCGGCGGCTTCGAGGCAACCGCCGATATGCTGTCGATCACGGGCATGACGCTGGAACAATTCGCCGGGCTGATGCAGGGCCTCGGCTACAAGGCGGAGCGCGGCGAACGTGAAAAGGTCAAGCCGGTCGATCAGGCCGTGGCAGAAGCCCCGGATGCGGTGGCCAAGGCGGACCTGCCCGCTGAAACCGCGGCGGACAAGGCCGAGGAAATCCCCGACGAGGGCGTTGCCCCCGTGGCCGAAACCGCCCCCGAGACCCCCGAGGTGGCGCCCGATATACCGGCTGCGTCCGAGGGGGAAACACCGGTGGGCGAGGCGCCCGATGCGGGTGTCGCCGAACCCGAGGTCGAGGTCTATTACACCTTCACATGGGGCGGGGGCCGCCGGGGCAACCAGCAGAACCGCAAGCCGCAAGGCAAGGCGGGCGGCCCAAAGGGCAAGCGTGGCAAGCCGCAGGGCGGCAAGGGCGGCGGCAAGGGCCAGCGCTTCGAGGCCAAGCCGCCCCGCAAGGAAAAGCAGATCGACCCGGACAACCCCTTTGCGCAGGCGCTTGCGGGGCTCAAGTCCAAGTGAGCGAAGCCGCCGTCACGATCCGTTTGGACAAGTGGCTTTGGCAAGCGCGGTTCTTCAAGACACGCAGCCTGGCCGCCAAGGTGGTCCAGTCGGGAAAGGTTCGGGTGGACGGCACCCCGGTCTCCAAGCCGGCCCGCGCGGTCGGGCCGGGCATCGTTCTGACCTTTCCCCAGGCCGATCGGGTCAGGGTGGTCAGGATCGTGGCGCTGGGCGAGCGAAGGGGCCCGGCCCCCGAGGCGCAGGGTCTCTACGAGGATCTGTCTCCGGCGGAAGAAAAATCTCCCAAAACGCCGCGCTTTGACGGGAAGGGGCGCCCCTCGCGACGCGACCGCGAGAACCGCGCGGCTTTCCTGCGCGACATCGGGTCCTGACCGCTTGCGGATGGCTCGCCGGTGGACTAGCTAGGGCTCAGGACAAGTTTCGGACCGACCCATGACCTATATCGTCAACGACAACTGCATCGCCTGCAAATACACCGATTGCGTCGAGGTCTGCCCCGTGGATTGCTTCTACGAGGGTGAGAACATGCTTGTGATCCACCCCGATGAATGCATCGATTGCGGTGTCTGCGAGCCTGAATGCCCCGCCGACGCGATCCGGCCCGATACCGAGCCGGACATGGAAAAATGGGTCGAGTTCAACCGCAAGTATTCCGAGATGTGGCCGGTCATCATCACCAAGAAGGATCCTCTGCCGGACGCCGAGGAGATGGACGGAAAGCCGGGCAAGATCGACCTGTTCTCGGAAAAGCCCGGCGAAGGCGGCTAGGCGCTGATTCGCGCCGCCGTTTGACGCCTGCGAAACGCCGCCTTTGCCTTTGAAAAAAGGGGCGGTGATGTGTGCTGCGCTGCGGCGCTTCCGTGAATGTGTTTTTTGTGTTACAATATCGTTGATGCTGCAGAAGTGTTGACCCGAGATATGACTGATTGCCCGACGGAACCTTCCGGGTTTCGGCGGGTTTTCTGTCGCCTGTGTTCAGCCACCTTGCCCGCGCATAGCGGGTCCGGTGGCGCTTTGGAAGGATGCCATGAGCAAGAAAGCGCAATACAAACCGAACCAATTCGTGGTGTACCCGGCCCATGGAGTGGGCAAGATCGTGTCGATCGAAAAGCAGGAGGTCGCAGGCTTCGAGCTGGAGCTGTTCGTGATTTCCTTCGAGAAAGACAAGATGACCCTTCGCGTGCCCACCAACAAGGCCGACGAGGTCGGCATGCGGTCCCTGTCCAGCCCGGACGTGGTGGCCGACGCGATGAAAACGCTCAAGGGCAAGGCCAAGGTCAAGAAGGCCATGTGGTCCCGCCGGGCACAGGAATATGAACAGAAGATCAATTCCGGCGATCTGATTGCCATCGCCGAGGTCGTGCGCGACCTGCACCGCGCCGATGACCAGCGCGAGCAGAGCTATTCCGAACGTCAGCTCTACGAGGCTGCGCTTGAACGCCTGACCCGCGAGATCGCTGCCGTGAACAATGGTGACGAGACCGACGCGGCCAAGGAAATCGACGAGGTTCTGATCAGTCGCGCCGCCTGATTACGGCCAGCCGGAAAAAAATCGTGAAAGCCGCGTTCCGTCGAACGCGGCTTTCTCATTTCTTGGTGGGGTGGGCCGTCAGGTCAGCGCGCGCCACCCGATATCGGATCGATTGAACCCCTCGGGCCAATCGATCCGGTCGATCATGGCATAGGCGCTGTCGCGGGCCTCGGCCAGGGTCGCGCCGCGGGCTGTCACGTTCAGGACCCGGCCGCCGCTGGCGGTGATCCGGCCATCGCGTTCCGTCGTGCCCGCGTGAAAGACCATGTGCGCGCTGTCCTCGGGCAGATCGTCCAGCCCGTTGATCACGCTGCCTTTTTCGTATGGGCCGGGATAGCCTTTGGCGGCCATCACCACGGTCATGGCATGATCATCGGCCCAATTCACCTGCATTTCGTCCAGGCGGCCCTCGGCGCAGGCTTGCATCAGGTCCAGCGCCTGGGCGCCCAGCCGCATCATCAGGACCTGGCATTCCGGGTCGCCGAAACGGACATTGTATTCCACCAGGCGCGGTTGGCCGTTCTCGATCATCAGGCCCACATATAGCACGCCCTGATAAGGGGTGCCGCGCCGCGCCATTTCCAAAATCGTGGGGTTCACGATCTCGTCCATCGTCTTCTGCGCGATCGCGTCTGTCAGCACGGGGGCCGGGGAATAGGCGCCCATGCCGCCTGTATTGGGGCCCTCGTCGCCGTCGAAGGCGCGTTTGTGATCCTGCGCGGTGCCCACGGGCAGCGCGGTTTCCCCATCACACAGGACGAAGAACGAGGCCTCTTCGCCGGTCATGAACTCCTCGATCACGACCTCGGCCCCGGCGGCGCCGAATTCCCCCGAGAACATGTCGTCGATTGCGGCCAGTGCCGTGGCTTCATCCATGGCGACGATCACGCCCTTGCCCGCGGCCAGCCCGTCCGCCTTGACCACGATGGGTGCCCCCTCGGCGCGGATATGGGCCTTGGCGGCCTCGGCATCGGTGAAATGGGCATAACCGGCCGTGGGCGCGTTGCACGCGTCGCAGATCTCTTTTGTGAAAGATTTCGACGCTTCCAGGCGTGCGGCGGCAGCCGAAGGTCCGAAAACCGCAATCCCGGCGGCGCGCAGCGTGTCGGCAACCCCGGCCGCCAGGGGCGCCTCGGGGCCGATGATGACCAGATCCACCGCGTTTTCGGCACAGAACCCCGCCACCGCATCGCCGTCGAGAATATCGAGCGAGGGGCATTCGGCAATCTGGGCGATGCCGGCATTGCCGGGGGCCACGATCAGCCGGTCGCATTTGGGGTTCTGAAGGACGGCCCAGGCCAGGGCATGTTCACGCCCGCCGCTTCCGAGGATCAGGATGTTCATGGTCGCTTTTCCTTTCGCTTGCGGCCTTTTATGGTCGCAGGAAACACAGCACAAGGGCAGCCCATGGACCTCATCGACGAGCCGGAAAAGGCGGGCAACACGCCGGAATTCACCGTCAGCGAGCTGTCGGGGGCGGTCAAGCGCGCCATCGAGGGAGAATTCGGTCATGTCCGGGTCAAGGGCGAGGTGGGCCGGGTGGTCCGGGCACGATCGGGGCACCTCTATTTCGACCTCAAGGATGACCGCAACGTGCTGGCCTGCACCACTTGGAAAGGCCAGATCCCGGGGCTGAGCGTAATCCCCGAGGAAGGCATGGAGGTCGTGGCGCATGGTCGGATGACCACCTTCGGCAGCCAGTCGAAATACCAGCTGAACGCGGTCGAGGTGGCCGTGGCGGGGGTCGGCGCGCTGATGGCGATGCTGGAAAAGCGCAAGAAGGCGTTGCAGGCCGAGGGGCTTTTTGCGCCCGAACGCAAGCAGGCGCTGCCTTTCCTGCCGGACGTGATCGGCGTCGTGACCTCGGCGCAGGGCGCGGTGATCCGCGACATCCTGCACCGGCTGCGTGACCGGTTCCCGCGCAAGGTGCTGGTCTGGCCCGTCGCGGTGCAGGGCAAGGACTGCGCGCCGCAGGTGGCGCGGGCCATCGCGGGCTTCAACGCGATGACGCCGGGCGGCGCGCTGCCCCGGCCCGACCTGCTGATCGTGGCGCGGGGTGGCGGGTCGATCGAGGATCTGTGGGGCTTCAACGAGGAAGAGGTGGCGCGCGCGGCCGCGGCCAGCATGATCCCGCTGATCTCGGCGGTGGGGCACGAAACCGACACGACGCTGATTGACTTCGTGGCGGACAGGCGCGCGCCCACGCCCTCGGCGGCAGCGGAAATCGCGGTGCCCGTGCGGCTTGAACTGATCAACGACGTTGACCAACTGGACAGCCGCCTGTCCCGGGCGGTGACCGAAGGCGTGCGGGGGCGCAAGCAACGCGTCAGTGACCTGGCGCGGCTTCTGCCCAAGCCCGACATGCTGGTCGAAGATGCCCGGCAGCGGTTCGATTACTGGTCGGAACGGCTGGACCTGGCCCTGAAGGGGCGTGTCAGCGCCGGGGAACTGCGCCTCAGCCGGGCGGCGGGCAGCCTGCGGCCGGGTCTGTTGCAGGGGCGGCTGGACCGCGCCCGCGAGCGGCAGACCGGGTGGTCTGCGCGGCTGGCGCCGGCGCTGGCCCGCGCCGCGCGGGACAAGCGCACGGCCTTTGCTCATCAGGCCGGACGGTTGAGTCCGGTCCAGATCGAACGGGCGATTTCAAAGGGGCGTGACGATGTGCGGGCGCGGCTGGACCGGCTGCGGCTGGTCGCGCGCACGGCGCAGGACCGGCGGCAGGCCCGGCTCGAGGCGCTGGACAGTCTGCGCCGGACGCTGGGCTATACCGAAACGCTCAAGCGCGGATATGCCGTGGTGCGGGGCGATGGCGACGTGGTCACGACCGCCAAAGCGGCGGGCAAGGCCGGGTCGCTGGAACTGGAATTCGCCGATGGAAGCTGGCTGTGGGCAAGGGCGATGCGCCAAGGCCGAAGAAGGCCAAGCCCAAGACCCCGCCGCCGGATCAGGGCAGCCTGTTCTAACCGGGCCGGCCTCAGGCCCCCATGTTGTCGCAGATCAACGGCTCACTCTCCTCGACCTCGTAGATCACCGAGGCGCCGGGGCCATCGAGGAACTCGGCGCGGATGCCGCCGGGGTCGCGAAAGACTTCCCAGCATTTCGGCTCGGGGTCGTTCTCGTAGACAAAGCAGATCGCACCATCGGCTTCATACCATTCCCCCATCACGCAATCGCCGTCGATGAAGGACCAGATCACCCGGCGCGAAGGGGCGTAATACTCGATCCCGTAGGGCATCCCGTTTGCGGAAAAGGTCAGGGTCTTGCCGGTCATGTAGGCGTCGAACTCGTCGCCGGTCATCGGTGTTTCGGCCAATGCGGACATTGGCAGAAAGGCTAGGGCGGCTGCGATCCGTCTCATGAGGCTCAGTCTGGCAGATGGTCGGGGCGCTCGTCCATCCGGTTTTGCCAGCTCGTGGCCAACGGGTCCATCAACCGCCGCCAATGCCGTGGCCACAGGGCGATGCAGGCCATGACGGGCAGGGAGTAGGGAAGGCGGGGCATGTCCTCGTCCAGCCGCAGGGCCGGGTAGGGCCGGGTCGGGTGGGCGTGGTGATCGGAATGGCGCGGGGCGTTCAGCATGAGGGCCGAGCTGAACCAGTGCGGTGCGTTCCACGAATGGGCGGGACGCACCGGTTCGGGCCTGCCGGAGGGGCCGGGCAGGCGGCGCAACCCGTAATGCTGCACGTAATCCGAAGTCAGCAGTTGCAGTTGCGCAAAGATGGCCAGCCCGAGGAACCAGGCCAA
>PR_CR_10_Liq_1_inCRDRAFT_1000758_pt1 | contig 19521 bp, 19 predicted proteins | sample PRCRCaboRojoPR_3_FD_10241 | JGI IMG/M metagenome (IMG submission 10241)
CTGTCGGTACCCGATCATTCAACATTAAAAAACCGTTACTTACAGAATCTTACCACCGCCGCGGAGACCTTCTATCAGGCAATCCCCGACGGTATAGTGTCACGTCTCAGGAGTGAACGCTCCTCTCTGAGAAAGTCGCAGCCGATCGCTGCCGCCCTTCTGTCACAACGCTTCGCTGGAGATCCCCCATGCAGACTGCCATTGACCAACTCAAAACCGCAATCAACGACGACGAGCAGACCAAAGCGCAGGTCGCAGCACTCTTCAACCGCTTCGCCTCCGATGAGTCGCTGACGCCGGAAGCCAAGCAACAGCTCTTCACCGACAAGATGCTGGAGATTGCCAAAGACAAGGGTCTCGCGGTCACCGAAGCCGACCTGGCACCCACCAATACCCTCAGCGACAGCGACATGGAGCGGGTCGCCGGCGGCATTGACGGTTGTGACATCGGCACGGGCATCAGCACGGTGATGTGCGGTGTGGGTGCCATCTTCACCGGCGGACTCGCCGCGGCACCGTCCGGGATGATCGGCGGCGGGATAAAAGCCGCCTCTATGGTCGCCTAGTCCAGCTGCCACTCAACCGCTCAGCCCTATTTGCCCACAAGCCCTTACCGTTCCCAACCAGGAGTCCGTATCATGTCTGAAGCACTCGACCAGCTCAAGCAGCACCTTGAAACTGATACCGATTTTCAAACGGCGTACGCCAAGATCGTCCATGACCACCTGACACCGATGCTCCACGACCTCCAGGAGCTGTCGAAGACAGCGGGCATCGACATTACGGCCGACGAGCTGGGTCTCGGCATGGCGCAAGCCAACGCAGCCCTCAGCGATGCCGACCTTTCCGCCATCGCCGGCGGCGGCAGTACGGCCTGTTCAGCCACCGCGGCTGCAACCGGCGGCATTTGCGGCGCCTTCTGCATTTTGACCATTGGCGTATCAGCTGCAGCCTCCGGTGCAGTCGCAGGCGGTGCAACTGTCGTGTCTGCCTGCGTTTAGCGCTTTCCTGAATGGCGCAACGAACGCGGGAGCCCTCCGCATCAGTGACAGGCGTGAATGCAGGTGGCCACAACGCCGCTTTCACATCCCAACAGCGAGGTCGCAGATCAACGTCGACTCCGGCTTGTCAGTACAGCCCGTCATCATACCCAACCAAGAGGATACATCATGTCTGAAGCACTCGACCAGCTGAAGCAGCACCTTGAAGCCGACAGCGAGTTTCAAACGGCGTACGCCAAGATTGTCCATGAGCACCTGACCCCGATGCTCCAGGAGCTCCAGGCGCTGTCGAAGACAGCGGGCATCGACATTACGGCCGACGAGTTGGGTCTCGGCATGGCGCAAGCCAACGCAGCGCTCAGCGATGCGGATCTTTCCGCCGTTGCAGGCGGTGGTACCGTCTGCGCGGCTACAGTTGCGGCCGGCTGTACCGCCGGCGCGATCCTTACCCTGGGCGTCGCAGGAATCGCCTCGACCGTGGGAGTGGCCGCATCCGCCGCTGCCTAGCACGTCCGCCAAGTCGGCTCGCCGTCACACGCGCACGCCAGCCCTAAGGGAATTCCCTCAGCATCGCCGATCGCGTGCGACCCCGCCGCAGACGCCTGGCGTCTGTGGCGGTCACCCGAGTCCAACGACCATGAATGATCACCTGGCAACCCTGATAAAGCGCGCATCGGCGCCTTTCGACAGCACATTTGTGCCGGACGCTCTCGACCCAAGCGAACTAGACGACTATCAAAAGCGCCTCCACGAGGTTGTCAGCACCCGCTACGGCACCGTCGCTGCAGACAAGCGTCTCAACTCACTACCAGACTTCGATCTTCCATCGCATCCCCGTGACGCGGCCCCCGACGTCGACTATCCCAACGCAGATTGGGGGCGTACGCTTCAGGCCATTTTAACCTTCGCCTTCACCCCGGCCCACCACGACGCCGTGTTCCAGCCGCAGGAAGCGCCACCAACGTTTCCGGTCTTACGGCCTTTCCTCGCATACGCCCAGCATCAGCTCCAAGCCGATCTGAGGAACGCTGAGCTCACGTGCGGCGCCCGTCTCGACCAGCCAGCGCTCGAGGCACATGTGACCCGCTTAGCGAAGGTCAGTCTACGCTCGATCATCTATAAGATCGGCCTGTCGCGAATGCCTGCGTTTCTCTCCCTCGGACAAGAAGCACCAGAGGACGCCTATGCGAGGTTTTTCGAGGACGTGTGCGCGACGCAGGAATCCTACCTGGGATTCTTTGCGGACTTTCCCGTGCTGCTGCGCCATCTGACCATCATCACAGCGCAGCATATCGCGACGACCACACTTTTCATCCAACGACTGACTGCTGACTGGGAAGCGATCCAGCGCTTCTTACCGCTCGCGCAGGATAGCCTGAGCATAACGGATGTCGAGCTCCAGCTCTCCGACCCGCACGATAGCGGATACACTGTCGCTGCAATCACACTGAGCAGCGGCGAGCGCCTTTTCTACAAGCCGCGAGCGCTTGCGATCGATACCTTATACGGCGAGGTCATCACCTGGCTCAATCACCGGATGGGGGAAACGCATCTCCGGGCAGCGCCGGTGCTTGACCGCGGCACCTACGGGTGGGCCCGCAATATCCCCGCACAAGACTGTGACGACGAATCTGCGATCCGCCTTTACTATTATCGGTTCGGGATATTGACAGCCCTCGCCTTCGTGCTCCGTGGCACCGATCTCCATGAGGAGAACATCGTCCCTCATGGATCAACGCCGGTGCCGATCGATCTCGAGACGTTTTTTCTGGGCTGCCTGGATCTCAGCGAGCTTCACTTCGCAGAGACCGCTCCGCAATACCGCACCGTAAATGTCGGAACGACAATCATCCCACCGCGCTTCTTCTCCGGCGCCAGTGACTCAGAGGCGGTTGCCATCTCACCGCTCACCGGCCTGCGCCCGGGACAGCAATGGCCCGTGAAAGCCTGGAGGGTACGCAACCACGGACGCATTGATATCCAAATCGAATATTATCTCGACCGGCCTGATCGATCTCAGGCACTGCCGACACTGCGGGGCCGAAAAATTCCCGTGCCCGGCTACGAGAGTGCTCTGCTCGATGGCTTCTCGGAGGCTTATCGACTGATCAGCCAATCGCGTCGGGATATCTTGAAGATCATCAAACGATCCGCTGTCGATAATCAGGCAGTCGTTCGTGTGATGCTACGCGACTCAAACGAATACGGAAACACGCTGTTCTGGTGCTCCGCACCCGATAACATGACCTCGGGGCTGCGCTATGAGGCGGCGCTCGAAGCGGTTTGCGGCGGCGGCTTGCCCAACGAGCTGACACACCACCATGCGTCCATTGCCTTTTTCGAGAAGCTGGCACTGTGGAGCCAGGACTTGCCGCGGTTTTCGTCTCAGGTCAACACGCGCCATCTCAGAAGCGGCCACCACAGGGTGATCAGTGACTGCTTTTTTCAATCTGGCCTCGACGCCGTAGAGGCGCGACTGGCGCAATTATCGGACGCGGATCTAAGCTGGCAGCGTGAGCTCCTGCGCGGCTCTTTGAAAATGGCTGCTGCGCCGCTGCACCGGCCTGCGCCTGTTCAGCGCACAGGGGGCGCGGACGGGATGTTGAATGATGAAGAGCTTTTTACTGACACCGCACGACAACGCACGCGGGCTGCTAAGGTCATGCACGAGTGTCTCACAGCGCTGAAGGCCTTGCATGTTAGCGTAGACGGAAGACCCGCATGGCTGACGCTCTTGAACCCCGACAAAGCGCGGTCCTTGCACCTGACGCTCGCGCCTTCCTCGTCAAACCAGGGCAGTTGCGGCTACACGCTTTTTCAGGCAGCCGCGCTGCAATCGCACCAAGATCCCCATCCGGATCAGCTTCATGGGATAAAGTCCCAAGTCGAATCAGCACTGACGGACTGTAAAACGCTGCAGACTTTGACAAACCTGCAAAAGACCGGCATCGAAGGACTCTGCTCGACCACCTATCTCTGCCGGGTTACAGCCAATCTCTTCCCAGAGCAGCCGACATATGCACAGGACGTGGCTGCGTTAATCGATCACTACGAGGCAGACAGCTGGTACGATATCCATTCGGCCGACTTTCTATCAGGTGATACCGCAAACCTGATGACGTTGCTGCTCGCTTTTGACCTGACGGGAATAGAACGGTATCTGATCATTGCAGAGACCCTGGGGAAGCACCTGGTGGAGCGCTGCCAACTGACGGACGGACCCTGGACAGGCGGTTTCTCGACGAATGTATCCCACAATCCGGTCGTCGGTTTCGCCCATGGCGCCTCCGGGGTTGCGTACGCCTTGCATCGATTGTCGGAGCGCATCGGCGCGAAAGCCTGGATCGTCGACTCCATTCATAACGCACTGGCGTTTGAGCGGCGGATGCTCGACACGGACAAGGGAGTGTGGAAGAGCATCTGGAACGGTAAGGAGACAAAACTGATCCATGGCTGGTGCAACGGGCCAGCCGGGGTAGGTATGTCTCGAATCGAGCTGCTGCGATCGAATCTTCCGGTCGACAGGGATTTCCTGCTTCAGGATATTGACACGGCGTTTGGCTTCCTAGCGCACAACTATACCGCGGCGCATCACATGTGCTGTGGCGAAGCCTCGGTCATCCTGTTCCTCATCGAATGTACCGAGCTCGATGGCGAACGCTATCCGTCGTCCGCCGTCGACGCCCATGTCGGAAAGTTGCTGGATCATTATGATGGACATGGCTGGTTTCGGCTGCAGAGCCTGAACTCCCGTCCAATCATTCCCGGCTTCTTGGATGGCGTCTCGGGGATCGGCTTCACTCTGGCGCGTTACTGTCAGACACCAATCTCGTTCAACCCGCTATTGTTACGATAGCGGCGCACAATCGCTGGCTTGGCATGCTTTGGCCATGTCCGCAGCGGAGACGATTGAGCGCATCGGCGTTGCGGCTGATGCGGCTTGGGCAGGGGCCCAGCCCGGGCGGGTAAGCCTGCCGGGCTTATGTGGGTATCTGGAGCAAACTTTAACAGGTCGAGGTCACAATGAAAGACAACCAGTTCATCGCATTCCTCGATAGGACGACATGTGACCCTGCGTTGCGGGATGCGTTGAGAGCAGGGGGCGAGGATCAAGACGTCTTCGGGGTCGCCGCACAATTCGGTTATCGTTTTACGCAAGCGGATATCGATGAGGCTATGTGTCATGCACAGACCTTGGCTGACGATCAAAGCGCCGGTCCAGGCGTGTCATTGCTCAAAGGATATGTTGATAGAGACCTCTCGGACAAAGCGCTCGAAAGCGTCTCGGGTGGCAGCGTCAGCGTGTTGATTAGCCTGGGCATCGTCGGCATATTGGGATTAGTGGAGGGCTTAGACGGAAAAGTCACCCCGCACGCCAGCCAGGGCTATCATCGATACAAACCTTAGATGGCTGAGCGTTCGACGTACAGCCGGACATTAAGGTCCGTGCGTGTCAATGAGCACCGGACACATCAGCCTTCAAGGTGGCCACCGCCCGGTGGCACCATCAAGCTCCACGATCACGGCCGCAGGCCCACCGGAATCGGGGCGCCCGGCTAGAATATAGATCAATACAGTCAGGCGCCGCATTCCAGCCGGCTACCGACATGGCCGCCGCGGCACCGGGATGCGCACCTACCCCGGACTGCCGCCATCGTGAGCAAACCGTCCTCTACCAAGTCGTCCAGCAGCACCTGTAGACTTATCTGGCGCTCGCGGGGGAAGACGACTGGGACGGGCAGCGCGTGCCGGCCTACGTGGAACGCGAATTTCGGCGTTATCTGGAATGCGGCATCCTCGCCTATGGTTTTGCGAGGGCCAGAGGCCCAGGCTGCGGGCATGACTTCCTGGTCGCCTTCTCGTGCAAAGATCGCGGCCTGTGTCCGTCGTACAACGCCCGGCGCATGGCGGAGACCGCGGCGCACCTGGTCGATCACGTCATCCCGCCGCTGCCGGTGCGCCAGTGGGTCCGCTCGGTGCCCAAACGGCTGCGCTGGCCGATTTGAGATCAGGCGGAGCGCGAGCCGATGCCGGACTGGGACCTCCTCCAGCAGCCCGAGCCCGACTTCGCGTTCGATCAGCGCGGCGCCTGTTAGCCGCCGTCTCTCGCAGGGAACGGTGCGGCCCCTCTCGTCTGCCGGTGTCACCCTGCCCCGAAGATGCGCGCCCCGGCACACCAGAACGCGCGCGCCTGCACCGCCCCGACGCCCGTCAGCCCCGCCGTAGGGCGCTGACCCCGCACCCCACCCCCGCTGACCTCCTTCCTCGCGCCAACCTCGACGCTCAGGGTAGCTTGGATTTCCTATCCGTTGCGAAACAATATCCTTGCTCTATGGTAGGAAAGATTGCTACCTTTAAGCAAGGAGGATCTTTGTCATGGCCCATGTCGAAAAAGTGAGTGTCGCGCTGACGGCGGAGATGCTGGCCGCTGTCCGTGAAGCGGTTGAGAGTGGTGAATATGCCTCTAGCAGCGAAGTGATGCGCGAAGCGCTACGCGACTGGAAGCGTCGCCGTCTGCTTGAGCAACGCGAGATCGAGGAGTTGCGGTGTCTTTGGCAGGAAGGTCTCGAGAGTGGCTCGGGACGGTTTGCCGATATGGCGGCCATCAAGGCCGAGGCCCGGCGCCGGCTTGTCCAGGCGCAAGAACCATAAGCATCGAGTGCGTGAGGGAGCATGCCAACCATCCAGCGAACGGCGCAGGCCGAGGAAGACCTGATCGGGATCTGGCTTTACATCGCCCAGGACGATATTCACGCCGCCGACCGTCTGCTTGATGAGATCGAGGACACGCTCCAGCTTCTCGCGGACCAGCCCGCGCTTGGCCGTGCGCGACCCGATATCGCCCCGGCATTCCGCTACCTGCCGGTGCGGCGTTATCTGATCCTCTATCGTCCCGTCCAGGACGGTATCGAGATCGTGTGTGTCGTCCACGGCGCTCGCGATCTTCCGACGTTGATGACGGACACCTAATCCACCCGACCACGCCGGCCTCGCCGAGGCGCTGTCGGCAGTTTCCAGAACCCCGGATTGTCGTCCGGTCAGCTCGCCCGTCATGGTGTCGCCCTCCTCGTGCGGAGAACACCGCCCTTCGGGCTTTGGTGGAGCAGTTGCAGCAGCGCATCGCCGAGCTGGAAGCCCGCCTGAACAAGGACAGCCACAACTCCAACAAGGCGCCGTCTTCGGAGTCGCCGTTCAAGAAGCCACCGCCGCGCTCGCAGCGCGAGTCGGCCGGGCGCAAGCCGGGCGGGCAGAAGGGCCATCCAGGCGCCACGCGCGAGCTGGCCGAAGACCCGGACCAGCGCGTCACTGTAGCGCTGAGCGGTGAGTGCGATTGCGGGCGCGCCTGCGCCGCGATCGCCGCCGAGGGCCTGCCCGAGCGTCGGCAGGTCATTGAGCTTGAGATCCGGCGCAAGGTCATCGAGTACCGCATCGTCGCCGGCACCTGCGCCTGCGGGCACACGCACCGCAGCGAGTTTCCCGAGGGCGTCGCGGCACCGGTACAGTACGGTCCGAGTGTCTCGGCGCTGGCGGTCTACCTCACGCAATACCAACTGCTGCCCTATCAACGCACCGCCGAGCTGTTGGCGCAGGTCGGCGGCATCCCCCTCTCGCCGGGCAGCGTGCACCGTGCGGTCGCGCTCGCGGGCGTGCGGCTCGAGCCCCTGGAGTAAGGCCATCCATGACGCGCTCATCATCGCCGGCGTCGCCCACGCCGACGAGACCGGGATACGCGTTGGGACGAAACTGTACTGGCTGCATGTGCCGAGCACCCCCGCGCTGACGGCCTACTTTCCCCACCCCAAGCGCGGCGCAGCAGCGCGCCGAACTCGCCCGGCTCGCAGCGATCGGCCTGGTCGAGGATGCGCAATATGATTCTGGCAACCGGCCGGGGAATGTCGGCAGCCCCTCTGCGATCTCGTACTCTTGGAAGTGCAAGCTAACCATGACGACGAAGAACGCGGAGGCTCTGCCATGTCGTCTACCCGGCTGCAGCCTGGGCATCAAGGGTAGCGCGGCAACGCGCGGATTGCGGCGACAACCGGCGATCCAAGACGCCATGCTGCTGCGGGGCGGGGGGACGCACCGCGCTGGCGAGCCGGCGCAGGCGCTCGTCCTTGAGCTTCGGCGGGGTGTCCCGGGACGGGTTTCAGCAATACGTGACTCCGCAGTCTCGGCGACGCGCTCAACTCAATTCGCGATAGGCCCTGAATCGGCTTCAGGATCGGCTTCGGGCGCGGTAGCACCGCCCAGCCCCATGTCCAGCGTCACCTCGTCGAGGAAGAGGTTGTCGCGGTCCATTCGGCCGTTCGCAACGGTATCGACGCCGACATAGAAACGGTAGCGCGCGGGCAGCGTTTCCTGGATACCGATGATATCCAGCCAGCCTACGTCGGGTCTGGTCAGGGTGACATCGCTCTGGAAAGGCGTCAGGCCCCGCGGCCTGGTCCCGGCGTAGACCCAACGTTGCGCGTCGGCTGAGCCTACCAGGCTGTACCAGTCCCGTCCGGCTTGTGCGACGAAATACAGGTCCACTGGGCGGTTGATGATGGCCTGGCCCACGCTGAGAAGGGCGGAAATCGCCACGGGTTGGTTGCCCGCCGAGAGGGTTTCGCGCTTGCCGTTTGCCGTCACGTCGACGGTGATCGCGTCGGCCGCTACGAACCGCGCGTTGGCGACCGCCAGGGGATCGATCCAGCCGAAACCCTCCTTGAACGTGTAGGCCTGGCCGTTGTTCCAGGGGAGCGTGGCCCGCCTGAAGGCGGCCTTGAGGTCATCCGGCGACAAGCTGGGGTCGTAGGACAACAATAGGGCCGCCGCGGCGGCGGCGTTGGGCGCGGCGGCGGAGGTGCCGTAGAACTCGCCCTGGAAGCGCGGGGCGTTCGCAGCCCAGACCTGCACGCCGTCCGGCGCCAGCATCCAGGGCTGCTGCGGGACGTCATACATCGGTTTGCCGGATGTATCGAAAAAGATCGGCGTCCCGCCGAGCGAGGAGTAGGTGGTCGCCTGGGCCGGATACTGACCAAAATAGGGCGTCTGCGGCCAGTTCGCGGCGCCGATCGCCATGGCGCCTTGGGCGCTTACGTGGCCGAAGACCGTTGAGCTGTTGGTGCGGTAGGTGAGGATTTCGGCGCTGTTGATGCTTGGCACGATGTATTTGAGCAGCCGCGTCTGCGGGCCCTCTGCGTGCATGAGCACGAGGTTGAAGTATTCATCAGGGCCGGGAGTACCGTCGACATCGATGCTCCCGTCATTCTTGAATTCGAAACCCTCCAGGGGATCACGGTCGATATTTCCCGCGAAGCTGCCGGCGAGCACAATCGATTTGCCCTCGCCGTCGCCCACCAAGGCGATATCGAAGTCGCTGGCGGCGCCGGCGCAGGGCTCGAGGCACTGACTCGCCGCCGGATCGTTCCACTGGAATACAAAGGTGATGGGCTTAGAGCCCACCGGGACCTTGATGCGCTGGTAGGCGTCCACCGCCGGCGTGGGATCGAAGTCGTGCAGCTCGGCGCCGGTGGGCCCGAATAGACCCGATGGGCTGAACCAGGCGCTATATGAGTCGTCAGCGCTGTTGCCGGCCGCGGTGTAGTAGCTGACACCGACATCCCTGACCGCGTTGACCGCCGCCGACCAGAGGCCGACCTGGAAGAATGGCTCGGTGAAGATGCCGACATCATCCACGATCACCTGTGCGCTCACGCCGGGGGAGGGCTCGCAGTCCGCGGCGAGCGCCGGCGGGAGTACGTCCGGGCATCCTGCCAGTTCTAGCACCTTAAGGGCGACGCCGGCGTCTCCGCCGGCGTCCGACTGGAACGCAAGCTCAGCGCCGGGTGCGACCTTGTGGATGAGCTGCATCATCGCGCGGCCCTCGTCGTTGCCGGACGCCGCATCAGACAGGACCGCCACGCCAGATGGAAGACGCCCCTGGGCGACGTCCTCCGGCGCACCGCCGTTGGCGTCATAGCTGTCGGAAATCACGCCGACCATGACGCCCGTCCCGTCCACCGCATAGCGCTCACGCAGCAGATTGGTGGCCATGGCGAGATCGCCCTGATCGCCTACCTGCCCGGGAGGCGTCTGCGCCGGAGCAACCTGGTCCTCCGGCAGCATTGGCGTCTTCGGCATCGGCCGTGGCACAGGTCGCAGGACGCGAATCTGGTGCACATCCTCGAGGCGCGGAATTTGCGCAATCGGGAACCAGCCGAATACCTTGGGACCAAAGCGCTTCGCGTCCGCCATGCCCAGTCGGGTCAATGCCGCCTTCAGCGCAACCGGATCATCGCCGGAGGCTTCGATCAGCACCCTGCCCTGCTTGATCTGGTAGAGGCCGCCGTGATTGTGCCGGGTGAGGGCGCCCAATGCCGACGCCGCAGGCGCGCCGCGGCTCGCCTGATAGAGGCGACTGAGACTTGCGGGGACACGTGCATGCTTCTGGGCGGCCAGCGCCGCGAGGTCGATGGTGCTCGCCGGCGCCTGTGCGAGCGATGTCGCGCTGATCAACAGCCCTAACCAGAAGACACAAAGCTTTGTGCTCAATGCCGTTACCTCTAAGCGAAAATTCTTGGGAATGCCGACGTCAGGCGGGCGCCGGGCCGGACACGACCACAGCGAAGGCGTGCAACACCGCCCGACCCGCAAAATGTCTCAAAACCGTTGCGGCGGCCAACATAGGTGGCGCCATCGACTGGGGCAACCCAACACCGGCACATTGCAAGATTTGGTAAGCGGAGTCTTTCGCACCACGGCGACGCCAGGAACCCCTGACCACCAGTCGATCACCACCCCCGCGCCGTCGGCGGAGTACTGATCCGTCGACCGCGCTCGTGTCGGGCTCATGTGCTCAATGGCGCATCAGCGCGATGATGATCGCTGCGGTTATGCGCCCCGCCTGACGGGAGACCCGGGCGGTATCAGCCGATCTGGGTCAGCCAACCGAGCCCGCATCGGCGAGCGCTTGTCGCAGGGCTGCCGCCATCGTCGCCTCGCCAACGGGCAGCGCCAGCGCCGCGAACACCGGAAAACGTGCGCGCAGCGTGTCGAGCTTGTGCTGATATTCCGGTTGGTAGATGCAGATGACCCGGACCTCGGGGTGCTTTTGCAGGCGCGCCATCAGGGTCTCGAGGTTGCTCGTGCGGTCGCGAAAATCGGACTGGAAGTTGTATTCGGCGACGATGACATCCGGCACCCGGCGCTTGAGGGCCGCCTGGGCCTTGCGCTGGGAGCTCACCAGCTCGGCCTCGAAGCCCAGGCGCTTGTAGAGCGGCACAAAGTTGGGATAACCGCCGAGCTCGATGATGGCGAGCAGGCTGGGCTGAGGGTGCTGCGCTGGGCTCATGGGATGACGGCTGCGACCTCAGTGGGTCCTCTCAGCGCGACGGCGTCGCACGGAGCGCGGAGACCGGGGGACGGCACGCCGGATGTGGGGCGCACATCTTGCCTGCACCAGACGTGCTAAGCGAAGACCACCCAGGTGGTTGCGATGTATTTCACGCCTGCGTCCAGCCGATTGGCCCGGTGCTCATGGGTCCAGAAGGGCGGGAAGAGGATGAGCTTGCCGCGCTCGGGGCGGATGCTGAGATTTTGGTACAGGAACTGGGTCTCGCCGCCGGGGCCGGGGACATCGTTCAGGTACCAGATCGCCACCAGTTGGCGTTGGCTCAGCTCGTGGCTGCCGCCGTCCACATGCCAGTGGTAGAACTGGCCCGGCCGGTAGCGCTGGACCTGGTAGCCCATATCCTTGAACGGACCTTTGAAGTACGGATAGGTCTCGCGAAACTCCTGCATCGCCGCGGCCAGGGAGCGAAAGAACATCTGGTCTGCGTCTTTCCAGTCGGCCTTATTGCTGACCACCAGATCCGTGGTCTGCTTGATGGACGCCATTTCCTCCCGCAGCTGGCCGACGCGACCGGCGTACTGCTGCGCCGGGTTGGCCTCGAAGCGGCTCACCACCTCGTCGCAAAAGCTGGGGGGCAGCGCCCCCCGGCGCTCGAAGACGAAGCTGCCGGCTGCCACCTCTTGCAACGTCTTGAGGGGCGGAACGGGGCGATCGGGGTCGAGTGGGCTCATGCGTCGTCCGGGGTCTGTGAATCGTCGGGGGCCGTCATGGCCACGGGCCGGAAGGCCGTACGATCCGGGGGCCCGTCCGCGTGCAGGAAGACCGGCAGCGCGTCGAAGCCCGGGTAGGCGGGGATGGCAATGAGACTGCTGGCGCGTGTGCCATAGTCGCCGCCATCGACCTGGATATGGTCGAGGGTCATCGCCGCCAAGCGCGCCGCGAGCGGTGCGTCGTCCGCCGCCCGTCGGCCGAGCAGCTCGATCCAGCCGCGCCAGTCGCCGCCGTCGGCGCTCGGTGCCGGCGGGGCGACGGCGCGAAAGGCGGGCAGAAACGCGGCGATGCGCGGCTCGGCCGGATCATCCAGATCACCGGCCGTCAGCATGTGCAGGCCCGGCGGGACCGCATGCACGCGGATCTCGTCGTCGCCGCCATGGCGCACCCAGTAGCAATCCTTGGGATCGGCGATCAGCAGATTGAAAGGGCGGTAGGCGCCCGGGTACAGGTCGGCCAAGGCGCCGGCGGCGGCCCTGGCCTCGGCGTGGTCCAGCGCCTCCAGCACCAATTCGCCGCGGCTGCGCCGGCCGGGCTCCGGGCCCAGGGTGCCAGTGCGATTCAGCACAGCCGCCACCACGCCGTGATCGTTGACGCCGAGCCAGCTGCCGTCGGCGAGCTCGTCGAGGCCCGCGACCACGTCCGGGCGATCCGGCCAGTGTCGCGCCGGCGGCTGCGACGCCCGCGCGCGCAGCTCGTCGCGATTGGCCGCCAGCAGCAGCGGCCAAGCGTGTTCGGGGCGGCGCAGGATCACGACAGTGCACATGCGGTGGAGCCAGTAGCTGGTGGGACGTAGCTGGGGGGACGCATCTGGTGGGCTGGCAGCGGGGGGCCGGCAGCTGGGAACCGGGGGCGCCGGGCGACGGCGGCCNNCTGCGCCGATCCAGCGCCCGCAGCCTGGCCCCTGAGCACCCAGATCCTAGCGCCCGCAGCCTCCCTCAAGGCCGGTCATCGACGACTTCGCCTTCCTTGACCGCCGGTGCCGGNAGCAGATCCGCTTTGCTGACGCCGAGCCACACGGCCATGGCGGTGGCGATGTAGATGGTGGAGTAGGTNCCCACCAGCACGCCGATGATCAAAGCCAGCGAGAAGCCTTCGATGGCGGCGCCGCCGAGGAAGTAGAGCGCCAACAGCACCAGCAGGGTGGTGCCGGAGGTGATGATGGTCCGCGAGAGGGTCTGGTTGATGGAGCGGTTGCAGATCTCGATGACCGAGCCCTTGCGCATCTTGCGGAAGTTCTCGCGGATGCGGTCGAAGATGACGATGGTGTCGTTGAGGGAGTAGCCGATGACCGCCAGCACCGCCGCGAGCACCGTCAGGTCGAACTCGATGAGGAACACGGAGAAGATGCCGACGGTGACGATGACGTCGTGCACCAGTGCCGCCACGGCGCCCAGGGCGAAGCGCCACTCGAAGCGCACGGCGACATAGATGAGGATACCAATGAGGGCGAAGAGCACCGCCAGGCCGCCCTGCTCGCGCAATTGCTCGCCGACCTGCGGGCCGACGAATTCCACCCGCCGCAGCTCGAGGCCACTGGCGGCGGCATCGCTGAGGATGCGCACCACCTGGTCGCTGCGCTGGGCGCTCGCGGCCTCACCTTCCTGCGCCGGCGGCAGACGGATGAGGATGTCGCTGCTCGAGCCGAAGTACTGCACGACAGCGTCCGCAAAATCGTTGTTGGTCAGGGTATCCGTGACTGCGGCGATCTCTACGGGCGCTGCGTAGCCGAGCTCGATGACGGTACCGCCGGTGAAATCCAGCCCGAGCTCGAAGCCGCGAAACAGCATCGACCCCAGACAGAGCACGAGCACAATGCCAGAGAGCACAGCGGCGATGTACCGCTTGCCCATGAAGTTGATATCGAGCGCCTTGAGGATCTGCGCAGGGGCCATGGCTGGGTCTTCTCCGTCGGATGACGTGCTGGGTCAGATGGCGAGCTTGGGCACACGGCGGCCGCCGTAGATCAGGTTGATCACCGCACGGGAGCCGAGGATGGCCGTGAACATGGAGGTGAGGATGCCGATGAACAGCGTCACCGCAAAGCCCTTGATGGGCCCGGTGCCGAAGCTGAACAGCACGATGGCGGCAATCAGCGTCGTGATGTTGGCATCGACGATGGTGGACAGGGCCTTGTCGTAACCGGCGTGGATGCTCGCCTGGGGGCTGGAGCCGTTACGGATCTCCTCGCGGATGCGCTCGAAGATCAGCACGTTGGCGTCCACCGCCATACCCACCGTCAGCACGATACCGGCGATGCCTGGCATGGTGAGCGTCGCCTGCAGCGCCGAGAGTACGGCGACGATGAGCACCAGGTTCACCACCAGCACCAGATCCGCCACCAGGCCGAATACGCGGTAGTAGAGCGCCATGAACACCACCACCAGCGCCAGGCCGATGAGCACCGAGCGGAAGCCCTGATCGATGTTGTCCTGCCCCAGGCTCGGGCCGATGGTGCGCTCCTCGACGATCTCGATGGGCGCCGCCAGGGCGCCGGCACGCAGCAAAAGCGCCAGGTTATGGGCTTCATCGGAGCTATCGAGGCCGGTGGTCTGGAAGCGCCGGCCGAAGGGCTCCAGGATGTTGGCGACGCTGATGACCTCTTCGGTGCGCTCGCGCGCCTTCACCGGCTCGCCGTCCACCATGCGGGTGATGGTGCGGCTCTCGATGAAGACCACCGCCATCGGCTTGCCGACGTTCTCGGTGGTCACACTGCGCATGCGTCGGGCGCCCTGGCCGTCCAGATTCACGAACACCGCCGGTGATCCGGACTGCTGGTCGAAGCCGGCGGAGGCGTCGGTGATCTGGTCACCTGTCACGATGACCCGTCGGCTCAGCAGGATGGGCTGACCGTTGCGCTCGCGATAAAGCGCCGAGCCCACGGGCACACGGCCGTCGAGGGCATCGCGCACGTCGTGCTCGGTGTCCACCAGCCGATACTCCAGGGTCGCCGTGGCACCGAGCAGCTCTTTCAGCCGCGCCGGGTCTTGGGCGCCCGGCAGCTGCACCACGATGCGCCGCTCGCCTTGTCGGGCGATGATGGGCTCGGCAACACCAAGGGCATTGACACGGTTGCGCAGCGTGGTGATGTTCTGCTCCAGCGCGAAGTCCTTCACCTCTTCCTTGATCTGTGGCGGCAGGGAAGCATAGACGAAGTAGTTACCCGCCTCCTCGTCCGTCTCCACCGTCAGATCCCGGAACTCTTTGCGGATGATCTGCTGCGCCTCGTCCCGAGCCGTTTCGTCGCGGAAGCGCACCGCAATCCGGCCTTGGTCCCGGGTGATGGTGAGATAGCGGACCTTCTGCTTGCGCAGTTCGGTGCGGAAGTCGCCGGTGTAACGCTCCAGGGCCTGGTCCACCGCGGCGTCCATGTCCACATCGATGAGCACATGGATACCGCCGCGCAGATCCAGCCCCAGGAACATCGGCTGGGCATTCAGGGCCGTCAGCCAGCCCGGCAGATCAGGGGCGGTGGTGAGGGCGCTGTTGTAGCGGTCCGCGAGGATCTGCTGCATCACCTCGCCGCCGCGCAACTGCTCGCTTGGAGTCGTGAAGCGCACCAAAAGCTTGTCGTCCGGCAGCTGCTCGATGTCTTTCACCGGTACGCCGGCGTTCTCCATGGCGGCGGCGATCTCCGCGGCGCTGGCCGCGGTGACGGGTTGGTCGCGGATGCCCGTGACCTGAATGGAGGGGTCCTGCGGGAACAGATTCGGCAGCGCATACAGCAGCCCAATCAGTACCACGGCCAGGATGAGCAGATTCTTCCACAGTGGATAGCGGTTCATGGCTGAGGCTTCTTGGGGGCTTCCTCGGGGGCGGCGGCGCCAGACGCGGGCACATGGCCCCGCCGCCCGGTCGAACAGCCGCCGACGATGGGCCGCAGCGCATGGTGCCAGCGGGCCGGCGCCGCGGGGGCGCGGACCTGACGTCTAGAGCCGCGGGGTGGGGCGGCGCTCAGAGCTCTTTCAGCTGGCCCTTGGGCAGCAGCACTTCCACGGCGGAGCGGCGGATTTTGATGCGCACGTTGTCGGCGACTTCGAGCTGGGCGAAGTTTTCGCCGAGCTCGACGATGCGCCCGGCGACGCCGCCCATGGTCACCACCTCGTCGCCCTTGCCCAGGCCTTCGATGAGCTTTTTGTGCTCTTTCTGGCGCTTGATCTGCGGGCGGATCATGAGGAAGTAGAGGATGACGATGAGGCCGACTGGAAACAGCAGCCCCAGCAGCGGATCGCCGGCCGGGGCCGCCTCGCCCTGGGCCATGGCGTCGGAGATGAAAAAGCTCATGAGTAGTCCTCGCTGCCGCGCGATGCGCGGATCACTGAACGGCGTCAGACGCAACCAAGCCCAGCATTATGGCATATCGGTTCCGGCACGGGCACGGCGAGCTCGGCGGCGACGCTGGCCAGGGTGCCCGCCTCGATGGCGGCCCGCAGCCGCCGCATCAGGTCCTGGTAGAAGGTCAGGTTGTGGAGGGTGTTGAGTCGCGCCCCCAGGATCTCGTTGCATTTATCGAGGTGATGCAAGTAGGCCCGGCTGTAGTTGGCGCAGGTGTAGCAGCGGCACGCGGGGTCCAGCGGGCCGGTGTCGGTCTTATGCACGGCGTTGCGGATTCTCACGGTGCCTGCGCTGGTGAACAGGTAACCGTTGCGGGCGTGACGGGTGGGCATGACGCAGTCGAACATGTCGATGCCGCGCAGCACGGCCTTGACGATGTCCGCGGGCGTGCCGACACCCATGAGGTAGCGCGGCTTGTCCGCCGGCAGCCGGTCCGCCAGGTGGTCCAGCACCTTGAGCCGCTCCGCCTCCGGCTCGCCGACGGCGAGCCCGCCGACGGCATACCCCTCGAAGCCGATGCGCAACAGCCCATCGAGGGAGCGGCTGCGCAGGTCCGGGCACATGCCGCCCTGGACGATACCGAACAGCGCCGAGGGGTTGTCGCCGTGGGCCTCGCGGCTGCGGGCGGCCCAGCGCAGTGAGCGCTCCATGGAGAGGCGCACGGTTGCATCGTCGGCGGGGTACGGCGTGCATTCATCGAAGATCATGACGATATCCGAGCCGAGCGCCCGCTGCACGGCCATGGACTCCTCGGGGCCCATGAACACGCGACTCCCGTCCACCGGCGAGCGGAAGTGCACGCCATCTTCGGTGATCTTACGCAGATTACCCAGGCTGAAGACCTGAAAGCCGCCGGAGTCGGTGAGGATCGGCCGTCGCCAGTGCATGAAGCCATGCAGTCCCCCGTGCGCCTCGATGACGGCGGTACCGGGGCGGCCCAACAGGTGGAAGGTGTTGCCGAGGATGATCTCCGCGCCCAGTCCTTCGAGCTCCTCCGGCGTCATCGCCTTGACGGTGCCGTAGGTGCCCACCGGCATGAAGGCAGGCGTTTCGATGCTGCCGCGGGGGAAGCTGAGCCGGCCGCGGCGGGCATGACCCGCGGTGGCGATGCGCGCAAATTGCATCATCAGGAGGTCTCGTGCTCAGCCGGCCCGACGGCGGTCTCGAGCCAGCGCGCGAGGCCATGCAGGTTGTCCACCGCGAGCAGCGGCGGCGGCAGGTCGTCGGGCCAGGGCTGGTTGTCCCGATTGATCCAGACAGCCGCAATGCCCAGCCGGCGCGCCGCCTCCACATCCCGCACCGGATCATCGCCGACGTGCAGGGTCTGCGCGGGGGTGACGCCGGCCCAGTCCATGGCGAGCTCGAATATGGCCGGGTCGGGCTTGGCGGCGCCCGCTTCCGCCGCCGTCAGCGTGCGGTGAAAAGCGTCACGCAGCGGCGTCTGGTGTACCTCGGCGTTGCCGTTGGTGACGGCCACCAGGCGATGGCGCTCGCGCAGTCGCGCCAGCACGGGTGCCACATCGGCGTAGGGCTGCACGCGATTGCGGTGACGCCGAAACAAGTCCATGGCGGCATCCGCCAGGGCGATGTCGTAATCGAGCTCCGCGAGCAGGGCGCGCAGCGACAGCAGCCGCACCTGGGTGAGGTCGTGGGCGAGCTCGGGGCGTGCGGCCATCAGCGTCTGGCGGTGGCCGCGCAGCGCCTGGGCATCGAAGCGCGCCGTCAGACGCGGCGCCTGCTCTGCGAGCCATGCGTGCAGGGCCTCCTCCGCCGCCTGGATCACCGGCCCACAGGGCCAGAGGGTATCGTCGAGATCGATGGTGATGAGCCGCACCAGACCCGAAGGTGGCGTGGGGGCGGGTTGGGCGTTTGCCGGGGTGTGCACTGGCATCGACGGACCTTTGCTTGGTAACCAGAAGGCGGCGCCCAATTCTGCACGCGAGCGCAGGCGGGCGGGAAGCGGGTGCGCACGCCGCCGGCGTGCCGCCCTGACGCCGCCCTGACGCCGCCCGCTGTCAGGTGACCATCTCCGCCGGAGGCCAGTTATGTTCATGTTCCGCAAGAAGACCGAGATGCCGAGCGCCGAGCAGGCGCTGCCCGGGCGCGACACACCCATGCCGGTGACCAACCGCCACCATGTCTCGGGCCACCCGATCCAGCCACCGTTCCCGGAGGGTATGCAACTCGCCCTGTTCGGCATGGGCTGCTTCTGGGGAGCCGAGCGCCTGTTCTGGGAACTGCCCGGCGTCTACAGCACCGCCGTCGGCTACGCCGGCGGCCATACGCCGAACCCAACCTACGAGGACGTCTGCTCCGGCATGACCGGCCACAACGAGGTGGTGCGCGTCGTCTACCAGCCCCAAGCCGTCGGCTACCAGCGGCTGTTGGCCGCCTTCTGGGAGGGGCACGACCCCACCCAGGGCATGCGCCAGGGCAACGACGTGGGCACGCAGTACCGCTCGGGCATCTATTGCGTCGATGACGAGCAGCTCGCAATCGCCCAGGAGAGTCGGACCCGATACCAGGCGGCACTGACGGCGGCCGGGCGCCATGCCAGCATCACCACAGAGATCGTGCCGGCGCCGATCTTCTTCTACGCCGAAGACTACCATCAGCAGTACCTCGCCAAGCACCCGGGGGGCTATTGCGGCCATGGCGGCTGTGGTGTGCCCTATCCAGTCGCGGCCTAGCAGGCCCGAGCAGGCGACCTCGCGCCGGCAGCGATCGGGGTTGACAGATCCATCGGTATTTAAGAAACTAGTGATGTACTGAAGATTTGCAGTTCTTCAGTGCACTCCTCCATCCTCCTTTGGTGGTAATTTTGAAGCGCGGCGCCCGCCGCGCTTTTTTTTGCCCGCTCAACACGTGAGCGTGTCCGCCTCCGGGCGCCGATTCCGGGCGCCGAACGCAACGACGCCGGCATGACGTCGCAACTCAAGGATCCGGCCCCCGGGCGCGGGTCAGGAACATCGCATCGCCGTAGGAAAAAAACCGGTAGCGCCGGGCCACGGCATGCCGATAGGCGGCCATCACCGGCGCATGACCCGCGAAGGCGCAGACCAGCATCAGCAGCGTCGA
>PR_CR_10_Liq_1_inCRDRAFT_1000759_pt1 | contig 19476 bp, 19 predicted proteins | sample PRCRCaboRojoPR_3_FD_10241 | JGI IMG/M metagenome (IMG submission 10241)
TAATCATTGTGTTACTCCCCAAAAAAGCCGCCGGGCCAGACGTGGCCAGCGCAAGTCACGCATTCTTATATCACGTCGCATGCCAAGGGTGGTAGTCTGGAAAATGGGACTGTTGCATTGGGGGCACGGCTCTTTTGTCGCGGGCAGTGGGCACACAGTTTGCCTGTTTCGGTTGACCTCTGCCAACCGACCGGCAAGGTCGGGACAGTCACTTCAGGAGGGACCATGCATATCTGGATGCGCGCGGAAACGCGCCCGAATGAACGGCGCACGGCGCTATTGCCCGATGGCGCGGCGCAATTGCTGGCCCAAGGCCATAAGGTCACGGTCGAAGACAGCAAGACCCGCGTGGTTCCAGCCTCGGAATACATGGCCGTCGGGTGTCGGATCGCGCCAGAGGGATCCTGGCGCGACGCGCCGCCCGAAGCGATTATCCTGGGCCTGAAGGAATTGCCCGAGGACGGAACGCCCCTGCGCCATCGTCACATAATGTTCGGGCACGCTTTCAAGGGCCAACCGGCGGGTCAGGTGCTGCTGGACCGGTTTCGCGCAGGCGGCGGGACCCTTCTCGACCTTGAATATCTGGTGGACGAAACCGGCCGGCGAGTCGCAGCATTCGGCTATTGGGCCGGTTATGCCGGGGCCGCCCTGACTTTGCGGGCGCTGGCCGGGCACACCGGCCCTGTCGATGTCTACGCCTCGGCCAAGGCCATGGCCCATGATGTGCGCGGCGCGCTGGGCGGCGCGTCACCTTCTGCCCTGATCATCGGGGCGCTGGGCCGTGTTGGCACCGGCGCGGCCGCGCTATGCGATGCGGTTGGCGTCACGGTCACCAAATGGGACATGCCCGAAACGGCCCATGGCGGCCCCTTTCCCGAGGTTCTGACCCATGAGGTGTTCCTGAACTGCATCCTGGCCGCCCCCGGCGTGCCGGTGTTCGTGCCCCGTGACGCGGGGCACAGGAACCGCGCCTTGCGGGTGATCGGCGATATCGCCTGCGACCCGGACAGCGATTTCAACCCTGTTCCGGTGTATGATCAGGTGACCACCTGGGCGGCGCCGACCCTTCGCGTCCATGACGATCCACCGCTCGATGTCATGGCGATCGACAACCTGCCATCGCTGCTGCCACGAGAATCGTCCGAGGACTTCGCGGCACAGCTTCTTCCACACCTGCTGACACTGGATCGGCCGGACTCGGGCGTCTGGGGCCGCGCGGCAGCGACGTTTCGATCTTACGGCGGCTAGTACAACTCGTTCTCTTCCGCGCTGGCAGAAATACCCAGCGCATCTAGGCCGTTTTCAAGATGATCTGCCAAGTGGGGCGACCCCTTGAGGTAGGTTTCGGTCGGCGTGCTGGCCTCTGCCGTGGCATATTCCACGGCCTCGGCCAGTTCCTCGGCCTCGTATGACCCCCGCCCGATCCACATGATCGCGACGAGGCTGGCCTTTTCCTCTTCGGTGAGGCCGCGGACGAACGCATCGAATTCCGCCTCCGCGCGGTCCATTTCGCGCGCCAGGATGATGACCTCGGCGACCTTGTCGGTGGTGATGTTCAGCATGGCATCCTCTCGCAGCAGCTACCTGTTCACCCGGCTACCCTGCCCCCGAGCATGGCACGACACCTTGATGCAGGACAAGGTCAGCGCCCGAACAGGCGATAATAGGCCCAATCCGGCAGGAATTGCGAAAGGCGGAACAGCCAGGAAAAGACCGTCGGGAAACTGCGTTTGAAATTGTCGGTCTGCATATGCTCGAACATCTCCTGACCGGCCGCCTCGGGTTCCATGAGGAAAGGCATGTGAAAGTCGTTCTTGTCGGTCAGGCGGGTGCGGATGAAGCCCGGATTGACCACCTGCACATCCACCCCGGTCCTGCGCAGGTCGGCATACATACATTCAGCCAGAGACATCGTGCCCGCCTTCGACGCGGTATAGCCAATGGAGCCGGGCAGCCCACGGAACCCGGTCAGCGACGAGGTTATGACGATGTGCCCGGCATCCCGCGTGACCATCTGCGGCACGACCTGCCCCAGCACCCGGACGAACCCGGTGAAATTCACATTGGCCATGGTCGTGGCCCGGTCGGCCTCCCAGTCCTGAGCGCCAAACGGCCAGTAGACCCCGGCCAGCAGCACCAGCCCGTCAACCTCGCCCACGGCCGCTGCGGCCTCTTTCACGCTGGCATCGTCGCCGATGTCCACGGTCTGAACATGGCTTTTGCCCGGCAAGTCCTGCGCCAGCGCCTCCAACCCGTCGCGCGACCGGGCCGAGAGGATCAATTCGGCGCCGGCACGACTTAGGTGATGGGCCAGGGCACGGCCCAGCCCCTCGCTTGCACCGACCAGCCAATAGCGTTTACCTGCGAACTCTCTCACTTGGTCACTCCTTTCAGGGCGATATCACTCGCCCGGTGTCATTCCGGCATCGCCCCGTGAAGGGCGCATGGTGGCGACCAGTTCAGCCACCTTGATTCCGAACTTGCGGAACTGGCTGCGGTTGATGATGGTCCCGTTGGGCATCAGGTACATCCAGTCCACGGTGTCCAACTCGTGTCCACCCGCATCCTCGGTCAGCTTGATCCGATATTTCAGACGAACGGCCGATCCGTTCTGAATGCCCTCGCCGGTGCCGATCACGTCGGGCGCGGTCGCCTGGATCCGGCCGTCATTCCCAAGGCGCAGGGACCATTGGCGTTCCTGCCGTGTGCCGCTGTCATAGTCGAAAACTTCCCGCAGGGTGCCGACATTGCCATCCCAGCTGCCCTCGAAACGGGCCACGAAGCGCGAGGCGACACGTCCGGTCGGGCCATATATTACCCCCTCGCAATCCATCGGCCCGTTCAGCACGGTCTGGATGTTGAACACCGGGCCGTCCGGGTAATCGTTGGGGCTCTGCGCGGTGAAGCTGGCAAAACGGGATTTTAGGATCAGAAGGACGATGACCACGGCCATCCCGATCACGATGTAGGAAAACGTCATTGGGTTTCCTCCAGTTGCGTGGCGGCCAGAAGCGCAATCGCCACGAGTTTCAAAAGGGACGGCACGAGGGCGTAAAGCACCGTCAGCATGACGAGGGCGGACTCGGGTTGGTCCGCGACACCGGCCCGAAAGCCGGTCCATTCCAGCAGCGGAAGCAACACCGCGGCGGCCAGGGCGAGGGTGAATTTGCTGACCAGCGACCAAAGGCCGAACCCCTGCCCCGCATTGGGCGCGATGGTGGCCATGCGCCGCGCGAACATGGCCGGCAGCAGCGTCAGGTCGGCGCCGATGGTGGCGCCCGATGCGATGCAAATGATGGCGAAGGGCAACGTGTCCCCTGCCCCGAGCATCAGCGTGAACCCGAACGAGACAACCGCCAGCACCATGGCCGCCAGGAGAACGGGCCTGGCCCCGAACCGGCGCGCCAGAGCGCCCCAGATGGGGGCCGAGGCAGCCGCTGCCAGGAAGAACAGCACAAGCAGCGGACCTTCCCAGCCCGGCGCCGCCAGGCGGCTTTCGACGAAGAACAGGAACAGGGTCGAGGACACCGCCAGCGGCGCGGCATTGACCAGCGCAAGGATAAGCAGGCGCCGCGCCAGGTGATCTTGCAGGATCGTGCCGATCCGGGCCGGCGGCGCGGCATGGCCCCGAGCCGACCATTCGGGCAACATGGCCAGCGCCGCAAGCAGGGCTACCGCGGCGAAACCCCAGGCAAAGACCGAAAAGGGCGCCAGAACGACCCCGGCCAGCAGGGTCGGGGCAACCGCGGCCAAGCAAACGCCCAGCAGCGCGCCGGTCTCACGCCAGGCCGCAAGATGCACATGGCCACCGCTCAGCGCCGCCGCCTTGGCCACGCCCTGCGCATAGAAGATGATGGTCAGGAAACTGAACGCCGTGAACAGCCCGGTGATCGTCAGACCGAACCACCAGACCGGCGCGATGGGGGGCACCATCGCGAAAAGCCCCAGCATGGACACCGCCAGAAGCGCCGCACCCACCGTGGCTGCAACAGGGCGCAAACGGCGTAACCGTTCGCCGACCCATCCCAGCACCGGATCTTGCACCACGTCCAGGAGCCGCAACCCGAACAGCACGGCCCCAAGCAGCGCGAGGCTCACACCGTAATTGTCGGCATAGAATTTGGGCGCGTAGATGTAGATCGGCAGCCCCGCACCCGAAAGCACGGCGGCAAAGCCCGCGTAGGCGGGCAGGCGCTGGGACAGCGCGGTCATCGGCTGACCTCGTCCGCCGGCGGCTCGGGGCGGACGCGATAGGCCACGCCCTTCCACCACAATTTGAGGGCCTGCCAATGGATCAGCGCCAGTACCCGGCGCGACCCCAATGGCCGCCGCACCAGCGCACGCAGGATCGTGCCCGTGGTCAAGGGTTTGCGCGGTCCTGCCAACGTGGCCACCAGCCCGTTCTCTCCCTCGGTGAAGTCGATCCGGATGGCGATCCGGTCCTCCTGGACCTTGAAGTTGAACCGATAGCCACCGCCAATGTCCTGAAACGGCGAGACGTGAAAGATCTTGCGTGCGCTCAGGGTGTCTTCTGGTCGGATCTCTCGCTGGTCATCATGATGACAAAGATAGGAATGACGGTCCCCGAACGTGTTGGTCACCTCGGCGATCGCGCAGGTCAGGGCGCCCTGCCCGTCGCGGCACAGCCAGAAACTCACCGGATTGAAGACATGGCCCAGCACCCTTGGTTGCGCCAGCAATTCGATCCTGGCCGGTTGGTCCAGCCCGTGTTCGCGCAGCACGTCCCGCACCCATGCCGCACCGCGGCCCTGGTGCGGCGGACCGCCATGGTCGCGATCCAGCAAGGACATCACCCCACGCCCGTTGCGCGCGAACAGCGCGGGATGCGCCGGGTCGGCGTCCTCTGCATCGACCAGCACATAATCGATGGTATAGGTAAAGGCGTTCTTCACCTCTCCTTTGCGACCATGCCAAGTCTCGCCGGATATGTGGTCGACGCGGGTCACTCGGCCGCCAGGCGGGCCGTGGACCTGGCCCGGATGCGCTGAACAACATCCATGGCTGAAGACAAGCCGTCCTCGTGGAACCCGTCTTTCATCCACGCACCGCAGAACCAGGTGTGATTTTCGCCGTTGATCCGGGCGCAGGTCCGCTGCGCCTCCAGCGCGGTGAGGTCATAGACCGGGTGATGCAGCGTCACCTCGTCCCAGATCAGGTCCTCGCGGATCGGGCGGGTCGAGTTGAGCGTGACGAACAAGCGGCTCTTCCAACCAGCTTTGAAGGGAGTTCATCCAATAGGTCAGGTCGATCTTTTCCGTCCGCTTGTCTGGGGCCTCGGTGTAGTTCCAGGAAGCCCAGACCGCCCGGCGCTTGGGCATGACAGCCTCATCGGAATGCAGAACCACCTTGTTGGGTTGATAGCGGAAATTGCCAACCGAGTTGCGCTCGTCCTCGGTCGGGTCCGACAGCATGCGGAAGGTCTGGTCGGAATGGCTGGCGAACACCACCTCGTCGAAGGCCTCCCAGTCCGCGCCTTCGACCTTGATCTCGACGCCCCCGGCGGTGCGGCGCACCGCATCCACGGGACAACCCAGCCGCATCGCAACCCCGCGCTGCGCCATGGAATGGCCAAGACGGCTGACATATTCCTGACTGCCCCCTTTGACCGTGTACCACTGGTGCTGGCCATAGACGCCAAGCAGCGCGTGGTTCTTGAAGAAGGTCATCATCGCATGAGCCGGGAAATCGAGGATCTTTTCCTTCGGCGTGGACCAGATCGCGCCCGACAGCGGCAGGATATAGTAATCCCGGAACCAGGCCCCGGCGCCCAGCTTGTCCAGCAGGCCGCCGACAGTCAGGTTCGGATCGCTCGACAGGTCCAGCCCCCGCGCATTGAACCGCATCACATCGCGGCACATGCGCAGGAAGGCCGGGCGAATGGCATTGCTCGGCTGCGCGAACAATGCCTGAAGCGATTTCAGTCCGTATTCAAACCGGCCACCGTTCACGGACGCGCCGAAGCTCATGTCGGACTTGATGACCGGCACGTCCAGTTCGTCGAAGAGCGCCGCGAGATGCGGATAATTTGCATAGTTGAACACGATGAACCCGGTATCGACTGGTTGATCACCACGCGGACCGGCCATTCGAGTGCGGGCATGGCCTCCGAGGCGGGGCTCGGCCTCGTACAAGACGACCTGGTTGTCCCGGGACAGTTCATGCGCGGCCCCCATGCCAGAGATTCCGGCGCCGATAACGGCAATTTTCTTGGGGCCGCTGGGGCCTGCTTCGAATGGCATCTTTGTTTGGTCCTTTTTTCTTTGTGTTCTTGTTACGCGGGTGCGCCGCACGCGGATGAATAACGCGGTGAAATTCTTTTTGATCCATATCGGGCGGACCGGCGTAGAGATTACATGTTGACCGAAGCAATCCCTCTTGCGAATGCGGATGCAGATCGGCGCGTGGCACAGTATGCTGGCGCCAAAGCACCACTTTCGAACGGGGCAAAGGCCAAGGTGACACAGTCAGGACCGAAAGACCGCATGGCATGGGTATCCCATGTCGAGGCGATACGGGACCGGAAAGATCAGGCCGCGTTTGCGGAACTTTTCGGATACTTCGCCCCGCGCGTGAAAGCGTTCCTGATGAAATCGGGGGCAAGCCCGGATCTTGCCGAGGAATGCACACAGGAGGTCATGGCCACACTCTGGCGAAAGGCGCATATGTTCGATCCGGCGAAGGCCAGCGTATCCACGTGGATCTTCACCGTGGCACGGAATCGCAAGATCGACATCCTGCGGAAGGAACGCAGGCCCGAACCGGAAGATCTGCCCTGGGGGCCCGAAGCCGAGCCCGAGCAGGAAGAGGTCATGACGCTCCAGCAGGAGTCGAAGAAACTGGGTAAGGCCATTGCGGACCTGCCCGACAAACAGAAGGATCTGATCCTCAAGGCTTATTACGGCGAGCTGTCACACAGCGAAATCGCCGAACAGACGGGCCTGCCATTGGGGACGATAAAATCGAGGATAAGGTTGGCGCTGGACCGCTTGCGCCGACAGATGAAGTAGGTTTTTGACTATGCCGCAAGAAATCAAGCACCACCTGACCGACGCCCTGCTCATGGGCTATTCCGCGGGCACCTTGCCCGAGGCGTTCAACCTCGTGGTCGCATCGCATGTGTCGCTTTGCGACGAATGCCGGGCCCGACTGGCCGAGTTCGACGCAGTGGGCGGAGAAATCGTCGCCATGAGCGAGACCGCCGAGATGAGCGCCGACAGTCTGGCCCTGACGCTGGCTGCCATTTCCGACGCTCCTGCCGAGGAAGAACAGGCGGCCGCGCCCGAAACCACCGGGACAGCCGTTTTGCCCCGCCCGATCCGCGAATACGTGGGCGGCGATGTCGAGGCCGTTAAATGGCGCAAGATCGGCGGCGGCGTGCGGCAGGCGATCCTGCGCACCTCGAAGAACGCGACGGCACGGCTGCTCTATATCCCCGCCGGATGCGCGGTGCCCGATCATGGCCATGCGGGCACGGAACTGACCCTTGTGCTGCAGGGCGCGTTCCGCGATGAAACCGACCGTTTCGGTGCCGGTGACGTTGAGGTCGCGAACGAGGACCTGGATCATCAGCCCGTGGCGGAGGACGGCGAGGATTGCATCTGCCTGGCCGCGACGGATGCGCCGCTCAAGTTCAACGCCATGATCCCGAAGCTGGCACAGCCCTTCCTGCGGATCTGAACCTAGCCTTTCGGCGGGGCGAGCGGCACGACGGGCCCGTCCCCCGCCTCTGGCGCGAGTTCCTCGAAATCGAAATTGTCGAGCCTGCGGGCGCGCTTGCCCGCCTTGTCGGCGCTGATCTTGATTTCCTCGATATCCTTCGAGGCCTGCTGGAAATGTCGGTCAAGGTTGCCGACGCGCGTGCCCAGCCGGTCCACGTCGGCATAGAGCATCCCCAGCTCCTTTCGGATCGCACCCGCCTGTTCCTGCATCCGCGCGTCCTTGAGGATCGCGCGCATGGTGTTCAGGGTGGCCATGCAGGTGGTCGGCGACACGATCCAGACCCGGGCCGCGAACCCGTCGCGCACCACATCCGGGAAATTCGCGTGCAATTCCGCGTAGACGGCTTCGGACGGAAGGAACATCAGCGCCCCGTCGGCGGTTTCGCCGTCGATGATGTAGCGTTCCGAGATGTCCTTGATGTGCTTCTTCACCGCCGCACGCAGGGCCTTGCCCGCCTCGTTCGCCTCCCAATCGGTGCTGGCACGGCGCAGGGCCTCGTAGGCTTCCAACGGGAACTTGCTGTCGATGGCGATCGGGCCGGGCGGGTTCGGCAGGTGGATCAGGCAATCGGCCCGCCTCCCGTTCGAAAGCGTCGCCTGAAGGTCATAGCTGTCCGAGGGCAGCGCCTTGCCCACGATATCGGTCAGCTGGATTTCCCCGAACGCCCCGCGCGTCTGCTTGTTGGACAGGATATCCTGCAGTGACAGCACGTCGCCCGACAGCTTGGTGATGTTCTCCTGCGCCTTGTCGATGGTCTGCAACCGCTGCTGCAATTCGCCGAGGGATTGCGCCGTGTTGCGGGCGGAGTTGGACAGGTTTTGATTCATCGCCTCGGTCACGGCGGCCAGGCGCTGTTCCATAAGGTGCAGGGTCTTCTGCTGTTGCACGGCCTGCGCCTCGGACACTGAGTTGAGCCCGCCGAAAAGCTGCTGCTGCCCGTCGGACAGCGATTGCACGCGCTGGTTCACGCCGCCCATCTGCATCGCCAGGTCGGCCGCCGTGCGCGCGGCCTGCCCGGTGCGCCGCACAGCCGCGATCAGCAGCCATAGCACCAGAAGCACGATGACGGCGCCCGCGATGGCCAGCATCACCGCCGGGTCGCTCAGGGCATAGCTGTTTTCCCCGATCTGGATCATGAGCGTCCGAACAGCCTCTCGATATCGGCCAGTTTCAGCTCCACATAGGTGGGCCGGCCATGGTTGCATTGGCCCGACAGGGGTGTGGCCTCCATCTCGCGTAGCAGCGCGTTCATCTCTTCGGCCTGCATCCGGCGGCCGGACCGGATCGAGCCATGGCACGCCACCCGCGACAGGATGGCCTCGACCCTGGATTGCACAAGATCGCTGCTCCCCTGGTCNGCCAACTCATCCAGAATGTCTTCGAGCAGCGCCTTGCAATTGACCTCCCCCAGAAGCGCCGGGGTTTCGCGAACGGCAACCGCGCCNCCNCCNAAGGGCTCCAGCGTCAGGCCGAACCGGGCGAAGGTCTCGGCATGATCGAGAAGCATCCGCGCGTCGCCCTCGGACATCTCGACGATTTCGGGAATCAACAGGGCCTGCGCGGCCACACCGTTTTCGGCCATTTGGCGTTTCAGCTTTTCATAGACCAGCCGTTCATGGGCGGCGTGCTGATCGACGATGACCATGCCGGTCTCAGTCTGGGCGATGATGTAGTTTTCATGCACCTGCGCCCGCGCCGCGCCAAGGGGGCGGTCCTGCGGCTCCGCACCGGTCTCATCCTCGACGACTGGCTCGACCCGGGCGGAATAGTCCTGCGCCATGTCGGCGAAACCGGGGCTTTGGGCCGCGTAGCTCGCCGTGCGCGCAGCGGGGGACGGGCGATCCATCTGGTAGATGCGTGGTTCGGTTGGCTCTGGGCGGAACGCGCCCAGGGTCGCCCCCGCCACGGTCGAAGAGGACCGGTGCCCCGCCTCTGCCAGTGCATGCCGCAGGCCGGACACGATCAGCCCGCGCACCGTGCCGGGATCGCGGAACCGCACCTCGGACTTGGCCGGATGCACGTTCACGTCCACGCGGGTCGGATCGACCTCGATGAACAGGCAGGCCGCCGGGTGCCGGTCACGGCTGAGCGTATCCATATACGCCGCCCGCAGCGCCCCGATCAGCAGCTTGTCGCGCACCGGGCGCCCGTTGACGAACAGGAACTGCTGCACCGCCGAACCGCGCGAATAGGTCGGCAGGGCGGCATAACCGGTCAGGTGGACACCTTCGCGCTCCGCGTCTATCGGGATGGCGTTCTCGGTGAAGTCCTTTCCCAGGACGCTGCGCAATCGTCCCGACAGCGCGTCGAACAGGTCACCGGTCTGGGCATCGGCGCGGAAGCTCACACGATCCTTTCCGGCCGAGACATCGCGCAGGATGAATGTGACATAGGGCTCGGACATGGCCAGCCTTTTGACCACGTCGCCGATCGCTTGCATTTCGGCCCGGTCAGTCCGCAGGAATTTCAGCCGTGCGGGCGTGGCGAAGAACAGATCGCGCAGTTCGACCACCGTGCCGCCGGTCAGGGCCGCGGGGCGGACGTGCTGGGCGGCGCCCCCGGACACCGACAGTTCGGCCCCGGCATGACCCGCCGCACGGCTGCGTATCGTCAGTCGCCCGACCGCCGCCAGCGAGGGCAGCGCCTCGCCGCGGAAACCGAAGGAATGGATATTCAGAAGGTCCGACCCGTCGATCTTGGACGTGGCATGCCGTGCCAGCGCAAGCGGCAAATCGGCTTCGCTCATTCCGACACCGTTATCTGTCACGCGGATCAGCGTCTTGCCACCGTCGGCGATCTCGATCTCGATCCGGGTCGCTTGTGCATCGAGCGCGTTCTCGACCAGTTCCTTGACCGCCGAGGCGGGCCGTTCCACGACCTCACCCGCCGCGATCCGGTTGATCGCGGCCTCGTCCAACTGACGGATCACCGGATGATCGTCGCTTATCTTGCGGTCAAAGGCGGCCATACCGCTAGGGATAGCATAGGCGGCGTCGATTCTGACAGGGGCAAATCACGCCACCGCCCGGTCGAATCAGTCCAGCCCTTCCGGTTGACCCACCACCACGAAATGCAGCCCCTCGGGATTCAGCAGCTCGCCCGCCACGCGGTTGATGTCATCCAGCGTCACTGCTTCGACATAGGCATTGCGGTTTTCCACGTAGTCCGGTGGCAACCCGGTGGCCTGCATGCCCGCAAGTATCCCCGCGATCGCCGCATTGCCGTCGAAACGCAGCGGATAGGCCCCGGTCAGGTAGGTCTTTGCGGCCTCCAACTCCTCGGCGGTGACGCCCTCTTGGGCCATGCGCGCCCATTCGTCCCGGATCACGGCGATGGCCTGTGCGATCCGGTCATTTGCCGAGGCGACGGACCCAAGGTAAAGCGCCGCATAGTCCTTGGGCACGAGGTAGGAATAGACGCCATAGGTCAGGCCGCGTTTCTCGCGCACCTCTTCCATCAGACGGCTTTGCACGCCGCGCCCCCCCAGGATTTCATTCAGGATATAGGCCGCGAAGAAATCCTCGTCGTCACGCTCCAGACCCTCGTGGCCGAACAGGGCCACGGATTGCGGGGTTTCGAAATCGATCACGGTGGTGCCGCCATCCAGGCCGAAGGCGACCGGCTCCGGCAGGTCCGGGCCCTCTTCGGGAAGGGCGCCAAGCAGGTCGTCGAGCAAAATGCCAAGCTCCTGGGCGCTGATATCGCCGGCCGCGCCGACATGGACACGCGACCGCACCAGCGCGTTGCGATGGGCGGTGATGATGTCCGCGCGGGTCAGGGCAGACACGCTTTCGGCGGTGCCGTTGATGTCCGACCCGTAGGGATGATCACCAAAAGCCGCCGCATCGAAGGCCGCCCCGGCAATCGCATTTGGGTCGGTTGAATCGCTGCGGATGATAGATTGCACCTGCGCGCGCACACGGTCCAGCGCGTCCTGGTCGAAACGCGGCTCGGTCAGGGCCTTGCGCAGAAGCTCCACCGCCTGATCCCGGTTTTCCGTCAAGAATCTGGCGGTGATCACCACGCTGTCGTCATAGGCGTCGAACCCATAGCTGGCAGCCAGACCTTCCCGCGCGGTCTGGAAAGCACGCGCATCCATGTCGCCCGCGCCCTCTTCCAGAAGGCCCATCATCAGGTTCGTGGCACCCCGTTTNCCAGGTTCGTCCAGCGACGCGCCGCCGTCGATGATGATCTCCAGCGCGGCGAAGGGAATNGANTGCTCTTCGACCAGCCACGCGTCGATGCCGCCGGGCGAGGTCACCTCCTGTATCTCGATCTCGGCGCGTGCGACGAAGGGCGCAACCATAAGGAACAGGGCCAGAATCAAGCGTTTCATTGCAGCACCTCCCGGCTGGGCACGACCCATCCGGTGACGGATCGATCGGGGTCCAGCACCTCGCGCGCCACGGCGAGGATGTCCTCTTCGGTCACCGCCTGCAGAATGTCGGGCCAGGCTTGCACATCCTCTACCGTCAACCCCTGGGTCAGCGCCGCGCCATAGCGCCGCGCCAGTCCCTGCACGTTGTCACGGGCATAGATCTCACCGGCCCGCAACTGGGTGCGCAACCGCTCCAGCTGGTCCGGGTCGATCCCCTCGGACAGGAACTCCGCGATGGCGTCATCCATCGCCGCCTCGGCCTCTTGCAGGGTCACGCCGTCGGCCGGCACCACGGTCAGGCCGAAGGTCGTATCGTCAAGCGACTGGCCACCGTAATAGGCCGAGGTATAGACCGCCAGCTGGCTGTCGAATTGCAGCGCCACGCCCAGCGCCGACGTAAAGGGAGAGCCGCCCAGAAGCTCGGCCAGGTAGGTCAACGCCGCCGCCTTTTCCTGTGCACCGCTGTCGCGTTCCGGGGCAATGTAACTGCGCGTGAGATAGGGCTGCGAGACGCGCGCATCCTCGAAGATCATGCGACGTTCGGCTGTCTGGGGCGGCTCTTGCGACCGGACCCGCTCGGGCAACTCGGGTTCGGCCGGGATAGGGCCGTAATGTTCGCGGGCCAGCGCGATGACCTCGTCGGGTTCCACATCGCCGGCCACCACCAGAACGGCATTGTTGGGCGAATAGTAGAGGTCGTAGAAGGCCAGCGCATCGGCCATGTCCAGCGTCTCCATCTCGTGTTTCCAGCCGATGATGGGCACGCCGTAGCGGTGGTTGAGGTATTGCGCCGCGCGCATCTGCTCGCGGGCCAGTGCATTCGGTGAATTCTCGACCCGCTGGTTGCGTTCCTCAAGGATAACTCCGCGCTCGGTGACGATGTCCTCTTCGGTGAGGCGCAGGTTGTTCATCCGATCCGCCTCCATCCGCATCATCAGCGGCAGGCGGTCGGCGGCAACCCGTTGGAAATAGCCGGTGTAATCGTAGCTGGTAAAGGCGTTGTCGCTGCCACCATTGGCGGCCACGATGTCGCTGAATTCGCCTGATGCAAGCGTGTCTGTCGCCTTGAACAACAGGTGTTCGAGGAAATGCGCCACCCCGGACGAGCCGACAGGTTCATCCGCCGACCCGGCGCGATACCACAGCATGTGGACGACGACCGGCGCGCGGTGATCCTCGATGACCACAACCTCTAGCCCGTTGTCGAGCGTGGCGGTCGTGACCTCTTCGGCGGCGGACGACGTCGCCAGCCCGACCCACAGCGCCAGAACGAATAAAACCCGCATGAACCCCTCCTCGGATCAGGACGTTACAGGAAAGTTACGTCTCCACCCGGTGGCTTCAAGAGCACAAACGCGGTTGTGAGGAACGTCCTATTCGACAGGTGGGGCGCTGGGCACTGCAACCCCGGCCTCGCGAAAGCGGAGCAGCTCGGCATAGGCGTCAAGTGCCTGGTTGGCATAGGCGCGGAAATAGCGGTCGCGCCCCGAGAACAAGCCCCCGATCCGTGCACGCCGATCGCGGAACCGTTCATCGGCGGCCGCGAGCGTGGCGCGAATGTTCGGGTCCACCCCGTTGCGGGTGGCATAGGTGACAAGCGCGCTATCGTTCGCCGGGATGCCGCCAGCGACGCTGGCACCGGGATTGCCGCCCAGCGCCACGACGGCCTCGCCGACGGGATTGGGATCGGTCCGGTTCGTCCCGCCGGGCGTCGGCGCGGGCAGCGTCGCCAGCGTCTCGGGCATCTCTAGCGGGGCGACCGGCATGACGGCAAATTCATCGGGGCCTTCTCCGCCCGCTTGCAGGTTGTGCAGGCCCCGGTCTCCGCCACAGGCGGCAACGGCACTCAGCGCGAGAATGGCAATGATCGTCCTGGCCATGATGTCGTTCCCAAATCACCCTTTGAACAGGTTTGTAACGCAGGCCGCGCCCCGCGTCACGCCGTCTTGTTGTCGGGGCTGAACAGGACCAACCCCACCGCACCGACGAAGATGGCGATATCGGCCACGTTGAACGCGTAGGGGTTGACGATCCCGCAACACGACATGTTGAGGAAATCCGACACGGCACCATAAAGCACCCGGTCCAGCGCATTGCCCAGCGCTCCGCCCACCAGAAGGCCCGCGCCGAACAACGCCAGGCGGCCGGGCTTTTCCTTGCGCACCCACCACAGAACGAAAAACGATACCGCGACGGCGATTCCGACCAGCACCCAGCGCAGGTCGGCCCCACCGAAGAGGCCGAAATTGATGCCCCGGTTCCAGGCCATCGTCAGAACCAGGTAGGGCTCGAACACGTCGACACGGGGAGGATAGGGCAAGCGGTCGGGATCACCCGTGACCTGGCCCCAACGCAGCCCGAAGACGCGGAACATGACCAGCGCCTTGATCGCCTGGTCCACCAGGAAGGTCGCGATGGCGGTGATGGCCAGAAGCCGCATGGCAGATCCTTTTCCTCAGTGCCGGAAATGGCGCATGCCGGTAAAGACCATCGCCAGGCCGGCCTCGTCGGCGGCGGCGATCACCTCGTCATCCCGCATGGAGCCACCCGGCTGGATCACTGTTGTGGCCCCTGCCGCCACGGCCTCCATCAGGCCGTCCGCAAAGGGAAAGAACGCATCCGAGGCGACGGCGGACCCTTTGGTCAACGGCTCGGGCAGGCCCAGCGCCTCGGCCATACGTTCGGCCTTTTTCGCGGCGATCAGGGCGCTGTCCAGACGGCTCATCTGCCCCGCACCGATGCCCACGGTGGCACCGTCCTTCACATAGACGATGGCGTTGGACTTCACATGCTTGGCCACGGTCCAGGCAAAGCGTAGGTCACCCATTTCATCAGCCGTGGGCGCACGCTTGGTCGCGGTCTTCAGATCGTCTGCAGGCACGTGGCCATTGTCACGGTCCTGCACCAGAATGCCGCCGGCCACCTGCTTGAAGGCCACCCCGCCCGATGTCGGGTCAGGCAGGCCTTCGGTGGTCAGAAGGCGCAGGTTCTTCTTGGCGGCGAAAACGGCCTTGGCGGCGTCGGTCGCGCCGGGGGCGATCACGACCTCGGTAAAGATGCCCGTGATGGCCTGCGCGGTTTCCTCGTCCAGTTCCATGTTCAGCGCGACGATCCCGCCAAAGGCACTGGTGCGGTCGCAGTCAAACGCCTTCTGGTAGGCCTCCAGCAACGTCGCGCCCCGCGCCACACCGCACGGATTGGCATGCTTGATGATCGCACAGGCGGGTCCATCGGCCGGGTCGAATTCAGCGACCAGCTCAAAGGCCGCGTCGGTGTCGTTGATGTTGTTGTAGGACAGCTCCTTGCCCTGGTGCTGCACGGCGGTGGCAACGCCGGGGCGACCCGACCCATCGGTATAGAAAGGCCGCGTTCTGGTGCGGGTTCTCGCCATAGCGCATGGTCTGGGCCAATTGCCCGGCAAAGGCACGGCGGCGCGGTGTGTTCTCGCCGATCGCGCCGGCCATCCAGGTGCTGACCGCGGCGTCATAGGCCGCCGTCCGGGCATAGGCAGTCTGCGCAAAGCGCTGGCGGAAGGCATAGGAGGTCTGGCCGTCATTGGCCTCCAGTTCGGCCAGCAGGGCGTCGTAATCCTCGACATCCACCACTGTCGTGACAAAAGCATGGTTCTTGGCCGCGGCGCGGATCATGGCCGGCCCGCCAATGTCGATATTCTCGATCATCTCGTCATAGCCCGCACCACGTGCCAGCGCCGCCTCGAACGGATAGAGGTTGACCACGAGCAGGTCGATCCCGCCGATCTTGTGCTCCTCCATCGCCGCCACATGCGCATCGTTATCCCGCAGGGCCAGCAGCCCGCCATGCACCATCGGGTGCAGGGTCTTGACCCGGCCATCCATCATTTCGGGGAAACCGGTCACCTCGGCCACATCGCGCACGGTCAAACCGGCCTCGCGCAGGGTCTTGGCGGACCCGCCGGTCGACAGCAATTCCACGCCGCGCGCGGCCAACGCCTGGCCCAGATCGACCAATCCGGTCTTGTCGGATACGGAGAGAAGCGCGCGGCGCACAGGGTGAAGGTCGGTCATGCAGGTGTCCCCCGGGGATATCTATTCGGTTCCGTCCGCGAAGGTGCCGGGCAGCCGGTCTTCGAGGTCCCGAACGGCCAGCGGCGTGTCCTGCGCCTTGGCCAGGGACCAGCGGATGCGCGTCGAATAGGACATTGTGCGTCCGGATAAAACCACCTGTTGTGTCGCACGCGGGCGCAACCGCCCGTATTCGAGGTAAACCGAGGGCTTGAGCTCCAGCTTCTCTGCCCCATCCTGCCGAAAGACCCAGATTTCACCTGACTTGAGCGTCAGCGAAACCGCCGCCCCGCCAAGGTCGATTTCGGCCACGACTTCGGGGTGCAGGTGGAAATGCAGCATCCAGGGGATACCCTGCAGGCTGCACCTGTCCAACGCGGCATCGAACAGCGGCTGGTCCCGATCTTCGAGAATTGTCAGCAGGTCTTCACCCGCGAGTCCCCGGCCATCTGCGCTCAGATCCAGGGTCCGGACGTGAGTCAGGCCATGACTGCGATGATAGCCGTCATGTGCGGCGGCGAGGCGCTCCCCGTCAGCCAGCGTGGTGAAGTCGGATCTCACATCCTGCGGAACATCGTCCAGCCGTTCTATCCCGTTTCCTTCGGGCTTCAGGATCCGCGATGACGACAGCCCTTCCAGCACCAGCGTCGAATGGCTGGGCGTGGCCCGTCCGGCCCGTCTCCAATCCGGCCCGAAACTGCGACCAGACCCGCAATTGACGATGATCGGACGACGACCCGATGCAAGTTCGAAGGCGAGCGTCGACGCATGCGCATCGACGGACGCAGCACCCGCGGGCGGGCTGTCGGCATCCATCACGACCGTGGTCCGGCCGGCAGCAAGCCGACCATACCCCATGTAGAGCCTTTGTTCGGGCTGGTCGCGGTTGCGCGACGCGGCCAACGCCTGATCCAGCCAGCCATCCAGACCCCGCCCACCGCCATGGAATCGCGCCAACCCGCCATCGGCGTGGCGCAGCGCCCGCAGGGTGGGTGCGATCCTGGAAATGGCCGACAAAAGGGTTTCCGGGGGCGACTTGTCGGCGCTGATGAGGGCGGATTCAACCCAGGTCAGCAGGGACAGGATGTGCAGCAATTCCTCGGGGTTGCGCGACGGGATGCCCCCATCGACCCCGATCTGAACCTTGCAATCATGCGCCAGCGCGGACACGGCCGGGGCCACGCGGTCTTCCATCCCCTCTAGCGACAGGCCGGCGTGGATCAATCCGGCCAGCGCCTCGAAGCGCGGCAGGCCGGGCCGGGCCGCCCTCCAGCGCCGCGACAGAAAAATGGTCTGGCGCGCAGCGGATCGGAAATAGGCCTCGGACGCGTCCTTGTCCTGACCGCGCAACAGAAAAAGCCCATGGGTGATCCAGCGGATCATGCGCCGGCCCGCAAGGTCCGGCGTCCAGCCCGGGCCTGTGCCGTTGCCGAACCGTGCGATCCACTCGGCCAGCCATGTCTGGGCCGTGGCCCGGGCCTTGGTGTCCCCCACGGCGGCCAGGTCGTCCAGCCATGTGAAACCCTGCGCGAGATGCGCGCCCATCTCGACCTGTTCGGCGGCGTCCCAGATCGACTGGCCCTTGGCCTCGACCAGCTCTCCACGGATTAGGAAGTTGCCCGCAAGCAATTGCCGCCCGCGCGCGTAATGGCCGATCACCTTGGGTTCGGGCGACGAGACGAAGCCGGTTGCAGGGCGCGCCCGCGTTGCCAGCCGGGCGTGCAGCCTGTCCATGAAGGTGACATAGCCCGAACGGGTGCTAGGGGTCCTGCTCGCCAATTCTGCTGCCTCGAAAGCCCGGTGCGTTTCGCATCTCTTCTTGCCGGGGCTTATACAGGGCGGCAGGGCTCAAGTCACGCGGGCTTTCGCAGGCTGGCGATGTAGAACCCGTCCATCCCGCCCCGATCCGCCCAGTAATCAGGGCGCAGGCGCACCCCGCCATCCTCGCTGCGCCATGCAGGTTCGAGGCCCGGCACGTCGGCCGGGAGCACCTGCAAACCCGGATGCCGGGCCAGTGCCTCTTCGACCTGAACTTCGCCCTCGTCCGGCAACAGGCTGCAGGTGCAATAGACCAGCCGCCCCCCCGGTTTCAGAAGCGCCAGCGCCTTGTCGATCAGGGCCGATTGCAGCTGGAACAATTGCAGGAAGTCCGACCCGTCCTTGGCATGCGGAAGGTCCGGGTGGCGGCGGATTGTGCCCGTTGCGGAACAGGGGGCATCCAGCAGGATGGCATCGAAGGGGGCGGCCTCGTAGGCAAGCGCATCTGCCACCACGATCTCGGCCTTCAGCCCCACCCGTTTGAGGTTCTGACGCACACGCTCCATGCGTCCGTCCGAGATATCCAGGGCGGTCACATCGGCACCGGACGCGGCCAGCTGCATCGTCTTGCCCCCCGGTGCGGCGCAGAGGTCCAGCACCCGTTCGCCCGGCTGCGCCGCCAGCAACCGCGCCGGGATGGCCGCTGCGGCATCCTGCACCCACCAGTTGCCCGCCTCGAACCCCGGCAGGCTGGACACCTGCCGGCCCACCGGCAAACGGACCGTCCCCGTCGGCAGGACCGTGCCCCCGACGGCCTCTGCCACGGCCTGCGGATCGGTCTTGGCCGTGAGGTCCAGCGGCGCGCCTTCGAAATGCACGCGTTCGATATTGGCCACGACCTGCGGGCCATAGGCGTCTTTCAAAGGATCGCGCAGCCATTTCGGCAGGCGCGGAACTGCGATCTTGTCCCAACCTTCGGGCAGGTCGGCGGCGACCTTTCGCAGCACGGCATTGACCAGCCCCTTCATGCTGGCGGTGCGCTTGTTCAACCCGACCATGGCAACGGCTGCATTGACGACGCCATGAGCGGCCTCGCCCCCGGCCAGCTCGATCGTGGACAGGCGCAGGATATTGCGCACATGTAGCGGCGGCGTCTTCTGCAGGAAACGGGCCAGCAGCCGGTCAGCGCGGGGCAGGCCGCGCAGGGTCTCTGTCGCAAGGCGCTGGGCCCGGGCCCGGTCTTCGGGTTCCAGATGGTTCAGGGCACCATCGGCCAACAATTCCGACATTAGGCGCTTTTCGCCAGTCACCTGATCGAGAAGATAGAGCGCCGCGCGGCGCGGCTGCAAACCCTGCTGAGACATGGCGTCCTCTTGGCTGTTGGATCGCTGCGGCCTATATCACCCGTGATCGCCGCACAAGGACAGCCGCCATGAGCGACACACCCAGGAACCTTCCCCCCGCCGCACAGCGCGCATTGGCCGAGGCCGAGGAACGCCGCAAGGCCGCCAAGGACAAGGATATGCCAACGGAACTGGGGGGGCGCGACGGGCCGGA
>PR_CR_10_Liq_1_inCRDRAFT_1000760_pt1 | contig 19472 bp, 18 predicted proteins | sample PRCRCaboRojoPR_3_FD_10241 | JGI IMG/M metagenome (IMG submission 10241)
CCTTGCGGGATGTAGACGAGTATTTGGCTATTGCCGAGGAGCGAGGAGCCTCCATCAAATATATTTTGGAAACGCATTTTCATGCAGATTTTGTTTCAGGTCATTTGGATCTAGCCAAGCGTACCGGGGCTAAAATTGTATACGGACCCACCGCTCAGCCTTCTTTTGAAGCTTACATTGCAGAAGATAATGAAGTGCTTCCTTTGGGTAAGGCCCGTTTAAAAGTGTTGCATACACCGGGTCACACTATGGAAAGTAGCACTTTTTTAGCCATTGATGAAGAAGGGAATCACCACAGCATTTTTACAGGAGATACCTTATTTATTGGAGACGTGGGCCGCCCTGACTTAGCCGTTAAAACCGATTTAAGTCGTGAAGACCTAGCGGGTCACCTCTACAATTCATTGCATCAAAAAATAATGCCTTTGGGCGATGAGCTTATTGTGTACCCAGGTCACGGACAAGGCAGCGCTTGTGGTAAAAACATGAGTTCTGAAACCACTGATACACTGGGCCATCAAAAGCAAACCAATTACGCTCTAAATCCCACCTTAACTAAGGAAGAGTTCATAAAAGAGATCACCGAAGGTTTGGTGGCGCCTCCCCAGTATTTTCCAAAAAATGCGGTGCTTAATAAAACCGGTTATGAAGATTTAGATGAAATTTTGGAAAGGGGTGTCACGGCCTTATCAGTTGAAGATTTTGAAACTTATGCCCAAGAAGAGAACACCTTGGTATTGGATACGCGGCACCAAAGTGAGTTTATGAAGGGGCACATCCCCAATGCACTTTACATTGGATTACATGATAATTTTGCCCCTTGGGTAGGTGCCTTGGTTAAAGACCTTAAAACGCCTCTCTTATTTATTGCCGATGAAGGCCGTGAGGAAGAAGTAGTTACCCGTTTGTCTCGCGTGGGTTATGATAATCCTTTGGGCTATTTAAAAGGTGGTTTCCAAGCTTGGCTTAAAGCCGAGAAACCCATCGTGGAAACACCACAATTAAAACTTGAGCAGCTGCAAGCTGATTTTCAGAATCTGCAAAACCACATTCTGGATGTGCGCAAAAAGTCTGAATATGAGCGTCAGCACCTAGCCGGTGTCATCAATAAGCCTTTGGATTTTATGCCTGATAATTTAAAAGACCTGACGGATGAAAAGCCGTACTACCTGCACTGTGCCGGAGGCTACCGCTCAGTTATTGCCGCTTCAGTATTAGAAAGACAGGGCTTGGAGGCCTACAGCATTGAAGGTGGCTTTAATGAAATGACTAAAATGGAGTTACCGCTTACGGAACCACAAGAAGTCAATAACATGCTCTAAACATTGTGTGATAAATATCATAGCTCAGGTAATGCTTTTCAGGTACCTTTTTATTAAAATTAAGGTATTATGGAAAGCATTACTTCTTTAGAGCAATTACATCACAACCTAACCATGGGGCCCGGATATGAAGGGTATACCGAGCTGGTAAAGGCTATTGACCTACCCAGAGCAGAATACCAACACTTATTAAAATGGAGTAAAGCTCATTATCAGCGTATTCGGTTTTATGATACCGACTGCCTGGAAGCACTCATTACCTGTTGGGAGCCCGGGCAGATAGGGAAAATCCACAACTTTGAAGGAGCCAATGGCTGGGTAAAAGTGCTGGAGGGCAGCCTAGAACTAGAGCACTTTAATTTAGATAATAGTGCCGAAAAGCCCTCGCTCACTAAAACCTTCAAAACCGGTGAAATTGGTTTTTTAAATGATGGTCTCGGTTTTCACCGTTTTAATAACCCCACCCAAGAACGGGGGGTAGCCCTCTTTTTCTATGCAGATAAAATAGACCAATGGCAGGTGTACGACCCTAACCAAAAGAAAGCCGAGAAAGTGGAGGCCAAGGTAGATTTCAACTTAGATAGAATTAGTAGCTAAAATGGAGTGATTACCATCACAGCCAATTTTAAACTTAGGTTGGTTATTTGCATTCTAAAAGATAACAAATGGGATTATTTTCACTGTTTACCGGTAAAAAGAAAAAAATAGAAGAAATGATAGCCAATGGGGCGGTAGTAGTAGATGTGCGCACCCCTGCTGAGTTTAAAGGCGGGCATGTTAAAGGCGCAAAGAATATGCCTTTACAGAGTATTTCAGGCAAAACCAAGCAATTGCAAAAACTGAATAAGCCTGTTATTTTTTGCTGCGCAAGCGGTATGCGCAGCGGCCAGGCCACCAGCATTATGAAGTCTAAAGGCATAGATTGCATGAATGGAGGCAGCTGGAGTAGCGTAGCGCGCTACGTGTAGCTACTTATTGCACGTCATATTCTAAAATCATTACCAGGCGGTTCTGGTTATCAAAAAATTCATAGATGCCAGCACCGCCTTCTTCTACCGGGTGAAACTCCCAAAAGAAGATCTCATCATCGCTAAGCTCACCTGCATCTTCATCTACCAGGCTTATTTCATACCACTCATCAGTGGCCAAAATTTCGCTTGGAAATTGTAAAAAAGTGGGTAAACGATTAGCGTTATTGCGCACCAAAGAGCTAAATTCCCAAAAGTTGGCAGACCTCCTTTTAATGTCTACCCGTAAATCAGGTGGACTGTTATCGCTGTCATACTGTAAGTTGGGTAGCTGTCTTACTTCCGCTCCAAAAATATAGCGGTTGCGTTCATTAAGGTTGTTATCATCTTGACAACCGCTCAGTACCAAGCCAAGCCCCAGAAAGAAAATAAAATACTTCATACTAGTTAAGTAGCGTANTTTCAAAAGTNAGAGATTCGGCTAAAAGCAGATCAAAACTTTTAAACCTAAGGCATTCTCTTATTTTTGAAGCTCAATTTTCGCAAGCATGTTTGAACAAAATGGTAGTCGCCTTAGCCAACTGGTGGTGCACTATGTAGGAAATAAATTAAAAGATGAGGGTTTACAGTTAAGCCAACAACAATCTGGTATTGATGAGCCTACCCTGGCTATCATTTGGCAATATGTTTTTTCGGCTTTTAAAAGCCCCAATTTTTTTCACTTTACCCACGCGGCCGAGTTGGAACGTAATGACGTGTATGCCATAGCACGTAACGTTTTTCAACAACCAGAGCGTTTTTTAGAGAAGTCGCAGCAATTGGCCAAACTGTTGTTTGATGCCTCACAGCACCCTCAGGTGAAAAGTGGGGAGTTGTTGGTTATGTATTTTGACAACCTCAAATTTGGCGCACTTTCAGCGCCCGCTATTGGTTTGTTCAAATCAGAGCAAAAACAGCCCTTTTTGTTTACCGAAGAACAGGAGCAGGTAATTGATTTGTTTAGCTACCGCGGTATTAGTCCCACGAAAGTGGACAAGGCCGCTTTAATCTTTAACACTGAAGAGGAAGAGGGCTACCAAGTACTTTGTGTAGATAATTTAAATAAAGGGGAAGCCACCAAGTTTTGGTTTGATGATTTCTTAAAAGTGAAAATAAAAAGCACTGAATTTTCGCAAACCACCGCTCTCATTGCCGCTACCAAAGGCTTTATTGATCAGGATTTAAAAACGGATGAAACGCTGGAAAGCACCGCTGTAATGAGTTTTTTAGAGCGCAGTAAAAATTACCTTTCAGAAGAAGAAAGCTACAAAGCCGATGAATATGGCCTGGAGGTTTTTGAGGATGCTGGGGTGGCCAACCGATTTAGGGAGTATGTGCGCGCCCAAGATCATGATGACCTTAAATTAGACGAGGATTTCACCATTTCCGGTGAAGCGGTGAAAAAGAAGCAAACCGTCTTTAAAAGCGTTCTAAAGTTGGATAAGAACTTTCACGTTTACATTCATGGAAATCGGCAAATGATTGAAAAAGGGACCGATGAACAAGGGCGTAAATTTTACAAGCTTTTTTACGAAGAGGAAAACTAAAGAGCCAGCTCAATAGCCGACTCTTTAATTTATTTTTAAGGTATCCGGTAATAAAGCCCCGCATAGGTCATCCGGCCAAAAATAGGCCCCCAGGTGAAGTTTGAATCAAAATAGGGGTCAAAGGGATTTTCAGCATTTACAATGGGGTTATCCTGCCTGAAGTTGAATAAATTAGTAACCCCCACAAAAAACTCCAGCCTCTTGAAGCTTTTATTCACCTGCAGGTTTACCGTGCTAAAGCTGGGCGAGAACTCTTCTCTTTGAAAGGCCTGAGCGCTGGTAGCCGTGCTGGGCTGCCTTTTTTGGCCAAACCAGTTAAAGGTGGCGTCAAATTTCCACTGGTTTTGCGTCTCATAAGCCAAATTCAAAAAAGCCCGGTGGCGTGGCACCTGGTACACCCAGTTTTTAGAATCAACAAATTGGTCCAATGCTCTCAGATATTTGTAGGCCAGGCGTGATTCAAAGCCCTCAAACCAAGTATAATCGGCTTGAGCCATAACGCTTAAGGATTCACTGCCACGGCTGTTAATCAAAAATGCTTCTAAAGCACTCAAGTCCAAATCAGTCACCTGCTTTCGCTCAAAATAGGTGTAGAACACATCGGCTACCAGCCGTATTTGCTTAGTTCCCTTTACGGGGATAAACTGGTCAACGCTAAAACCACTATTCCAAGCCACTTCAGGCAACACCTTATTGCTGAAGTTTAGGCTACGGCTTGAAGCCAGTACGTTGTAGTTTTCAGCAATAAAGTTAGGGGTGCGCTGGCCGCGACCACCACCCAGTCTAAAGGTGGTTAAATCTGAAACTGCATAGCGTAAATTCACCCGGGGCGTCACGAATAATTCCTCAAAATAACTGTTGTAATCGCCTCTAAGGCCGGCTACCAGTGTGACCCTGGGGTTAGGGGCAAAGGTGTACTCAAAATAAGCACCCGGCACAATCTCTGTGCGCTCATGCTGGTAGATGTCTGCTTCATTATTTTGGCGTAGTCCTTCAGAAACTTCATCTGCTTGCAGCGAAAGCCCGGTGCGGTATTTATGGCTAGTATTACCGATGATGTCTTGGAAAATGGAGTTGAGGTAGAGCGCATTTTGGGTACCCGTGTACCTGCGCTCACCAAATTGCGCTTTTTTTTCTTGCCAACTGGCGCTGTAAATAAAACCAAAGCTTCGATTTACGCTGTTTTCAAAAACATAGCCGGTTTTACCAAAAAGTTCTGCTCTGCGGGTACGGTCGCTGAACCCCCAGGCCTCAGGCGCCTGCAGATCATCATTTAGAAAACCCAGTTGTCCGCCTCTTTTCTCCTGGTCAATAAAATGAACTCCTACCTGGCCTTCCCAACCGTTGTTTCCCTTAAAATGGGTGCGGTTGGTAATGTTAAACTGCCTGTTAAGCGGCATGTCAGCGAAGTCATCATCATTCACATCCATGGCAATGGGAATGGTGCCCATGTGCAGTAGGGTGGTATTGCCCGCCCGGTCTCCTAAAGGCTGGGTGTAGAGCAAATTCAACTCGGCACGCGCCCCCTGGTTGCCAAAGGCATTGACCAAAAAGCGAGGGGAAGTTTCTGGCTTCAGTAGTTCTACATTTATTTGACCGGTTAAACTTTCATAGCCATTCATTACAGAGCTAAGGCCTTTGGTTACTTGAATGCCTTCCAGAAATGGCCCGGGAATAAAGCCCAGCCCGCTGTTGGCGTTAAGGCCCCTTACGTAGGGGATATTCTCACGTTGAATGAGGGCGTATTTTCCGGCCAGACCTAACATTTCAATCTGCTTGGTACCGGTTATAGCATCGGTGTAAGCCACATCTACGCTGGCATTGGTTTCAAAGCTCTCGCTAAGATTGCAACATGCGGCCTTGCGCAGTTCTTGATCGTCTATTTTGTAGGTTAGATCGGCTCTACTGGCATCCACACTGGTGGCTTTGGCCCGGCCGGTAACGTCTACTCCATCTAAAGTCTCAGCAGTGGGCTTCAAGACAAAATTGGTAAACCCCTTGCGGGAGATTACAATCTTTTTTTCACTGCGGTAGCCCACGTAAGAAGCCACCAGCGTGGTTTTTCCGGGAACTGTTTCAAGGGTGTAATTTCCGTTCATATCAGTGGTAACTCCTACTTCCGAATTCTGCCAATAAACATTGGCTTGCGGCAGAGTTACTTTATCACCATTGGGATTCAGGCCATATACCACCCCAGAAATTTGAGCTTGGGCCAGGTGCGTATACCCCAACCCTAAGGTTAGAGTAAAAATAGTTAAGAAGGTTCTCATATTTACTTCTTACTACTCTTTGCTTGGTGGTCTTCCACTACTTTGGGATCACGGTAGTGGCAACAAGCATGAAGCGCTTGGTATGCGGTATCAGGCGCAGCCAAATACTCTGTATCATAACCAGAGGCTGCTACGGCCTTATTGATTTCTGCTAAACTTACTTTTTCGCTACTGTAAGATAGTCGTAAAACTTTGGTGTTTTGGTCCCACTCTGCGGTAGAAACGCCTTCTATTTTAGCGGCCTTTTCTATTACCTTTTCACACATGCCGCAAACCCCATTCACTATTAAAGTGGTGTCTTGGCTTTGAGCCGATATACTAAAAGGAAGAAAAAAGGTGAAGAACCCTGCAAGGGCTATGTTTTGTAATGATTTCATTGTTTTAAAATTTAGGATGTAACAAAGACAGTTAAGCGTTTAGGTTAACCGTGTTTATCCTAAATTAAAAAACGTTGCCATAAAATTAGTAAACCCTCGGGGGGCGGTAAAGCGAAATTATGAAGGGTAAAATTAAAGGTGGTTTCTATTGATCCTGAGAAAGCTGTGGTCGCTTTTCTGGGCGCCATCCATAGGGGGCAGGTGAGAGGAGAAAATTTTTTTTGTTGGGCGCGTACTACTGAGATGCCAGGTACGCTGCACTGCTCGTCATCGCAACAATCAAAATCTACGGAGCTATCAAAGTCGCCACATAAATCTTTTTCACTGTGCATAGTGCAACGCTCAGCCTGTCCGTAAAAACTTTCAGACTTTAACATGCCCAGGCAATAGTGCTTGTTCACCGTAAAACCTACACTAGCCCAAATTATTAAGGGTACTAGAAATATAGAAATGCTATTTTTAATCAGTTTCACTTTTCAAATATACAAAATCAAAAGACCCTCACACAGCGCGCTGTGTGAGGGTCATCACTAAACCATTTTAAAGATGATCGCTAAAATTTGGCAATCCAGGCAGCTTTATAGCGCCTGCGCGCTTCCAATACATATTTACGGGCTTCCGCTTTAGTTTCTGCTGATTTGTAGATGACTCTAAAACGGTCAATATTTTCAATATAGGCAATAATCATTTCTGAATCATCTAACTCGGTATTTTCTATGAAGCTTTGGGCCATGGCGCGGGTAGGTAGGCTAACAATCACAATACGGTACATCACTTTACCCAATAGGTCAGCTCGTACCTCAGTGACTTGTTTCTCTTCTTTCTCATTAGGCTTTTTACTGTAGTCCGCTGTTTTGATATCCGCTTCATCACGGTCTATTTTGGACTTCAAGCTGTCCAATTCCAATTTAAGCAACTCAATCTGCATTTCTTTTTCTTGGTTGCCTTTTACTAGAGCGGCTATTTTTTCTTCATCTTCTTTGCTTCGGGTAGCCTGCTGCTCTAGACTATCAACTCGTTTTCGCAAATTGCGGAAACGTGCTTCGTCAACCTCAATTTTACCTTCCTCTTTAGGCCGACTTAGGTAATAAGTGAAACCCACGGTAATCATTCCATATACATCGGTTTGATCGCCACTTTGGGTGGCGTCAAACCACGGTTGGTCAATCACTTGACGATGGCCATATCCTACGTTTAAGTCAAAATTAGGCGTGAACGGAATACCCATATTGACGCCCCCCACAAGAGCATTGTAAAGCGAGTAGCTAGCTTCGCCTTTATTGGGTATTTCAACAACTCTTTGCCTGGTCTCCCGGTTGTAGGAACTGCTGCTAAGCAGACCATAACAAAGGCCACCTACCACATTAAACTTGAAGTTGGTTTCTTTATTAAAGAGTTCTGCTAAGTTAAACTCAAGGGCCATGGTCCCTTCATAGATAGATGCCTGGTAGAAAAGCTCCTCATTATTTCCATTAAACTGCCCAGCTAACAAATCTCCGCGCAAGCGAAAGTAGGTACCTAATTGATAACCAATACCTGTGGTAAGGGCTAAATTTGGGCGATAACCTTGGTAGGAGTTATCATTTAAATCAGTAAGTGGTAGGCCTAAACCTATGCCAAGATTAGCAGAAAGATTTTCTTGAGCGTGAAGCGAGCCCAGGGTTAAGGCCAGGGTGCAGAGCATTAAAAATGCTTTTTGACCAATCATATTTGAGAAAAGGGTGTGTTAGCGGATTCTATCATAATTAGGCAAAAGTATTACAATTAGTTCAAGTCTAATTGTTTAGGCCGTTTAACTGATAAAATTTGTGATTGAAAATGCACAAAAGATATAAGTACTTAAAAAATAGCGCCTAATGGTTTTAAAGGTGGCTAAAAATAGTACTTTTGCCCACCATTTTTAGAAAAGTAAAATGTACCCCATTCTATGAACGTAAGTACCCGAAAAATAGAGGATTTACAAGCGATAATGACGGTGGAGATAACACCAGAGGACTACCAACAAAAGGTAGATAAGGTGTTGAAAGATTACCGAAAAAGAGCAGATATTCCCGGCTTTAGAAAAGGACACGTACCCGCTTCCCTAATTAAGAAGCAATACGGCAAATCAGTATTGATTGATGAAATTAATCACCTTTTGCAGCATGCTATTTTTGACCACATTAAAGAAGAGAACTTAGACATTTTAGGGAATCCACTACCCGTTGAACAAACGGATATTGACTGGGATGCTGCCGACTTTTCTTTTGAATACGAGCTAGGCCTGGCTCCTGATTTTGAGCTTAAAGTAAACAAGAAAGTAAAGGTGCCTTTATTTAAGGTAAAACCCGATGCCGAGATGGTGCAGCGTTATGTGGATGACTACGCCAAGCGATTCGGTAAGATGACCTATCCTGAAAAAGTTGAAGAAAATGCCATTGTAAGGGCCAATTTTACGGAAGTTGATAAGAAAGATCAGGCCGTTGAAGGCGGTATTGAGGAATCAGCTACCCTTACGCTGGATAGCATTGACGACAGCAAAACCACCAAGGCGCTCTTAGGTCTTAAAAAGGACGATACCGTGGTAATTGATGCTAAAAAGGCGTTTAAAAAAGATTTTAACCTCGCCAATTTGCTGGGTGTGGAAGAAACTCAGTTGAACGATTCAACCCAGCGTTTTCAGCTCAAGCTTATAGAAGTGAGCAAGCTGGATCCCGCTCCTTTGAACCAAGAGCTTTTTGATAAAGTTTTTGGCGAGGGCACCGTTAAAACCGAAGAAGAATTTAGAGCGCGCATTGAAGCGGATGCGGCCAAAATGTTGCAGCCACAGGCCGATCAGAAGTTTTACCAAGACGTTAAAGAAACCTTATTGGGTAAAATGAAATTTGACCTACCTGAGCCCTTCTTGAAAAAGTGGATGCAGAAATCGGGTGAAAACCCTATGTCTGAGGAGGAGGTTGAAAAGCAGTTTCCCGATATGAAAGACGATATGCGTTGGCAATTAATTGAAAACCGCATCATTAAAGAGCACAATATAAATGCCAGCAATGAAGAGGTAATGGCTTACACCAAAAATTTGGTGCAGCAGCAAATGGCCCAGTACGGCCAAATGCCCGATGAGGAGCAAACCCAAAGTATTGCGGCTAACGTGTTGCAAAACAAAGAGGAGGAGCAGCGCATTACCGACCAAGTTTACAGCGCCAAGCTTTTAGATTTCTTTAAAGAAAATCTCAAAATAGACGAAAAAGAAGTAAGCTTTGAGCAATTCTTGAAAAAGATGAAATAGTGCTAAATGTAGATTTGGCAAAAAACCTTAAATGGCCTGAAACTTGTCAGGCCATTTTTGTTTATTAATACTATTCTAAAATTACAAAATGGACTTTAGCAAAGAATTTCAAAAATACGCGGTCAAAGATCAGGGCCTCAACTCAATGCACGTGCAAAACTACATTGAGTCTTCTCTCACTCCTTACATCATTGAAGAGCGCCAGTTAAATGTGGCCCAAATGGATGTGTTCTCACGCCTAATGATGGATCGCATTATCTTTTTAGGTACAGGCATTAATGATCAGGTGGCCAATATTGTGCAGGCTCAGTTACTGTTTCTAGAGTCTTCAGATTCACAAAAAGATATTCAAATTTATCTCAATAGCCCAGGCGGTTCAGTGTACGCGGGTTTAGGTATTTATGACACTATGCAGTTGGTGAGCCCAGATGTGGCTACCATTTGCACCGGAATGGCCGCTTCTATGGGTGCGGTTCTGTTATGCGCTGGGGCGGATAAAAAACGCTCTGCTCTCAAGCACAGCCGGGTGATGATTCACCAACCCATGAGCGGTGCTCAGGGTCAGGCGAGTGACATGGAAATAGCCGTTAAGGAAGTCCTTAAAATGAAGGAAGAGCTGTATCGCATTATCGCCAACCACTCCGGTCAAAAGTTTGAGAAAGTAGAAAATGACTCAGACCGTGATTACTGGATGAGTGCGCCAGAGGCCAGAGACTACGGCATGATTGACGAAGTACTGGAAAGTACCCGCGAAAAATAATCAATCTAAGAGAACAGCAATCCGCTCAGGCAGAAGTGCTTGCAGCGGATTGCTTATTTTTACATTTCAACTAATTGTATGAGCAGTAAAAAAGAAAACCTCACTTGCTCGTTTTGCGGACGGGAAAAGAAAGACACCAACGTACTAATTGCGGGCATCAATGGCCATATTTGTGATCATTGCATTCGCCAGGCCAACGGCATTGTGGTAGAGGAGATGGACGTGAAGGAGCGCAAGGAGCTTTCAAAGTCCATGACTTTGGTGAAGCCGCGTGAAATAAAAGACTTTCTGGATCAATATGTAATTGGGCAGCATGAAGCTAAAAAAGTGCTTTCAGTAGCGGTGTACAACCACTACAAGAGATTGACGGCCCCCACCAAAGCAACTGAAGAAGTTGAAATTGAAAAGTCTAACATTGTTTTAGTTGGCGAAACCGGTACCGGGAAAACCCTCTTAGCGCGCACCATAGCCCGCATGTTAAACGTGCCTTTTACTATTGTGGATGCCACCGTTTTAACCGAAGCAGGTTACGTGGGTGAAGACGTAGAAAGTATTCTTACACGCTTGCTGCAAGCGGCAGATTACGATCAAAAAGCAGCAGAGCGTGGCATTATTTTCATAGATGAAATTGACAAAATCAGCCGTAAGGGCGATAATCCCAGTATTACCCGAGATGTTAGCGGTGAGGGCGTACAACAAGCGCTTTTGAAATTATTGGAAGGCACCAAGGTGAACGTTCCGCCACAGGGTGGCCGCAAACACCCCGATCAAAAGTTTATTGAAGTAGACACCCGCAATATTCTCTTTATAGCTGGTGGCGCATTTGATGGTATTCAACGCCATATTGCCAATCGCCTCAATACACGTTCGGTAGGTTTTCATAATACCAAGCAAAGAGGCGAGGGAGCCTTCGAGGCCAGCAACATGCTGCAGTTTATTGGCCCACAAGATTTAAAGTCCTTTGGACTCATTCCCGAGCTTATTGGGCGTATGCCCGTAATTACCCATCTTAATCCTCTGGATAAGGAGACGCTAAAGCGGATATTAACCGAACCCAAAAATGCTCTCATAAAACAGTACACCAAGCTAATGGAGCTGGATGAGGTAGAGCTGGAGTTTAAGGAAGAGGCGCTGGATTACGTGGTAGATAAAGCCGAGGAATTTAAACTGGGCGCCCGAGGTTTACGTTCCATTATTGAAGCCATTTTAACCGATGCCATGTTTGAACTGCCTGGCGAAGACAGTGATAAAACCTTGGTAGTGGATGCAGACTATGCCGCTAAAAAGATGGACAAAATGTCGCTTAAAGCCTTAAAAGCCGTTTCTTAAAACGGCTTTTTTTAGGCCTTGACGTAAGTTAAAAATCGGTAAGGGAAGGGGTTTTTTTCATCAGGTTCATGCTGCTCCTCCTGCTTAAGTTTCCATTCATTAAAATCAAATTCTGGAAAAAAGGTGTCGCCTTCAAACTCAGCTTCTACGATTGTGAGCTCCATTTTTTGAGCATGGGGTAGCGCCAGCTTGTAAATTTCAGCCCCCCCAATAATAAACGGCTGGGCATCGTCTTCAGCCAAGGCAATGGCCTTTTCCAAAGAGTTTACCACTGTACAACCAGGCGCTTCGTAATTGGCTTGCCGCGACACCACAATATTCTCTCGCTTCGGCAAAGGCCTACCCATACTTTCATAGGTTTTTCGGCCCATAATCACCGCATGCCCTTGGGTTAATTCCTTGAAATGTTTCAGGTCATTTGGCATGTGCCAAATCAACTGATTGTCTTTTCCTAAAACGCGGTTTTGAGCTATGGCGGCTATTAGGGTGATTTCTTGCTTCATGTCTGTTAGATTATCGGTGGTCCGTCACCTTGATTTTAAACTGCTACCGGGGCTTTTATAGCGGGGTGTGGGTTGTAATTCACCAGCTCAAAATCATCGTACTTGAATCTAAAAATGTCGTTTACTGCAGGGTTAATTTTCATTTGCGGCAAAGGCCTTAACTCGCGGCTCAATTGTTCTTTGGCTTGTTCTAAATGATTGCTGTAAAGGTGCGCATCGCCAAAGGTGTGTACAAAGTCTCCATATTCTAAACCGCAAACTTGGGCCACCAACATGGTGAGCAAGGCATAAGAGGCAATGTTAAAGGGTACGCCTAAAAACACATCGGCACTGCGTTGGTACAGTTGGCAGCTTAGTTTGCCATCGGCCACATAAAACTGAAATAAAGTGTGACAAGGCGGGAGACCGCTTTTGGCCATAACCGGTACCTCCTTAGGATTCCAGGCACTCACCAGCAAACGCCTGCTGTTGGGCTTATTTTTAATGTCTTCTATAAGTCCGCTGATTTGATCTACTCCCTCAAAATTGCGCCACTGTTTTCCATACACGGGTCCTAGTTCGCCCCATTTTTCAGCAAAATCTTCATACTCAATAATGGAGGTTTTAAAATCCTGTAGCTTTTGCTTCCAGCTTTCGCTGTATTTGGGCACCGCATCGGCCAGACCGGTCTCATTCAAGAAATTCTGAAAGGGCCACTCATTCCAAATATTCACCCCATTTTTCACCAGGTAGCGGATGTTGGTATCGCCTTGTAAGAACCACAACAATTCATGGATAATGCTCTTGAGGTGCACTTTTTTAGTGGTCACCAAGGGAAAGCCTTCTTGCAGATTAAAGCGCATTTGGTAACCAAAAACACTTTGAGTACCCGTGCCCGTTCGGTCGCCTTTAAAGGTGCCGTGGTCTAAAATATGCTGGAGTAGTTGGTGGTACTGCTTCACAATCTCTTTCTTTATTTCAAAGGTAGGGCAAAGGGCAGGTCTAAGCAAGACAAAGGATTTGCAACCCCATTAAAAGCAGAATCAATTTCAGTAAGCACCTTTTTGGGTTCTTTTCGCAGCAGCCATAAAAGAGCGGTCAGCAGGTAAGACTAGCGATTCTTTCTCTGTGCATCGCCCGTAGATCCTGTACCTTTGCCGCAAAAAATGAAAAACTGGCAAAAAATACTGTTACTCCTTTTGGTACTCAGCCCCTCTTTTTTCTTTTTAGGTCGCGCTTTCGCTGATAATACCGCTTTAGTTGAGAACGGAGCATTAGAGCTAAGCGGTCCGGGCTCCTTTAAGGTGGCTTTAGCCGATGTAGATTCGCTGGAACTAATAAATGCGCTACCTGAAACTGCGGGTACCGGTGGTTTTTCGCTGGGGCTCATCAAGAAAGGCAATTTTGTGCGCAAGTCAGACCAGCGCTCCATTAGGCTGGTTAAGAATAACGATGAGGCATTTATCTACCTGCGGGCCGAGGGCGAGGAATACTACTTTAGTTTGGCATCGGCAGCAGCCACCAAAGAAATGTACCAGACTTTAAAAAGCCAACGCGGCTACGGGCAGTATACCCAAAAAAAAATGCCCCTTCTCCAAAATTGAAAAAGGGGCCTTAGGTTAACCATTAACCTATTCTTTTACACACGTACCTGACCAGTGCCGTACACGTAATATTTGTTGGTTACCAATTGGTTTAAGCCCAAGGGGCCACGGTGGTGTAGTTTATCAGTACTGATGGCCAGCTCGGCACCTACGCCCATGGCACCGCCATCCGTAAAGCGGGTAGAAGCGTTGTGGTACACGGCCGCACTGTCTATTTGCTCCATAAACTCTTGCGCCTTTCCTGCATTTTCGGTGAGAATGGTGGCTGAATGTCCTCCCGAATATTGATTGATAATTTCAATGGCTTCAGCATCACTCTCTACACTGGCAATCACCGCTTTTAAGGCTAAAAATTCCTCGTACCAGGTCTCCTCGTTGGGTACCGTTTCGGCTTCCGGTAGAATTTCATGTACGTGAGCATCGGCAAGCACTTCTACGCCAGCGGCTTTAAAACGCTGGGCCAGCTCTTTTAGAAAATCATGAAAATCACCGCGATTGCGATTGACCAAAATTTTGTCCAGTGCATTACAAGCCGAGATTTTGTGCGTTTTGGCATTCATAATCACATTAAATGCGGTATCGGCATTGGCATCCTCGGCTACGTAGGCGAAATTGTTACCTCGGCCGCTTACCAACACGGCACAGCTAGCGTGCTCTTTCACAAACTGAATGAGTCTTTCGCCACCACGGGGCACAATTAAATCAAGCTTTTGGTTAGGCTTGCGTAAAAAGTTTTGCGTTTCCTCACGGCTCATTTGTAAGAACTGAATCCAGTCTTTTTCCAAACCGTTTTCGGTGAGAGCCTCATGCCAGCAGTTCACCAGTATCTTATTGCTGTTAATGGCTTCTTTGCCACCCTTAAGTAGAATCTTGTTATTAGCCTTAAAGGCCAATACCGCTGCCTCAATGGTAACGTCTGGCCTGCTTTCATATATAATCATGATGGTGCCAAAAGGAGCGGTTTTGTTTTTAATTTTTAAACCATTTTCAATTTCACGCTCTTCTTTAATTTTTCCTACCGGATCTTCTTGCTCCATCACCTGCTTTACCGAGGCAATCATGCCATCTACCTTCTTTTCATCGGCCACCAGCCGGTCGTACATGGCTTGGTCGTCTTTGGTAAAGGCGTCTAAATCTTGTTGGTTGGCGGCTACTATCTCTGCGCGCTTTTCATCTAAAATGCGCATCATGCTGGCCAATACTTTATTTTTAAGTGTTGTATCTAAAAGTTTCATGTATAAAATTTAAGGTTAGTCAATAATGCGAGTGCCAATCTCTTTGCCGTCCACCAGATCTATAATCACTCGCTCTTGTTTACCGTTGGCAATAAAAGTGGGGATATCTTTAGCAGCGGTGGCTTTGGCTACGCCTAGCTTGCTTTCCATACCACCGCGTCCTTCGGCTTCGCCTTTATTGGATTTTTGAATGTATTTTTCCACATCCTGATCGGTGGTGACGTTGCTGATTAAGCGGCTTTCGTCATCATCGGGGTGGCCGGTGTACAAGCCATCGGTATCAGTAAGCAGCACCAGCATATCGGCATTCAACAGTTCCGCTACCAAGCTGGCCAGCTCATCGTTATCGCTGAACATACTCATACTCAGGCTTACGGCATCATCCTCGTTAGCAATGGGAATAACGCCCTGTGAGAGCAGGCCTTCGTAACAATTTATCATGTTTTCGCGGTGCTTGCCCGGACTAAAGTCGCGCTTGGTGGCTAACACCTGCGCGCAGCGCATACCGTAATCATGAAAAATGCTGTAGTAATGGCGCATCATCCGCGGTTGCCCTACGGCCGAAAAAACCTGCCTACGCACGGTGGGATCGGTTATGTCACTGTCCATTACCTCCATACCCGCAATCACAGAACCAGAGCTTACCAAAATGGTCATAATGTCGCGTTCGTACAATTCTGCAATCTGGTCAACTAGGCGTTTAAGAATAGGCCCCACAATGCGATTGTCTTTATTAGTCATCACATTGGTACCCACTTTAACTACAATACGTTTTACGTTGGAATGATCTCTAGTAGTGCTCATATTTTAAGATTCGTTACCCAACTCAACTGCTCGTTTAAAGGCGGCAAAGGCGGCTTCTTTAATGAGTTCTTTTACGTTGTTATCTTCCATAGAATCCAGCGCAGCGCGCGTGGTTCCACCCTTGGAAGCCACTTTATCCATCCATTTTTCAGGGGTAAGCTTGTTACGTTTAAATAACTCAATGGCGCCTTCAAAAGTGGTGCTTACCAAAACTTTAGAGTCGTAATCGCTAAAGCCCATTTTCAATGCAGCTTCCAGCATGCTTTGCATAAAGTAAAACACGTAAGCGGGTCCTGAACCTGAGATACCTGTTGAGGCATCGATGTCGTTTTCAGAATCCAAACGAACGCTGCGACCGGTGGTATCCAGAAGGCTTTCTACAGTAGAAAGCTCCAGACGAGAAACTTCATCAGAAGCGGTAAAAGAGGTGAGCCCTTTTCCTACCTGAGCCGGTAAGTTGGGCATAGCACGCACCACTTTGCGAATGCCCAAAGATTCTTGAATGGTTTCAATGGTTACACCGGCCATAATGGAAATTACAATTTGACCGTGCACCATGTGCTCCTTGAGCTTTTGAAAAAGCTCATCAATGTGATAAGGCTTTACGGCTATAAAAACGATGTCGGCTTTGTTGGCACAATCTGCAATGTCGTCATACACATCAAAGTGGCTGACCTTGCGGAGTTCTTTTGTTTTTTCAGGGGCGTTGTCGGAAATCATCAAATCGCCCTCTTTTAAGTGGTTGGATTTGGCAATGGCTTCTGCGTAGGCCAGACCCATATTGCCTGCACCTATTACAAGTACTTTCATCTTTTAATTTTAATTACTAAAAAGTTACTTCTACTGGCCTTAAATGCAAGCATGGTGCGAAGCTGCCTTTTTTCTAAAAATCTTAAGAAAATGACGTAGAAAGGGTTCATTTTGGTCAAAAACACGCGTTTTTGAGTGAAAACCGACTGAAAAACATAAAAACTGAAAAAGACGGTGCGCCAATCTTGCGTAAAAATCGGTAGAAACGGCAGACGCTGTTACTGCCAATTGTGCGGGAAATACCGTGATTAAATAATCATCCCTACAATTACGGCCGTAAAAAGTGAGGCCAGGGTGCCGCCAATGAGGGCTTTAAAACCAAGCTTGGAAAGGTCGGCTTTGCGCGATGGAGCCAGGGAACCAATACCGCCAATTTGAATGCCAATACTGGCAAAATTGGAAAAGCCACAAAGAATGTAGGTGGCAATGATGATGGACTTTTCGGAAGAAAACTTACCAGCTTCCATCAGATCTCCTAAGGAAACGTAGGCCACAAATTCATTGAGGATGGTTTTCTCCCCTAAAAGCTGACCTACCAAAAAGATGTCTTCATTGGCCACACCCATTAGCCAGGTGATGGGTGCCAGCACGTAGCCCAGAATAAATTCCATGGTAAAACCCTCGTATTGGCCTTGCGTGAAATCGGCCACCCAGCCATTCAAACCGGTTACGTCACCAATAAAGTCTTGAAAAAAGGCGTTGACCAAAGCCACCAGCGCAATAAACACCAAAAGCATGGCGCCTACGTTCACGGCCAGTTTAAGTCCTTGCGTGGTGCCGTTGGTAATGGCCTCCAAGGCGTTACTGCCAATGCTGGCTTTTTCAATATTCATTTGATCGTTTACCGGTTTGGTTTCAGGCACTAAAATTTTAGCCGCTACCACCGCTGCGGGGGCACTCATGAGCGAAGCTGCCAATAAGTGCTTGGCAAAGAAGGTTTGCTGGGCTACATCAGTGCCGCCCAAAAAACCAATGTAGGCAAAGAGCACCCCACCGGCAATGGTAGCCATGCCGCCACTCATTAGGCACATGAGTTCACTGCGGGTCATTTTATTGATGTAGGGCTTCACCAGCAAGGGTGATTCGGTTTGGCCGAGGAAAATATTGCCGGCCGCGGCCAGACTCTCTGCGCCACTTAGTTTCATGATTCTTTTCATGAGCCAGGCAAAGGCAAAAACTACCTTTTGTAAAATGCCGTAGTAAAATAAAAGTGAGGTTAAGGCCGAAAAGAAAATGACCGTAGGCAAAACCTGAAAAGCGAATATGTAACCAAAGGAATCGGTGGAGTCCATGAGGCCCCCAAACAAAAACTCAGAGCCTTCTTGGGTAAAGCTAAGGAGTTTTACAAAGAATTTGCTGAGCCAATCAAAACCCTGACGAATAGCCGGGATTTTAAGAATGCTAAAGGCAAAAAGGATTTGAATGAGCAGACCTTTTACTACCAAAGGCCAGTTGATTTTTCTGCGGTTGGAAGACATGAGAAAGGCCAGAAAAACCAAAACCAGCAAACCCAAAAGCCCGCGCGCTATGGCTTTAAAGCTAAACTGCGCGTTTTCAAAATTGTAGTTGAGGGGTAGTTGATTGAGGTCTTGCTGATTGGTATCCGCCCCGCCCCTAGCACCCCGGGAAAAAGAAAAAGTAACCGGGCCTTCTTTTATGCTTAGTAAGGTGTCGTTTAAAACTTGCAGCGCGTAGTAGCGCACCGTGTCAGTAGGTTGGCGGTACTTAAAAACAAGCGTGTCATTCCGTAGCTGGAAAGTACCGGCAGCGTATAAATTGTTTTTGGCGGCCAAGGCATAGCTAAAGGAGCTGTCTTGTTTAAGGTGAAAATAATCACCCGAGTCTACGGGTAGCAACTCTTCCTGAGCGTTGTTGGTAATGGCCTTGAAACTCCAGCGGTGAATAAGGCTAGGCTGAGCAAGGGCGCTAAGGCTTGTGAAAACCAGCAGAGCCGCGAAACATTTTTTGAGCAATCCCATAGAGGGAGCGAATTTAATAGTTTTTAGCTCTCTCTGCGGTCTATCTCATCGCGTAAGCGAGCGGCCTTCTCATAGTCTTCATTCTGCACCGCATCATCCAATTCTTTGTGGAGATCCTTGACCGTTTTATCGGCCATGGGTTTGCTGCTGGCGCTGCTCTTAGCTTTTTTGGCCGGAGCGCTGCTGCCACCCTTGCCACTGGTTTTGGTATCGCCATCTTTTAAAATCACCCCGGCTTTTTCTAAAATTTCACCGTAGGTAAAAATGGGCGCTTTAAAGCGGATGGCCAGTGCTACCGCGTCACTGGTGCGGGCATCCAGCATTTTTTCCTGGCCACCTTCATCGGTGCAAACCAAAAGGGAATAAAAAACCCCGTCTTTTAGTTTGTGAATGACCACCTCTTTGAGCTGAATTTTAAAATTATCCGCAAAATTCTTGAAAAGGTCGTGCGTAAGAGGCCGCGGGGGGTTGACTTCTTTTTCTAAGGCAATGGCAATGCTTTGGGCCTCAAAACCACCAATAATGATGGGCAGCCTGCGTTCGCCATGCTCCTCACCCAAAACCAGAGCATAGGCTCCGGTTTGGGTTTGGGAGTAACTTAAGCCTTTTACAAAGAGCTTGGTGCGCTCCATTAATTGTTGGCTTTAAACTTCTTGATTGCTTCCGTGAGTTTGGGTACTA
>PR_CR_10_Liq_1_inCRDRAFT_1000761_pt1 | contig 19467 bp, 16 predicted proteins | sample PRCRCaboRojoPR_3_FD_10241 | JGI IMG/M metagenome (IMG submission 10241)
GATGCCGGACGGTACGATCACCGGCAGTGGCGAGGCCGTGATTGCCAAGCGCTCCGGGTCTGTGGCAACGCCCGAGGTGCTGTCCGCGCCCATGACCCTGGAGCTGATCCCCGTCGGCACCGACTACCGCATCCGACGGTTTCGCTTACACGACAATTGACGCCTTTGACAAAATGATCTTAATGCTATGGAGAGCCCTGCTGCTGGCGCTCGCAGCAGTGCTGTGCTGGCGCATCGTCGCCACGGGATTGGGGGCGCACTTCGCACAGCGTCTGGAAGCGGGCGATGCCGAAGCACTGGCGCAGGTGCTCACCTGGCAGCCCCAGCATCCGCAGGCCCTCTATGCGCAGGCGCTGCGTGTCGCCGAGGAGGACACGGAGGCCGCGCTCGGGCTCTTCGCGCAGGCCTACGCGGCGAACCCGACGGCCCCGGAGCCGCTCATCGCCGTCGCCGCACTGTATCTGGAGGCCGGACGCGTGGACGACGCGGACGCCCTGATGCGCATCGCCGACCAGCTTGCCCCCGTCAACCCGCGCACACAGCAGCAGATTGCCCTGTACTGGGATCAGCGCGGTGACACCGGTGCCGCGCTGCAGCATCTGAGCAAGTCCATGACCGCGGATCGCAGTCTGCGCCAGGAGAGCTTCCCGGTGATCCTGCGGCTCGCCGAGGAACCGGCTCTGCGTGCGCTGCTGGAGCCCATTGCGCTGGAAACCCCGCAGTGGTGGCCAGCGTTCTTCCGCTATGCGGTGCAGAACGCCGACAGCACGGATGTTGTCCGTTATCTGATGGACCTGCGCCGGCGCACGGGTTCGGATCAGATTACCCAAGACGAGCGCAAGGCCTACCAGAATCGCCTGCTGCGCGACGGGTACCCGGCCGAGGCGTATCTTTCCTGGCTGAACACCCTGGAGCGGGAGGCCCGCGAAGAGCTGGGGCTGCTGTTCAACGGCGGCTTCGAGCTGCCGTTGCGCAACTCGGGATTCGGGTGGCAGACACGACGGCACAAGCAGCTCAACATTCGCCCGTTGCGCACATTGGGCGGCAAAGGCACCCAGTCCCTGATGGTTCGCTTCAGCAACTTCGAGGGACGCTTCCACCACCTCGCGCAGCGCTTGTTCCTTCAGCCCGGCACCTATCGCCTCATGGGCGTGGCCCGGGTGGATGGACTCAAGACCGAGGGCGGTGTCCGCTGGCGCCTTGCCTGTCTTGGCGACAGCCGCGAGGTGCTCGGGCAGAGCAAGATCTTTCTCGGCCGCTCCGAGTGGGAGGACTTCTCCTTCGACTTCGCCGTCCCCGACAGCGGCTGCGAGACCCAGGACCTGCGCCTGGTGTCTGCGGGCCGACACGCCTTCGAGCTCGATTTCGACGGACTGCTCTGGTTCGACAATCTGCGCATCGAGCGCACCGAGGGGCTCGATGCCGCCGCCCGCGCCGAGGCGCTGCGCGAGCCCTGAGCCCGCCCGGCTCGGCTGTGGGAGCGGCATCCCTGCCGCGCCGGGCACGCTTCTGCCGGATGGTCCTCGGCCCCTGTGTCAGGCTGGTTGTCGTCTCAAAGCACCTTGGTCACCAGCTTGATGCTGGTGTCGTGCGGGTCCGTCTCGATGCGAAAGCCGAGTGACTTCACCAGCGCCAGCATGCGCGTGTTGGCGGAGAGGACTTCCCCCTCCATGATGCGCAGGCCCCGGGCCCTGGCATTGCTCATCAGCGAGCTCATCAGCCGGGCACCGATGCCGCGACTGCGCACACCGTCGGCGACCACGATGGCGAACTCACAGCTTTCGCCGCCGGGGCGGGTCATGTAGCGGGCGACACCCACCTGCAGCTCCCGCCCGTTCTCCTGCACGACGCCGATGAGCGCCATCTCCCGGTCATAGTCGATCTGGGTGAAGCGCACCAGCATCTCGGGCGAGAGCTCCTTGATGGCCTGCATGAAGCGGAAGTACTTGGTCTGCTCCGACAGCCCGCGGACGAAGGCCTGCTCCATCTCGGCGTCCTCGGGCCGGATGGGGCGGATGGTCAGGTCCGTGCCGTCCGGCAGCGGCACCCGCTCGATCAGATGCTGCGGATAGGGGTGGATGGCCATGTGTCCGTACAGCGACTGCTGCGGCGGGCGGTACTCGACCCGGATGCGGGCATCCACGGCGATGACTTCGAGATCGTTGCCGATGAGCGGATTGATCTCCATGGACATGATCTCCGGCACCTCACAGACCATCTCGGACACGCGTTGCAGAATGCGCGCCAGGGCCTGGCGATTCATGGGCGGCTTGTTGCTGTAGGCCTCCATCAGGCGCGCCACCCGGGTGTGGGCGATCATGGTCTGAATGATGAACGTATTCAGCGGCGGCAGCCCCAGCGCACGGTCCAGCATCAGCTCCATGTCCGTACCGCCGGCGCCGAAGCTGATGACAGGCCCGAACACCGGGTCCCGCGACACACCCACCATCAGCTCCCGGGCGGCACGCGCCGGCACCATGTGCTCCACGGTGACACCCTCGATGTGCGCATCCGGGCGCAGCTTGGCGGCACGCTCGGTGAGCTCCGAGTAGGCGCGGCGAATGGTTTGAGCATCGCTCAGGTTCAGGCGCACGCCATCCACGTCGGATTTGTGCTCGAGGTCCGGCGAGTTGATCTTCAGGACCACCGGGAATCCCAGGGCCTCCGCCGCCATCAGCGCCTCGTTCGGGCTGCGGGTCATCACCGCCTGGGTGGTGGGGATGCGAAAGGCCGAGAGCACCGCTTTGGCCTCGATGGCGCCCAGCGTCTTGCGCCCTTCGGCCATGACGCCCTCGATGATGAGCCGCGCACCCTCCACGTCCGGTGCGCTCTGCTGCGACAGCGGGCCGGGCGACTGCACCAGCAGCTTCTGGTTGCGGGTCTGCTCGGCGAGGTAGGACATGGCGTCCACCGCCACCTCCGGCGACTCGAAGTGCGGCACCCCCGCCTCCGAGAACAGGCCGTGCGCGTCCGCGACGCTCGACTGCCCCATCCAGCAGGTCAGCACCGGCTTGCGCGTCTGCTTGGCCGCGGCAATGACCTCCTCCGCACTCGCGGTGGGATCACCGCAGTCCGCCAGCGGCGCCAGCAGCACCAGCACGCCATCGACGTTCTCGTCCTTCAGGCAGGCGTCCAGCGCCGCGCGGTAGCGGCCCTCGCCGGCATCGCCGATGACGTCCACCGGATTGTTGTGGGACCAATGCCTGGGCAGCGCCTGCTCCAGGGCTGCCCGGGTGGCGTCGCCGAAGGTGGCGAGCCTGAGCCCACGCTCCACCGCCCGATCCGCCGCCAGCACGCCCGGGCCGCCGCCGTTGGTGATGATGGCGATGCGGTTGCCGGCGAGCCTGCGCCCGGTACCGAACACCTGTGCCGCGGCGAAGAGCTGCCACAGACGCTCCACCTGTACCGCACCGCTGCGCTCCATGGCCGCAGAGAAGACCTGGGACGAGCCGACCCAGGCCCCGGTATGCGACAGGGCCGCACGGGAGCCGGCCGGGTGCCGCCCGCTCTTCACCACCACCACCGGCTTCAGGCGCGCCGCCGCGCGCAGAGCGCTCATGAAGCGGCGGGCATCGCGAATGCCCTCCACGTAGAGCAGAATGCTCTGGGTCTTGGGATCCAGCGCGAGGTAATCCAGCACGTCGCCGAAGTCCACGTCCGCGCCCGCCCCCAGGGAGACCACAGCCGAGTAGCCCAACCGGCGCGGCCCGGCCCAATCCACCATGGCGCTGCACACGGCCCCGGACTGAGACACCAGCGCCACGCGCCCATCGCGCACCAGCGTCGGGCCGAAGGCCGCATTCAGCCCGTTGGACGGGCGCATCACGCCCAGGCAATTCGGTCCCAGCACGCGGATGCGGTTGCGTCGCGCCGCCTCCACCATGCGCTCCTGCAGCACCCCGCCGCGCTCGTCCTTCTCGGCGAAGCCCGCCGAGTGCACCACGGCTGCCCGCACGCCATAGCCGCCGCACTGGTCCAGGATGCTCGGCACCGTCTCGGCGGGCGTGGCGATGAGCGCCAGGTCAATGTGCTTGTCCAGGGCCGCCAGATTCGGCCAGCAGGGATGCCCCTGCACCTGCTCATGCTTGGGATTGATCGCGTAACAGGGGCCTTTGAAGCCCGTGGCGAGGAGGTTGCGGAACACCGTGGTGCCGAGCGCGCCCTCACGCTCGCTGGCGCCGAAGACGGCCACCGCATCGGGCAGGAACAACTGATCGACATCGGACAGCCGCATGGACGCTTGGCCTCCCGGGTGCAAAAGGGATTAAGCTTTGGTGACAGACGGACGGCGAGCGCGGCGCCTCCCGGCTGCCGAGCAGCCAGCGGTCTGCGACCTGCCCAGCGCAGCACCGCCGGACCGGGGCGCCGCGCATCGCCCGACATCCTCTCACAGGCGCCGCGCGTCGGCAGCCGCGACCCGGGCTTTGGGCGCGTGCGCAGTCCGGGTCAAGAGTGCATCACCACGGGGCCGCCACCATGAACCTCGCCTTCATCTCCCACGAAGACTGCCGGCTGCACCAGATGGGTGCGCACCACGTGGAGGTGCCCGAGCGCCTGCACGCCATCACGGACCGGCTCATTGCCGCGGGACTGGAGATGCTGGTCTCGCATTATGACGCGCCCAAGGCCACCCGGGAGCAGTTGCTGCGGGTGCACCACCAGGGCTACGTGGACGCCGTCGTCGGCGCCGCCCCCAGTGCCGAGGACGTGCTGGTGTGGCTCGACGGCGACACGGCCATGAACCACGGCACCCTGGACGCCGCCCTGCGCGCCGCCGGAGCGGCCGCACACGCCGTGGACCTGGTGATGGGCGAGCGCCATCACGCCGCCTTCTGCGCCGTGCGACCGCCGGGCCACCACGCCGAGCGCAAGGCCGCCATGGGCTTCTGTTTTTTCAACAACGTCGCCGTGGGCGCCGCCCATGCCATGGCGGAGCACGGCATCGAGCGCGTTGCCATCGTGGACTTCGACGTCCACCACGGCAATGGTACCGAGGACATCTTCGCCGGCGACGAGCGGGTGCTGTTCTGCTCCAGCTTCCAGCACCCCTTCTACCCGGGCACCGGCGCCGACAGCCGGGCGCCGAATGTGCTCAACATCCCGCTGCCCGCCCGCACCGACGGCGCGGCCTTCCGCAGCGCCGTCGAGATGCACTGGCTGCCGCGGCTGGAGGCCTTCGCCCCGCAGCTGGTGATGATCTCCGCCGGCTTCGACGGCCATGCCGAGGACGACATGGCGCACTTCAATCTGCGCGAGCCGGACTACGCCTGGGTCACCAAGCAGCTGCACGACCTCGCCGAGCGCCATGCCGGCGGGCGCGTCGTCTCCTGTCTGGAAGGCGGCTACAACCTCTCCGCCCTCGGGCGCAGCGTCGCCGTGCACCTGGATGAGCTGATCGGCCACGGCTGACGGCGGCCGCCGCCGACACCGGCGCCCAGGATCGCTGCGCGGCCCGCCCAGCGGCCCGGCAGCGCCCCGCAGTGTGCGGGTCAATCGACGGCGAGGCGCTGTTCCAAAAACAGATACTGCACCCGCTGCCCGGCGCTCTCACCGGGGCCGAACCCGAGCCGACGGTAGAGGGTCATCGCACCCGCGTTGTCCTCACGCACCTCCAGCGTCACCTTGCAGTGGCCGCGCTCACGGGCCAGAGCGACCACCGCCTCCAGCAGCCGTGTGCCGATGCCGCGCCCACGCCAGGCCGGGTCCACGGCCAGGTCATGCACATTGGTGAGCGCTCGGGCCCGGAAGGTGGAGAAGCCCGTAAAGCACACGGCCACCCCCACCGGCACCGCCGCAACCCAAGCAAGCAGTACCGTGGCCCCTGGGAAATCCCGCAGCGCCGGCGCCAGGCTCGCCCGCGTGGCGGCCGGCAACGGCGTGCCGCCGCCCATGGGGTCCGCGGCGTAGCTGTCGAGCAGGCTCACGACAGCGGCGGCATCGCCGGGATCGCCCAAGTCCGCGCGGCGGATGTCGACAAATTGCTGGGTCACTGGCGAGAGTCCTTACGAGGGTTTATCGGAACCGGCCGGCAGCGGGCCTCACACAGTGCCCCACCCAGTGCCGCACCCAGTGCTCCACCCAGCGCTGGCCGCAGGCGACCGCCGCGGGCTGCCGCCGCACACCGGCCCGCGCGGGCGCCGACAGCGCCCGCACCGTTTACGGCGCCGCACCAGTTGCCAGCCCATCCCCGATCAACTGCAGGATCGCTGCCCCATCCACAGATGGGCGAAACACGTATATCCACTCGGCACCGGCGACGCGCAGACTGCTGTCATGAACTTCCTGTGGGCAGCATTCACCGCCCGGACGCGCCCTGTGCGCTTGCTGCTCTTGCTGCTGCTTTGCGGCCAGGGTGCCGCGCAGGCGTCGCTGATCGTCCTCTACGACAGCACTCAGTCGACGCTGCCCCAGGCACAGCCCTGGCTCGACTATGCCGCATCGCCGGGTGTCACGCCAACACTCACCGGCAGCGGGACAGCGGTGGACACCCGCGACGATCCTGGCGCCTTCGCCGGCTTCTCCACCCACAGCTTCGCGCCCACACACCCGACCTCCGCCTGGCAGCCCAAGCATCCGAGTCTGCCGGCGCTGGATGCGCGGGAAAACATCGGCCTGGCCTTCGAGCTGGCACTGCTGGACGAAGCGCGCCTGCGCGACGACCGCGCCGGCTTCACGCTGTTGCTGCTGGACCGGCGCGCCTTGGGCGTCGAGCTCAACTTCTGGGATGACGCCATCTGGGCCCAGGGCGCCGACCACGATGGACCCGCAGAGCTCGCGTCGTTCGCCACCATCGCAGGCAGCATCCTCTACGAGCTCAGCGTCACCGCTGACGGTTACGACCTCTGGGCCGACGGCACACGTCTCATGGGCGGGCCGCTGCGCCGATTCGACGCCGATGCGCTGCTGCCCGGCCTGCATGGGACCCCGAGCATCATCTACCTCGGCGACGCCTCCACCGATGCGGCGTCCAGCTACGCAATGGGTGACGTTCTGCTGGCACCCAGGCTCTTCACCACCACGCCGAGTCCGGCGACTGCTGCACTGCTGCTCGCAGGCCTGCTGGGGATGCCGCTCGTCGCGCGACTGCGGCGACGCTCCCTGCGCGATCGAGCGCACCGAGCCGCCTGCACCTAGGAGCGATCCGGGTCGGCCGGCGCCGCGGCTGTGCGCTCGGCGCCGCTTGGCGCTCGGCGCGGCTTGGCTCGGGGCCGCGCGCCCCGACCTACCCCACCTGAGCGGCGGCGCAATCCGTCTGCCGCATCCCAGCAGGCGGACGCCCCGGCCTGTTCGAGTCCGAGCCGCCGCGAGTCCAAGCCGCCGGCAGTGCGCCGGCCGCCACCAGCCACGCTCCACCACCAAGCCCATGCCGCCATCTGTGCCCAGCACGGCCATCGTCTGGCTTCGCCGTGATCTCCGCCTCGCCGACAACCCCGCCCTCACCACCGCCCTGGAACGCTGTGAGCGGGTGCTCCCCGTGTACATCCACGCACCCGACGAGGAGGCCCCCTGGCAGCCGGGCGGCGCCGCGCGCTGGTGGCTGCACCACAGCCTGACGGCGCTGGCCGCGGAGCTCGCCGCCACCGGCTCCCGGCTCATCGTGGCGCAGGGCGAGTCATTGTCCACCCTGCGCCGACTCATCGAGGCCACCGGTGCCGGCGAATGCCATTGGAACCGGCTCTACGAGCCCGCCACCATCGCCCGGGACACCGCCGTCAAGACGGCCCTGCGCGCCGAAGGGATCCACTGCGAGAGCCACAACGCTGCCATGCTCTTCGAGCCCTGGACACTCAAGACCGGTGCCGGGGAGCCCTACCGCGTGTTCAGCCCCTACTGGCGGCGCTGCGAGCCACGACTCGCGCAGGTGCCGCCCCCCTGCCCGGCACCTGCGAGCCTGCCGGCACCGCCGACGGCGCTGGAGAGCCTGCCCATCGATGCCCTGGAGCTCCTGCCCCGCATCCGCTGGGATCAGGGCCTCGCCGACACCTGGCGGCCCGGCAGCGCCGGCGCCGACACACGCCTGCGCAGCTTTCTCGACGGCGCCATGCAGCAGTACACGCAAGGCCGCGAGCTCCCCGCCGAGGCCGGCACCTCCGGCCTGTCGCCGCACCTGCACTGGGGCGAGCTCGGCCCGCGGCAGGTGCTGGCGGCGGTGCGCGATGCGGTTGCGGACATCACCGCCGGCGGTGCCGGCCATTTCGTGCGCGAGCTCGGCTGGCGGGAGTTCAGCATGCAGATGCTGTATCACTTTCCCGAGACCCCAATGCAGCCGCTGGACCCCAAGTTCGCGGATTTCCCCTGGCGCCGCGATGACGACGACGCCCTGCTCACCGCCTGGCAGCAGGGGCGCACCGGTATCCCCATCGTCGATGCCGGCATGCGCCAGCTCTGGCACAGCGGCTGGATGCACAACCGGGTGCGGATGGTGGTGGCTTCCTTCCTCACCAAGAACCTGCGCCTGCCCTGGCAGCACGGCGCCCGCTGGTTCTGGGACACGCTGGTGGACGCCGACCTCGGCAGCAACACCCAGGGCTGGCAGTGGGCGGCCGGCAGCGGTGCCGACGCGGCGCCCTACTTCCGCATCTTCAATCCGGTGCGCCAGGGCGAGCGCTTCGATGCCGACGGCGCCTATGTGCGCCGCTGGTGTCCGGAGCTTGAGGCCCTGCCGAACAAGCTGGTCCACCAGCCCTGGGCCGCCAGGCCCGCGGAGCTGGACGCCCTCGGTGTGCGGCTCGGCGACGACTACCCGGCGCCGGTGGTGGACCTGAAGACCTCGCGTGAGGAGGCGCTGGCGGCCTTCGAGCAGATCAAGCGCCCCGCCTGAGCCGGGCCGCCGCCGCTCACGGATGCCTGTCCGGCAGCTCAGCAATCTGCCGGCGCCGCCCGAACCCGGCGTCGCGTTGACGGCGGCCATCGCCGGCGGGCGCAAGGCGCGGTACCCTGCACCCGTTGCCCTGCCCGTCCTTACATAAGGACTGCCCCCTCAGCCGACCAACCCGCCGCCGTACGCCCATGGCCCAGCAAGTCCTCAAGGTCCCGCCCACCAAGAACACGCTGCTGACGCTCAAGAAACAGGTCAAGTTCCTCGAAGAGGGCCACGACCTGCTGGAGCGCAAGCGCGAGCTCCTGACGCGCCTCGTCTACGAGCGCATCGGCGAATACCGCCGCCTGCGCGAAGAGAGCCGCCAGGCACTGGACGAGGCCTACCGCTGCCTCGGCATCACCCACCTGCGCATGGGCAGCCGGGGCCTGCATCAGGCCGCCCTGGGGGCCCCGGCGGCGCTCAGTGTGGAGATCCTGCCGCGGCGCTCCCTGGGCGTCGAATACCCGGCGGTCACGGCCGAGCGCCGCCCCATCGAGCCGGTGGGGCTGCTCGGCAGCGACGCGAGCTTCGACAACACCCGTGAGCGTCTCGCCGACGCCGCCGTGGTGCTGGCGCGCCTGGGCGAAGTGGAGATCGCCCTGCACCGGCTCATGGAAGAGCAGCGCAAGGCGCAGAAGCGCGTCAACGCGCTCAAGTACAACATCATTCCGCTCTACCGGCGCACCATCCACTTCATCCAGTCGGCCCTGGAAGAAGAAGAGCGCAATACCCTGTTCCAGGTCAAGGTACTGCGCGAGCGCCAGCAGGCGGCGGCCGGCTGAGCCCGGGGCGGCCGACAATGCCCCAACGGGTTGATGCGGCGGCGCGCCGCCGTCATTGCGCGGTGCGTGCGGCAACGCCACCGTCGCCACCCGACCAACCACCCGGAGGATCAAGACCATGGACTCAAGCTCCCTGAAGGGCCTCGAATTCCTCGTCATCATCGGCGCCGTCGTCTGGTTCTACGTCTCCCAGCAGAACAAGCTGAAGCGGCTCAAGGCGGAGCGGGAAGCCAAGACAGAGCAGGCCGCCCCGAAGGCAGAGACCAAGGCCGGCGACGACTGAAGAGATTGGCCCTGTGGGAGCGCCCCTCTGGCCGCGACAGCCCGGCTGAGTGAGTCGCGGCAAGGATGCCGCTGCCACAACGGCGTCGCGGCAGGAATGCCGCTCCCACGGGCGTCAGGGCTGCAGCACCTCCAGCCCGCCCATGTAGGGCACCAGCGCTTCCGGCACGCGGATGCTGCCGTCGGCGTATTGATAATTCTCCAGCACCGCCACCAGGGTACGGCCTACGGCGAGGCCCGAGCCGTTCAGCGTGTGCACCAGCTCGGGCTTGTTGGTCTCGGGGTTGCGCCAGCGGGCCTGAAGCCGCCGCGCCTGAAAGTCGCCGAAGTTTGAGCAGGAGGAGATCTCCCGGTAGCGCTGCTGCCCCGGCAGCCAGACCTCCAGGTCGTAGGTCTTGACGGCGGAGAAGCCGAGATCGCCCGTGCAGAGGGTCACCACCCGGTAGGGCAGCCCCAGGCGCTGGAGGATGGTCTCGGCGTGGCCGGTGAGGGCCTCCAGTGCCTGAAAAGATTCACCCGGGCGCACCGCCTGCACCAGCTCCACCTTCTCGAACTGGTGCTGGCGGATCATGCCGCGGGTGTCCTTGCCGTAGGAGCCCGCCTCGCTGCGGAAGCAGGGCGTGTGGGCCACCCATTTCCGGGGCATGTCCTTGGCGTCGACGATGACGTCCCGCACCAGATTGGTCACCGGCACCTCGGCGGTGGGGATGAGGTAGAAATCCCGGCCCCCGGCGTCCTCTTCGGCGGTCGCGGCGGGGATGCGGAACAGGTCGGCAGCGAACTTGGGCAGCTGCCCCGTGCCGGTCAGGCTGTCGGCATTGACCAGATAGGGCACATAGGTCTCCGTGTACCCGTGCTCGGTGGTGTGGACATCCAGCATGAGCTGGATCAGCGCCCGGTGCAGCCTGGCGAGCGGCCCGCTCAGCACCACGAAACGGGCCGAGGTGAGCTTGGCGGCGGCGTCGAAGTCCATCCAGCCGGCGGGCACGCCGAGGTCCACGTGATCTTTGGGCGTGAAGTCGAGCGCCGGCGGCTCGCCCCAGCGGCGCTCCTCGCGGTTGGCGTCCTCATCGGCGCCGTCGGGTACGCTCGGGTCCGGGATGTTGGGCAGGCCGAGGGCCATGTCCCGCAGCTCGGCCTGCAGCTCGCCGAGCTCCGCGTCCAGCGCCTTCAGCCGGTCGCCGAGTCCGGCCACCTCCGCCTTGAGCGGCTCGATGTCCTCCCCCGCCGCCTTGGCCTTGCCGATGGCCTTGGAGCGGGTGTTGCGCAGGCTCTGGAGCTCCTGTACCTCGGTCTGCACGTCCTTGCGGCGGGCCTCCAGCGCCTGGATGCGTGCGGTGTCAACGGTCATACCGCGGCGGGCGAGCTGAGCGGCGACGTGCTCCAGGTCGGAGCGCAGCAGTTTCGGGTCCAGCATGGTTCGGTCTCGTTGTGTGTGTCGGCTCGCCACGCCGCGGCGACCGCCGCTCGGCTCAGGGTGCCGGCGTCTGTGCCACCGCCCCGGCGAGGGCGCCTGTCAGTGGCCCGTTGTCAGCGCGCCGCGCCGTGTCGATTGCTCGGGGCCGGCCTCAGCGCGACGCGACGCTTGGCACCAAAGTCTGCCGGGGGCAGCGGATCTGATGCCATCCAGGCCACGGCGCGGCCCGCGCATCATGAGCGCCGGCGCCGGCGATGGTTGCCCTCGACCTCGACCCCCCAGGACACCACGTGCCCCGGCTCGACGAAGTCCTTGATGCGCTCGATGGCGGCGCGTGCACGCTCGGGGCGGTCAAAGAACTCCAGCACCAGCGGCAGGTCCGACGACAGGTCCACCAGGCCGGTGCCGTGCACCACCCCGGAGGCGCCGAAGCCGGCCACGCCGCGCGTCACCGTGGCACCGCACACCCGAAGCTCATCGTGCAGGCACTTGAGCAGCGGCTTCAGCTCGTGATCCGACTCGCTGAGATACACCCGTACCATGGTGGCCGAAAACGGCTTGGCGGAAGACGGGGTGGCGGCGTACGGCGCCTCGTCGTCTGCAGCGGCGTCGGCGGCGGTGTCGGATTGCGGCTCGGTCATAGGGCCCTCGCGGCGAGGATGCCGGCCCAGCAGGCGGCGATGCAGACCAGCACGCTCGCGGCAATGTTGAGCAGGGCCCGCAGCATCTCCCCCTGCTCCACCAGCGTCAAGGTCTCCAGCGAGAAGGTGGAGAAGGTGGTGAAGGAGCCGAGAAAGCCGATGAGAATCGCCGCCCGCAGCTCCGCCGCGAGCAGACTGCGCTCCAGCAGCAGCACGAACAACAGCCCCATGGCGAAGGACCCGAGCACATTGACGCTCAGCGTGCCCCAGGGGAAGTCCCGCCCCAGCAGGCGGTACACGCCGGTGGAGACGAAGAACCGCGCCAGCGCACCGAGCGCGCCACCGCCCGCGATGGCCAGGACCTGCAGCAAGGGTGCACCCCCGGTGTTGGATCAGGGGCGGATTGTAAGCCAGCCGGGCGGGAGCACAACAAGCCGACAGGACCCAGGCGGCTCGGCCTGCACCCGGCTGCCGCGTTGCATCGGTTCCCAGAACAGCGGCGCCGAAGTGTGGCGAACAATCGGGATCGATTCCGATCCCGATACCGACACCGATACCGATTCCGACGCTGATTCCGACGCCCATTCCGACGCGGAGGCGGGCTTCGCAGTGCGCAGGACGCGCTGGCGTCCCTTCGGCGCAGCTGTGCTGGGGCGCAGACCCATGCGCGGATCAGGCTGTCCGGGATTGTCGCGGGCCGCCCAATGAAGCTTGATGCCGTCACCCGAAAAACCACAGGGCATCCCCGACAGCCCGGCACAGCCGCCGACCGCAGAACCCCCAGTTGCGCCCCGAACCGACCTCACAACCCAAGCCCAGCGCCTCACGGCGCCATCCGGCGCCGTGTGGCCGCTGCTGCTGCTGATTCTCGCCGCCAACGGCGCACCGCTGCTGCTGCGGCAGCTCTGCCGTAACCGCTGGGCGGCGCCCGTGGATCTGGGCCTGCGGCTGGCGGACGGCCGGCGGCTCTTCGGCGCCACCAAGACCTGGCGCGGCATCGGCGTCGCGCTCGTCGCCGGCATGGCCCTGGCACCGCTGCTCGGGCTTCCGCCGCTGCTCGGCCTCGCCGCCGGCGGCCTGGCCATGGCCGGCGACCTGCTGAGCAGCTTCGCCAAGCGCCGCCTGGGACTCAGCCCCGGCAGTCGCGCCCGCCTGCTGGACACGCTGCCCGAGGCGCTGCTGCCTGCGCTGGCGCTTATGGCCCCGCTGAATCTCACCGGCATGGACGTGCTGCTGTTGGTTATGCTGTTCACCCTGGTGCACAGCCTTGCCTCGCGGCTGCTCTATCGCCTGCGTCTCCGGCGCCGGCCCTGGTAGATGGCCCGCACAGCCGGCGCAGCCCCCGGACGGGGCCGACGATACCCATGACCCGCGCATTCAGCATCCTGACCTACAACATCCACAAGGGCTTCAGCATGAGCGGGCGGCAGTTCGTGCTGCACCGCATGCGTGACGCCCTGGCGGGCACGGGCGCGGACCTGGTGTTCCTGCAGGAGGCGCTGGGCGAGCACGCCGCCCATGCCCGGCGCCTGCACGAGTGGCCGGAGTATCCGCAGTTCGAGTTCCTCGCCGACACCGTCTGGCCACACCACGCCTATGGCCGCAATGCCATCTACGACCAGGGCCACCACGGCAACGCCATCCTGAGCCGCTATCCGTTCCGGGTCTGGGAGAACATCGGTGTCTCGCCCTATCCCTTCGCCGCCAGCCGCAGCCTGCTGCACGGCGTGATCCAGGTGCCGGGTGCGCACGAGCGCCTGCATGTGGTCTGCGTGCACTTCGGCTTCTTCGGCGCCGAGCGGCGGCCGCAGATCCAGCGTCTGTGCGCACGCATCGAGGCGCATGTGCCCCACGACGAGCCGCTGATCGTCGCCGGCGACTTCAATGATTGGTCGGGGCGCGCCGAGCGCGACTTCAACGCCGAGCTCGGCCTCAGCGAGGTCTTTCGCCGACTGCATGGCCGCCACGCCCGCACCTGGCCCGCAGTGGCGCCGGTACTGCCCATGGACCGCATCTACAGCCGCGGCGTCACGCCGCTGCGGGCGGAGCGCCTGGGGCTGGCCCCCTGGCACCGATTGTCCGACCACACGCCCCTGCAGGCCTGGTTCCGGCTGTGAGAGACCTGCACCGCTGGCGGCTGCCGAACCTGCTCAGCGCCTCCCGGCTGGTGGCGGCGCCGGTGCTGCTGCTGCTGGCGCTCCAGGGGCACCGTGAGGCCTTCCTGTGGCTGCTCGCCGTCGCCTTCTTCACGGACGCCATCGACGGCACCCTGGCCCGTCTGACGGGACAGGCCAGCCGCTTCGGGGCCATGCTGGATTCCTGGGCCGATGTGGCGGTCTATGCCGCCGTGGCCGTGTCCATGCTCCTGCTCTGGCCGGAGCTGGTGCGCCGGGAGGGCCTGGCCTTCGGTGCCGTGGTGGCGAGCTTCGTCGTCCCCGCGCTGGTGGGCCTGGTGCGCTTCCGCCGCTTCACCAGCTATCACACCCGGCTGGTGAAGCTGGCCGTGGCGGCGACGGCGGCGGGGCTGTTCCTGCTGCTGCTGGACCTGGCCGCCTGGCCGTTTCGCATCGCCGCCGTGCTCGCGGTGCTGGCGGCACTGGAGGAGGTCGTCATCACGCTGCTGCTCGCCGAGGAGCGCTCCAACGTCAGCAGCCTGCTGGAGGTACTGCGCACGCGCCGTCATCAGGACGACGCGCACGACTAGTCCAGCGCTGGGAAAAATCCGATGCCTCGCGATCGCTTGCCAGTCGCGGACTGAAGTTCGCCTGCCCCAGGCTGCCGACTGAAGTCGGCGTACCCGGTGCGGCCTCGACACGACTGCATTGGAGCACCAGTGCATCCTCAGCCCTCAGCCCTCAGCCCTCAGCCCTCAGCCCTCAGCCCTCAGCCCTCAGCCCTCAGCCTCGGCCCCCTGCATAGCCAATCCCTATCGGCCGATGAGAGCCGTCGCACTGATTCAATTGCTATTTCAGCATTTGCTTATATAATGCCGCCTGTCCGCATCGCATGACGCCTGTCGGTGTCACGCGGACCAGCGATAGATCAGATCGACCCTTGCCGACCCGGAAAACCCCAGACAGCCCGCGGCACGATGGCGCACTCACCGCGCCGGGGCGCTGCGGCTGCGAGACGCTTAAGGTGTGAACCATGAAGACGCTTGCCCTCTCCATCTCCGCCGTCGCCTTCGCCGCGGCCACCGCCACCGCCGCCGCCCAGTGGATGGCCCCCGGCTATGCCCCCTACGGCGCCCATGGCCCCGCCGCGCCCCTGCACGCACCGATGACACCAGAACAGTTCGAGGCGATGGCCGAGCGCCAGCGCGCGCTCGCGGAGCGGCAGGGCAAGGCTCTTGAGGCCATGATGGAGCGGCAGCGGGCCTACTTCGAGCGGTTCGCGCCGCCCGCGACCTTCGGTGCGCGCCCGCAGCCGCCCGAGATGCCGGCCTTCGAGCGCCCCGAGCCGCCCACCATGCCCGAGCTGCCGGCCTTCGGCGAGCGCCCCGAGCTGCCGGAGATCGCGGGCTTCGAGCGCCCCGAGCCGCCCGCCATGCCGGAGCTGCCTGCCTTCGGTGAGCGCCCGCAGCCGCCGGCCATGCCGCAGATGCCGCGCATGCCTGAGCACCTGGGCATGCCGGAGATGCCGGCGGCGCCTGAGCTGCCGAGCGTCGAGCTGCCGGAGCTGCCGCCGATGCCCGCCCCGAGCGCCGCCGCCCCGTCGGCTGAGGCCGCCACGGCGGAGCGTGAGACCCGCCAGGCCGAGCTTGCGGCCTACCGCGCGCAGATGCAGCAGCGCGCCGCCGAGCGCCGCGCCGCCATGGAGGCCCTCGCCGAGCAGCGCCGGGCGGCCGCGGCGGCCTATCGCAGCGCACCGCGGCCCGCGGGCTTCGCGCCGGTGCCCATGCCGGCCGGCGCCGAGCGCGCGCCCGCCGAGCAGCCGGCTGCCGACACGCCTGCTGAGGCGCCGGCCAGCTGAGTACCGCCTGCGGGCTCGGACCCGCTACAGGCGCCCGCGGCCCGGAGCCCGCCGCCGCGCGCGCCCACCTGTGCGCCCACCTGTGCGATGGGTGCAGCAAGCGTGCACCAAGCCGCCCCGCCGCTGCGGGGCGTGCCACAAAGCACGCACCCGAAACCCCCGGTCGGCTGCCGCTGGCCGGGGGTTTTTTGTGTCCGGCGCCCGCCGCTTTCGGCACAATGCGGGCGGGCAGCCGCTGCGGCGGGCCGTCCGGCGCCGGGCGATCATTCGCCCCGCCAATGATCAGTATTTGCCAATATTCCAGCCCTGGGTTAGCGTGCGCGCTTGGCGCAAGCGCTCCCTCAGGTGCAACGGCGCCGGCCGCCGCAGCGGACCGCACGGCGCCGGAGCATCTGCGCCGAGCCCGCGCCAGCACCGCTTCCCACCGCACAGGAAGGTCCATGGCCAACAAGCCCGACATCGACCCCCAAGAGACCCAGGAATGGCTCGACGCCCTCGAGGCCGTGCTGGAGCACGAGGGCACCGAGCGCGCCCACTACCTGCTGGAGCGCCTCATCGACAAGGCGCGCCGCTCCGGGGCCTACCTGCCCTTCAGCGCCAACACGGCCTACCTCAACACCATCCCGGTGCAGAAGCAGGAGCGCTTCCCCGGGGACCGCGCCATGGAGCGGCGGATCAGGTCCTTCATTCGCTGGAACGCCATGGCCATGGTGGTGCAGGCGAACCGGCTGTCGACAGAGCTCGGCGGGCACATCTCGTCTTTCGCATCCAGCGCCACGCTCTACGATGTCGGGCTGAACCACTTCTTCCGCGCCGCGAACAAAGACTTCGGCGGCGACCTGGTGTTCATCCAGGGCCACTCCGCGCCCGGTATCTATGCCCGCGCCTACCTTGAGGGCCGGCTCAGCGAAGAGGAGCTGTACGGCTTCCGCCAGGAGGTGGACGGGCCTGGGCTGTCCTCCTATCCACATCCCTGGCTGATGCCGGGCTTCTGGCAGTTCCCGACGGTGTCCATGGGCTTAGGCCCCATCATGGCCATCTACCAGGCGCGCTTCATGCGCTATCTCGCCGACCGCGGCGTGGTGAACACCGAGGGCCGCAAGGTCTGGGCCTTCCTCGGCGACGGCGAGATGGACGAGCCCGAGTCCCTGGGCGCCATCTCGCTCGCGGCGCGGGAGCGGCTGGATAACCTGGTGTTCGTGGTCAACTGCAACCTGCAGCGCCTGGACGGCCCCGTGCGCGGCAACGGCAAGATCATCCAGGAGCTGGAGGCCGTGTTCCGCGGCGCCGGCTGGAACGTCATCAAGGTCATCTGGGGCAGCTACTGGGACCCCCTGCTGGCCCGCGACAACAAGGGCCTGCTGCTCAAGCGCATGGAAGAGTGCGTGGACGGCGACTANCAGGCCTACAAGGCCAAGGGCGGCGCATACACCCGCGAGCACTTCTTCGGNAAATACCCGGAGCTCGCCGAGATGGTCGCCAACATGACCGACGAGGACATCTGGCGCCTGAACCGCGGTGGCCACGACCCGGCCAAGGTCTTCGCCGCCTACGCCGCCGCCATGCGTCACCAGGGCCAGCCGACGGTGATCCTGGCCAAAACGGTCAAGGGCTACGGCATGGGCATCGCCGGCGAGGGCATGAACATCACCCACTCGCAGAAGAAGATGGGCGAGGCGGCACTCAAGGCCTTCCGCGACCGCTTCAACATCCCGATCTCGGACGACCAGATCGGCGCCGCACCCTTCTACAAGCCACCGGCGGACAGCCCGGAGATGCAGTACCTGCACGCGCGCCGCGAGGCCCTGGGCGGGCCGCTGCCGGCGCGCAAGGCGGACTTCCAACCGCTGCCCATCCCGGATCTCGACGCCTTCAGGCAGCTGCTGGAGGCGAGCGGCGAGCGGGAGATGTCCACCACCATGGCCATGGTGCGCCTGCTCACCATGATCATCCGCGACAAATCCATCGGCAGATTCGTGGTGCCCATCGTGCCGGACGAGGCGCGCACCTTCGGCATGGAGGGCATGTTCCGCCAGCTCGGCATCTACTCCCACGTGGGCCAGCTGTACGAGCCGGTGGACTCCGACCAGGTGATGTACTACCGCGAGGAGAAGAACGGCCAGGTCCTGCAGGAGGGCATCAACGAGGCCGGCGCCATGTCGTCCTGGATCGCCGCCGCCACGGCCTACGCCAACCATGGCCAGGCGATGATCCCCTTCTACATCTACTACTCCATGTTCGGCTTTCAGCGCGTGGGGGATCTCATCTGGGCCGCCGGCGACATGCAGGCACGGGGCTTTCTGCTCGGCGGCACCGCCGGGCGCACCACGCTCGCGGGCGAGGGCCTCCAGCACCAGGACGGCCACAGCCAGATCGTCGCCTCCACCATTCCCAACTGCGTCAGCTACGACCCGGCCTTCGCCTACGAGCTGGCCGTCATCGTGCAGGACGGCATGCGGCGGATGTACCAGGAGCGGGAGAACTGCTTCTACTACATCACCGTCATGAACGAGAACTACCCGATGCCGGCCATGCCGGAGGGTGCCGCGGACGGCATCCGCCGCGGGCTGTACCGCTTCAGCCAGGCGGCGAACGGCAAGCACCGGGTGCAGCTTTTGGGCAGCGGCACCATCCTGCGCGAGGTCATCGCCGCCGCGGAGCTGCTGCAGCGGGACTTCGACGTCGCCGCCGACGTCTGGTCCGCCACCAGCTTCAACGAGCTGCGCCGCGACGGTATCGACGCCGAGCGCTGGAACATGCTCCACCCGGACGAGTCGCCGCGGCTGCCCTATGTGGCCGAGCAGCTGGGCGAGACCGAAGGCCCCATCGTCGCCGCCACCGACTACATGCGCACCTATGCGGACCAGATCCGGCCCTACCTGCCGCGCCGGTATTTCACCTTGGGCACAGACGGCTATGGGCGCAGCGACATGCGCAGCCAGCTGCGCAAGTTCTTCGAGGTGAACCGCTGGTACATCGCCGTCGCCGCGCTCAAGGCCCTGGCGGACGAGGGCGAGATCACCCCCGGGCGCGTGCGCGAGGCCATCGAGAAGTACCGCATCGACCCCGAGAAGCCGAACCCGGTGACCGTATGACCACGGTGTTGTTTGCGATCAACGCGACTCGCCAGAGCACGAACCGCATCCAGGAGAGAACACCGTGGCAAGCCTAGAGAACGTCCTGCTGCCGGACATCGGCGACTTCGCCGAGGTGGAGGTCATCGAGGTGCTGGTGGCGCCGGGCGACACCGTCGAGCCCGAGCAGTCGATCCTGACGCTGGAAAGCGACAAGGCGACCATGGAGATCCCGGCGCCCGTCGGCGGCACCGTCAAGGAGGTCAAGGTCAGTGTCGGGGACAAGGTGAGCAAGGATGCCCTGCTGATGACGGTGGAGACCGGCAGCGGCGCGGCCCCTGCCCCGGCAGCGCCGGCCCAGGCGGAGACACCGGCGGAGCCCGCGGCGCCGCAGGCGCAATCCCCGCAGCCGGACGCCCCGCCGCCCGCAGGCCCCGCC